>Ga0206991_10399_pt1 | contig 11292 bp, 11 predicted proteins | sample Alteio_BWMinCont_9_FD_153286 | JGI IMG/M metagenome (GOLD analysis project Ga0206991, IMG submission 153286) | Enriched cells from forest soil in Barre Woods Harvard Forest LTER site, Petersham, Massachusetts, United States -... | ecosystem: Environmental > Terrestrial > Soil > Temperate forest >...
AAATTCCTGGCGGTAAGCGAGCCGCATCCGGATGGAACGCGGACGGTGTTCTTCGAAATCAACGGACAACCGCGCGAAGTCGATGTTCGTGACAAGAGCCTGATCTCGTCGGTCGCGGCAAGAATAAAAGCCGACCCGGCAAACCACGGACAAGTGGGTGCTCCGCTGCCAGGTCTGGTCACGGCAGTTGCGGTTAGTCAGGGCGCGTCAGTCAAAAAGGGCGATAAGCTGCTGGTCATCGAAGCAATGAAGATGCAGAGCACGGTCTATGTGCCGATAGATGGCAGGGTCTCAAAACTGGTAGCGCACATCGGCATGCAGGTGGAAGCGAAGGATCTGCTGGCCATCGTCGAGTAGTTCAGACCGAGCTGCCGCGCAACCCGAAATGAGGGGCGGCAGCCAGCATGTGGCGATCGTTCGTCCAGATTTCTGTAAATCCGGAATCAGCGGCCGTAACCAGATGCAGCGCATCGAACGTCCGCAAATAACAAGTAGCCGGTAGTTCGCGCGTCACCGTCTCCACGTGTCGAAGCAACCGCTCCGTCACCGGTACGGCCACGATTGTTCCGCATTTCAAATCGTCGAGAAAAAGATCCCGTCGTAACAGGGCATCGCGGAATGTGGTGTCTGTAATCAGAAGGCCTGGCTGTGCTGTCATCCATTGGGCAAACTTCTTCGGGCCCAGTTCATCCAGCAGTTGTCTGGTGCCGCGCGGCGCTGGCGCGTTAATACGTGGAGGCACCGGCGCGGGACGAAATTCCTTCGGCTGCTTCTTGCCCGCCACTTCGGGATTTCCGTTGACGATGGTCTCGCCCAGGTACGTCAGGATACGAGTGGCGCGGTCCTTGCGAAGCGAAAACGCGAACAACTCCGGCGTCTGATCGATGAACGAAGTGGTGACGTTGCCCGCCCGGAAATCCGGGTGATTCACCACGTTTTCGAGAAACGGAATATTCGTCTTCACGCCGCGCACGCGGAATTCGCGCAGCGCACGGTCGGCCCGGTTGCAGGTTTGTTCAAATTCGCTCGCCCACGCGCTGATCTTAACGAGCAGCGAATCGTAGTAAGGCGTGATGGTTGCGCCGCTGTAAGCAGAGCCGCCATCGAGACGCACGCCGAAGCCCGCCGGCGAGCGATAGGTTTGCAGACGTCCATAATCCGGCGTGAAATTGTTGGTCGGATCTTCGGTAGTCACGCGGCATTGCAGCGCGTAGCCGTAAAGAGGAATCTCGGCCTGGCGCGGCAGATTGATGGGCTGCTCGTGCAGCTTGTGGCCCTGCGCGGCGAGGATCTGGCAGCGAACCAGGTCGATTCCCGTCACCATTTCGGTGACCGTATGCTCCACCTGAATACGCGGATTGACTTCGATGAAATAGAACTCGCCCGATTCGGCGTCCACCAGGAATTCCACAGTGCCGGCGTTGTAGTAGCCGGCTTCGCGCGCGATCTTGAGCGCAGCTTCGGCAACGGCTTCCCGAACCTTCTTCGGCAAATTGACCGCAGGCGCGACTTCCACAACCTTCTGGTGACGCCGCTGCACGGAGCAATCGCGTTCATGCAGATGCACGATGTTGCCGTGCTGATCGCCCAGGATCTGGACTTCAATGTGTTTCGCGCGGCGTATATAGCGTTCGAGGAAGACGGCGCCGTTGCCGAATGCCGCAGCGGCTTCGCGCGTGGCTTCTTCGAGTTTGCCCGCAAACTGATCCTGCGATTCCACGACGCGCATGCCGCGTCCCCCACCACCAAATGACGCTTTGATGATGAGTGGAAATCCGATTTTCGCGGTATCAGCCGGATTGTCCGTGCCCGGAACGACAGGAACACCGGCGCGGTCCGCCAGTTTTCGCGCTGTTGTTTTATCGCCGAGGAGTTCGAGGATCTCGGCGCTGGGCCCCACAAACGTGATGCCCGCCCGCTCGCAGGCGCGCGGCAGCGCAGGGTTTTCCGAGAGAAAACCGTATCCCGGATGAATGAGATCGACGCCTTTTTCCTTCGCGAGCGCGACAATGCCTTCCACGTCCAGATAGGCCTGGACGGGTCCGAGACCTTCGCCGATCTGATAGGCTTCGTCAGCTTTGAATCGGTGGAGACCGAGGCGATCTTCTTTTGAATAAACGGCGACAGTACGCAGCCCGAGTTCCGTGGCGGCGCGCATAATGCGGATCGCAATTTCGCCACGGTTCAGAGCTAAGAGTTTCTTCATCCCTTACAGAATTTCACATCGGTCAGCGCGAGGCGGGGGATGAGGTGGAAGTAAAAGGCCCAGCCAATACCATAACGATAACGAGCGTACTTTATGATGGACGTTGCCAGCTTTCCGCCCACGCTCAGCGACTTTTAAAATTGTCCTCGCTCTGTTGTTCGTCATGGCGGTGCTGTTGTCGGTCGCGACGTTCGATGGGCGGGTTATACCGGGATTCAATGCGCTGGTGGCACGTGCGATTTCCTCACCGGCGCCGCGCTTAGCGGGTAGAAGCGCAACGCCGGCCGGCAACCTGTCCGAACAGGCATATTGCGAGGCGAATCAACCTGTCTTTGCGCACCCTTTTGTTGAAGGTGTCTATTGGAACGGGTGGGGCGTGGATCTCAATAATCGCAGATTTCAGCCCACGGATCACGCTGGCCTGTCGAAGGATGACGTGGGCAGGCTGAAGCTCAAGTGGGCGTTCGGTATTCCGGGCGATTCCGAGACGGCCGTGCAACCAACCGTTGCCGCGGGACGGCTGCTCTTCGGAAGCGGTGCGGGCAAAGTGTATTCGGTGGATGCGGCATCGGGGTGTGTTTACTGGACCTTCGATGCCGGCAGCCGCATACGCACTGCGATTACCATCGGCCCGATCGGCGATCGCTGGGCTGCGTATTTTGCGGATGGCGGCGGTAATGGGGCGCGCGCCTATGCGGTGGATGCCGCAACTGGCCGCCTGATCTGGAAAACTCTCGTGGACGACTCACGGTATTCGCGTGTGAGCGGGACGCCCGCCTTGGCATCCGGAATGTTATTTGTTCCGGTTACGGCTGGAGAGGACGCGCTGGCGGGGAATCCGGATTTTGAGTGTTGCCATTTTCAGGGTGCTCTTGCGGCGCTCGACGCCGGTACGGGCAGGACGATCTGGAAGAGTTCGACAATCGCCCTGCCATCGCGCCCTGTTCGAAAGAATTCGCACGGCGTTCAGCAGTGGGGGCCTTCCGGGGCCGGAATCTGGAGCGCTCCGACCGTGGATCTTTCGTGGCGCGCCATTTACGTGGGAACCGGCGATTCGCATTCGGAACCCGCCGCAATAACCAGTGATGCCATTCTGGCGTTCGATATGGATACAGGGGCGATGCTCTGGTCGCGTCAGATGACGGCGGGCGATGCATGGAACATGGCCTGCGCGGATGGCGACCCTGCGAACTGTCCCGATGGACACGGTTCCGATCTTGACTTTGCAACGCCTCCCATCCTGGTAGATCTGCGGAATGGCAAACGTGCGCTGATTGCAGGGCAAAAGAGCGGCGTGGTGTATGCGCTCGATCCCGATAATCGCGGCCGGGAAATCTGGCGCGCACGAGTTGGCAGCGGCGGCGCGGATGGCGGAATCGTAGCGGCTTCGTCAGTCGATGAACGAAATGTGTATGTAGCGTTGTCCGATGTCGTCGACCCGTTCTTGCGGCCTCCACAGAGTGCGGACCCGTGGAACCGGCGATTGCCTTATGAATTCGCCTGGCTGTGGAATCGAGCGATCAACCATCTGCGGTCATCCGATAGCGGCGGAGGCACGTTCGCGCTGAGCCTTGAATCGGGGGAGCGTGTCTGGTATTCGCCGCCGCAGTGTGAAGCCGGCGAAGAGCCACGCTGCAGGCCCGGACAGATGGGTGCGGTGACAGGTATCCCCGGGATTGTCTTTTCGGGCACGCTGGACGGGCACATCCGCGCGTACGCCACCGACGATGGGAGGGTCGTTTGGTCAACTGCGACCGGTGGTTCGATGGCGCGTTCCGGGCCGGTGATCGCGGGCGGCGCGCTTTATCTGAACACCGGCACTTCCGGGCTTTCCGACCCCAATGGAAACGCCCTGCTCGCGTTTTCAGTGGACGGAAAGTAGGTCAGCAAGCTGTTTCAGATCTTTTGACAGCCAGGATGATCGCAGTTGCAGGCGATTTCGGTCATTTCCCCTGCGTCTTTACAAGAATCACTGCAATATGTTTCATCGTCGGCGATCTGGCAGATACAGGCGGGATGCTCGCATTTTTTCGTTTTGTCGCTCATGTCGGGTAGAACCTCGGAACCTTCGCTGCAAGTTCAGGGCCGTTACTTTGATGTGAGTAATGATCACGTGATAATGATGGAATCATGAGAGTCCGCCTTCGCCGCATTGCATTGACATTGTCCGCGCTCATTGGGCTGGCGGCGGTGTTGTTCACACTGGCAGCCGCGCCTCCCGCGCCGGACGGCGACTGGCCGGCTTACGGGCACGATCCCGGCGGGCAACGATTTTCGCCGCTCGCGGTCATTAACCGCAGCAACGTGGCCTCGCTGCAGATTGCCTGGACTTATCACACAGGCGACGGTTATCAGCCGCCACATGGACGCTCCACCGCCTTTGAAGCGACTCCTCTTTATGTCAACGGAGTGCTGTATCTCGCGACGCCGCTGGGGCATGTTATTGCGCTGGATCCGCTGACCGGGAAACCCCGCTGGTCGTTCGACGCCAAAGTTCCGCCGGATAAGGGCTATGGAGATTTCGCCAGCCGCGGGGTGTCGCTCTGGAAGTCTGCCACAGGCGCCAGCCGGATATTTGTCGCGACGATCGATGCCCGGCTCATGGCGGTGGATGCGGCTACCGGGAAGTTGATCACGTCGTTTGGAGACAACGGTGAGATCAATCTGCGTAATGGGCTGCGGATCGGTGTGCGCAATTTTTCGGATTACGAAGAGACTTCGCCGCCCGCAATTGTGGGGAACACTGTTGTGGTTGGCTCGGGCATTGCCGATAACGGCGCAACGGACCAACCCAGCGGTGAAGTTCGCGGCTACGATGCGGTCTCCGGCAAGTTGAAATGGACGTGGGACCCGCTGCCGCAGGTAAACGGCGCGAAACCTGTTGGCGCGGCGAATACGTGGTCTGTGATTGCGTCCGATCCGCAACGTGGCCTGGTTTTTCTGCCGGTGAGCAGCCCGAGTCCGGACTACTATGGCGGCGAACGCCTGGGCGATGACCGATTTGCAAATTCGCTGGTTGCGCTGAATGCCGCCACGGGGAAACGTGTCTGGGATTTCCAGACGGTGCATCACGATCTTTGGGATTACGATGTCGCTTCGCCGCCGATTCTGTTCGATGTACGCCGCGCGGGGCGATTGATTCCGGTCGCGGGTGTCGGATCGAAGAGCGGCAATTTCTTTATGCTGGATCGCGCGACAGGCAAGCCGGTATTCGACGTTGCCGAGCGGCCCGTTCCACAGAGTGATGTTGCGGGCGAAAAGTCATCACCGACGCAGCCGTTTCCGGTCAGTCCAAAGGGGTTGGCTCCGCAGGGCGTGGCGGTGCCGTGGGGCGCGACCGCTGCGGATGCTGCGTTCTGCGCGTCCGAAATGGGCAAGCTCCGCAATGAGGGCGTTTTTACGCCGCCGAGCGTACAGGGTTCGTATATTCTGCCGGGAAATGTCGGCGGCATGGCGTGGGGTGGAGCGGCGTTCGATCCCTCGCACCGGATGCTGCTGATTCCGACAAATAATATCGGGGCGGAAGTCCGGCTGATTCCGCGTGATGAATTTGAGAAACAGCGCGAAACCGAAGGGCGCAACATTGCGGGCGATTGGGAATTCGCCGAGCAGCGCGGAACGCCTTACGGGATAGCTCGCCGTTTATTGCGGGCACCGAGCGGCTTGCCCTGCATCGCTCCGCCGTGGGGTGTTCTTAACGGTGTGGATGCGGATACCGGCGAAGTCAAGTGGACGACGCCGACCGGTTCACTGAAGCCTGGCGTCGCGCCGGCAGGATCGATCACTCTTGGCGGGCCTATCGCCACGGCGGGCGGTTTGGTTTTTATGGCTGGCACGCTCGACGCGGCGATCTATGCCTTCGACGTGGAAACAGGCAAACAACTCTGGCGGGGCGAACTTCCGACCAGTGCGCGGGCGACTCCGATGACGTACCGCGGCGCAGATGGACGGCAGTATCTGGTAATTGCGGCGGGTGGGCACGGGATTCCCGAGTTCGGCCCTGTGGGTGATTCGCTGGTGGCGTTTGCGTTGCCGCGTTAGTGCTTCGGCTTGACCGCATTCGCGACCGTGAGACGTGTCTCGCGGGTGATGTCGCTGATCTGCACGTCATAGCCGCCCGGCGTTTTTGTGTGATAGCTCTTGTACACGGCGACATGAATGTCATCGTGGCTGACGGTATCGGCGCGCACGGGCAGATGCCGTTTCTCCAGCCCTGACTTGACTCCATCCGTATCCCACGGTGAAATCCCGAACGAAATGTGGTCGATGTGCGCGTTGTTCGGCTTGCCGCCGCGGAGAATGATGTCCCCCAGGTCACCGATCATGAGTTCGTGCTGGCTGCCTTCGTCGTATGTTTCTTTCCAGCCCAGAAGGTTGGCGTAGAAGGACGCGCTGATTTTGTAATTTTCCACCTGATAGGAGAGGTGGTCGAGCCAGACGGTTTTCCAGCCTGTTGGCGCAAATGGGGCAGGCGTCGAAAGCTTCGCCGGGGCCGCTGTCTTTCGCGCCTTTACAAGACCATTGCTGTTGCCGATCTGAAGATCCCGCCCATCCGGATCTTTTACATGAAAACTTTCAAATCCATGGCCATCGTTTTCGGCTACCGGGGTGAGCCCGCGTTTTGTCAGTTCGGCCCGTACGGACGCCGCGTTCCATGGTTCGATGGCGAAGCAAAGGCTTTCCACGGATGTGGATTTCACGCCAGGCGCGTGTTTGAAAATCGCCGAGCCCCAATCGTCGATGTCGAGGACTGCCTGTTTCCCGTTGTCGCTTCGGGGTTTCCACCCCATGAGTGCAACGAGGAACGCCGCCTCTTTGCGATAATCCGGCGTCACGAAAATAATGTGATCCAGCGCCACGGTCTTCCAGCCTGTCGGCGCAAACACTGGCTTGATCGGGGCGGTGGCGACCTCCTCACTCATCGGACAAGCCGGAGTCCCGTAACCCGCCGCGCACTTACCTTGCCCAAATACAGAATGAGACCCGGCAGCTGCTACAGCCAGAGCCTGAAATAGTTGACGGCGTGTGGGCGTGGTAGGCACTGCCTTCATAGTAGTCCGCGACGGATAAAATAACGCCATGGCCCCCGAACTCTCTGCCTTTCATGCTGACGATGCGCCAGCCGTTCGCCGCTTGCTCGAACTTTCTCCTGAACTGAAAGCCAGGATCAATGACCCAATCGGCCCTTTCAACTCTCCCATCATCACGCAGGTTCGCAGCCGGACTATGCTCGACGTCCTTCTCGATGCCGGAGCCAATATCGACGTACGGAGCGAATGGTGGGCTGGTGGGTTCGGGCTTCTCGATACTGCGAGCCCCGACCTTGCCGCCTACGCGATTGAACGAGGAGCGACGATTACCGTTCATGCAGCGGCGCGGCTTGGCTTGATGGATAAACTGCGGGCGATGATCTCCGCCGATCCATCCCTCGTGGCTGCGCGCGGCGGCGATGGCCAAACGCCTCTCCACTTTGCCTCCACCGTGGAGATTGCGGATTATCTGCTCGATAACGGGGCGGATATCAACGCCCGCGATGTCGATCACGTATCTACACCGATCCAATATATGGTCAGGAAACGCCCCGACGTCGCACGTCACCTGGTCTGCCGTGGCGGTCAGGCCGATATCCTGGCGGCCGCCGCGCTGGGCGATATTGACCCTGCCCGCCAGCTTCTCGATGCGGATCCGGAGTCCATCCGTATGCGAGTCAGTGACGAATACTTCGCGATGGTGGGCGGGCCGAACGGTGGAACGATTTATCAGTGGGAACTGGGTTGGCATGTTTCGGCCGTTCAGGTTACCAGCACGTTCGGGCACCTGAAGATGTTCGACTTCCTGTTGGAGCGCTGCCCCGCTGAGGAGAAATTGCTCAATGCGTGCTGGCTGCATGATGAATCGATGGTCAGAGAATTGCTTGCAGAAGAGCCGGACCTGGCAACTCGCCTCAGCCCTGCCGGTCGCCGGCAGCTCGCTCATGCCGCACGAAATAACGACACGACGGCTGCGGCGCTGATGCTCGAAGCCGGTCTCCCCGTCAATACCTACTCGCAGCACCACGCCACTCCGTTGCACTGGGCCGCATGGCACGGCAATCTGGAAATGGTGCGGCTCATCCTGCCACGGAAACCATCGCTCGACGATACGAGCAACGACTACAAGGGTTCGCCCGTTGATTGGGCTATACATGGCTCGGAGAACGGGTGGGATCGCCGCAAGAGTGATTACGGCAGCGTTCTCGAATTGCTGTTTGGTGCGGGCGGTCCACTTCCGGAACAAATCGGTGGTACGGAGCCGGTCCAGGCGGTTCTGCGCAGCCATGGAGTGTTTTAGGTTTCGATGCAGTCGGGTTAGATCCAGCTAATATCGTTTAACGTTGTACGCTATATATGTGATCCGCTCTTTTCGGGACATCGCCACGGAAAAGTTGTTCAACGATCAGTCGGTGCGTCTGTGGCAGGCATTCGAGAGAGTAGCGCGTCGAAAACTCGTCCAGCTGGACCAGGCGCGCGAACTGCGTGATCTATCTGCCCTTCCGGGAAATCGTCTGGAAGCACTGAAGGGAAACCGGAGCGGTCAGTACAGCATTCGTATTAACGACCAGTTTCGAATCTGCTTCGTCTGGTCTAAGGGTGATGCCATTGATGTTGAAATCGTTGACTATCATTAGGAGTATTCATGAGCAAAAATCTGTCACCAATTCATCCCGGTGAAATTGTCAGGGAGGATTTCCTCATTCCCCTGGGGATCAGCGTCAACCAACTCGCTAAAGCGCTCGATATCGACGCGACGCGGCTCAACGATGTCGTCAGGGGGCGTCGCGGGATCACCGCCGATACGGCCCTTCGTTTGTCGCGCTATCTTGGAACCACGGCTGAGTTCTGGATGGGGCTTCAGTCCGATTACGAACTGCGTGTCGCCCGGCAAGCGAAGCTCAAGCAGATCGAACGCTCGGTGCACCCGAAGACCGACGCTGCGTAATCAGGGCCTTCTCCATGACGAACCAGGTATTCCGCTGGCCTATCCGTATTCTCTTCATCGACACCGATGCGAGCGGGCGCATTCACTACACGTGCCTGTTCCGCTATTTCGAAGCGGCCGAGATTGAATTTTTCCGCTCCATCGGCGCGGAGCACCACTACACCGAGATTGGTTTTCCGCGCGTGCATGTCGAATGCGATTATCGTGCTGCCATCCGATGTGATGACGTGCTCGTTATCGAGGTCTCGGTGGGCCGGATTGGTAACTCGTCAATTGAGCTGAGGTTCCGTGTGCTGAAGGGTGAGGAGGAGGCCGCGAAAGGAAGGGTTGTTGTCGCGAGTATGGACCGCAATACGCAGCGGGCGACGGCAATACCGGACGGGTTTCGCGAGAAACTCCTGCCTTACGTTGCTATTTAAGAAGGTCCGGCCGCAAACGCCGTGTCTTATCGAGCGCTGCCTGCTTCCGCCATTTCGCAATCTCGGCGTGGTGGCCGCTCAGCAAAGCATCCGGAACCTTCCAGCCGCGGAAATCGGCGGGCCTGGTCCACTGCGGGCAATCCAGAATATTTTCTGAGAACGATTCATTCAGCGACGAATCCTCGTTTCCGAGTACGCCGGGAAGCAGCCGTGCTACGGTATCCACAATTACCGCTGCAGCGAGTTCGCCGCCGCTCAGAACATAATCGCCGATCGACAATTCGTCGTCCGCCAGATATTCAGCCACACGTTCGTCCACGCCTTCATAACGCCCGCAGATAAACAGCAGCTCTTCACATCCCGAGAGTTCCCGGGCAATTTGCTGATTGAATTTCCGCCCCTGCGCGGAAAGCAGAATCACACGCTTTTGCAGAGTGCGCTCCGGCCAGATGGATTCCACCGCATCGAAAATCGGTTCGGGCTTGAGCAGCATGCCTTCACCGCCACCGAACGGCCGGTCATCCACGGTGCGGTGGACATCGTGGGTCCATTTCCGAAGGTCGTGAATCTCGATATCGAGCGAGCCGGCTTGTGCCGCGCGCGCCACCACGCCCTGACGGAATGGCCCTTCGAAGAAGTCCGGAAAGATGGTGAGGAGATGAAACTTCATGCCTTGCCGGGCGGCAGCATCGCTTCTTCCAGCCCATCGGGAAGAACGGTTTCGATCACACGATCCGCCGGGCGAATATCCACGCAAATGGTTTTCACAAACGGAATCAGCAGCCGCCCGTTATCGATCTGTAACAGCGATGGGCCGCCATACTCTTCCCAGCCGGTGACACGGCCGATGACGCGTTTCGATGCCTGGTCGCGAACTTCGCAGCCGATCAGATCCGACTGGAAGAACTCGCCTTCATCCAGCGCGACGCGTTCGCCGGGCGGAATACGCACCTCGGCATTGCGCAACAACTCTGCATCGTTCATGGAATCGACGCCGGCAAACTTGAAGACCAGCGTGCCCAGATGATCCCAGACGCGCTCCACCTGATATTCCCGGCCGGAACCGAAAAGACGAACGGTTTTGAGTTGGGCGAATCGCTCCGGATGGCTGGATTGCGAAATCGCGGTGATCTCGCCGCGCACGCCACGGGGACGCACCAGTACGGCGACCGTAACCCAGTCGTCCCAGTGATTCGGGACGGAGCCGTTACTCAAGAATCTCCAGCGTGAAACGCCGATTGAGTTTCATGCCGGCCGCGCCCAGAATAGTGCGAATGGATCGCGCCGTGCGCCCCTGCTTGCCGATCACTTTACCCAAATCGCTGGGAGCCACTTTCAACTCGATCACGGTCACCTGCTCACCGTCAACGGTTGTTACGACCACTTCATCAGGAACATCGACCAGTGACCTGGCAATATCTTCAATGAGTTGTTTCATCGGCTCCCCCACAAGACTAACCCGCCCTCCTTGGAGAGCGGGCATCAAAAAATGAGCTTACGCCGCCGCTTTGGCGGGGTGGTTCTTCACCAGACGCGCTACCGTGTCCGACAGTTGTGCGCCATTCTTCACCCAATGCTCAATGCGGTCATGAACCAGGTTCACGGTCTCCGGCGTCGTCAGCGGATTGTAGTTGCCGACCACCTCCAGATTGCGGCTGTCACGCGCGCGTTCCTTTTCAATCACTACCA
>Ga0206991_10402_pt1 | contig 11173 bp, 8 predicted proteins | sample Alteio_BWMinCont_9_FD_153286 | JGI IMG/M metagenome (GOLD analysis project Ga0206991, IMG submission 153286) | Enriched cells from forest soil in Barre Woods Harvard Forest LTER site, Petersham, Massachusetts, United States -... | ecosystem: Environmental > Terrestrial > Soil > Temperate forest >...
GGTTGCGCCGCCCAGACTGGCCTGATTCGTCCACGAAGGGTAAGTTGGAACAGCGATCGGGATCGAGCCGATCGCACCCACGCTTGTGCCGCCCGTTCCGTTGGAAAAGTTGTAGGCCCCGGCGGCAAGCAACCCATTAAGGGTTGTCGCATAAATCCCGGTCGATTGTTTTCCCACGGGGAAAACTGTGCCGGACGGCGCATTGAGTGCCACACTCGACCCCGCATCGATTCCGGTGTAGTTCGGGCTTGGAGTAGCGCCACTCGGGGGATAAGTAAGCGTCACAACGCAGCTACCGAGTGAGGCCGCGGGGGCAAAAAGAGTCTGGTATTGCGCGGTGAGCTGAGCCTCCGTGTAGTGGATGAAGTAAGCATTGACCTGCGTTGACAAAGTCGATGTTGGCGTGCCACCGCCTTTCGGGTAAACCGCCTGGGTGTTTCCGTTGACCTGGAAAAAGCTCAGGTTCATTCCACCGCTCAGAGAAAGGAGCGGTGGCCATGTGCTGGGAGGGAGTCCGGCCGGATCGGAACAGTTTCCTCCACCAGCGGCAACAGGAATTGTGGTGTTGTTGCTGAGGGCCGCGGGAGTCGATGCTGTTGTGACCACCAGCGACACAGTGCAGCCTGAAAGTCCGGCCGGAATCGTGAAATTGATTTGATCGAGACCCGGCCCGCCAGACCTTCCTCTATAGGTTACTGCCGCCTGAACACCGCCGACAAGGACCTGAATCGGAGTTCCAAGATCGCCATTTGTTGCGATGTTGTTATCGCTGTTCGCCGGACCCAGACCCGTGCCCCACATCGTATAAGTATTGCCTGGAATGGCGGAATTCGTATTGCTGACAATTCCATAAAAAGGCGTTGTGGCGGTGGGATAGGTGATGACGGCCGCTCCGCTTCCCGTTTGGTTGAGCGTGGATATTCCGAAATTGCTTTGCAGGATTGTGGTATTGAACGCCGAACCCAGGAACCCGTTGTACGTTACCTGGACGGTTGCCGGCCCGGCGACTGTTCCGGACGGCATGATGGCCGCCACCTGGCTGGCCGATGTGTAGATCATGAAGGGACTGAAAGTCAATCCGCCGGCCTTAACCGTGATTGAGGTGCCGGAAAGTGTGGTTTGGTACGGAAGCGACGAAGCAATGGAAATCGTCGACGGACCCAGTTGGCTCCCGTACACCACAAAAATGGAGCCCTGCGCGATCCCGTAATTGGGGAGTCCTGTCACGATATTACTGGCCGGATTCTGAACGGAAGTGATTCCAGGTACCAGCGCCAGAAGTGTTCCGGATCCTGCCAGGCAACTCAGTAATGCTGTAACCATTGCGCGCATCTTTGTGCTCCTCAGTGCGGGATAGTAACCACCTATTTCAGAATTGTACAGCGCATTCGTCTTCAAATGTAGTATAAAGATGTAATGAAGTTCACAAAGTTCCTTAAGTTCCTCCCTGCATTGCTCTTAGCTGCCAGTGCTTTTGGTCAGACGCCCACGATCACGTCGATTCAGAACCCGGCCAGCAACATCCTGCCCGGCCTTCCGAATTACGGGACGGCCCAAGGGCAGATCTTTATCATCTATGGGACGAATATGGGCCCAACGACCCTCGCGCAACCGACGGCGCTGCCCTGGCCGACTACATTTGGTGGCGTGACCGTCAAGCTGACGCCCCCCGGTGGCGCTGCGGTAAGTGTGCCGATCATCTATGTATTGAACACGCAGATCGCCGCCATCATGCCATCGAATTTTCCGCTGACTGTGAACAACGCCTTCGCCACTGTGCAGGTGACGTTCAATAGCGTCGTAGGGGGTAGCTTCGCGACCAGGGTGGTCGACAGCAACTTCGGGATTTCGACGGTCGATAACACCGGAACCGGAACCGCGGTTCTCACCGACGCCAACTATAACGTCACCACCCTCACAAATTCGGCGAAGACCGGCTCAACGTACGCGATGTGGGGCACGGGTCTGGGAGCTGCAAACAGCGATAACAACATCGCGACCAACGGCGATCTTGGCACTCCTATTCAGGTGTTTGTTGGCGGCGTTCAGGCGATCGTCACGTACCGGGGAAGATCCGGCGCGCCCGGTCTGGATCAGATCAACTTCACTATTCCCCAGGGCGTGACCGGTTGTTACGTGTCGCTCGTAGTGCAAACAACCACTGCGACTGCTATCCGCGTGAGTAACGGCCCGACGATACCGATTGCAGGAAATGGCGGCACCTGCTCGGACCCCAATAACCTTTCGCTTTCCACGATCAACGCAGCTCTGGCCGCGAGAGGCAGTTTTGTCTTCTCCGGCGTGACTCTCGAGGGGGATAAACAGGACGCGATCGCGTTCTTCCGGCGCTTCACCGCGGCACAGATCCCCACACTTCGATCCCAACTGTTGAGCACCATCACTCCCGGCAGTTGCGCTACGTTCATTTCATCGGGCAATTCAGGCAGTGGCGGCGGTAATGGAGGTCCTCCACCTTCCACCGGGCTGGATGCCGGTTCCGCACTCACCCTGACACCACCTACGGGAAGCGCTATATCGCTGCCTCTTTCGCAGACGGGGGTCTACAGAGCTGCTTCGGTGAACGTGGCATCTGGTTCTTACAAGCTGTCGAACGGAACCGGCGGAGCGGCCGTGAGTCCGTTTAGCGTAACGTTTAACGGACCGTCTGCATTTTCATGGACCAACTCGACTATCTCAACGATCACTCGGGCCAACGGCCTCAAGATCACGTGGACGGGTGGAGGCGCCAACGACATCGTTGACATTTCGGGAAGTGCAGGGGGGAATCCGGTCACTGTGAATGGAAATCTGATACCGTCGAACGCGAACGTACAGTTCGACTGCCAGGCGCCGGCGGCCGCAGGCTCATTCACAATCCCGACAAGTGTCCTGCTAGCGATGCCTCCGGTGACGGGCACGATTCTGAATGGCAGCCTGAGTGTTCAACTGGATGGCAATCCTCAGCCCATCACAATTCCGGGCGCTGACATCGGGTACGCTCTCACCAACACGGCCTCGGTCTCGACTCAGGTGAGCTTCCAGTAGCGGTTGTGTTGTAATGAAGTCATGGAAGTCGAGATGAAGATCCGCGGGTTGATGATGGACCCGATCACGAACATGCCGATCGTCATCCTGAAAGATTCCGGCAGCAGCAGTGTGCTGCCTATCTGGGTCGGCATCTACGAAGCGAACGCCATCGCGCTTGAGATCGAGAAGGTCTCGACTCCGAGACCGATGACGCACGATCTGATCAAGACATTGCTGACCGGGCTGGACGCGGGCATTCGCAAAGTGGTGGTCAGCGAATTGCGCGAGGACACCTTCTACGCCGTGATCTGGGTTGAAAAGAACGGCGAACTGATCTCAGTCGATTCGCGGCCCTCGGATGCTCTGGCGCTCGCGCTGCGGCACGATTGCCCGATCTATGTTGACGACTCGGTTCTGAAATCGTCGAAGGCCACAAGCGCCGTCGCCGATAAGGTCAACGCAAATCAGGAACTGAAGCGGTGGCTGGAAAATCTTAACGAAGAAGACCTTGGCCGTTACAAGATGTAATGGTCAGGGCGTCCTTCCAAAAAAGAAATAAATCAGGTAGGACAGGACGATCGCACCCACGGCGATCGAGATGGAACGCACGCGAAACTGTGCGCGCTGCCGCGCCACGATAGCTGCTTCCGCGCGCGCCCACCAGTCGTGAACGATCACAGTCGTCGATTCACGGGCGAATTCACAACGCATGCCTGCCTGCATCGCGATCGTTCGCAGCAAGCCGCTTTTCACCAGCAGCGGCAGAAGTGTTTTCGCGAACTTATCCCATTTGCCGGCATGGTCGATCAGCGCTTTTTCTGACGGCGCCAACCGATGGTGATTGTCCGGCGACAGCAGCAGGGTCGTCCAGCGAAACAGGAGCTCGTTGTGATTGACGCCCAGTTCCTGAATCGGCCCATCGAGTGAAGTGAGGAGCAGCTGGTCCGCGCCGCCGTTTGCCTGGAGCGTAGCGGCGCGCGCCTGTTTGGATCGCAGATTGTTCTCGGCTTCACACAGGCGTTGCGCCGCGAGTGTGAGGAAGAGCGGATGCGCGCGACCGGCAACAGTAACAGTGGAGGCCGTGACAAGTTGATTTACGGCCGCGTCTTCGATCTCCAGCCCGGCGCGCTGCGCGATGGATCGTACCAGTTCTTTGGCGGCCTGCTCTGTGAGCGGTTTCAGATCGATCGTGAAGCCCATCAGGTTCGGGATGTACTGACCCAGGCGCTCGAAGGCGGATACGGACGGCGTTTGCAGCGCAATGACGAAACGTCCGGCGCGTGCGCTGATGGCGTTCGCGAGTTCAGCGTCGAAATCGTCGGAGATATCGGTGCCGGAATGGCAGCGCACGTAGTCTTCAAACTGATCGAGAAGCACCGCGATCGGTCTGCCGATCTTCGCCTGCGCTCTCGTCAGCAGGTCGAGCAGCAGCTCACGTTCGTGATCGAAGAAGAAGCCGCCGTCAGCCTGTTCGTGAATCGCTGTGAGGATCGCCTGCCTCAGCCGGATTGCGACCTTACGTCCCTGCCATTCCGAGAAGAGGACCGTGACGAATTCACCAGTCCGTTTAAGAGCCGGTTCCACACCGGCCCGAAGCAGGGAAGACGCTCCGAGTCCCGGCGATGAGGTGATCACGGTCAGGCGGCCCGAGTTGCAATTGTGGACGATTTCTTCGACTTCCGCAGCGCGGCCGAACAGCAGGCTTTCGTCCTCTGCGCCCAATGGCGTCAGGGTCAACGGAATGGGTATCGAAAGAGGCAAATGTGAACTCTAAACTTTAATTTGTAATATACATCACGGCTTTTCGTTAGCTACGAGCCAGTAGTCGCGTGGGTGCAGCTTGTAGACGTGCTCATCCTCACGAGTCTGGACGTCGGCATCCATGGCTTTGAATTGTTTTTCGTCGCCGATGATGAAATAGATAGCGCCGCCCGGAGGTCTCGTGACGCCGGCGTAGCCTGGCAGGAGCTTCGCGTACACTGTGTCGATGCGCCGGAAGAGTTCGTCGGCAAGGCCTGGCTCGCGGCGCAGGGCGAGCAGGCTCTCGCGGAACTTTTTCACTATGGCTGGCGTGAGGCCATCGGCGAGATCATTGGCGATTGCTTCGGCACGGCTTTCGTAGGTATCGGGCGCATTCGTTGGCGCGAAAGCGAGGGCGATGGCGTATTCTCCGAACATTGGATCGCGTGGACCCTTCTTGATGACATCGATGGCGAAGTGCAGGGTCTGCGGGATCTCCGGCATGCGCTCGGCGTAGTATCCGGCCCAGCCATCGTGCAGCGTGCCGCGAAGGCCGTTGCTGTAGGCGAGACCGGCGCTGATTGTTTTTGTGAAGACACCATGTTCGCCGTATCCGGCGAAGAGCCTGGAGGTCAGGTAATCCAGCTGGCTATCGCGGCTGGTGTCGGCGTAGGAGGTGAAGGGAACTATGGACGCCATGACGCCGCCGGTCAGGTTGGGATCGTAGAGTCCGATGAATTTCGGAGTCTTCTGACCATTGGCAAAGTGCTCGTTCAATCTCGCGTCGATTCGGGATGAGCCGGAATAGGTGACGCGGGCGGGAGTCGCATCGCGGAGATTGGCAGCGAACGCTTCCCGCGGTGTTTTCAACTGATCCAGCGAAGCATGGGAACCCACGGTCCACATGCGCGCGTTGCCGGTTGCCAGGATTCCTTCGCGCAGAGCGTTGAGCCGCGAGAGAGTGGCCTCAGGGGTGAGCAGAATATCGGCGCTCAATTGGCGGCAGATGTAATACATGTCGCGCACCAGAGTCTCGTTCGGAAGATCGGCCAGCAACTGCGTGAGATCGTCGGCCAGGTCTTTCGTCTTGAGTGCAGCGATCGCATGCTGGACCGATTCTCGATCATGGCCGGGCGCGTCGATGATGCTCTGCAATTCCGCAGCGACGGCCTTGCGATCCGGAAGATCTTTGAGCATCCAGCGCAGACGATCGGCATTCCATTCGCGGGTGAGGAACGAACTGGTGGTCATGTAAAGCGGGTTTTTCTGCATCCAGTAGGCGTAGACGGGATTCATCACCCAGTACTCTTCCGGCCCCTGCATGGTGGTGCGCACGCGACCGACAAATTGCTCCACCATGTCGCGGACGCGAGGCAGATTTTCGACGCGCCAATCGGGGTGGAAGAGGATGAGATTCATCCAGTCGATGGCGCGGCGGCTTTCGGTCAGGTCGTTGCCCGCGCCGCCGACAACCAGTTCGACACGATTGGTTTTCGTGTTGGTGCTGAAGTGCGCGTCGAGGCTGAGGACTTCGCGGCGCAGCCGATCCTGCATTTGTTCGTAGGTGACGGGCTTGCCGTTTTCGACAACCCCGGTTTCGGACAGCAGTTCCGGAAGGAGTGAGACAAGCGGCAGATCGGCTTCGGGAACCGATGCGAGGTTCAGCGCGAGCGACGTGGTGGCGCTTGTCATGTTGTCGAAGTACGACGAGACCAGCGGGATTTTGCCATTGATCCTGACATTGATGGTCGACTGCGTGTATTCGAGCTGGTCATCCAGCGTGAGCGGCGGGTTAGCGATGAACTTTCTGTCGCCTGCCACGCGCGCGAGGTCGTCGAGGGTTTTGGTATTGGCCTCATAGTCCGCCTGGTAGCGGCGAATGACATCCTGATCGCCAGCGATTTTGTAGATCGCAGCGAGGCGTTTTACTTCGGCGGCTGCGCGGTCGAGGCGGCCCTGCTGTTCGGCTGCGAGGAGTTTTGGACTGGGCCTGACAGCTGCGGCAAAAGGAGTGGTGCCTGTGATGTGCCACTGAGGCAGCAGGTCGCGCCAGATGTTTTTTGTGCCGGAGAGCAGTTGATCGATCGCTTCGATATCGGGCTTCTCGGTGACGTACTTGCGGAAGGCGCCTTCACGATTGAGGCGGTAGAGCTGATCCATCCAGGTAGAACCGGTGTTGCGTGCGCCAAAGCCGGGCGGTGAGTTGACGAGTTTCGCCAGATCGCGGCGCTGTTCGACGAGACGGCCGCGCACCTGCGCGTTGAATTCACTGAGTTCGGGCGAACCATCGGGAAGTCCAGCGATGCGCGATAACTCCGCCATCACCACATCGCGCATTTCCCTGACTTTCGCTTCCGTCAGATTGGCGGCGGCTACTTCGTTGAAGTTGATGAAGACCGGATAGCCCTGATCTTCGGAAGTGTAGGCGTAGACTCCGGTCGTGCCTGTATCGAGTTTCCGCGTGGCGCCATTGACGAAGAGGCGGTAGAGATTCGTTGTCGTATCGCCCGCGAAAGAATTGAAAAACAACTCGAAGAGGAGGGAGTCGCGGTTGCTCAGTTTCCTGTCGGCTGGCCAGGCGAGGCCGACGTAACTGGGCTGATGATCGTTTTCGTAAGGGAAGTCGATGACAGAGACCGAGCCGGTTGCGGCGGGTTTGGGCGCTGGCAGATCCGTCTCGCTTTCCGGTTTCAGGGTGACGGGATTCGGCTGAACAGTGTTGAGGATCGCGTCGATGCGGGCGAGTTGCGTGGCAAGCGCATCGCCCTTCGGCAGAGAAACGACGGCTCCCATGTTGGCGAGGAAATAGTGGCGGTTGTGGAAGTCGCGGATATCGCGCGGTTTCATCTCGCGGATGGCTTCGGGCATGCCACCGGAACTGTACGCGAGGGGATGCGCGGGACCGTAGAGATTGATGAGCTGCTGGCGGAACAGGATCCAGTCCGGCTTGGCCATGGAACTGACCATCTCGTTGTAGACAGTGCCTTTTTCATCGAGCCGCAGTTCGTGAGTGGCGGGATTTTCGGAGACGCCGAAGTTGCGGACTTCGCGGGCGATTTCCTCGTCGGTGTAATCGGGATGGACGAGCGCGTTCAACTGGGTGCGCAGGCCATCGTAAAAGACTTCGAGGCCAGCGTTGGTGTTGAAGTCATAGCAGGTGCGCCATTGCAGGGTAAAGGCGCTGGAAAGCGACAGGGTCATGCTCTCACTGGCTGCGAGGGCGCGGCCGACGTTGCCTTTGCCGACGAGGAGATGCTCCTGGGTGTGGGGCTCGCCTTTGTCGGAAACGGGAAACGAGTTGACCCAGGTGAAGGCCTGAGGGACGGACTGGACCTGAATGAGGTCGAGGGTGAAGCCGGTTTTTTCGTGGGTGAAGCGGGCGCCGAAGGGATCGCCGGAGTCATCGAGATAGAGGGCGGTGGCGCGGAAGCCGTGGCTGGTGGTCTGGTCCGTGACGTCAGCGAAGGTGGCAGGTTCGGCGGCGTTGGTGGCTGCGGTGAGCATGAGGGTCAGGAGGGTTGCGATGACGGCTTTCATTGCGCAAGTGTGATCTGTGGGGATTGGTCCGATTTTAGCGGAGTTTTGGCGTGCCGGGTTGCCCGGGTTCGACGGCGTCCGGGTCAGGTTCGTTGGGGTATGGGGCAGGTTCAATTTCAGAAGGAGATCGTTTGTTTTCATCGAACTCCCAGGTTCGTTTCCGCCCCCAGAATTTTCGGCTTTTCTGCGTCGCGTGAGATGGTCCAAGACGGTGGGTTGGGCGGGTTCGAGGGGGCCGGAAAGTGGGTTCCACGGCCTGAATAGTGGGTTCGTGGCGGCCTGAAGTGGGTTCGAGAACCGCGTTTTTTGTTCTACGGCGATTGATTCGATGAGAGTTAGGTGGGTCCGTGTGGTGTTTTTTATTTTTTCGGGGCGGCTGCCGATTGCGCCGTATGCCGAGTCTGCTGGCGTGGCGATTTTGGCTTGGACGAGAGTCGTGATTTTCGGAGGCCGCATAAATCCCGATTGACCATAGCACAGGTGTCAAGAAAATCGGGGGTATGGAACAGGGTTCGACGGAGGTAAGTAACTGAACAGAATCGGGTTGCGAAAGTTTCAGATTCCTGTGAACGGAGATTCCGGGGAGAGCGAAACCTGGATGATTTCCAGATGCGTAGCGCGTTCGAGGCCGGGAGTAGGGAGCCTACGGAATCACGCGCTGCTATCAGTTCCGGCCTGCACCGGACGCGAAGAGGAGCGGTCAAGGGCCGCAAAAAACAGGCTACAATAAACGATGTGAACACGCGTTACAAAGTCGTTCTGATACCCTCTGACGAAGGCTTCTCGGTTTCGTGTCCCGGCCTGCCAGGCTGCTGGTCACAGGGCGCGACGGAACCTGAAGCTCTGGAAAATATTCAGGATGCAATTCGCGAATATCTGGCCGTCGTCGCCGATATGACGCGTAACTCCCTGGTGCGGGAAGTGGAAGTTTCCGTTTAACCGGTGCCCCGGTTACCGGGCATTCCTCATCTCCGCGCAGTCAAGGCCCTGCAGAAGGCTGGATTTCGCATTGCCCGCGAGGGAGCAAAACATATTGTCATGTCGAATGGAAACAGCGTCACCACCATCCCGCGTCATGATCCGGTAAATGCATTTACGATGGCGGGAATTGTCCGCGATTCGCGACTCAGTATCGACGAGTTTAATAAAGCTTCTGTAGCTTCTGGCTAAATTGCCAACATTCAGGTCGCAGTATTGCGCAAAACGCCCGTGCGCATTCTGTGTAGCATGCTCACGCAGCAGATTGAGATAGATTTGCCGGAGCCGATCGGACAGAAAGACGTCACGTCGTCCATTACCGCGCTGCGTGACGTGATGGGGCAGGCCGGCGGCGACTGCGCGGGGCATTCTCGGCATAACAGAGATGGTGCCAGGTCGGAGGTTTATTTCTCAGGGAAACGTCTCGTCCGCCCCGCTTTTCCCATCATGGACGTCCCGCTTTTCCCCCTTATTTCACACCGGACGACATTTCTTTTCGACGATAATACAAACCCATGTGAGCAAAAAGAAGATTAACCAGCACAAGTGCGTTTCTGCCAATGAAGGCTGACGTTGTGTGCCCGAAAGCAAATGGCTCGAGAACTATCGCCGATGTCAGGAATAACACCCACGCGGACGCGACCGTCACCCATGGCCAGCGGCGATGAAATATCAAAGAAAATATTGTGATGGTCCAGACTACGTCGGAAGCTAGAAAAGCGAAAGGAAGATCCCGCGTGACGGCATCCCTGGCCCATAAATAGGCACCCTCAAGCAACAAAGTTATGGTCATCATTGCGAAACAGAGCGTTTTCATCGTTGCATGACCTAGCGATGCGCGGCGGTATTAGGGCGAAGTATTTGAAAAAAGGGCACGTCATCACCATACAGCAACCAAAGCTGGAGAAGCGTCGCACCCGCCTCCGAGGAGCCCTTAACCGCATCGTATAGCCCTTGATTACAGGACCTAGCGGCATCTACCTGCTTCAAAGACCAAGGTATCTTGCCGTTCGTGTTACCATCCGCGTTGATCCCCGCGTTGAAAAAACAAGTGTCATGAGCAGAGCACGCGCGATTAACAACTCCGCCGCCAGTTGGACCTGCTCCGCCCGGAGAATTAGGGGGAGAATTAGGGGACAGACGCATTTATTTTCCAATATCTCAGAAAAGGCCTAACTGAACGCCCGGAATCTCGCCAGTGCTTTTTGCCTTTGCCGGCCTGCCGCGCTCCCGAACCCGTAGCCGTCGTCCTTCCTTTTTCTCCATCTGCCTGACGAATTCGCGGGAGCCCAAAGGCGCGCCGGTCATCGTCGAACGTCGCAACGTTTCCCATTCTCCATTCATTCCCTCGTCGCTTCCCATCAACTGCTTCCATCCAGCATAATCCCATTCGTCAAACCAATCCATCCAGTCGAAGCCGAGCAATGCGTCACGGTTACTCGGATCGGTATGCGCGCGAGCGCTGGACCAGTCCCATTCAGCTGCGGAATCCACCAACCGGGCGCGAACAGGATTCAGATCCACATAGCGCAGCGCCGTAACGAGATGTGCCCGATCGAGGGGGCACGAGAAAAACCTGCCCTGCCAAAGGTGACCGCTGCGTCTCTCGGAACGATTCCATCCGGCTGCATATTCCGAGTGTGCACATTGGAGCGCTCTCGCCAACGACTCCGGACGCTCGGGAACGGCGACCAGGTGAACATGATTGGACATGAGGCAGTAGCCCAGGACTCGGACGTGATGGGCCGATGTATGGCGGGTGAGAATTTCGACGTACAACTGGCGATCGCCGTCAGAGTGGAATACAGGCTGCCGGTTGTTACCTCGTTGAGTGATGTGGTGGGGTGTACCGGGAACAACAACTCGGGCACGGCGTGGCACGGTATAGATG
>Ga0206991_10403_pt1 | contig 11169 bp, 8 predicted proteins | sample Alteio_BWMinCont_9_FD_153286 | JGI IMG/M metagenome (GOLD analysis project Ga0206991, IMG submission 153286) | Enriched cells from forest soil in Barre Woods Harvard Forest LTER site, Petersham, Massachusetts, United States -... | ecosystem: Environmental > Terrestrial > Soil > Temperate forest >...
AATTTTGGCGGAGTAGGGTCAAATGTTCCAACGCGTTTGAATTTTCCCCGAAATTTGTACTTTTTCTGCTTATCTATTATGATTGGTGTCGATACTAGCTCCGCTGTTGCAAATTCCTCATACTTGTTTTCCTTTTCGAAATGACTGAGTTGAACAGACGCTTTCCCTTCGGATTTTATTGTCGCATCGCTCGTGGCAGTTACTTTAGAAAGATAAACTCGCCGTGATCCAATGTGATCTCCAATTTCCAACTTCCACCCAACCGGCTCACCATTTTCCCGCAATTCAAAACCGGGGTTGAATAACAAGTTACTAGGATCGTTTTTGACTGCTATGTTCGGAGGTGGAACAGCATGGGTAGAAAGTTTGGCATCCGTCCATTCGCATACGTAGCCATCGACAGCTTGCTGGCCGCGCCCAAAATCATTCCAACTTCCGTCAGTCCACATTCCTAGCCAAAATTCATCTTTATTTGCACCGCCGTTGTTTGGCTCACCGGGATGCCAATTTTGAAAGCTGAATTCAGTTCCATCCGTCCAGCTCCATTTTCCGACCTTACCATTATCAAAATCCGTGCCACCTAACCAAATGTTGTGTCCTTGAGCCATTCCACGAATATCCTCATTTTCATCTTTGCTATGAACGGAAACCAGATGACCGCCAAGTTTCCGGCAAGTTTCTTCTGCTTGATGCCACGATATCTTGAAGTTTTCAAAAAATGCTTTGCAGTGACATTTTCCAATTGTAGTTGCATCTTTGGGAACCTCAACCGAAGCAGGCGCAAAGTATTTCGAAAGATCAACGTCGATCCAACCAGTGGTATTTTCGGGCAACATCCAGTAGCACTTATTTGTCTGAAGCCACGATGATCTTATACCATCGGTAACTGCTTGTGCTGGAAATCTACTATCATATTCCGCACTAGCTTTCGCAGCACAGCCGCGAGCTACATTTATCCATCGGTCGGGATAAACTTCAATTTCGGCTAACCCGCCTTCAATCCCAACTGCTTTAGTGACTTCGACACGGATTCGATCAAAAGCAATTTTAGGAATTGGAATGTCAGTCGATGTATCTTCGTCTGCGAACCATTTAGAAAGTTCTACGCCTTGTTTTCGCCAAACCATCTTTTCGCCCGAATATAAAACGATATTGCACTCGGCAGTGCCAGAGTTGTTAAAAATAGCGTTGTGTTCATTCCACAAAACAATTTTTGGAAACGGCAAAGGCTTTCCGTCCGGTCCTAGATCTAAAGAAATATCCTTATCGGGTTGTTTGCTATTATCATCGCTAGCATTGCAATGGCGATGACTGATTGAAAGCAGTAGCGCCAACAAAATGAAGCTAGCCCTAGCCATTGAAGCGCGCATGATATTAACTCCCTTCGTGTATTCTTGCTTGAATCACTCTTTTCTCTTAACGGCAGTACACGCCAGTGCCAGCGACACGACCCATCCAATGAACGTCCAGCCAAGGAATAGGTTTACGACAAGGATTGCCTCTGAATTGTGATGTTCCCTATGTGCAGCAAGCATTGCGGGCAAAAAATAAGTGCCGATCAATGCGATTGCGGCAAACACCAAAGCGCCTTCCAATTGAAATGTAGTATTTTTAATAAGCACTAGACAAAGAACTATCCAGCCAATGACAAAAAGTATTCCCCCACCGCAAATAAGTGTAAACAATGGGGTAGACATTCGTCCCGGATGCTTACTTCCTTCAAGTGGAGACTGACAGTATCTGCATATCACCGCGACGCGGAGAATGCTTTCACCGCAATATGGACAGGCACGTAGTTCATTGGCCTTTGCGTCCTGGTTAGGCGCTTTTGATTTCTCTTTAATTTGTGTTTGCGGGCCGATCAATGAACTTCCGAGAATCCATTGTTCAACTGCATCGGCTTTTTTTTCGACGTACTGTACAAACGCGTCAGATTCCGGTTTGGGTGTTTTTCGTTTCTCTAATTCCCGCATTTCCGCTTCGTTCTTTGCGACAGCACTTTCGGCCAATTCTCGCTCCCGGATTTCCCGTTCATTTTTTTCACGCATTTCGCGTTGCTCATTTTCAAATTTGTCGCGTTCCCTAAATAGTCCTGGCCCGCATTTTCGGCACAGACTTTTGCCAGCCGAAGAAAGCATCATTGCGGATTGGGGGAGATAATTGCCGCAAAGGTTGCATTGGCATGGTTCAATTGCAGTCGATTCATGTTCCGAGTCTGGAATGCTGTTTTTTGCTGGTTGTGCGCCAAGATTCTTTGATTGTTGAGGAATTTCACAAAGAATAAATGGGGTTTTGCACGACGGACATAGGGCCTTTCGCCCCGCAAGATTTGCCGCTTGTTCAAATGCGGTTTTGCAAAAAGGACACTGAAACTGTGATGTCGCTGGCATAATCGTCTCCGAAAAAGAAGGGCGTGAGTCTTTTGCGCAACATCTCACAGAGCGGGCCTACCACAGCCCCCAACGCAGAGACGTGACGCCAAGTGCTCACGCCCCCCGTCTCGCGACGGGGAGCGAGTAGCAACTAAGCGTCGATCCCTGCGTGGTTGACCACTCTTTATGAATGAGTGGCCAGTGGTAGTTTGCTCTATGAGATCGAACTTGTTGTTACTGGCTCTCCAAATAGGCCAGTGAAATTTTTAAGTCTTCAATTCATCAAGAGTTTTCTCCAAGCCGCTTTGATTCCAGCAGCGACAACTTATCACTTGAACAAGGCTAGTGCAATACTAGCTCCGAAGGAAAATCGCGAAGGTTTTGTGCAAAAAAAACCGCAAAATGGCACGTGTTTCCCTACTCGTTCTTACCAATTCTTACCAAATCCGTTTCGCGAAGATTTTGGGTAAAGTTAGCTGTTAAAGGTGCTAGGTGGTTGATAAAGCTTGCAAAACCGCGTCCGCTTTGACATTTGGCGCATCTGCCTGTTAAAGCCAGGTTTTCACTTACTTAGTTGTACGACTGGAAACGGATAGTCAGGCAAGGCAAGACTAAAAAAGCACCTTAAAACAATCTTCGGTATGACACTAGCTCCACTCCGATACCCGACAAAAAGATTTTTACATATTTTAATTGACAATACATAAAAATAATGTACTAATATGTAATGACATGAGTTTAAATAGGAGATAATCGAATGTCCAAGGGCCGAAGACCGCTGTCGCAGGAAGAAAAGCTACACACAATATCTGTCCAAGTGACACTAGCCGAAAAAGTTGCTCTTGAACAATTTGCAGAGACTCAAGAGCGCTCTGTGTCATACGTCGCACGATATGCGATTCGCGCCATGATTGAGCAAATTCCCACAAGACAAGCGTCTGCGGGTCAACGCGAATTGGCAAGGCGATTTGCTATTAGGAGAGAACAAAAATGACTATATTCAAGCCACGATGTAGAGCGCGGGCCGTACCGCAAGACGAATTACCGAAACTGCCGGGACGGACGATTACGGCATTAGCCCAGATGTTAGAGAAGACAATGCTAGACGAATCCGCGCTAGCCGACGCATTGAAGCTTTCCAAGCGAACCGTTCGCCGAATGGTTTCCCGCCATGAATTGCCGCCGCCGTTTCGATTCGCTGGCAAAAGCACTTGGCTTGTGGGCAAGGTTCTGGCACATATCGAAGCCCGCGCTGAAAGAAAGGCTCAAGACGCCGAACGCGCCGCTAAAAGACTTGAAACACTGGTTTGATTGCTACGGCAGGGAAAGGATTTGAAATCATGGCACACGTATTTCAGACATTCGACAAAAACGGAAAGCCGCACCCGCGATTCAAATTTGAATATCGAGACTGGAAGGGCAATAAGCGCAAATCGACGGGCACCACGTCCGAAAAAGAAACGGAGAAGATTGCAAATCACGTTCAATCCGAACAAGACGCAATTCGAAAGGGTTGGAAGCCAGTACCGAAGGAAGCGGACAAGCCGCACGATTTTACGTCCACCGTACAAGAGTATCTCGAATGGGGTTCAAGTTGCGGTGGACGCCGTGGCTTCGGTTGGTCAAAAGATCATTCGGGAAAAAAGAGAAGCGCATTGAATTGGTGGGCCGACCGATTGAAGTTACGAACGCTTCAAGATATTGAACAGCCAGACGTAGAAAGCGCTTTGCGAGAATTGGCCGAAGGGTTGGAAGGAAAAACCGTTCAAGGATATAGCGAAGCACTAGCTTCATTTTGTAATTGGTGTGTTTCCCGTCAGTATCTCGCTATTGATCCACTGGCCACGATCAAGGGTTACGACACCACGCCGAAGACACCACACCGCGAGTTAAGCGCCGACGAAATTCAAAAGTTATTGGACGCCACGCCGCCGTATAGGGCATTGATTTACCGCGTCGCATTGGCAACCGGCTACCGTCAAAATGAACTGCGCAATCTGAAAGTGAGCAACTTGGATTTATTCGGCCCGTCGTTGCCTTTGGCCGCTGAATTCTGCAAGGATCGTCGCGACGCCCGACAACCAATAAGCCGCGAGTTAGCCGACGAACTGGCCGCACTAGCCAAGAGCAAAGCGCCAGAATCGCCATTACTGCCGATGCCTCGAAAAGATACATGCGGTAAAAATCTGGACCGTGACTTTACTGACGCTGGAATCACACGCGAGATTAAAGGCGTAGGCAAGGCCACATTTCACAGTTTGCGCGTGAACTACATCAATGCCGTGGTCAAAAGCGGTGCGGATTTGAAAACGATAATGACACTAGCCCGGCATTCATCGGCCACAATGTCAATGTCCACTTATGCCAAGCCCGACGCTCAACGATTGCGCGATTGCGCGGAAACAGTTGCCAAAACCTTCAAACCGGCACCCGCCGCCGCCATATTGCCCCAACGTGTTGCAGTGGGTGCAGAGTCCGAAGCGGTAACTGCAAGAAACGCAGTTACTTGTGTGATTAAAAAGATGGCGTCCCTGCGGGGATTCGAACCCCGGTCGGAGGCTTGAAAGGCCTCTGTCCTAGGCCTCTAGACGACAGGGACGGGCTGCGAAACATTTGTTGTCACAACCGATATTCAGCGCGCGCACCATAATGCTCGCATCTGCGTGAGAGTCAAGCGGAAGGCTGTGTCGCGAAGACCGACTTAAATATAATTCACCCATGTAGGATCTTTGAGCGGCCTCGATTTAAACATTTTCATTGCGCGCTATTTTGCTTGAGTTTGTAAAGAAAACATGGCCCGGCTATTATTATTTCTGCGTATCCTTGCTTTCCAGCTTGGCTTGGGCGGTATTGCGCACATCTTGAGCCATTTTCTGCGTGGCGATCATGCCCGGCAGAAGGAAATCATGTACGTATTTCTTGTAGGCGGGTTCGATCGTATCAATCTTCCCCACGATTTTTTCAAAATCCGCCATGGTGTAGTGGTTCGGTCCTCCAGAAAGAAAAAGCCGGAAGGCATATGCGTGCTTTTCATTTTCCGCATGGAAAAGAAAGTGGACGAACGCAAACGAGACACAGTAACCGGCAAATCCGAACTTTTGTTTCTCGCTCGCCATAAGGAACTGCCTTAGGTTAATGCTTTCAATCTCCTGCGTAAGAAACGCGACGGCGGCTGTATTCGCCTCGAGGCCCACGTAACCAGGAATTACGAGGCGCTCCCAGCGTGCGTAGGTGCCGATATGTTCGGCGCGGCCCTCCATGAGCCAGTTGGGCGAGTTGCCTTTAAAGATTCCAGCAAGTCGGTCGTCCATGGCATGAATCATTTCGTGTGCCATCGTCGATAGATACGAATCGCCAGTAATGCCGGTATCGGTATGCACGAGAAGAATCTTAAATCCATTTCCATAGACGCCAGCGACGCCGTTCGGTAGCGGCCCTTGCTTGCTGACCTTCGAGAAAATCTGATCGAAAGTGGCCTTATCTTTAAACAGATAAACGGTCAAAGGGGGGGGCAGCCGGAGATTGAAAGTCGTTTGGTAAAACTCCCAGTAGGCATATCCCGTGGCTTCGGTGATGGCTGCCGCGCGGCGGGTTGTCTCTAACGACTCATTGCTATAAACGGTGACGTATCCTCGAGGCGATTGGAGGCGCACCTGGACATCCCAACCCACGGTCTTGCGATCGGTCGCGCGAAGCGCGTCAACTTGGGCGGGTGTACCCCAATAGTTGGCATAATATACGAGCCCTTGGGCAGTCTTCTGTTTGGCCTCACGTTCGAAGATTTCGTCGTCTGTAAGCCATTCGGATCCCACGAGTTTCTTATTTAGAAGCGTCTGAACGGCGGCGTTCTTGGGATCTGCCTCGACGGCGTGTTTGAGGCAATCACCGTAAAATTCCCAGAGCTGTTGCTTGAGAGCATAATCGGCGGCATCAAGCCACAGCCGTGCGTTGTTTGCTTTCAAAGCTTTTTTTGTCTTGACCTCGAATTCCGCAATTCTGGAGGCACGGGTATCCTCTGCGGTCCGCCCGTCCATACAAACGAATATAGCAACAGCGAGCGTTGCAAAGACGATCCATGAAAGACACCGCTTACCCGCCATAAAGAACTCCCGTTTAGGAATTACCACCAAATCTGTATACTATCGCATTGCGGCTAAACCGATCAAGTTTAATAAGACGCCTTGACAGCAATGCCCCTTCAACGGTATTGATGCACTCGTTGCCAATCACTGGTCACTGCCGTTAAAGGAGCTTTCGGGATGAAGTTTGAAGGCAAGATATTGGTAATCGGATTAGGTGCCGTCTCGCGTTGTACGTTGCCGCTGTTATTTAAGCATCTGGAGGCGCCGACGAGCAACTACACGGTGATCGACTTCGCCGATGTTGACGACAACGCGCGCTTCGTCAAGGAAAACGGCGCCAACTTCGTGAAAGACCGCGTCACGCGTGAGAACATGGGTGAGCTACTCGGGCGCTACTCCGGTTCCGGGGACATCATCATCGATCTGGCATGGAACATCGGTTGCATCGATATGTTGCAGTGGTGTTACGACCATAACGTCCGTTACATGAACACCTCCGTCGAGCTCTGGGATCCGTACGAAGGCGCACCGACGCAGCCGCCAACCGAACGCACGCTTTATGCGCGCCAGATGTTGATTCGCCGCATGGTCAATCAGTGGAAGCCCAAGCGCGGCGCCACCGCGGTTCTCGATCATGGCGCCAACCCGGGACTGGTCTCGCACTTCACCAAGGCCGCGCTCGAAGATATCTCTCAAAAATGGCTCGCGGAGCATTCCGAACACGGTGAGCGCCGGGTGTTGATCGAAGAAGTCTATAAAAAGCGCATGTACAACCGCATGGCGCAATTGCTTGGCGTAAATGTGATTCACATCTCCGAGCGCGATACGCAGATCAGCAACGTGCCCAAACAAATGAATGAATTTGTCAATACGTGGTCGATAGAGGGTTTTTATGAGGAGGGCATCGCACCCGCGGAGATGGGTTGGGGAACGCACGAACGAACGCTGCCGCCCGGCGCGCAAATGCATTTGGCCGGTCCGCTCAATCAAATCTGCCTGGCCAACATGGGCTGCCGTACCTGGGTCCGTTCGTGGGTGCCGTGCGGCGAAATCGTAGGCATGGTCATCCGCCACGGTGAAGCTTTCTCAATCTCTGAAAGCTTGACCGTGAAAGAAGACGGCATGCCCATTTACCGCCCCACGGTCCATTACGCGTACTGCCCCTGCGATGCCGCCATCGCCAGCCTGCATGAGCTTCAGATGCGCCACTACAAGCTTCAGGAAAAGCAACGCATTATGACCAACGAGATCATCGACGGCCGCGACGAGCTCGGCTGTCTGTTGATGGGCCACGAATACAAAAGCTGGTGGATCGGATCTCTGCTCGACATCCACGAGACTCGTAAACTAAACCCCGATCAGAACTCAACGACGCTCCAGGTCGCGGCATCGGTCATGGCGGCGACGCAGTGGATGGTCAAGAATCCCAGCCAGGGAGTTTGCGTTCCGGACGACTTGCCGCACCGCGAAGTTCTCGGCTATGCCAAACCCTATCTCGGACCCTTCATCTCGCAGCCGGTCGATTGGACGCCACTCAAGAATTGGAACAGCTCGTTCGAACGTTACGGAACGCCGCGCCCGGCCGACGAGGACGTTTGGCAGTTCAACACATTCCTTTTGCGCGGGCTGGGTTGAGCCTTAGATCGCATGATTGAATTCACGCACAGTGGTTTTACGATTCATGTTTCACTTCCCTTGCGGTTCGCGCGCATCGGTGGTACTTACTACGTATCTAAACAGCTTTGCTCCTGTTCACTACCGGAGACTGCGCGTGGGTGTTCCGACTGGGGAATTGGTGGTTGTGTCTGGCCGCTACAAAGGCCATCGCATTCCCCTGACCAAGGATATTCTGCGGATCGGACGCGATCGGACGTGCGAGCTGCCGCTCGACGATGAAGCTGCCAGCCGCGTGCATTCCGAAATCGTGCGGACAGATGACAAGTTTATCCTGCGCGATCTGCGCAGTACCAACGGTACGTTTCTCAACGGCGCGCGAGTCTCTGAATCACCACTCCAGAACGGCGATCGTATCGGCGTCGGCGACACCGTAATGCTCGCTCAACTCGATCTTTCGCAGGATAAGGCGCTGCCGCAGATCGTTTTTTCCACAGATCAGAAAGGCGGCGCCAGCACTAGCGCCCGTTTCCGGATCAGCCTGAACGACACGCGCTTCCTGGAAATCAAAGAAGGCACATCGATCCCTGACGCGAGCCGGCAATTTACTAAACTTTACGAGTTCATGGTCGATGTCGCCGGCATATTGCATCTTCCAGCTCTGCTGGAAAGAGCGCTCGAACATATTTTCGGCGCGTTCATAGCCGACCGCGCGCTGATCCTTCTGCTGACACCAGATGGCCAGCCGGGCATGAAGGTCACCAAGGTCCGTTCCAGCGAGACTGGCAGTGAGAACATCTCGATCTCGCGGACGATGGCGCACCAACTCCTTGAACAAAAAGAAAGCTTTTTGACGATCGACGCGGCCAGCGATCAGCGCCTGGCCGCGGCCGAATCACTTCATCAGATGCGCGTTTTCTCGATCATCGGGGCACCGCTCAAAGTAAAAGACAAAGTCATCGGCATGATCTACCTCGATACGATCGGCGGCGGCGCGCCATTTTCCGAGGCGGACCTGAAGCTCTGCACCGCGATGGCTATACAGTTGGCAGTGTGCATTGAAAACACGGGGCTTTACACCGAACTGCTCGATGCGGCCGAATTCAATAATTCGGTGCTTCGGTCGTTGGCCTCCGGTGTCATCGTCGTCGATACCGCGGGGCATGTGCTACGGATCAACCGCGCCACTCAGACGATTCTTGAAAAGGACGACGCACAACTGGTTGGCCACACGCTGGGAGAGTTTCCGGAATTCGCCGAGCTCCACCGCGTCATTCAGGCAACGCTGGCAACCGGTCATGCGGAAGATCGCTACGAAGTGTTAATCCGAGCGGGTGATAAAACGGTTCCGTTGGGTCTCTCGACATCGGTGTTGGGCGATCACGCGGGAAAATCCGTCGGCGTCGTCGCCAACTTCCGCAACCTTGCTCCGATTCGCAAGCTGGAGGAGCAGGTGCGGCGTTCGCATCATCTGGCGGCGCTGGGACAAATGGCGGCCGGAGTTGCTCATGAGATTCGCAATCCCCTGAACTCCATCCGCGGTTTTGCTCAGTTGGTGCAGGAAGGCTCCGCAAAGGATGCGAAGCTCTCCGAGTACACGCAGATTATCCTCGAAGAAGTCGATCGCATGAACAGAATCGTACAGGACCTGCTGGATTTCTCCCGCCAGCGCGAACTGACGCTTGTGCCGCTGCAGTTGAGCAAACTTCTGGGGGATCTGGTCCGCGATATGCAATCGGACGCAAAGCAACTGGGATTGAAGTTGGAGATAGTCCCTGACGAGCACGTTCTGCCTAACGTGCTAGGAAATGCCGATAAGCTGCGGCAGGTATTCCGAAATATCATTCTCAATGGCTTGCAAGCCTGCAAGCCTGAGGGGCGCGTCGCGATTCAATTCGGCCTCACTGAGGTGCCCGTCGCCGAACTCAAGCCCGCCGAAACCGGCCGGCTGACGACACGACGCGATGTTTCTGTGTCGATCGATGACACCGGCTGCGGCATCGACCTGGCAATTATTTCAAAAATATTCGACCCCTTCTTCACGCAGAAGGATAGCGGCACTGGACTGGGCCTGTCCATCTCGCAAAAAATCATCGAACAGCATGGCGGACGTATCGAGGTCAAGAGCGAGCTGAACAAGGGATCGACGTTTACGGTTTGTTTGCCGGCGGTGTGATCCGATTGCGGAATTCAGATTGCGGAATCCTTAAACGTGATGCGTTCCGTAAAATAAAAACGCATGCGGCCCATCCGTCCAGTGCCTGACTATTGAAAGCCCTTCTGGATTCGGCGGTTCGGCTTTTTTCTCGCAGCGCAGCACAAGCCGCGCGTGGCCTGGAAATAAAAGCTTTCCCGCGAGTGCCATTTCGGCTTCCGCTTCCGTTCGGCTGGCGCTTTCACGGGAAAAGACAAATGGCGGATCGTAAAGAATCAGATCAAAACGCGATGGCTCGTGCTCGCGCAGCAGCGCGGGCAGCACGGCCGACACATCCGAGCAGCGAACGACGGCTTTCTCCGCAAGCCGGGTCTTCGCCAGATTTTCCTTCAGCAGATCGGCGGCATCGGCTCGTCTTTCTACAAAAAGGCACGACTCCGCGCCGCGCGAGAGCGCCTCAATGCCCTGCGTTCCGGCTCCCGCATAGAAGTCCGCGACGCGTGCGTCGAGGATCAGGGTGGATGTTTCGAGGATAGAGAACAAACTTTTCTTGATGCGATCGAGGATCGGACGCGTATTCATGTCTGGAACGGTTTTAAGCGGCACACCGCGGGCCGATCCAGAAAGTACACGCATTCACGCCAGCTCCACAAACCGTTCGCCCTGTTCCAGCCCTTTGAAGCGCTGTCGGTTCATAGGCGTGATCGGATGGCGGCCGCGGACGCCGTCGCGCAAATCGTGCCACCAGCCTAGCGTCTCGCCTTCGTCGAGCTTCCAGCAGAGATATACAATTCGACCTTCGTATCGGGAAAAAAAGTCAATCAGTCCAATGCGAAGATCTTTGAGCTCAACGCTAATCGCTTGCAGCTCCTCGTTATACCGGCCGATTTCCGCCGCGAAATTTTCGATTTCGCGCTCGAGCTGAAACGCGCGTTCTTCTGTGGCC
>Ga0206991_10404_pt1 | contig 11156 bp, 10 predicted proteins | sample Alteio_BWMinCont_9_FD_153286 | JGI IMG/M metagenome (GOLD analysis project Ga0206991, IMG submission 153286) | Enriched cells from forest soil in Barre Woods Harvard Forest LTER site, Petersham, Massachusetts, United States -... | ecosystem: Environmental > Terrestrial > Soil > Temperate forest >...
TCTTCAGCCAACGCGTCCGCGGGTAGATAATCAGGTTCTGCGCTCATCGTATTTTCACTGGGCCTTCCACACAATTACTTCTTCTTCGAGTTCCACGCCATAGCGGTCGCGCACGCGCTGACGTACATCGGCAATCAGCGCGAGCATGTCGGCACAGGACGCGTGTCCGGCGTTGATGAAAAAATTGGCGTGGCGGTCGCTGACGCGGGCATCGCCGACGGAGTGGCCCTTCAAGCCAAGCTCATCGATCATGCGCCCTGCGGACCCGCCCGGTGGATTTTTGAAAATGCAGCCTGCGCTTTTTTGATTGAGCGGCTGACTGGCTCGCCGCTTCTCATTGCAGATGCGAATTCCTTGAAGTATCTCGCTGTACGGTTTGGAGGGAAGTTCCAGTCGCACCGACAGCATAATATCATCGGGAGCAAAAGATGTATGCCGGTATTCAAAATTAATTTCAGCCCCTCGAAGAGTCTCGATCCGGCCCGTCCCAGCCCGGTACACTTGCACCTCGCGTACAAAGGTTCCGATCTGAGTGCCGTAGGCGCCTGCATTCATCCGCAGCGCCCCGCCGATGGATCCCGGAACACCGATTAAGCCTTCCATCCCGCCCAGATCATGCTTCGCGCACGTCGTTACCGTGCGCCCGAGGTCGGCGGCGCAGTCAACGAAGACGTTGTTGCCATCAAAACGCACGTCCGGGTCCTGCCGCGAAAGCTGCAGGATCACCCAGGGAAGTTCTCCGTCGGGGAGAAGAACATTGCTGCCGCCTCCAAGGAATCGGTGCGGCACTCCCGCCTGCTTCAGCAGATGAATAAGCTCCGGCAGGGAATCGTGCTTGTGAATTTGCAATACGTCGGACGAGCCGCCAATCTCGAGTGAAGTTTTCGGCGCAAGCGACACTCCGGGTTTGTATCCGACGCCCAGCACGCCAATCGCCGCAATCAATTTGGGATCGCTAATACGCATGATTCAGTGCTTGGTTTCATTTAGCGCGGGCTTCAGCCTGCGGATTTTGGTCCTTGCAAGGTCCAACCCCCGCAGGCTGAAGCCCGCGCTACTGAAATCGCCGAAAAAATTTTCGCTAATGCCCATGATGCAGTGAAACTCTCGCTCCCAACAAAATCGCCAGCTCCCCGGGCGCGCGGCTCACGTTGCCGGCGCCAATCGTGAGAATGGCGTCACCAGGCCGCGCCGCACGCAGCAATTCCTCGATCCCCTCCTGCATGGAGCTGTGAAAGACGACGTTCTTGTGCCCAGCAGCGCGAATCGCGTCCGCCAGAGCCTGCCCGCTGACACCCGGAATCGGCTGCTCGCCCGCGGCATAGATATCCATCAGCACAACCATGTCGGCGTGATTGAAGGCGCGGCAAAATTCATCCCACAGATGCTTCGTGCGCGTGTACCGGTGCGGCTGGAAAAGAACCAGGATGCGCTCGAAATGGCAGCCGCGCGCGGCTTCAAGCGTGGCGCGAATTTCAACAGGGTGGTGGCCATAATCGTCGATCAAGGTGATGTTGTTGATTACGCCCTTGACGTCAAACCTGCGCCCCACTCCGGCAAATTCCTCGAGTCCGATGCGTATGAGTTCGGGCGGAACATTCAAATAAAGTGCGACGGCTGCGGCGGCTGCGGCATTGCGGACATTGTGAATTCCAGGAGGACCGTTGAGGTGAAATTTCCCAAGGTCGTCACCGCGATAATTCAACCGGAATTCGCTCTCTAGGCCCAGAAGGTCAATATCGCTGATCACCAGGTCCGCCTGGCTCGATGTGCCATAAGTGATGACCGGACGCTTCACATTCGAAATGATGGCCTGCACATTCGGTTCGTCGAGGCAGAGAACGGCGGCGCCATAGAACGGAATACGATTGACGAATTGCGTGAAAGTTTCCTGAATTTCTTCAAGAGTTTTGTAAGTGTCCAAATGTTCGCGGTCAATGGTCGTCACCACGGCCACCACCGGCGCGAGAAGAAGAAAAGTGCGGACGCTCTCATCGGCTTCGACGACCATGTATTCGCCGCGCCCAAGTCGCGCAGTCGATCCCAGGTGGTTTACGCGCCCACCCACAACAAAAGTGGGATCAAGTCCAGCCGCTGCAAGGACGCTCGCCGTCATCGAAGTTGTGGTGGTCTTGCCGTGCGCCCCGGCAATGGCGATTCCGTATTTCAGGCGCATCAATTCGGCGAGCATCTCGGCTCGGGGAATGACCGGAATTTTCAAGCGGTGCGCTTCGATAATTTCAGGGTTGTCGGCGCGAATGGCCGAGGAAATCACGACGACGTGCGCGCCTTGCACCTGCTCCGGCCGGTGGCCCTCGAAAATTTCGGCGCCCATGTTCAGCAAGCGCTCGGTGATGGGCGAGGATTTCGCATCCGATCCGGAAACGGAATAGCCAAGCGTGAGCAATACCTCGGCGATCCCACTCATCCCGATCCCGCCGATGCCGACGAGATGAATGCGCTTGAAATTGTGAAAAGTCACCATCATGCCCGAGACACCCCTTCGATCAGGTTCACGATTTCCCGCACCGCATGCGGCTTCGCGAGTTGCCGCGCGTTGGCCGCCATCGTTTGCAACTCGGCCGGCCGGTCAAACAATCCAAAAATTTCCTGCGTAAGACGTTCCGCGGTGAGCTGGGGCTCCGGGATGAGTCGCGCCGCGCCCGCTCGTTCCATTTCCTGGGCGTTGCGCAACTGGTGGCTGTCTGTAGATGCGCCGAAAGGGATGAAAATGGCGGCGCGTCCTGCGGCGGCGATTTCCGCGGCCGTGATCGCGCCCGCGCGGCAGACGATCAAATCTGCCTGGGCAAATCTCTCCGCCATGTTTCCGATAAAGGGCAAAACCTCCGCGTTGATTTCACGACGCGCATAAGCCACGCGAACAGCATTATAGTCGCGTTCCCCGGTTTGGTGAACGATGGAGATGCGATTTTGTTGCGCGGCCAGCATATCGGCGGCGTCCACCAGAGTGCGATTGATGATCAGCGCGCCCTGGCTGCCTCCGGTGATCAGGAGATGAAATGGTTCCTCAGGCGCGCACGAAGGGATCGCGAAAAATTCCGGGCGCACGGGAATACCCGTGAGAGTGGCTTTGCTTCCCCACAGCTTCGTCGGAGTTTCATATGCCGTGGCGATACGTGTAACCATCCCCGCGAGCACACGATTCGTGAATCCGGCCTCCGCGTTCGGCTCGAACACAACGGTTGGCAATCCGCGCAGGATAGCGGCAAGCATCATCGGTCCGGCAGCGTAGCCTCCAACGCCCAACGCCGCCGCAAACCTGTGCCTACCCAGAATCGAAAACGAATCCCACATCGCCGGAACAAGCTTCGCGGTGTTGCGCGCAAGTTTCATCCCGCCAATGCCCTTCAGCCCCGCCGAGCGAATCGTCTCGAGAGGAAACCCAGCCTCGGGCACCAGGCGCGCTTCAATCCCGCGTTGCGTTCCGACGAACACGACTTCCCTATCTCCTTCGCGCGACATCCATTCCCGGGCGATTGCGAGTGCCGGAAACACGTGGCCGCCCGTGCCGCCGCCTGCGATCAACAGTTTGCCGTTCTGTTGCCTCGCATCCCTCACTCGGCACTCCGAGCCGCCTGTCCCACCCAATCCTCGTTTCTTGCACCGAATCCAATCGATCCAGCAAGGTCGGTTTTTGTAGCGCCGGCGTCTCGCCGGCTCTCATGCAAAGTTGCAAAAACAGCCGGCGGGACGCCGGCGCTACAACAACTAATCCGCCTGCCGGCTGATATTCAGAAGAACACCGGTAGCCACTAACATCACGAGCAGGCTCGATCCTCCATAGCTGATGAATGGCAGCGGAATTCCTTTGGTCGGCATCATCCCGAGCACCACCCCGAGATTGATCATGGTTTGGCTCAGGATCATCACCGTGATGCCCAGCGCGGCGAAGCGTCCAAATTCATCCGTGGTCCTGAACGCGGACCGAATCCCGCGCCAGCCGTAAATCACAAACAAAGTCAGCACGATCGCACCGCCGATGAACCCCAACTCTTCGCACAAGACGGCAAAAATGAAGTCGGTATGCGCTTCGGGCAAGTAAAATAATTTTTGTTTGCTCTCCATCAGCCCGACGCCAGTGAATCCCCCTGACCCAACCGCGATCAGGGATTGCAGGAGCTGAAAGCCGCGGCCTTGCGGGTCCGCCATGGGATTCAGGAATGCAATCACGCGCTCCAGACGGTAAGGCACGCGCACGATCAACAAATAAATAACCGGAATCGACGCGAGGCCCGCGCCAATTATATATTTTCCATTCAAACCAGCGACGTACAGCATTGCAATCGCAATGATGAATATTTCCACAGCCGTGCCAAGGTCCGGCTCGATTACCACCAGCCCCACCAGAACGAGCACTGGCCCGATCGCCGGAAGGATCGTGTGCTTCCAGTCATTCATGCCAAACCCTTCAGGGCGGCGGCGCATTTCGAGAAACCACGCAAGATAAAAAATCACGGCCAGCTTGGCGAGTTCCGAGGGTTGCAGGCTGGCCGGGGCCCAGGCGAATCCAGCGATGCGTCGCGTGCGATTTATCGAGAATGAAAACGCCGGCCAGCATTATCAGCACGCCGAACAACGCGGTAAAAATAAATTCGGGCCGGCGCAGCTTGCGATAATCCAGATTCATGACAGCCATCATCCCGCCGAGTCCAATGGCGAGCCAGAGAAGCTGGCGCAAGAGGAAGTGGGAGCCGTTACCGTATTGGTCGCGCGCCGTGACGGCCGACGCGCTGAACACCATAATGGCGCCAACCAGGCACAAGGCCAGCGTCGAACCAAACATCCATCGGTCGGTTTGGAGTTGCCGTGGCATCCTCGGAGCCCTTTCCATTTGCCGCGTTTCAGGTGAGCAAGATTCTTCTCATTTTGTCATTCTGAGCGAAGCGAAGAATCTCTCCGTTCTGGCATTCAAACCGCAGGAGAGATTCTTCGCTTCGCGCAGAATGACATCTCAACTTTTGAGACTAGTCGCTCTCCTCACGCCGCGTGCTTTTTTTCAAGCTCGCGGACGAGCTGTTTGAAGACGCGTCCGCGATGCTCATAATTTTCAAACTGATCGAAACTCGCGCAGGCCGGCGCGAGCAGGACGATGTCGCCGGTCTTCGCGTGTCGCGAGGCAATCTCCACGGCGCGCGCCATGGTTTCCGCACGCTCGATCGGAATGACGCCGGCGAGTTCCGCTTCGATCTTGTCCGCAGCGCTGCCGATCAGCAGCGCCATGCGCGCATGGCTGCGCAACGTCTGGCGAAGTATCCGGTAGTCGCTGCCCTTGTCTTTCCCGCCCAGAATCACCAGCACGTTTCCAGGAAAAGCGTCGAGCGCCTTGAGCGTGGCATCGACATTGGTGGCTTTTGAGTCGTTGTAATATTCCACTCCGGAAATTGTGGCCACGTATTCGATCCTATGTTCCACGCCCGCGAACGTTCGCACACCTTCCGCAATCGCGGCCGGCTCAGCTCCGGCGAGCCTCGCGGCGCACGCAGCGGCCAGAACATTTTCAAGATTGTGGCTCCCGCGGAGGCCGATGTGTTTCCTCTCGAGTAGAACGGTTTCGGCGCCCTCGCAACGAAAAACAATTTCATCGCCGCGAAGGTAGCAGCCGTTTGCAACGCGTTTCAGCCTACTAAACCAAAACAGGCGCGGTTCAGCAGGCGCATATTGCGGAGCAATCGCATCTTCCGCGTTGATGACCGCGGCGTCTCCCGCGGTTTGATTTTCAAACATACGTGCTTTCGCGCGGCTGTAGGCTTCAATCGATCCGTGGCGATCCAAATGGTCCGGCGTAAGGTTGAGCAGCACGGCAATGTCCGGCCGGAAAGCGGAAATCGATTCAAGCTGGAAGCTGCTGGCCTCGACCACCGTGAAACTCGCGTCGCTGGAAATATCCACGCGCGAAATCAGCGGCGTGCCAATGTTTCCCGCGACCTGCACGGGGAAACCCGCGGCTTCGAGGATGTGTCCAATGAGCGAAGTGGTGGTGGTCTTGCCGTTCGAGCCCGTGATGCAGATGAGCCGCCCGCGCAAAAACCGCCAGGCCAGTTCGATTTCGCTCCACACCGGAATGCCGATCGCTCGCGCGGCGGCCAGCGCCGGCATCATCGGCGGCACACCGGGACTCGGCACGATCAAATCCTGCTCCGTAAAAGTTTCCGAGCGGTGACCGCCAAGTTCAAGAGTGACGCCCGCAGCGCGCAATTTCGCCGCAGTTTCAGCGATCTCCGACTCAGAGCGGGCTTCTGTCGCGGTGACGTGCGCTCCACGCTCCGCGCAGAACAGTGCTGTGGCGATGCCCGTCCGCGCCAGCCCCACCACCAGCACTTGTTTACCCGCGAGATCGATTACCGGTTTCAACGATTACCTCAATTTCAGCGTCGTCAGCGAAAACAATGCAAACACCAAAGCCAGAATCCAAAACCGAACAATCGTTTTCGATTCGCTCCATCCTCCCAGCTCAAAATGGTGGTGGAGCGGAGACATCCGAAAAATGCGTTTCCCCGTCAAGCGAAACGACAAAACCTGCAAAATGACGGAAAGCGCTTCCAGCACAAAAACGCCGCCGACAAAAAACAGCAGAATCTCCTGCTTGATGGCCACGGCCACCATCCCGATCGAGCCGCCAAGCGCGAGAGAACCGACATCACCCATGAACACTTCAGCAGGATGCGCGTTGTACCAGAGAAATCCGAGGGACGACCCGACCAGCGCGCCGCAAAAAACCGTGAGCTCGCCTACTTGGGGGAGATGCGGGATATCCAGATATTCCGAGAACCGCGCGAAGCTCGTCACGTAAGTCAAAACGGTGAGCGCACCGGCAGCAACCACCACGCAACCAATCGCGAGCCCGTCCAGTCCGTCCGTAAGATTCACGGCGTTGGAAGATCCAACAATTACCAGCGCCACAAAAATCAAGAATGGGAAATACGAAAGCCACCAGAAATATTGAGAGGAGAGAAGAGAATGAATGACCAGGTCCGGATGAAAATTCTTGAAAAACGGAACGCTGAGCTGCGTCGAATAAATGCCGCTCGCCGTGAGCGAGAGCAAGGCGATCGCGACACCGCAACTCGCGACAATCTGCATGGAAAATTTACCCTTTGCCGTTAACCCGAGATTTCTCTTTTTCACCACCTTACTGTAATCGTCCATGAAACCGATCATCCCGAACACCAGCATGGTGAGAACAGCGAGCCACACGTAGGCGTTTTCCAAGTCTGCCCATAGCAGCGTGGGAATGACGGTTGAGCCAACGATCAACACGCCGCCCATGGTCGGCGTTCCAGCCTTGGACTGATGGCTCTTCGGCCCTTCTTCGCGGATGAACTGACCAATTTGCAAATCGCGCAGGCGCCCAATCACCCACGGCCCGAGCGCCAGAGTGATCATCAAAGCCGTGATGCTGGCTAGCGCCGTCCGGACAGTGATGTAACGGAACACATTGAGCGCGTGAAAGTAGCGCTGCAGCAAATCGTAGAAAAGGTAGAGCAGCATCTCAGGCACGCTCCTCGGGCGTGCCGCTCGTAACAGAAGCAGCGGGCTCGGCCAGCGCTCGCGCGAAGCGCGAATCGAGCGCTTCGACAATGCGTTCCATCTTTACTCCGCGCGAACCTTTCACCAGCAGAATGTCTCCGGACTTGAGTAACTTCTCCACAAATGCGCTGGCTTCCTCGGACGAAGCGCAGAATTTGGCCTGCGCAGCCGGATGCCCCGCTTCGAGGGCGCCACGCACTAATAATTCCGCGTCCTTCTGCACTCCGATAATCCAGTCAAGTTTTCCTGTCGCGGCAGCTGCGCGCCCAGCCTCACGATGCAATTCGGCGGAGGCGGGACCAAGCTCCAACATTTCTCCGGCCGCGAGGATGTGCCGCCCAGCGGCAGGCGTGCTGGTAAGCAGCTCAACCATTGCAGCAAGAGCGACGGGATTCGAGTTGTAGCAATCGTTGATTACCCTAAATCCTGCATCGTACTGGAGCACGCGCCCACGCATACCGGTCGCTTCCAGTTTCGGAAAAACCTCTTTGGCTTCCGCGGCGCCCACACGCCACACGCTCGCCGCGGCAAGCGCTGCCAGTGCATTCGAAATATTGTGGCGACCAGCAAGCGGCAACCGAAGCCGGGCGCGGCCCTCGGGCCCCAGAAAAATCAAATTCGCTTCCGTTCAAGCCGCGATCGTGAATATTTTCTGCGTGGAATTCGGCGCGCTCGGCCACTCCAAATGTCACCACGCGCCCGGGCGCAACTTGCGCAAAACCCGACACCAGCGGATCGTCGGCATTCAGGACGGCGACGCTGTCGCGCCCCGCAAGCCCTTCGATCAACTCACGTTTGGCAAGCGCAATTTCTTCCACCGAAGCGAAAAATTCCAGATGCACCGGCGCGACGCGTGTGACGACACCCACGTCCGGTCGCGCGATTTCCGCCAGGCGCTTCAGTTCGCCGGCGTGAGACATTCCCAATTCCACGACGGCTGCTTCGTCTGTATCCTCCAGGCGCACCAATTGCAGCGGCAGTCCGTATTCGTTGTTCAGATTGCCTTCCGACTTCAGTACGCGGAACCGCGCGGCCAGCAGCGCCGCCAGAATTTCCTTCGTTGTGGTTTTTCCAGCCGACCCGGTAACGGCTGCCAAGCGCCGCCCCCATCGCGTTCGAACGGCCTGCGCGAGGTCCTGGAGCGCGGCGAGTGTGTCCGGAACTGCGAGCAGCTTTGAGCGGACAGGCTCGGCATATCCGGCCAAGCGGTCCGACGCCACGACCCCGGCCAGCGCGCCAGTTTCCAGGGCCGCCACGACGAAATTGTGTCCATCGTGACGCGGTCCGTGTATTGCGACGAATAGCTCGCCGCGAGCCACGGTGCGAGAATTAATCGAGACACCGGCCAACCGGGCCATAGGGGCGACGCCCCCGGGCGGCTTAACACCCAGAGCGCGAGCCACTTCTTCAACCGTCCACCGCATAACGTCCTCAAGGGGCTGGGTTTCAATGGTCTGGGGTACCCTTGGATCAGCGTCCCTTACGAATTAAGAGCAATTTCAATGCCGCCTACATCCTGCACAGTAGGGGCACTGCATGCCGTTCACGGAGAACATTCTCGGTGATCCGTGCCCCCACTCCGACTGCCGTCAATCGCCATAGCCTCGCTGAGTGAGGATGCGACGCGCGACCGCGCGATCGTCAAACTCAATCGTGCGATCGCGCAGAACTTGATACGTTTCATGCCCTTTGCCGGCGAGCAGCACGATATCGCCGGAACGCGCCTCGTCGAGCGCCAATTCGATGGCCTTCTGCCTATCCGGTTCGACGAACAGCTTCGCCTTGGTTCGCTGCACGCCCACAATGACGTCATTGATGATTAGCAGCGGGTCTTCGCTGCGCGGATTGTCTGAAGTAAGAACTACGATTTCACTTGCGCGGCCCGCCGCCTCTCCCATAAGAGGCCGCTTGGTGCGGTCGCGGTCTCCCCCGCAACCAAACAAAGTGATGATCCGCCCATCGGCGTCCAGATCCTTCGCTGTAGCGAGCAAGTTGCGCAGCGCATCATCGGTATGCGCATAGTCCACGATCACGAGAAACGGCTGCCCCGCTTCGATGCGTTCGAATCGGCCAGGCACGGCCGAAAGCTGCGCAACGCCTGCAGCAATTACGTCATTGGGAAGAGCGAGCGCTACTCCAGTCCCGATTGCAGCCAGGATGTTGTACACATTGGGCTTCCCAACGAGCTTTGAGTGAATCTCGATTTTCCCGGCTGGGGTTTCGGCGGTGAGTTCGATGCCGGAAAGAGAGAGCGCAGGCTTGCGCGTGGTGACCTCGGCGCCGGATTCGAGACCGTAAGTCATCGTGCGCGATGCGAGTCCCAAAAGCCTTTGTCCGTACTGGTCATCGGAGTTGATCACACCACTGGATGGGGCTGCGCCGCCCGTGCCTTCAAACAAACGGCGCTTCGCCGCGAAGTAGTCCTCAAGAGTTTTGTGATAGTCGAGATGGTCCCGCGTAAGATTGGTGAAAATCGCCACCGCAAACGGGCATCCCCACAATCGGTCCAACGCCAGTGCATGAGAACTCGCTTCGAGAACCGCATGCGTGCCTCCCGCGCGGACAATTTCGGCCAGGTACTTCTGAAGATCGAGCGATTCGGGCGTAGTGTTTGGCGCCGGGCGGGATTCACGGACCAGGCGGTAGCCAATCGTGCCCAGCAGTCCGACTTCGCAGCCCGCCGCGCGCAAGATTGAATCCACCAAATAGGAAGTGGTAGTTTTGCCGTTCGTCCCCGTCACGCCGATAAGCTTCAGCACTTCCGCAGGGCGCGCATAATAATTGGCTGCGGAAATCGCCAGTGCCTTGCGCGCATCTGCTACTTGAATCCATGGAAAGCCCGCCGGGAGGGTGCCGGGATTTGCCTGCTCGCTGATAATGCCGACAGCTCCGCGGGTGACAGCGTCAGCCACAAATTGGTTGCCGTCGGTTTTTTCCCCGTGAATCGCCACGAAGAGAGTCCCGCGTTTCACCAGCCGGCTGTCATATGCAATTTCCAAGATTTCCAAGTCGCTGTGTTCGATTGAGGAACGTGTTTCCACGCCTCGCAACAACTTCGCCAGACGCACAGCTGCGCGAGTTGCGCCCGCTTGTGTCATTTGCACGTCGCTTTCGCCATTGTCCACTACAGTTCCTGCTTTCAAATTTACTTAACCCTCCCGCGAGCCGCGGCTGACAACAGCGAAGCGTCGCGAGTGAATTGCACCATCATTTTGCTTCCCCGGCGAATCATGGCGCCAGCCTGCGGTGACTGTTCCGTGGCAATTCCAGTCCCGACCAGCACGGGAGCCAACCCCAATTTCAGGCACATTTCGGTGACGTCGCGGACAGTTTTTCCCAAAAGTTGCGGCGCGGGAATTCCGTCGCCCTCAGCCAGCTCCACAGTCGCCGCTGTGCCGGCAGGAGCGGAATAAGGAATCACAGGAGCAGGTTCATCCACCGCGGCTGCGGAAGTCGTCTGCACCGGATCGAAATCGCTCACGTCCGTCAAATTATCATCCTTCTCCTGAGCGGCTTTCGCGCGGCTCGCCCGGAGTGTTTCCGCCGCAACAGGAACGTCACGCGGGACCTCCTGGTACGCAAGGACCTGCTGCGCGATTCGCTTGAAT
>Ga0206991_10359_pt1 | contig 11060 bp, 9 predicted proteins | sample Alteio_BWMinCont_9_FD_153286 | JGI IMG/M metagenome (GOLD analysis project Ga0206991, IMG submission 153286) | Enriched cells from forest soil in Barre Woods Harvard Forest LTER site, Petersham, Massachusetts, United States -... | ecosystem: Environmental > Terrestrial > Soil > Temperate forest >...
CCACAACACGTCCGTAGCCGACCATTTCCGCTACCTTGACCGTGGCCACGTTGAGAGAGAAGGCCAGGGCATCCCTTAAACTTACCGTGCCATGGAAGTTTTCACCGTAATTGTTGGGGGTGTACTCCTTGCCCTCGAAATCGAAAGTCGTAGGCTCATCAACAACGGTGGTGGCCGGAGTGACGAGGGGGGTGAGCCCCTTGACGGCGCTATCGAAAGCGGCGGCGTAGACGAAAGGCTTGAAGACCGAGCCGGGTTGCCGCCTGGCGGTAACATGGTTGAGCTGGCTCTGGCCGTAGTTGCGCCCGCCGACAATGGCGAGGATGTTTCCGTTGTGCGGGTCAAGCACCACCATAGCGACCTGCGCCTCAGCAGGCTGGCCTGCTTTTTTCCAGCGCGCATATTTCCGCGCAAGCAGCTGATCCACGTTGGCAATTCCGAGGGAAGCCGCTTCCACCGCAGCGCGCTCCAGCTGGGGGTCCAAGGTCGAGTAGATGCGATAGCTCTGGGACAGCAACTCCGCTTCGGAGAAGCGGTCGAGGAGGTGATCCTTGACCATATCGACGAAGTAAGGAGCGTCGCTATTGTTCTGCCCGCCCGAGACGAGACCCAGCGGCGCGCGCTTGGCCTCCTGCAACTGCTCAGGCTTGATGAAACCATTCTCCAGAAGCTGGTTCAGCACGCGATCGCGCGCCTCGGCGGCGCGTTCGGGACGGCGATCGGCCGTGGAATAGCGATTGGGGGCGCGGATGATGCCGGCAAGAAAGGCAGCTTCGCCGATGGAGAGATCACGAATATCTTTATTGAAATAGGCCAACGATCCTTCGGCAAAACCATGGATGGCGAAGCTGCCGCGATTCCCGAGGTAGATCTCATTAGCGTAGAGTTCGAAAATCTGCTGCTTGGTGAAACGGTGTTCGAGTTCCAGAGCGACCATCGTTTCCGCGACCTTGCGGCGCCAGGTCCGCTCCGTGGTAAAGAAAAAGCTCCGCGACAGCTGCATGGTAAGGGTGCTGGCGCCCTGGGCGATCCCCTGATGGCGGACATCCGCCCAAGCCGCGCCAAAAACGCGAACCACGTCGAGACCGGGATGCTCAAAGAAGCGCTTGTCTTCGGCGGATAAAACCGCATTCACGAGGACCTTGGGGATATCGTCGAATCGAATCCTGCGGCGCTTTTCCCGCGCGGTATCGAAAAGATTGGTAAGCAGCTCCGGTTCGATTTCGGCGCTCTCGACGACGTCACCGTTGTCGAGCAGCTTGACGCTGCTTACACCGCCGCCGGCAAAATTGATGTGCAGCGCATTCTTGCCCTCGAAGTAAGAGTCGCGCAGGGGATGAATCTCGACGACATTTCCGTTGATGGTGTACCAGCCGGGGGCGCCGTCTACCTTGGTTTCATTGTAACCATCGTGCTGCAACTGGCTGACAAGATCCGCCGGCGAAAGTGTCTCTCCATCGAAAACGAGGTCCGGGGAGCTATACACGCGAGCGCTGGTCTGGTACATGCGCCCGGCCAGGCGCTGATCGATCATGCGGGAGTAACTGATCCAGTAGTAAGTGAAGACGCCGGCGCCGATGAGCAACAGGCCGACGAAGGTGGCGAAGAGCGCCAGCCCGAAGCCGGAAAGCAAAAAGCCGCGATTGATTCGCAGACGCATGTCGTTTCCCAATAGTTCCCCTCGAACCGACTGCCCGAGGCTCCCTACAGTTTACATGCGGTCGAAGGTGTGGCGCTGGGAAGCCGCCCTGGTTTTCCGGCCGCGGGGAGCGCTGGCCGAAACCGCAGGCCTAGCTTAACAAAAATCCGGAACGAGGCCGCGTAGATCGAAGCCATTTTTCTCGAAGCGCGACGCTCCTAAAGCGGATTGTTTCTGGCATTAGGATGAAAATTGAGCGTCCATTGATAGACCTTCAAGTCCACCGTAACGCTGTAGTCGGCGTCGATCTCCACATGTCCAGCATCGCCCTTAACATGGATGTCTTGAGCGGCGATTGGGATATCTTCATTTTGAGCTTCCTTGAGAACGGCCGACCGGATGTCTTCGGGTTGCTGCCGATTTACGCTCGCAAAACGCGCGGTACTCTCGATGGCATCCTGAAACTGGTAGTTATTCACCAGAATTGGAATGACCTTCACGCCGACGTAGATCATGGCTGCGAGCACGCCGATGCCGATGATGGCCTTCAGCCGACCGCCACCATGTTCGGAACAACGTGGGGGAAGCTGTGGCCGACGGGCCGCAACGACCGGCGGTCTGTCGATCTCCAGCGACGCTTGAGGCGTTCGCAACGGACCAGAACGGTACACGTGCCGAACCTCCCACAAAGGATAGACCCGATGCTAGCGCGGGCTTTTAGCGCTGTCGAGACGCTGGATGAAGAGGCGTTCCTGCGAGTAACGGGCGCGTTTTCAACAGGCAGAGGCTAGTAGGCGTGTCCGAAGAGGCCCTTTTCCCGGGAGGGCTGGCCGCAAAGGATGCAGACGCCCGGGCCGTCGGTTTGCGCCAAAGGGATGCAGCGCACGGTGGCCTTGGTTTCCGCCTTGATCGTGGCTTCGCATTCGGGGGTTCCGCACCAATAAGCCGAGGCGAAACCGGTTTCGACGGCGGCTTTGAACTCGTCGTAATTTTGGGGTTCTTTGGTATTGGCATCGCGGAAAGCGCGGGCGCGATTCAGCAGCGCCGCTTGTATCTCGTCGAGGAGGCTCGAGACGACGGCAGGCAAACCCTGCTGTGGCTGAAACGACTTCCCCTCCCTGCCGGGTTTGTCGCGCCGGGCCAGGACGACGCTGGCCTTGGCCAAGTCCTTGGGGCCGATTTCGATACGCAACGGCACGCCGCGCATCTCCCAATCGTTAAATTTGAAGCCGGGGCTGGCTCCTTCGCGTTCATCGGTGCGGACGCGAATACCGGCGGCGGCCAGGGCGTCACGGGTTTTGCGGGCGGCATCGAAGACCTGGGCCTTCTCCTCGTCCGTTTTGTAGATGGGGACGATCACGACCTGCGTGGGGGCAAGCCGCGGCGGCAGGATCAATCCCTGATCGTCTCCGTGGACCATGATGATGGCGCCGATCATGCGCGTGGAGAGTCCCCAGGAAGTCGTCCAGCAGTATTGCAGCACGCCTTCGCGATCGAGGTAGCGGATGTTGAACGCCTTGGCGAAGTTTTGTCCGAGATTGTGCGAGGTGCCGGCCTGCAGGGCCTTACCATCGCCCATCATGGCTTCAATGGAGTACGTCTGGTCGGCACCGGCGAAGCGCTCGGAAGCCGATTTGCGTCCGGGGATCACGGGGATGGCGGCTTCGTTGATGGCGAAATCCGCATAGATTTCCAGCATCTGACGGGTTTCGGCTTCGGCCTCGTCGAAAGTCGCGTGGGCGGTGTGGCCCTCCTGCCAGAAAAACTCCAGGGTGCGCAGGAAAAGCTTGGTGCGCAACTCCCAGCGGACGACGCTATTCCACTGATTGATCAGCACGGGCAAGTCGCGATAAGACTGAATCCACTTGGCGTAGGCGTGGCCGATGATGGTCTCGGAAGTCGGGCGGATCACCAGGGGCTCTTCCAGCTTTTCGCCGCCGCCTACCGTGACGACCGCCAGCTCCGGCGAGAATCCCGCGACGTGCGATTGTTCCTTATCGATGAAGCTGCGCGGGATCAGCAAAGGGAAGGCGGCGTTGACGTGACCCGTGGCCTTGAAGCGGCGGTCGAGGGCCTGCTGGATATTCTCCCATAGCGCCCAACCGTACGGCCGCACGATCATGCAGCCGCGCACGGGAGCGTAGTCGGCCAGTTCCGCGCGGAGAACGAGCTGGTTGTACCACTCGGAGAAATCTTCGGCGCGGGTAGGGAGCTTCTGATCGGCCACTGGGCCCTTTCTGTGCGAAACCGGAAATTGCCGGAGAAGATCCATTCCGGCGCAACTTTTCCGGCAGCTTGAAACCGCAAAGGCTACTGGAGCGTCCAGATGTTGTCAACCGAAGCAGCGCGGGCAGCTTCGCCCAAGGGATTTTACTACCTCTCGAGGAATCCAAACGCGAGGAATCCAAACGCTGGAAGAGCAGCGACGCAGGTACGGCTTGACTCGCGCGAGAGAGTGTCCTTACAATCGCGCCGCGCTTGACCGATGGTCGGAGCCCCCTGAGAATCCGAGTATTCGGCGCTCCCTTGAAAAGAAGGCAACTTATCGGGCGCGTCAATCTCAGCAGTTAAGGGAAACCAAGGAAGGTTGAGAATGAGAAAAGGCTACCTAGCCTCGATGATTGTGCTGGTCGCCGTGCTGGCGACGTCGCTTGCTGCGCACGCTCAAACTACTTCGAAGGTGCCTGCCACGGTAGTACTTCGGGACGGTTGGGGACGGCCCGTGGTAGACCCATTGCAGGGTGGCCAGAAGGCGGGTCCCGCTCCAAAGCACGACATTTCCGGGATTTGGGAACCAGCTCGAGGGCCGGGCGACGGAATTCAGGCAAATGGCCCGCATGACATGCCCTATGACGGAAAGCCGGAACACGATCCGCCTTACACGCCTTTGGGATTGCAGACGCTAAAAACGCACAAGGCGCTCTTCGGATACGCCGCGGTGCTGGAGGCGCTCAGCAATGATCCCCGGGACAAGTGCGATCCGTTGGGGTTCCCGCGCGCGGATTTTTATCAAATCCGGCACACGCAGATCATGCAGGACGCGCTCCGTGTGGTGGTCTTGTATGAATTCGAAAAGAGGTGGCGCAATATCTGGACGGATGGACGAGAGCTGCCCAAGGAGATTCCCGAGCCGCGGTATTACGGGTATTCCGTGGGCAAGTGGCTTGACGACACTACATTCCAGGTGGAGACCATCGGCACGATGGGGAACGAAAAAGTGTGGCTCGACGAGACGGGGCGCCCGGCGAGCGACGCCATGCACGTGATCGAGCAGTTCCATCGCGTGGACCACGATCATTTGGAGATGACCGTGACGGTCGACGACCCGAAGATGTACACGAAACCGTGGGTGGCCGTGAACAAGTTCCCCATGAAGCTGCAGGCGCCTGATTTCGACGTCGTGGAGATGATGTGCATACCTTCGGAGATAGCAGCCTACGACAAGGAGTATGGCGATCCCGCAAGCGGCGTGGAAAGTAAGGGGAAATAGCCGGAAGGATTCAAGCACCAGAGGCAAAAGCTACCTCGAATGAATGGAACGCGATTGGCGCGCACTCGACTTGACTGTACGGATTTTGCTAAAATTCAGGTCGGTCCCGACCAAAAAACGGAGGTTACCCGTGAGAGGTAAATTGTTGGCAGTTGCGCTGGCGGTGAGCGCGTTGGTTTCGGTTCCGGTGTTCGCACACCATGGCAACGCCGCATTCGACGCCGGGAAAAGGCTGGCTTTGAAGGGAACCGTTACAGAATGGGTCTGGGCCAATCCACACTGTTGGCTGAAGTTCGACGTGAAGGATGACAAGGGTAACGTGGCGCACTGGGTAGCGGAGACGAACAACGCGCCCGACATGATCGAGAAGGGCTGGAGCATGCGCACCTTCAAAGCGGGAGATGAAGTTACGGTGACGGTCGAGCCCGTCAAGAACGGCAATCCGGTCGGGCGTGTCATCGAGGTCGTGCTGCCCAATGGCCAGACTTTGGGCATGGCGTACTTGAAAAAGTAAGCAGCGAGAGATCCTCGATTTTGTGAAAAAGGGCGGAGTTAACCTTCGCCCTTTTTTGTTTAGAACCAGTTCCCTTATCTGGGTCAGATTTCCACAGAGTATAGCGTTGACCGTTCGAACTACAACGCGTTGCAAGCCAGCTTGAGGAAACGCATATCGAACGGCCTGTCTCTTACGGCGGGCTACACGTACGGCCACGGACTCGATATCCATCCGCTGGACGGTACGGCCAACCCGAAAGGCGTGATGGATCGCACGAATCCGGGACTCGACTACGGCAGCGGCGACTACGATTATCGGCAGCGAGCCGCGTAAGATTCAGCTTGGGGCCAAGCTGATTTTTTAGCGGCGGCTACTGACAGAGGTAAGTTCGGCTGCTCGAGCAGCGGTCCACTCCCGTGGACCGCTGTTTGATTAGGCAGAGATTACTTTGCAAGCCCGTTCAGATACTCGGCGAGTTTTTGCTGGTCTGCGGGAGTGAGCTTCGCACCGTAAGTCATCATTTTTGCGATGACCGCAGTCCAATCTTCCGAAGCCAATTTTGTCGTCGCGGTCGCCAAATCGTGGCACTGCTGGCAGGTACGTTGAAGTACGGCTCTGCCCTCAGCTTCAGGCGCCTGCTGATCCGGCCTGCCGGGCCGCCGGCCGCCGCCTGGTGCCTGGGTGGCTGTCTCGCGATTGCCCCCGGCCGTTGCGACGAGAAATGCGGTCACAGAGTCCATCTCGTCGGGCATGATCTGCGCTCCGCGGCCAACCATGGAGTAGACCGTGTCCTTCCATCGGTCCGCAGATTTCTTATGGATCTGCAGCATCCTCAGAATATTCGTATGGCACGCGACACATGTCTGCCCAACGACTTGTCTGCCCCTGTCAATCTGAGCCTGTTGGCTGTTTGGAGCAGTTGCGGAGACCTGGGCTGCGATTCCGCGGCTTAGATACGCCGCGCCAATCCACACCACGAGATTCGAGAGCACGAGGATCAGAGTTTTCTCTTTCCTGCGGCCGCCCTGCATGAGACTCCTCCCGGGAAACCTATGGATGTGGTTTCAGGCGTTGAGCTTTTTTTTCCGGATCTCAGCGAGCGAGTAACGCTGGTACCAAGTTCCCTGGCTCAAAGCTGGTCCATCGGGTGCGATGTCGATATCCAGCACGACCGCCTTGCCGTCCCGCATGCTTCTCAGGCATCGCTGCAGTGCCGGGGCCAGGTCGCTCGCGTTTTTCACCTTTTCGCCTTTCAAGCCGTAAGCTTCCGCAATTTTTGCGAATTCGACGTTGGGGTCTCCCAGATAACCATTGAAGTCCTTACCGGCCTCATACAAAGGACCACCGTTGAGCATGTTGCGGTCGCGACTCTCGTTGTAAAGGCGGTTATTCATAATCACGATAAGCATGGGCGCCTCATAACGCGCGATGCTCCACAAGGTCTCCGACTGGCCAAACAGGAATCCGCCGTCGCCTTGTATCGAGACGACCTGGCGGTCAGGCAGTGCTACGTTGACGCCGAATGCCGCGGCGACTCCCCACCCCAATGCGTCACCTTTCGTGCGCCCGATCTTTTGCTTATTCGATCCGCCAAGAGTGAGCTGCCGCAAGAGTTTGTAATATTCGGTCCCCAACTCCGGCACAATCACGGCATCCTTATCGAGCGCTTTCTGCAACTCATAGCCCACGCGCTCCCAAGTGACAGGACTATTATCGAAGCGCGCATGTAATGCTATTTCCCGGGATTGCTTGAGCTGCGTCGTCAACGCGGATACTTCGGCCAATCTGCCGGCGCGAATTCGGGCCATGCGGTCTTTTGTCAGCATCCCGTCGATCGAATCGGAGATGTCACGGATGGCCGTGCGCACCTCCGAAAGAATGCTGAGGTCCGGAACCACCGCTCTTCCGAGAGTATTGGGGTCGTGACTGATATGTACGATGGGTCTGTTCGGACCCAAAAGTCCCCGCGCATCTTCATTGCTGGACGTAAAGCTCTCGCCAAAACTGATCAACAGATCTCGTTTCCGAGGAAATCTTTGCGCCTCAAGCTCTCCGAGAAACAACGGATGATCGTTGGGGAAATTCGCATAAAGGCTATGCATGGTTTCGACCACCGGAACGGAGAGCTTTTCCGATAGCGCCCGAATCTCGTCGTACGCTCCCTCCACGCCAATCTCGGAACCCAGAACAAACATGGGGTTTTGAGCTTCGACCAGCCATTGCGCAGCTTTCTGGATCAAATCGGCTTGGCCGCGCGGTTTGTAGCGCAGGTTTGCGAGATCGATCTTGTAAATCTGGCTTTCCACCTGTGCTCCGCCTGCGCCCCAATTCAAAGTCACCGGGCCGCTCGGCGGGCCAAATGCGAATTTCATGGCACGGCGAAGGACACCGGTCATGTCCTCGGGCACGAGGGTTCCCGTCCACATCGTAAAGGGCTGGGTTGGTCCCAGCGGGTTATCCCAGGACTCAAAGCCATCCTTCCCTTGCTCGGCCAATCCTCCGCCTGAAAAAGTGACCAGCAGCGGAACCCGGTCTTTCCAGGCGTTGTATAGATTGCTCATGGCATTGAATGTCCCGACGTGGCTCCCGAAAAAGAATCCCATGGTCCTGCTGGCCAAGGTAAAGCCCGCCGCCGCCGCGACCGCCTGCCCCTCATGGGTCATGTTGATGACTTGCACGTCCCCCGCAGCATCGACGGCCTCCCACAAGGGCACGAAGCCGCTGGTGTTGGTATGAAATAACGTGCGAATGCCGGCTGCCCGGAGCTGCGCGAGCAGAGCTCCGGAGGGAGTCCCCGTGTACATTTCCGGTTTGCCATCCGGCAGCGAGTTTTCAGGCTTGGGTGCCGATACTTGAGGAGAAGCCGCAATTGCAGCGGATTGGCCGGCGCCGAGAGCGAGCCCAGTTGCCGCGGTGGCGGCAATAAAATCTCGCCTCGATAGTCCAACAGAGCCGCTTTCCTCCGACTCTGCCGCCTTCTTGTTTGTTACTGGAGTCTTCATTGGCCACCTCTCCCCTAACGGCTGTCAAAACTCGACGGTCGAACTACACCCTAACCAAGTCTCGCTACGCTAACCAATTCTCGCTGAGCACCACGCGTTAGGGCTTGGGCTTGAGTTGTTCGTAGACCTGCTTGACGAAAGCATCTCCGTTTTTGTATCGGACGATGGTGCCCTCATCGTAATACTGCGCGACGCCACTGAGAAAAGCGGGATCGAAGCTGGCGGTGGGGTGCGCCGCGACCACATCATCTTCGCTCTTCCCTTGTTTAATCAACTCCGAAATCCGATCGCGAACGGCGACGACCATATCCCGGTGCGCGATGATATCGGCGCGCTTCATTACCGGACCGTGACCCGGAACAACTCTTGTATTGGGCCCGCAGACGGCGATGGCCATGCCCAGCGCGTCGATCATACCGCTTACCGTGCCGCCAATATTGGGATAGCCCGCGCGGAAGAAATCGCCAATCATGAGGACATCGGCATGGCGGAAGTAGACCATCGTGTCGCCATCGGTGTGGGCCGGCGGAACCGGAATCAAAACTACCTCCTCGCCATCCATGTGCAGGGTCAGCGGCGAAGTGTACGTGATCTCGGGAAGTCCAGCGGGATCGAAACCCTTCTGCGCCGCCAGCGCAGCGCGGAGCTCGGGCCGCGCCAAAATCGTGGCCCCCATCTTCACAAAGTTGGCGTTGCCGCCGGTGTGGTCCCCGTGCGAGTGTGTATTAACGATGAAGCGTATGGGCGCGCTCGAGAACGTCTTGATCGCGGCTACAACCTTGCCCGTCAGCGGACCGAAGGTCGCGTCCACCATGAAGACGCCGTCCGGACCCGTCAAAACTCCGATCGCGCCTCCGGTGCGGCCGGCGCCGTTGAGGCCGGTAACGGTGTAGAAATTGTCGGCGAGCTTATCGACCTTCATGGTCATGCGCGCGTAATCGGTCTGCGGGGCCGCCGCCGGGGCGCCCTGTCCGGCGGGCGCCTGGGCAAACGCGCCGACGGATGCCAGGACAAGCGCGGCAAAGATCGACCAGGAAGATCGCATCGGGGTGATTTTCATTTTTGACTCCTCCGCTCAATCGCGCGCTAGAAACGATAAAGGCGCGCGGGATTATCAACCAATATGGTTTTTCGCACGGCAACATCAGGGGCCCACACGACGAGCTGGTTCAATAGGCGGCCGTCGTCGATCTGAAGCAGCGGGGCGAGATCGCCAGCGCTGTGCCCAGGTAACGCCCCTCCGCTGGGATGCGGCCAGTCACTGCCCCACATGATGCGCTCCGCATTCGCGGCGATCAGCGCCTTTGCGAGCGGGGCAGCGTCGGGATAATCGGGAGCCTTGGTGGAGACGCGATAGGCGCCTGAAATCTTCACGTAAGCCTTGCCCGAGCGGACCAGGTCGAGCATGGCGCCAAAACCCGGCTGCCCCGTTCCGAGCGGCCCCTGCGCTCCGCCAAAGTGATCGAAGACGACCGGGAGCGGCGACGCCATAATCTCCTTTTGCAGACCTGCGATTACCGCGAGTCGCGTGTACAACTGGATATGCCATTTTCGCCCAGCGAGCCGCTGCACCGCGGACTGAAATACTTTCCGCGCAGCGTCCGGATCGGTCAGGCCGAAAGTTTCAAAGTTGAGGCGAATGCCGCGGACTCCGGCGCGATCCATCTCATCGAGCTGGGCCGGGGAGATCTTGTCATCGATCACGGCTATGGCGCGGGCGCGCGCGCCGAGCCGCTTCACGGCGTCGAGAGTGCAGGAGTTATCGGTGCCATAGACGCTGGGATTTACAATGACGACGCGATCCATATGCAGGGCCCGATGCAACGTGCGCATCTCCGCGATGGACGCGGGCTCAGGCGTGTACGTCCGGCCCGCCGACCACGGGAACTGCCGCGCGTCCCCGAATATGTGGGTGTGACAATCGCAAGCGCCCGCGGGGACCGTGAAATCAACCGGCGTGGAAGGCTGGGAAGCACCCGCCGAAAGGAAGCTCGCGGGCCGCAAAAGCGTCGCTGCGCCAGCAGCCATCGAGCCTAGCAGGACCTGACGGCGGGAGATCATGGCGTGCTCCTTAGTGAAATTGGCAGTAGCATATCAATTTAGACGTAACGTGTCAGGCTTCCCAGGTATCCCAGTGAGGAGCACCACAGGGATGTTCATAGCGGCATATCCAATGGCTCGAATACCGCAGGAGTAGGTTAAAATGCGGCGCCGCTAATCCCAGGTGTCAGAGATTCGAGAAGCTTCAAGGGCAAAAAGGAGGATCGACGGGATGCGAACCAAGGTGGCCTTCGTGCTGTTAGCCTTCGCTTTTCTTCTGGCCAGCGTTGCCAACGGCAATGCGCAACAAAATCCCCCAGCTGGTGGCGCTGCCGGAATATTCCACACCATCCAGTGCAGGATGTCGTCCACGCCCTTGCGCGGCCTTGGTTC
>Ga0206991_10210_pt1 | contig 11052 bp, 7 predicted proteins | sample Alteio_BWMinCont_9_FD_153286 | JGI IMG/M metagenome (GOLD analysis project Ga0206991, IMG submission 153286) | Enriched cells from forest soil in Barre Woods Harvard Forest LTER site, Petersham, Massachusetts, United States -... | ecosystem: Environmental > Terrestrial > Soil > Temperate forest >...
TACAGTTCCGTACCCGCGGGTCGATCCAGCCCAGCATTCTTGACGTCGTCAACCACGCCCACCACGGTGCTCCAGGGATCCTTCGACCCGCTATTCGGCCGCACATGCTTCCCAATCGCGCTTTGATTCGGCCAAAACGTCCGGGCCAAGGTGCTATTCACAACCACCACTGGCGACCCAGCTGCCGGATCGCGATCGTCAAACAGGCGCCCCTCCATCAACCGAATCCCCATCGTCGAGAAATAATCTTTAGTCACTATTTGATCGAAATCCACATTCTCAATCGGCCCACCCTCGCGCTTAACGAATCCCTCGAAATCCGTATCATTCATATTTGGAGCTCGCATGGGCGGCATCCCGTAAACCAGCGCCGCTGATCGCACCCCCGGCAAGCTGGTAATTTGCTTCTCAAACCGCTCCCAAAATCCTGCAATCTTCTTGTTATCCGTATACGTTCCGCTAGGCAGAGACACCCGCATGGTGATCACGTTGTCAGGCGACATTCCGGTATGCACTTCCTGTAACTTCCAAAACGCTCGCAGCATCAACCCGCAACCAATCAGCAAAACCAAAGCCATCGCCAGCTCACCGACGACCAGCGCACGCCGAAACATTTGTGCCCCGCCTGCAGCCGTCGTGCTGCCCGCCGCATCTTTCAACGACCCAGAAATTCCGCTGACCAACAATGGGACCGATGGAGCCAATCCAAAAATCGCCCCAGTAATTAAGCTAGTCCCTAAAGTGAAAATCAACACTCGCCAGTCCACAACAATCTCGTCCGCCCGCGGAATCCCTCCAGCATTCGTCAACAGCACCAACCGCACGCCACCATAAGCCAACCCCAAACCCAAAGTCGCCCCGAACAGCGCTAGCAAAACTCCCTCAGTAACGAACTGCCGCGCTAATCTCCCCAACCCAGCCCCCATCGCCCGGCGAATCGCAATCTCCCGACGTCGCGCTTCCGCCCGAGCCAGCAACAAATTCGCGACATTGACGCTAGCAATCAGCAAAACAAACGCCACCGCTCCGAGCAATACGAGCAGCGCCAGCCGCACACTGGAGACCACCTCGGCGTCCAGCGGATAGCTAACAATGGTGTGATTCTTCGGATCGAAACTGTGTGTATCGGGCGACTTGCGTTCCCCATAAGCCTGCACCAGCGCCGCCAACTCTCCCTGTGCCGCAGCCGGAGACACCCCCGGTTTCAGCCGTCCCAACAAGTAGTAGTTATGCCCCCCGCGATTTTTGCTCGCAGGATCAAGCTGCAGCGGCGTCCAAACCCTCGGCGTATCACTCTCTCCTGGGGGGAATTGAAACACCGCCGGCATCACCCCGACGATCGTGCACTTCTTCCCGTCAACGCGCGTCTCTCGCCCCACAATCCCTGGATCGCCGCCAAACACAGTTTTCCAAGTCCCATAAGAAATGTTTGCCACTAGCGGCGCTCCAGGCACATCGTCCGCCGCCGAAATCAACCGCCCCGACACAGGCGCAACTCCCAAAGTCTCCAACAACCCACCGCTAACGCTAGCCGCCGTAGCGCGCACCGGCTGACTCTTCCCGCCCAGATTAGTCCCGCCCGTCTGCCAAGCATCCAGCGAAGCCCAGGAGTGCGTATCCCGCCGCAAATCAAAAAATTCCGGCGCCGAAGTCCAAAACCGCGGCAACCCGCCATTCGGAAACGTAGGAAACTCGGTATACACCCGCACCAACTGCTCGGGATGCGAGTAGGGAAGTGGCCGCAACAAAACCGCATTCACGACCGTAAAAATCCCAGTAGTGGCCCCAATTCCCAACATCAGGCAAAGCACCGCCGCCGCCGTAAAACCCAAATTCTTCCGCATCATTCGCAGCGCAAAAATCAAGTCCTGTTCAAAGGTTCCCATAGTTCCCCCAAACAGTAATTACGCGCGTCAACCCAACAAAGTTCCCCCAACCCTCCCTGCTCTCAGTGTTCCGACCTCCGTGAACTCCGTGGTAAATTCGTTCGCGTCAAACTCTGCGAATCTCTGACATTTCCCCGTCTCTTCACCCTGAGCCTCGAAGGGTGGGTTGTCTTCTCCCTTTTCTTCTTTCTCCGGCCCACGACATTATCGATGAAAGCAACCATTCGATTACACAGCGAATGGGGAGAAATAAAGGAGTAGCTCAAACTTCCCGCGACGCGACGAGCGTTGCTCGACCGACGTTGTGCCTGATAAACGCTAGCGCTTTAGCGGATGCGCGTTATCGATGTTTGCGAACGAAGATGCCAAGTCTCTATGCCGGGCATAGCGAATGAACGCTTGATGCTCGCCTGATCACGTGAGGAACGTTGTGCTAAGATTTTCCAGTGCTTTAGAGCATTTGTCACATCGCAGGTTCTCCACCACGGATCAGCGCTGCGGCATGAGACTAGTCTCTCCAGCTCGAAAACTCTGCGTCCTTCCGGGCGCTGCGCATCTTTATGCCTCGCCGTCAAACCGATCCCTTCTTCCACCTTCTGCGACCACAGTCTTTGCGATACTTTTTCGCCGTAGCCCATTTCCGCGCGCACGCTGTGGATGTGTCGAGCCCTGCAGCACAGTCTCGACACCGCTTAACGCCGCTCCTTCCCACGATTGAATTTGCATAGCGCCCGCGTCCACCGCAACCACGGGCGGCCACGTCCAAACGGCTTTACCGGACGCGCGCCGAGCTCCCCCGCCTCCGCTCACTCCTCACCGAGAACGCGCATCCGGTAAAGCGCTAGCGTTTGTCGGTACTAACCCGTCGTGCGAGCTGATAACTTCCAGTTTGCCCGTTATCCGCTCCTTGACGTGCGCTTCGGGCGGGAGTTAAATATCAGTGTCCTAGCCAATCGCGTCAACTGACCAACCTCCTCAAACTCACATCTCGGAGGAGAGCATGCCTGACATCCGAAAAGAAACCGACGGCCTCGGCGTCGTTGAAGTTCCTGCCGACAGTGCTCAGATACAACGTTCGGTCGAGCTAACTGCCCGACGCACCGTGGAGAAGTGAGTTATGTGGCTGGTCAGATTAGCGCTGCGAAGGCCCTACACCTTTGGATCACGATATGCGAAGGAGGTCACTTAAGATGTCTACTGCACGATCTGCTGTACCTCAGGAGTTGAGCATTGCTTACGTTCGCGGGATTTTCAAGAACCTGGAATCTGGTGATGGCAAAGGGTTCTTCGACCATGTGGCGGACAACGTGGATTGGATCGTCGAGGGAACACATCCTCTTGCCGGTCACTATCACAGCAAGGCCGAGTTCCTCGCACATACATTTGAAAAGTTGGCAAAGGTTCTACCGAAAGGTGCGGAACTGCATGTGGAACATGCGCTCGTAAGCGGTGACTGGGCGGTGGTCGAGCTGCATTCCGACGCCACCGCCAAAAACGGTTTCAGGTTCGATAACCGGTATTGCTGGGTATGTCGATTTGTGAATGGCACGATCGTTGAGGTTCGAGCATATCTCGATTCCGCCCTCGTTGCCCGCCTTTTCGAGGAGAGTCCGATTTAGCAGGAATAAAATTTCTGCGACAACTCGGCCGCGAGGTGTCGTCAAAACCGACACTGGCAGCGCGAAGGTCGCTGCCGGGGCGAGATTGGCGGGAGTCAAAATGTCCGCGTCGTGCAGGAGGTAAAAGCTCAATGAGTACACAAGGTGCAGGCCCCAAGAGTGATCCTCGTCTGCAGTCAGGAGTTCCAGTTCAACCTGTGGGTCAAACCGCCGGTCTCTATGCAACGAAGCCTAAGCCGATCATCACGGGCGAAAGCCAAGCGCAGGGAATCGCGATGTTCTCGTACAGGGCGACCTACGAGGACCTTACTCCCGAGCGGCGGGAACGCCTGAAAGTGAGCGTTCTCGATTCTTTGGCATGCGCGATCAACGCTCTCGGCGCGGCTCCGACGGTGGCCTGTGTGGAACAGGCCAAACAGTTCGGCGGTTCGGACGCGCAATGCACTTTGATCGGCGGCGGAAATGCCAACGTCATCTATGCAGCTTCGGCCAACACGGCACTGGTGCGGTACGTCGACCTAATGGACAGCTATCTTGGTCCGGTGTCGCTGTGTCACCCGTCGGACAACATTGGAGCGGTCTTGGCCGCCTGCGAGCACGCGGGGCGATCCGGCAAAGAATTCTTGACCGCACTGGCGGTTGCCTACCAAGTCGAGTCGGAACTGACTTCTGTCGCTCCCTTCATGGAAGAGGGGTTTGACCTAACAACACCGCTCTCATTCTCAATAGGAGCCGGGGCGTCCAAGGCACTCCAACTGGACGAGGCAAAAACCGCGGCGGCCGTCGAAATCTGCGGTGACGTCATTCCGCTGTTGGTCGTGCGCACCACGCCGATCTCGCAATGGAAGGGCTTGAACTCGTCCCAAACTGCGTTGTCGTCTATGCACGGCGTCTTACTAGCGTCCCGCGGGGTGACCGGCCCGAAGTATGTAATTGAGGGAACAAACGGGCTGGCGCATGCGCTGGGCAAATCGATCGAGATCGAGTGGAAGAACGTGAAACTGGATTGCTTCGATCGGTTGGCCTTAAAGACTTACAACACCGCGATTCCGGCGCAATCGGGCGTGTTCTGCACGATCGCGTTGCATAAGGTACACCCATTTAATCCGGCGGACATCGTGAGCGTCGAGGCTGAAGTTTTCCAAGACGCTTACGATTTCACCGGGGGCGGGCGATTCGGTCCCAAGCACGACGTTCACACCAAGGAAGATGCCGACCACAGCCTGCCGTACCTCATGGCTGTCGCGCTCTTGGACGGCGATGTGCAGCCGGCGCAACTCGAGCCCAGCCGGATTGAAAAGAGAGATGTCCAAGATTTGATGCAGAAGGTCACGGTGAGACCTGACGCTGGCCTTACGGCCCGTTACCCGGCCGACCTCGCGAGCCGAGTGACCGTCCGGCTCAAGAGTGGCACGTCGTTCACCCAGGAAATCTCAGATTTCCCCGGGGCCCCTGCGCGGCCATTCACCTGGAAGGAGATCGACGCGAAATTCGACAAGATGGTCGCAGCGCGCATAGACGATGGACTAAGCCGAAAAATCAAAGCTGCCGTGTGTTCGCTGGAGAAGATCCAGATCAGCGAATTGATGAAGCTGCTGGCCTTCGCCAAGACTGAAGAGATGGCTGCCTGACGCGGTATCGTCATTGGCGTGCTCACGGAAATTTGGACCAAATATGCAACATTAAGCACGCCCGTGTGTTTCTTGCTGAGTTGCGGCGGAAGGTGCGAGTCAACGATGATGATTTGATTCCGGCTAATCTACCGCGCCAAGCTCTTCGGAACGAGTTCGTTAGCGGTTGGTCGACAACCCGGAAGTGGGCCAGAAACGGGCTTCTGGGAAGTGCGCTAGATCGGTACCGACAAGTCGGCTTGTGATTACCGGAAATCTGGCAGGGTCCAATCCGCGATTGTGGTCGGATTACAGGCAAACAGGACGCCAGGCCAGAACAGGTCTCGGCACATCGGATCCTTTTATCCACATGATCGCGACGAACTAGGTCACCGGGGCGTCGAGTTGGTGTCACGAATGAGGATGACATCAGAAGCCCGTTCTGAACGAGAAACTAAAAGGGATTTGCCGTTCGGGGACCACGAAAATTCACTAACAGACGCCGAAGTGAAATGCGTAATCTGTCGACCTTTGGAACCATCCAAGGGCTGCACCCAAATATTACCGACATCCTGATCGTCAACTGTATAAGCCACTGCCTTGGAATCTGGCGTGAATTGCAATATGCCCGAGGAGGGACGTTGCACATTCAATAGCTGCGGAGACGTTCCAGAATTGGCGTCCAGCTTAATTAACGCCAGCTTTTGGCCCACGATTTGAGTCGTAGGATCTTCGATCGACGCCATGAAGGCTATCAGCCCCGCTTGGCCGGAGCGTGCGGTGAAATTAAAAATAGCGTTGGGCACGACGCTACCGGGCACCTGTTCGGCTTTGCCACCACTCAATGGGACGCGCATCAGCCGAAATCCTGCGATGTCTGTGAAATAAATCCACTTTTTGTCCGACGAGCAAATTGGGCATACATCGTCCTTGCCGTAAGTGATCTGCTGGAGGTCAGAGCCATCTCTGCGGACGCGCCAGATGTTTCTGGCACTTCCGCCGCGAGGGACATACCAGGAAAGAATCAGGAACGGACTGTTGTCACAGACCCCAACAGAATTAATATCGGACGAAGAATCGTTCAGAAGATTCACCTGGTGCGTGCCGTCGGTGGCCATTTGGACAATGCGGTCGTTTAGGGAAATTAAAAGTTCTTCATCACTAACCCAGGCGACGTCACTGATCGAGGCTCTCTTCGAGATTCCAGGAATGGAAAACTTAGCGTCACTACCTGTGCCTGGAAGTAAATCAAGTTCATGCGAAACTTGGACGTGAGCGGTCACCAGGGTTTTGCCGTCGGCAGACAAAGTAATGTCGCGATAACTGTTGGTATCGTTGGTGACAGTCCGGAAATTTCCTTCCGGGTATGAGACGAATCCAATTTGCGCATTGTCTCCGCGTGCCATGAACCCCCGCTGATAGACCGTCAGAAGGCCGCGTCCGTCGGGCATCCAAACGACGTCAAAGATACTTTTGTCTGCGTATTTTTGAAAAACCTCCATTTTGTTGCCGACAAATTCGAACATATCGATTTCGCCCAAGGCGTTATCAGGCCGCACAAAAGTGCATGCGATGCGCTTTCCATCTGGGGACCAAGCGACGCTGGCAAGAATGTTCGCGAAAGGACCGATGTGCAGAATCTGCTCATCGGTTCCATCAGGTTTTGCAGACAAAAGACGATATTTATCCGCTTCAGGATCTTCCCAACGGGCATATGCCATACGTGAACCGTCAGGCGAGAAAGTTACGTTGGTATCGATATCCTTTACAACGAGCTGCGGCCTCCCGCCCAACACCGGAGCGCGAAATAGATTTGACGCATTGAGAGACTTGTCGGTCGCCTCGCGATAGTAAATGTAATTGCCGTCTGGGGAAAAAGCTAGGCTGGTGTAGTAGGAAGCAGATAGGGGGAGTACTTGCGTATCGCTTTCCGTCGGAACATTGCGTAACCAGAGACTTTCCTGACCGTTGTTATTCTGCACGCGCAGGAGGTACTTTCCATCCGGTGAGATGGCGGCCCTCGAAGCCTTCCCAGAATCAGTGAGCTGGGTAATGGTGAAATTCTGAAATGGGACCCGGGTTCTTCCCCTAAGACGCTCGTAAAACCCGTAGCCGATCGCGATCATGACCATGGCCACCGCGAATGAAGCGATCACACCCCATCTAAGGCGCTTCACAATCGACGCCGCTGTTGGCGGTGAGGTAGGTAACGCGGATGAGGTGATGAAACCAGAGGCGCTCGGAGCGTCTTGTTTTTTCTCATCCACCCGCACCACGCGACTGCTGGAATCGGTATCGCGTTTCAACCGCTGCAATTCTGCGCGCAAATCCGAGGCGTGTTGATATCTCAGATTGCGATCCTTTTCTAACGCCCGATTAATGATCTCCTCGAGCTTCGGTGGGAGGTCAGGATTCAGGCGGATTACGGAAGTCGGCGCTCGCTCCAAAATTGCGCTGAAGATTACTCCCGCGCTTTCGCCGTGAAAAGGTAATTGCCCGGTCGCCATCTCGTAGAGGACCACTCCAAAAGAGAAAAGATCGCTGCGCGCATCCAGATCCCGCGCGCGCACTTGTTCCGGGGACATGTAAGCGACTGTCCCGAGGGCTGTTCCGGGACTCGTGAGATCCTCCTCGCTTATCCCAGCGGTAGCTCCTACCGTCGGCGCCTCCGGGGATCCTTTGCCTGGTATTGATAATTTGGCCAGACCGAAGTCAAGAACCTTGGCGTGGCCACGCTTAGTCACGAAAATATTCGCGGGCTTGATGTCCCGGTGAACGATGCCTTCGGAATGCGCCGCGTCCAGCCCGTCGGCAATTTCCGTAGCGAGCGACAGCACTGCTTCTTTATCCAGAGGCCTCCCCGAAATCAAATGCTTTAGCGTCACGCCGTCCAAGAATTCCATTGCAATGAAAGACTGCTCGCGATGTTTGCCGATTTCGTAGATGGTGCAAATGTTCGGGTGATTTAGAGCGGACGCTGCACGCGCCTCCCTGCGAAATCGCTCTAACGCCTGTGGGTCTCGCGACAGTTCATCGGGTAGGAACTTCAGGGCAACATAACGGCCAAGCTCGATATCCTCAGCTTTATAGACCAGGCCCATGCCACCACCACCCAGCATTTCCACGATGCGGTAGTGGGAGACGGTCTCTCCGACAAGTGATGCGAAGTCCTGCATTTAGCGGACATCTTAGGGTGCACTCGTAGGCAAGTCAACGAACGCAACTGATAAAGAGTGTGTAACTGCACCCAAATCCTTCTGATAAACAGCGTACTCATCAATGTGAATCAGGCGAAACGAGCCAGATGTCCGGATGCGGGTAGTTGCTGTAATGTCCATTTCAGCTGTCTCCGAGCCGAGTACTGGTAACGCTTCCCATATGGATTGTGGAAGAGTTGCGGTTACGCCGACGCGAACCCGCCTCGTCGCGAAGCTGTGTCTGATATTCAACACCACCAATCAAGATTGAGAGGACATGCTACGCGTAGACGGAGGCCGCTGAAACCCGCCACCGTCTATGGATGGCAGCATTGCCTCGACCGATGGATTCTCCCGAACCTTGGCGACAAGCTGTTGTCGGAGGTGAGGAACAGTGCCTTGCGCTAATTCGTTGAGATCTTGTCCGCAGCAGATCTAGCACCGAAAACGATCGTCAACGTGGTTACTGTAGTGAAGTTCGTTGTCGCTTCAGCGGTCGACGAGGAAGGCGACCAGATCCATCCTCGCATATGGAACCACGAATTCATTCAACTGCCCTTGATCATCAAGGAAAAGCAAAATCGTCCTACGATCAATGAGGCAGAGATATCCGCCATGCTAACCACCCTGAAGGGACGCGATGCCCTCTTGGTAGCGCTGGTGGCCGGAACAGGTCTACGAATTGGTGAGGCTCTGGCCATCCGCACCGATGATTTTGATCCGCTGTGCCGCTTGCTACAGGTGGGGAGAAGCGTGTGGCGGAGACGCGAGCAAGCACCGAAAACCTTAAACGCGATTCGCCCAGTGGATATTCCGGAGTCATTGGCACAAGTTCTATGCCGCTACATAAAAGGAAGAAAGGGGCACCTATTCACCACGAGAGCGGGACGTCTTCTGGACTCGCGCAATGTTCTGGATGTGTTGCAGCAAGCGGGGAGACAAGGCGGATACCACGCGTTCCGCCGCTTTCGTTTTGCGGTACTCCGCAAGGCGGGGGTGCCGGACGACCTCATCAAACTGTGGCTAGGCCATTCGCAAAACTTAATCGACCTCTACGCAGCGCAATTACGGTATGACGAGACTTATCGTAGGGAATGGTGCGAGAAAGCTGGGCTGGGATTTGAATTGGGCGAATTGGGCTATAAATCGGAAGCACCAATTCGCCCGTCACTCGTCGCGTAAACCTGTCCTGAGACAGGTTTTAGAAATGGTTGCGGGGGTCAGATTTGAACTGACGACCTTCGGGTTATGAGCTTTACAGAAAAGCACTGCAAAAATCCAATAAATGCTTGCTGTGGCGTTGCTTAGCTCAAGACCCAAACTGCCAATTTCTCCTGTGAATTGTACCGAAGCTGTATCGAGCTTAGGCTTCAGACAAGCAGTATTATTCAATGGCGTAGTGGGCAGCAATTTCTGCCCGCTCAGCTTCAAAGCCGCACTGGACGGCATACGTCGCGCTTTGAGACTCGAACTCGCGACCTCTGCCGTGACAGCAGTGTCTTTTGGTAACTGCTTGAAACTTCGCGGCACGGATGGCTACCAACACCGCGCTTTGGAACCCCAAGTAACAATTATTGGACCATGAATGGACCAAGAAATGTGGGGTGAACCCCTTAGATGGCACAAATTATTTGGACACAGCTTCCGCTTTCCTAAAGGCGTTCTTGCATCTCCTAGCAGGAGAAGGGGTCTGGGGAAGGGGACGGCATTTGAGTCCCTTTCCCCAGTAGCCCTTTAGAAATCTTTCTGCGGTTCTCTTTGTTCTCAAAGAACACCATCGTTGCGCTTCGCGATTCGGCCGAAGCTGACGCCTCGATCTGTTGCTCGAACTCTTCGGGAGATCGATAGCCCAGCGCCGAGTGCAAGCGCAGCCGATTGTAATACTGCTCGATGAACTCTTCGATGTGCGCTCGTAGATTTTCTAGATCATCGTACTTGTTGGCGTAGATTTCTTCCCGCTTCAGCGTCTTCATGAAGCTTTCGCTGCTGGCATTGTCGTAGGGGTTTGCCGGCCGACTCATGCTTGGAACCATGTGGCGCTTCTCGAGGATGGCTATATATTCCGCGTGAGCGTATTGAAACCCGCGATCCGAGTGATGCACCAGGCCGGGTGCGGGCTGTCGTCGCTCGATGGCTTGCTCCAGCGCTCCGATGGTGAGCCGTATTGCTAGTGTGCGATCCAGAGCCCCGCCCACCACTTTGCGAGAGAACCCATCGAGGATCACCGCCAAGTAGACAAATTCCGCCTTCAACCGAATGTAGGTGATGTCCGCTACCCAAAGCTGATTGATCCCGCTCAACTTCATCCGAGCAGCTAAGTTCAGATATACCTCGAACTTGTGGTTCGAGTTTGTGGTGACCTTGAAGCGCTGCGGTTGCAGGCCCAGCAGGTTGTCTTCCCGCGTGATCCGCACCACACGCTTGTGATTGATCTGCATTCCTCGACGGTGCAGCTCTGCGGCGATTCGTCGATAGCCGTAACGGCGGCGATGTTCGAGGGCAATCTGTTGGATTGCAGATCGCACCTCCAGCTCTTCGTCGGCAGGTTGCTGCTCTTTCAGCGAGCGGTAGAAACTTCTGCGACTGACCGGCACCAACTGGCACATGCGTTCGATATTCAGGCTGCCTTGCAAAAGCATTACTTCTCGGATCTGCTCGTAGATGCTGTCTCGCCAGTTCCGTCGCGCTTCTGGCGTCGAGCCTCGACTTTTTGCAAGGCACCTTTGAAAAAATCCACCTC
>Ga0206991_10406_pt1 | contig 11036 bp, 10 predicted proteins | sample Alteio_BWMinCont_9_FD_153286 | JGI IMG/M metagenome (GOLD analysis project Ga0206991, IMG submission 153286) | Enriched cells from forest soil in Barre Woods Harvard Forest LTER site, Petersham, Massachusetts, United States -... | ecosystem: Environmental > Terrestrial > Soil > Temperate forest >...
GATATCTGGTATAGCGCGTGGAGGAATAGCGATCCAACACGAGTGACAGTGAAGTAAATGAAGTAAAAAGTAAAAAGTAAAAAGGCAAAAGTAAAAAGAAACAGCGTTAGCGCGACTGCGGCGATCGATTACGAATTTCGAAGCCATTCGCACCCGAAGCGCTCAACGCCGAACGCGTTCTTTCCGATGCTTTGCGCGGTGAAGCCGCAAGCACGGTAGAATGAAACTGCGTCTGCATCTGTTTCGGCTTTCAACCTTTTAATCTCATAATGTCGGCAAATATATTCTATTAACGAGCGGCCCACACCCCTATTACGTCTTTCTGGAACAACTGCAATATGATGAACAATTGCGGTGTCTTTATTCAAGAATTCGTACCCAATACAACCCGCCGTCATTCCATTAGCCTGAATCGTTGTAAGACGGCGATCAGCAGCTAGATAAAATTGTCTGACTTTCTCCAGCCCATCGGGGGTTGGATTGCCAACTGCTAGAGCCAGAATAGATATTACGTCCGAAATCGGCGTTGCCGATTTGAAGCCGTCCGATTCATTCATGATTGACACGCTTGCGAGGATGCTGATGCTGTTTCTTTTTACTTTTGCCTTTTTACTTTTTACTTCATTGTATTCTGATTCTTCTCCCACCACGCTTCCCACTGCACAATCGCGGCGGCGCGCTCCTCTTCGGTGCCTTTGGCCTTGAATCCAATAAACTGCCGAGTCATTACCATTAGGGCGTTGGCGGCTAACCCGCGGACGCGCGGGTCGTGATCGCGCAAGAAACGGATGAAATACGGAATTGCTTCCTGGGCCTTCAAACTTGCCAGACTTTCAATGACCGGACCATACGATCCGAATTGCGGATTATCCAAAAGTCCGATCAGCGCACCAACCGCAGATTTGTCGCCAATCTTACCCAGAGCTTCCGCCGCAGCGAAGCGCACGGCGCCAACGCCATCGGATAGTAGACGAATGACGTGCGAAACTGCCCGCGCATCCGCCACCGCACCAAGCTCTTCACAGGCATTGCGCCGCACTTCCCAGACGCGATGGTTAAGATCGCGCATCAGCCGTTCGTAGTCTTCGACGCTTGGAACGGGAACAGGCTGAATTGCCACGCGCACGCCCTCTCTGTGTATCCTTTTTTATGCAAGAGTCTCTTTTATTGCGAGAATCAGTGTCGTCAAGTCGCCGACACACGAACGTTCTGAAAGGCAATACTCACATGAGGGAATTTTGACGAGGAACTCACATGTTATTAAGCTTTTTAAAAATCCTGCATGGCGCAGTCACGCTGTCCGTCTATTAAGTTGGAGCTGTTTCTGTTCAATAAAATCCTGTTGGCCGTGGTACGTAGTTTGCTTAAAGCACGGCCGCTCATTAGGATTATTTAAGATGACCGATGAGGTTGAACGCAGTCTTATTGCCAAATTCCAAAGCGGCGACCAGTCCGCCTATGGCACGCTGCTTGAGGCACATCAGAATCGCGTTATCCACATGGGTTTGCAAATCCTTCGCAATGAGGAATCCGCGCTCGATGTGGCGCAAGAAGTTTTCATGCGCGCCTATGAAGAATTGCCCCAATGGCGCGGCGAAGCGCGCTTCAGTACTTGGCTCTACCGCACAGCATTAAACGTTTGTTACGAAAGAATCCGCGCGGAAGAAAAGCAACGCAAAATTCGTATGCACATGCCGGAGCCGGATCTCGCTTCTTCTCCTGAAACGGCTGTAATAAGCAGCGAGATCATGGTCGCCATCGACGAGGCCGTGAAAGCATTGCCGCCACGCCAACGCGCAATATTCGCCCTAAAACAATACAACGAGCTACGATTTTCGGAGATCGCCTGCCTGCTTGATATAACCGAAGGCGGTGCCAAGGCGAGCTATCATAAGGCGTTATTAGCTTTGCGGGAACGCTTAAAGGAATTAACCCCTGAACCTGTTCGTGATGCGGTCTTATTCGCCGAATCGGAAGATGAGTGACAGTTTCTGGCACTGTTGGTTTTCCAACACTGCTTTCACATGTTCATGGCGTTTCCTGCAACACACCCATTGTTTGAAAATGCAGCACTAATGGAAAATTTGCGCCAAGAATGTATGATTTAAAAATAGTTCGTGGGATGTGGGAGTGGATGAGACCTGGTGATCTCCGCGGTCTTCAAAGCCGTTGTGTCCTTCGCAAGGGGGATAGGTCGGTTCGATTCCGATGCACTCCCGCCAGTTATGCAGCAAGGATTAGAATGCGATGCGGTTGGGTAAAATCAAAGCAAGATAATGCCTTGTTCCACTTTACGCGCTCGAATTCCTAATTTTTCGACAGACTCCTGACGATACCTCGTCCATGGGGGGCGTTTCCAGGAGACTGATCATGTCTACCGCCACTCCGCTTACACTCGAAGATGTCGTTACGTCCACCTATTGCGCTCTTGATGACGCCTTGGTTCATGCGGGTGTGGAATGCCACGACGGCAAGTTAATTCCACGCCCTGGCTGTCCTCCACTGGTGGATGATCGTGAAATTTTGTGCTTAGCTTTGCTCCAGGAACTATTCGGTTTTGAGTCAGATAACGAATACCATTTATGGCTGACCGCTAACCCAACAATGAACTCGTTGTTTCCCCGTTTCCTTTCCCGACCGAATTTCGCGGACCGACGCGCATTGCTCACTCCACTCATGGAACGCCTTTGCGCGGCGTTTTGCGACCTAGCCGGGGAAGGCGACCCCCCTTTTGCGTCATCGATTCGCATCCCGTCGATGTCTGCCGCCCCATTCGCGAGGGAAAAAAGAAACGCCTCGGTGGCCTCGCCAAAAAAGGCTATTGCGCAGCTCTAAAACGGTGGTTCATCGGCGTTCGCGAACATCTCATTTTTACCCCTCAAGGACGCATCGCGGCCACTGTCCAAATCCCTGGCAATCGTCATGATGTTCAGGGACTCTACGCTTTGCTCAAAACCTCGTTTCAAGGCCACCTCCTCGGAGATAACGCTTACTGGCCCAAAGATAACAAACGCAAGAAGCTGGTGGCTCACAATATTCACGTCGCCGCCGCCACTCGCTCCAACTGGGACTTTCAATATCCTCCCATCACACAAGCTTGGCACAATGGACTCCGCGCTCGAATCGAGCGGCGCATCGGTCTATTCGATCAACAATTCCATGCGGCCCGCACACGCTGCAGAACACCGAAACATTATCTGGCACGACGCTCCGCAAAAGCACTCGCACACAATTGTTCTCGCCATATCAACGCGACAAGAAATTTGCCGGAAGAATCTCTTGCGCCTATACGTCGCGCCTCGTAAAAAGTGGAACAAGGCATAAGATAGTTTAACTGCCTGAGCCTTTTGCATTTCTCCGAATGTGCTGCACCGTGCTCCGTAAGTGGTACACAGTAATCATCATCCCATAGCGGTTACGGCTTCTATGACCCCCTGCCCGTAACAAGGCGGGGTTTTTTATTTGGTGCCGCCATGCGCGTTATGTTGTTCGTTGACGGATTCAATGTATACCACTCATTGAACGATTCATTCAACCTCCACCAATTCAAGTGGCTCAATTACGCGGCCTTAGGTCGCCTATTTCTCAACCCCGGCGAATCTCTGCTCAAGACGTATTTTTTTACCGCATACACTCCCTGGGATCAGCACAAACACAATCGCCACGAAACGTATGTAAGTGTTCTTAAAGCGCACGGCGTAGAGCCTGTTGTGGGCTCCTTTCGCCAGAGAACTCGCGACTGCAAGATGTGCCAGAGTCAATTTGTCGTGAACGAGGAAAAAGAGACGGACGTGAACATAGCTGTATACATGTTGACCCGAGCGCACAAGGACGCGTACGATGTTGCCTTCCTTCTGACCGGAGACAGTGATCAGGTTCCGACGATTAAGGCTGTGCGGGTAATGGGAAAAGCAGTCCGGACAATCATTCCGGTTAACCGTAACTCAGACCAGCTAAAAAAAGTTTCCAACGCGTATCACAAGCTTGACACTGGACATTTACTTACGGATGTTTCACATCTGGTGTGACGCCCTGGCTACGAATAAGTGCATCCGCTGCCGAACATAATGTGGCCGCGTACGGCCCGGATTTTACAATAGCCACACCGTACGCTTCGACGATTGCGTTTGTCTGATTTCGATATTCGTTCCGTCCGGTCAACGCGTACATACGCAGGCATGCCTTGGCAATTAGTCCGGCTGTGGAAGGTTCGGACGTATCAACGTACGGCTTAACTCTCCAGTTGAGGCATGTCTCGGGTTCCGGCCTCGACCCTTCTGTCCTGTCGATGAAACTTCCCGATTTTTCATCACAGAAATTCTTCTGCAAACGGGTGAAACTGGCTTCCGCTTCCTTCAGAAACGCTGCGTCACCTGCGACTTCATATCCAATCGTACATGCGTGGAAGACCGCTGCTTCGTCCTGAGCAAGCGCGACATACGCATCATGTCCAAAGATATGTCTGACGTTCGCTCCCGTTCCGCGCAACAATGTCTTCAAAGCCGTTTCGCCACACTTCATCCAATCGGGGCGGGCGAATTCTTTTCCGCACTCCATCAGCGCTCCCGCCATCAAGGCATTGCCGTCCGTGTAAAGTCCGCGATCGATCGCAGGAGCCATCCGCTGCTCGCGCGCTTCGAGCAACAGCGCATCGATCTTCTTCAACCGTTGCCTTGCCTCAGGCTCATCCAGCCCAAGCTGTTGCGCGGCATCGGCGATACTCATGACTTCAAAGAGCGCGTTGCGACAAGCGCCGGCCGACGACATGTTGCCCGTCTCAGTGATGCCATAGAATGCGCAGGCGAGGCGGCAGTCTATGTCATCTTGAAGAGCGCTTTCGATTTCACCGGAGGACCACGTGAAATAGTCGCCGTCATCCATACCGTTAACGTCCGCTGGTTGCGAATTATAAAAGAGGCCAGTGTCGCGATCGATCATCGTCTCCCAATACGCAATCGTCGTCTCGATCGCATTCTTGTAGCGTTCGGATTTGGCCGTCTGCCACGCATGAAGACAAACAGACAGCATTTCCGCATTGAAGGTCAGCAGCTTCTCAAATCGCGGGATGCGCCACCAGCGATCCAGGCAACAGCGGTGAAAACCTCCCGCAAGGTGATCGAACATGCCCCCCTGCAACATCGCCGTCAACGTGCTCGTACAGACGTGCAAACTCTTTACGTCGTTGGAGCGCCGATAATGATCCAAACATGCATCCAGAGCACGCGGAGTTGGGAATTTGGAACCGGTGGGTCCGCCAGCCTTCTCGTCCAGATCGGATTGCATCTTCATCGCCAGCGCGTTCAGGCAGTCCGTGGGAATGTCTCCGGCGGTCTTCTCCTGGACGAAGGTTGTTTGAAATTGCCGCTCGAATTCCGCCGATTCTTTGAGCGTCGTAGTGCGCCCTTCGCGCCAAACCTGCTCGACTTTTCGCAGCGCCGTGCGCAACCCGGCCCGCCCCAGTGCAAGGTCGTCTTCGCGAGAATAAGAGGTGGTTCCGTGGAAGATCCGTCCTTCAGAGGTCATGAAAATAGTGAGCGGCCAGCCATGCGCGCCGGACAAAGTGCTCACGGCTTGCTGCAGGCGCACGTCGATATCCGGCCGCTCGTCGCGATTGAGCCGGATCGGAATGAATTCTTCGTTCAGCCGATGAACGACTTCAACGTCGGTCAGCGCCGAACGCTCCATGACCCGCCCGGCATGGCACCACGGTGCGGTGACGAACAGAACGATAGCACGTCCAGTTCTCGCCGCTTCAGCGAATGTTTCGGAATTCCAGGCGCGCCACTGAATACGTTCAGTTGCTGCTGGAATTGACGGCTCATCCAGATTGCGCGGATTGGATGCCGCAGCGCCCCAGGGCACGCGCAAAATCGGGGGAACGTCAGTGTTGGCGTTGGGACTGACGAACGGAGCGTCGTCGGCAGGTTCCTGAGCGAAACATACATGAAATAATGTCCCAACAATAAGAAGAAAAATATTGCGGGTCGCGAACGACTTAGTGGGTGTGCGAAAAGTTGGTGATAACTTTATCATCGGCCCATTCGCTTCAGCGCGTGCCTGCGCGCATTCGGCTCGTAATTTTATCGACAAAGTGCTTTTAGACTCTTTTCGGTTTTTCCGGCTCGTGATATCAGAACGTCGCCATCAAACCTTCGGCAATATTGCGGTACTCCAGCGCCTTTACTACTTCCTGTGCGCTCTGGAATCGATTTTCTGGCTTTTTCTGCATCAATTGTAAGACGATTTTCGAGAGGTTGTCGGGAATCGCCGGATCGATCTCGTGCGGCGACACTGGCGCATCCAGTACGTGCTTCATGATGACTTCCATCGTCGTTTTGCCTTCGAAGGGAAGCTTGCCCGTCAGCATGTGATAGGCGGTCACTCCTAGAGAATAGAGATCGGCTCGGGTATCGGCCTTTTGCGGCTCGACGGCGATTTCTGGCGCCATGTACGCCGGAGTTCCAGCCAGCATGTCATTGTTCCCTTTCATGGATAATTGATCGGCGGCCAGCGAAGCTCGAATCGTTCCAGTTGTGCCGGCTGGAACGAGACGTTTGGCCAAACCCAGATCCGCAATCTTGATTTCGCCATCGGCGGAGAACATCAGATTGTCCGGTTTTATATCGCGATGGACAATATTAAGCCGTTCGGCGGCTTCCAAGCCGCGCGCGGCCTGCAAGAGAATCTGCTCGGCTTCCGCCACGGAAAGTTTACCGCCGTTGACAAACATGCGCTCGGCCACTGTGCCGCCCTGCGCGAGCTCCATGATGATGTAATGTTGACCATCCTGCACGCCAGCTTCGAAAATTCCAATCACATTGGGGTGCCGAATGCGCGCCGCGGTGCGGGCCTCCCGCAGGAACATCTCGACGAAATCCGGATCGCGCTGCGCGGCTTCGATCGGCAGGATTTTGACTGCGACGTCGATATCCAAAATCTTGTGCCGGGCAAGATAGACCACGCCAAACGCGCCGGCGCCGAGTTTCCGCAGGATCTTGCAGTTTCCAATGACATCCGCGATGCCGATCACGGACCGCTTGACCTCAGCCTGCGGCAAGTCCACCTCGGAAAGCATGATCGTCTTCTCACCAAGCGATTTGCCACTGATCTGCGCCTGAACGCTTCGCAACGCGGCCAGAAACGCCTCGGCGGTCAGGAATCGGTCCTCGTATGTCTTGCTCATCATCTTGAGCAACAACGATCGCATCGCGTCGTGGATTTCAGGGTTCGATTGCCGGGGATCGATCGGTTCGTTAAGCATCATGCTGGCCAACCCGGCGCCGTCGCTCGCCGGAAATGGAAGCTTGCCGGTTACTGTGTGATAGAGCGTCGCTCCGAAACTCCACATGTCGGAGCTTGCATCGACCGGCTGTCCGCGTATTTCTTCGGGAGACCAGTAAGCGGCGTGATTGGCGGCGAGAGCCTGCTTAAACTGCGGCGCCGCGTAGTTCCGGCGCAAGATGGACAAATCGAGCTTCGCGTTGCCGTCCTGCTGAATGTGAATGATGTGCGGACTGACGGCGCGATGCACGAGACCATTGCGCCATAATTCGCTCAAGCCCTCTGCGACCGGAATCAACAACGCCAGAGCCTGAGCTTCGCGAAGCGGCCGGTTTTTGATGCGCTCTGACAGTGGCACACCCGAGACATACTCCAGAACCATGTAGGCGTGACCCTCGATTTCACCCACGTCCAACACGCCGACAATGTGAGCGTGGCGGATGCGGCCCAGGCGCCGCGATTCCTGGATAAGACGATCGAAGTCTTTAAGCAGTGGCTTGACTTCTGGATGGAGGACACGAACAACGACCGGAACGTTCAGCCCCGTGTGCGTTCCCAGATAAGTGACCGAGAGCGGGCTATCCAACAGTTTGGATTCGATAACAACGGGCCCGAGGTCCAGTTTCGGACCCGTGGACGCCTTGGGTAGCAGGCCAACGAGAGTTCCCTCGACTGTCTTTAGCATAAGCCATCCTTAATAACACGGGAACGCGGAACAAAATTTCACACTATCAGGATTTCGGCGGCGCGATACCGCAGGAGTTCAAATCGGCGCGCGGCTGCCAACTACCGATCCTCAATAATTTTCCGTCCGAAAAATGGCTTTTCCGGATCGGGAATTTTTTCCCATTCCTTTGGATTGGCTGCGACCGATTGCCGATAGGCTTCAACCAACGCAACCAGGAAACCCGCGATGTGCTCGCGCTGCTGCGCCATCTCTTCGAGATCCAGTTCCATCAATGTTGCGATGGCGATGTTGATCGCTAGGGTCCGCGGATTCGTCTCCGCGGCTTGTAGTGCCTTGAAACCCCACGCCAGATAGCGATCCCCCAATCGGCGCGCCATCCAGTATTCCAAATCAAAACGGCCGTAAAGCTGTTTGTTGTAGCGCGCCGACTCGAGCGCCTCGGCGATGATGCCAGTCACTTCCGAATCTGGCAGAGCGCGCTTGCAAAAAGGACACACAAGGCCGGCCGCATAAGGTAACCACACGCCTTGGCATTGCGGGCAGCGGTATTCAATTTGGGATTTGATGGTCATCTTTGTATCCGCACCACACGCGTGCACACAAGGATGCCTGCGGTGCTGGATAATTCAACCTCAAGTGCTCCTCTTTGAGAGACGATAATTCTCCTATGGAAAATGTGGAGGGAAGCCCGTGTTGAATCGGAGCACCACGATTCGATGGATAGTGCCGTTGATTGCACTTGGATGCTTGGCGTTCGGGTTCAAAGCGTGCGCTGCCGACAGCGCGGTTGAAGTCGCCGTCGCAGCCCCTCCCAGAGTCAAAATTCCAGAAAAAGAATTCTTCGAAGAGCCGCAGAGGCGTAGAGAAAAGCTGAAAGCTAATGAACTTTATCCCGCTGCGCCTCCGCGAGAGACGGCCAAAGGCGATTCGAACTGGGGCCAGGTCAGTGGCACAGCCGTCAACGTGCGCAGTGGTCCTGGGCTGAATCACGCAGTTCTGACGACGTTGAAGGGCGGTGAGTACGTCAAAATCGGTGCGACGAGTGGAAATTGGATCGAGATCGAATGGCCGCAAAATGTGCCGGTGTGGGTCGCGAGGGAAACTGTCCAGATTCAACCCGCAGCAAAAGATCGCATGGTCACGGCAAAAGCCAGCACCGCCGCGCGCGGGAGCGCCAGCCGAAAAGCGCCCGCGTTGGGGCAAATCGAGCCAGGTTTGAAGCTCATTGTTCTTGGCGAAAGCGATGGTTGGCTGAAAGTAAAGCCGCCGACGTCGATCCATGCTTATATCAGTTCTAAATTTGTGATGCTCAACGTCCGCAAACCCGTGGCTGCAGATAAGAAATCCGTTGCTGAAAATGCGTCCGAGGAATCCAAGATAACCGATACAACGCCTGCGAAAAATAAGGCAGCGTTGGTGAAAAGCATGGTTACGGAACCGGCCGCTTCCAGCGTTGCCGCAGTGAAGGTCGTTGTGCCATTTGAAGAGGAGCTAATCGCGCAACAGCTTTCGGAATCGGTGCGAGTCGCGGAAGCCGATGCCGCCCGGCGTGAAGCCGAAGACAAGATGCGGGACGAACAAGAAGAGGTGGCTCGTCAGGTTGTGGACGCAAAACAACTTGAGGCAATCGAAACTGCCCGGCGAAATACCGAAATGAAGAAACGAGCCGAGCAGGAACAGCAGGCTCTGCAGATCGCCGAAGCCAAGCGCCTTGAAGAAACCACAGGACGCGAGGCTGAAGCACAGAACAAAGCCACGCTGGAACAAGAGGCGCACCGTGCTGCCGAAGCCAAACGGCTGGCAGAAATCGAAGCTGCGCATACCGCAACGGTGACTCCAGTTATTGAGGAAACTTCCAAGCGCGAAGAGCAGCTTGGAGTCTTCGTCGCGCCATCCGAAATTAAATCTGACGCGAGTACGCAGTATTCCAATATCGATGAGCCCGTGGCGGTTGTGACGTATTCTAAACTGCCCGAGCCGAGCTTCACCGCCGCCACTCGTACGCAACCTCACACCATTGCGCAGCTGGCCAATCGGTCCATTCCAATCGATTCAGGAGCAGCGATACCTGATTCCAGTCACAGTAGATTTGTAATGCCCAATCGCGCGCCCAAGCTTCCAGGAAGCCGCGCGGAGGTCGTTGAGTTTGCGGATGACGCGCCGAAATTGGAAACGAAGAGTGTGAAGGCAACGTCGCAGGCCGAAACGAAGCAATTCGTGCAACCGCCCGCAACGCTTGTCTTCCCCGTTTCGGTACCGCAGGCATCTTGCCTGCAAGTTTCGGGCAGGCAGGATGCCTGTGGTACGGCCGAAGCGCTGCCGAAACCCAGCGGCGCCGCTCCGAGATCGTTCAGATTACCTCCGTTTCAAGACATTCGCGCTGAATCGGCCGATAACGGCGCGCACTTGACGAGCGCAGAAGGAACTCTTGAACGTCGCACAGCCGGCGCTGGCTACGCGCTCATTCGCGGCGGCGTTACGGTCTATAATCTGTCCGCGCGCAATGGCGTCAATTTCGACGGGATGGTTGGCCAAAAAGTCCGGCTCAGCGGCGTTGCGACGCAGGGTGGCACGGAGCCGGCGATTCTCGACGTGGCGTGCATTATGAGCCAAGAGTAACCCTTGTCTTCGATATCATCGTCGCGTAAAATATGAGAGCTCAATGTGAGAAAAAAATATGTTCGACCGTTTTACAGATCGCTCGCGTAATACGATGTCGTTTGCACGAGGTGAGGCAGTACGCCTCAACCATGATTATATCGGCACCGAACATATCCTGTTGGGCCTCATCAAAGAAGGCTCAGGGGTCGCCTCGAACGTGCTTAAGAATATGGATGTGAACATGGAAAAGGCACGGATTGAACTCGAAAAACTGCTCAAACCTGCGCCGCAACCCATTGTAAGCATGAAGCAACTTCCATTTACGCCTCGCGCAAAAAAAGTACTGGAGTTCGCCATCGACGAGGCTTGCTCTCTGGAGCACAATTACGTCGGAACCGAGCATCTTTTGTTGGGACTAATACGCGAAGAGGAAGGACTTGCCGCGCAGGCCCTGATGAACCTGGGG
>Ga0206991_10407_pt1 | contig 11029 bp, 12 predicted proteins | sample Alteio_BWMinCont_9_FD_153286 | JGI IMG/M metagenome (GOLD analysis project Ga0206991, IMG submission 153286) | Enriched cells from forest soil in Barre Woods Harvard Forest LTER site, Petersham, Massachusetts, United States -... | ecosystem: Environmental > Terrestrial > Soil > Temperate forest >...
TTCCGCGTCAACGGAGTTAGCCTCAGGCGGCGAATCTGCCGCAGCATTGGCAGCGCTACTATCGGGGTTAATTTCCCCACTCTTCTTGGAATCGTTTCGCATTACGTTCCAACCTCTCTTCGGCCAAAAGTCCTTCAAATTTTGTTCAGCGCTTCGCTAAAGAGTTGCGCGACGTAAGCCACCGCCGTCATCGCGCGCTCATACGGCATGCGTGTCGGCCCCAACACTCCGAGCGACCCCTGCACCAGATCATTGCTCATGTATGGCGCGCTGATCAGTGCCAGGTTTTCACCAGCCGCTGCTATTTCTTTGACGCCGATTTTCACAAAAACGGGTTCGGGCGTATCAATACAAGCATTTAAAACAGTCACCAGTCGGTGCTTCTCTTCAATCGCCGCCAGCAAATCCCGCAGCTGCGCCTGGTCCGCAAACTCCGTCGCGCCAATCATCTGCGCCGTGCCTTCCACATGCACTTGTGACGCCAAATCAGCGCCCAAAACCGCTGGGTCGCACAGCGTCAAGGCCCCCTGCACAATTCCTTCATAACGCTCGCGTTCGGTGGCCAGCTTTTGCAGCAGGTCCCCACGAATCGCCTCGAGCGTCCACCCCGCATAATGTTGGTTCAGAAACTCGGCAATGCCGTCGAGCTCCGGTTGGCTGAACAACCGGTGCGGCCGCAAAATCTTGTCACGCGTCACGCCACCATGTGATATCAGGACCACCACTACCCGCCCGTCCGGCAATAGCCACATTCTGGCGTGCTCCAGAACGGTTTTGCCCAAAGGCGGCGACACGATGATGCCCAATCCGCTGGAAACCTCTGCTAGCACGTGCCCGGCGCGCTCCGTCATGTCTGCGGAACTGGACGCGGCATTAAACTCACTTTTGATCCAATCCCGGTCCTCAATGCTCAACGTGGCACGCGAAGCGATCTCTTGAGCAAAAAACCGGTATGCCGCAGCCGTTGGCACTCGTCCGGCGGAGGTGTGCGGCTGAAAGAGAAGCCCGGCATTCTCTAGATCGGCCATCACATTGCGAATTGTGGCGGTGCTGAGCGTTTCCTCAAACCGCTTGGAAATAGCCCTCGAAGACACTGGTTCGCCGGTCTCAATGTAGGTGCGCACGATGTCCGCCAATATCTGGCGATTCCGGCGTTCCTGGAGCGCAGCATCCCTCATATCAGCACTCTACACGTAAGCCCGGTAAAACGGCTCATTCATATATTTTAGGAATCGTGTCAAGTACGGTCAATGTCGGTATTCCGACACCGCTGCGGCTCGTAACCGTTGTCAATGCAGGCGCCATCACCCGCTCGGTCGCGGTGCTCTTTGCCATTGAAGTTGGGCGGCCCATCCCGGCGGTTTTGCAAGGGTGGGGCTTTTTGTCAGCATTTCCCTTTTTTTGCGATCGAACACCGGGAATCACTCCGCGTTGTCAATCTGAGCCCGCTGCAGCTTATCCGAGTAGTCGATATACATCGTTTTCCACTCGGTGAAAAAGTCGATCGCCGCAATCGCAGCCTCGCGATGTCCATTCCCGGTCTGCTTCGTCCCGCCAAACGGCAAATGCGTTTCTGCGCCAATCGTTGGCGCGTTGACGTAAACAATGCCGGTATACAGATCGCGCATAGCCACGAAAGCCAGATTCACATTCCGCGTATAAATAGATGCCGAGAGCCCATAGGGCACTCCGTTAGCTACTTCGATGGCCTGCTCAAAATTTTCAATTGGTATAACTGAGACAACTGGGCCGAAGATTTCTTCCTGTGCGATCCGCATATTCGGCGCGACATCGCCGAACACCGTCGGTTCATGGAACCAACCTTTGGCGTACTTGCCGCTAGTGAGGCGATTCCCACCTGTCAACAGCTTAGCCCCCTCGAGCTTCCCGATTTCCACGTAGCTCATCACCGTCTTCAATTGCTGCTCGTTAATGCACGGGCCCATGTCGGTTGTAGCATCGAGCCCATCTCCAACGCGCAGACTTTTTGCTCGCGTCACAAAGCGATGAACAAATTCCTTATAAACGCTCTTGTGCACCGCCACGCGGCTCGCTGCAGTGCAGCGCTGCCCGGTCGTACCAAATCCTCCCCAGATCGCTCCATCCACCGCGAGGTCAAGGTTCGCATCATCCATCACGATGATGATATTTTTCCCACCCATCTCTAGGCTACAGTGCTTAAAATCAGGCGCGCACATTTCGGCAATAATCCGTCCCACTGCCGTAGAGCCGGTAAAGCTAACCACCGGCACATCTTTGTGCCCTGCCAAAGGCGCTCCGGCGTTCGGACCATCACCGCTCACCAGGTTTACCACCCCATTCGGCAGGCCCGCCTCCATCAACATTTGCAGCAGGTGATATGAGGATAGCGGCGTATCCTCCGCCGGTTTCAGCACCACGGTATTTCCGCTGATTAACGCCGGCATCATCTTCCACGACGGAATCGCCATCGGAAAATTCCACGGCGTTATCAGGCCGCACGTTCCGATAGACTGCCGCGCACTCATCGCAAATTTGTTCGGCAGCTCCGAAGGCGTCGTCTGCCCAAACAAACGTCGCCCTTCCCCGGCCATGTAATAGGTCATGTCGATGGCTTCCTGCACGTCTCCGCGCGTTTCCGGCAGGACTTTGCCCATCTCTCGGGTCATATCCTTCGAAAACTCTTCTTTATGTTGCAGCAGCAATTCCGCTGCGCGAAACAAAATCTCCGCGCGTTTGGGAGCCGGCATCAGCCGCCAGCTTTTATAAGCCTCATTGGCGGCATCCACGGCAGCGTTCACATCGGCCTCGTTGGAAGACACAAATATGCCCACGAGTTCATCGGTATTGGCAGGGTTGCGATTCTCGTAAGCTTTCCCACTGCGTGATTCCAGCCATTCGCCATTAATAAAATTTTTGAAAACGCGAGGCGATGCCGCTGTAGCCATACTTCCTCCTGAACGCACACTTTAAGGACCAATCATGTGCAAGTGCGGGACCATACCTACCGATATCTATAATGATAGTCGATTTACTGTCCGCTGACACGACCGGGGAGCAACCGAGGAACCGCAACGCTCCGAGAACTAAAATCACAGTGAGAAATTATTGTTTGCTGCCGGCTTTATACCTGCTGCTTAGCGTGTCGCCCGGTGACCGGCCCTGAGGCGAACCCGGTGGATCATTCGTAGAGGAAATTCTAACCGCAGGCGTCGGAGGAGCGACACCAGCCGTCTGCGAGCCCAGCCCCAATTGTTGCAAAGTTTTCGCGTCGAGCTTTCCTGAAGGATTCAAACCGTGCGCGCCCTGAAATCTCTTCATCGCCTCGACCGTCGAAGCATCCCACTTCCCGTTCAGCGTACCTGCATAGGCGCCATTCTTCGCTAGTGCCTGTTGAATTTCGGAAATCCGTTGCGCCGTGGGAGCCTTCTGGCCAGTCTGACGCCGTGAAGCTTTTGTGGATTTACCTTTGTGCGAACTGCTGCTGCTCTTGGCTTTTTTCTTGGAGGTAATCTGTGCGGATGATAAAAACGGCGATACACCCAATCCCACCACCACCAAGGACAGCAGGATCAGGTGCATCGCCCGTAAGAGTCGGTTCATATGTTTTTTCTAAGCTCGAATTGATTGAGCGTTTTATCGTTTGTCTTCTGCCGGCACCACACCTGGCAGAAATACGGTCAGTACCCGGTCGGTATCCTGATGACGCAGCACCTTGAACACTACGCTGTCGCCAGCCTTCAGTTTACCAATGGCATTGCGGTAGTCGTCCACGGAGCTTATCGCCTGTCTGTTCACTTCGGCAATAACGTCTCGTTGCGCGAATCCAATGTCTTCGGCAAAGCTCGCTGGATCAACATCCGTCACGAGCACGCCCTTCTGCGTATCCATGCCCACGCGATGTGCCCGATCAGGAGTCAGCTCCTGAACATGCAAGCCAAACTCAGCTGGAGCAGTCTCGCCGCCCCGTTGATCGCCCATGCGCCCGGCTGTATTCGGGAACACTCGGGTACGGTCTTCCACCGTTGCGGTAGCTTCTTTTTGCGAGCGATCGCGAACGTAGCTCAACTTCACTTTGCTGCCGATGGGAGCCAGCGAAATGGGATTCACGAGATCGTTGCCAGATTTAACCGGGGTGCCGTTCACGCTGGTGATGACGTCTCCGCCCTTCAATCCAGCCTTTTCCGCGGGACTGCCAGGCTCGACGCCTTCAATGACCACGCCGTATGGCGCGCCCAGTGCCTTAAGGGTGATTGCATTGGTTCCGAGATCTTCCTGGAAGCTTACGCCGATGGATCCACGTGTCACGCGACCCTGCGCAATAATCTGGTTATAAACGTTGATAGCGGTTGTCGAAGGCAATGCGAACCCGACGCCTTCGTACCCGCGGCTGCCGGTAATGATCGCGGTGTTAATCCCGATCACGTCGCCGCCCAGGCTCACCAGCGGTCCGCCGGAATTACCCGGATTGATCGCCGCGTCTGTCTGCAAGAATCGCTGAAACTGATGACCAATCCCGCCACGGTCTTTTGCGCTGATGATTCCCGCGGTCACGGTAGCTTGCAAGCCAAAGGGACTGCCGATGGCCAGCACCCAGTCGCCTACTTGCACGCCGTCTGAATTTCCGAGTCTCGCCGTCGGCAAATCGCGGCCCGCGTCGATCTTCAGAACCGCTAGATCGGTGTCCTCGTCCACGCCCACCACCTTCGCGGTATAGCGAGCGGTTTCGCCGTTAAGCTGCACTTGCACCTTGGTAGCCTGATCCACAACGTGATTGTTGGTCAGGATGTAGCCGCGCTTGTCCACGATTACGCCCGAACCAAGGCTACGCTCCGCCTGTGCTGGACCTTCCTTCTGCCCGTCAAAAAACTTGTCGAAGAAGTCCTGCATCGGATCATCCTGATCATCTGGCTGCGACCGCTTCCGTCGAGCAGAAGGAGCACGATGTTCCATAACCTGCGTCGTGGCAATGTTCACCACCGCGGGTTCCACCCGATTCACGATCCCAGAGAAAGAATTAGAAGACGGAATCGGATCTGGCACCGCCAGCGGCGTCGCGTTTGTTCCCGCAAATGTCGTGTTCTTCACGGCCGACACCCGCCCCGGAACGACGGAGCCGATCATTATTCCCACCAACAAAGTCAAAGCTACAAAGAACGCCGCCATAATCTTTCTGCGGCGCGCCCAGTTGTAAATCTCTTTTACCTGCTCACCCATCTTGAAGCTCCTGTGGTGTCACACGGGCGCGCCGTGACGCGCACTTCTCCGCTGACATGTAAAGTATATCACTGCAAATATGGCCCGGATGCTGCGCTCAACTTGTGCGCCGGAATCAACACTGTCCAAAAGGACGGGTGCCTACCCGGCTCAATTGCGGCTTGCAGTTTGCTTGCCTATCCATTTGACGCAGCAGCGCTCCATTCTGTTGTAACGCTTTTATATTACCTTTTACTCGTTTTTTATATGCAGGCTCGCTGGTCGCTGGGCTTGTGCCTGCAGGGGCCCTCGGAGCGTTGCCGAACACGAATATTTTACGCCTTGACATCTTTGGCCGTAAGGCGCATAAAAAGAGTAGCCGGAAGTGGCGGCGCACGTGGCGATTTAGGGCAACTTGCTCCACGTAAAAAACTGCTAAAGAGCTGGTAGAGCATCCCAGAAAGATTTTCTGAGACCCTCCGAAGCACTTTGGCGCGGAGGGTTTTTCGTTTAACCCTCCTGTTGCGCGTCCCACAAATATAAACGGCCAGTCTGGCTCAGGCCGAACTTAGCGCCTCAGAGTCAATTTAAAGGTAACGCCTATGTCTGATCTTTACGAATTGCGATGTCGAGAATGTGGGAAATCCTGGGGTAATCAACCTCGCTCTTTCTGCGAACACTGTTTCTCCCCCCTCGAAGTTGCCTACGACTACGATTCCCTCAAGAAAATTGCGCGACGCGAAAATCTTGCCGCCCGCGACTTTACTATGTGGCGTTATTCCGAGCTCTTGCCGCTCCCCCAGGGCTACACCGGTCCAAACGCCGTCGGCGGCACTCCACTCGTCGCTTCGCGCAAACTCGGCCGCGAATGGGGCCTCAAAAATCTCTATTTTAAAAACGACGCCGTTTGCTTTCCTTCCTTATCCTTCAAGGATCGTGTTGTCGCCACCGCGCTGGCAGCCGCCAGGCGATTTGGATTTGAAACCGTGGGCTGTTCCTCCACCGGCAATCTTTCCAACGCCGTGGCCGCGCAAGCCGCCCAACAGGGCTTCGAAGCTTGCGTTTTCGTTCCCGCGGACCTCGAGCCTGCCAAAGTTTTGAACACCGTCGTTTACGGCGCTCGCATTGTGCGCATCGATGGAAATTACGACCACGTGAATCGTCTCTGCGCTCAGATCGCCGACCGCTTCAACTGGGGCCTCGTGAACGTAAATCTTCGCCCCTATTATTCCGAAGGCTCTAAGACTCACGGTTTCGAAATCGCCGAACAACTTGGCTGGCGCCTGCCTGATAACGTGGTCGTTCCCATGGCTGGCGGCTCGCTGATCACCAAAATAGCCAAAGCCTTTAGAGAACTCGTAACTCTCGGATGGGTCGAGCCCCGTCCGGTACGATTCTTTGGAGCCCAGGCCACCGGCTGCTCGCCCATTTCCGATGGCGTCAAACGCAATTTGTCGCGCTTCGAACCACAAAAACCCAAAACCATCGCGCGCTCTCTCGCCATCGGCAATCCAGCGGACGGTCCTTACGCCATCAAACAAATCCGTGAATCCGGCGGCTGGGCAGAAGATATCTCCGATCCGGAGATTGTAGACGCCATAAAACTTCTCGCCGAAACGGAAGGCATCTTCGCGGAAACCGCCGGCGGCGTGACCGCCGGCGTCGCAAAAAAGCTGGTTGACCAAGGCCGCATCGCGGCGGAGGAAACCACGGTCGTGTGCATCACCGGCAACGGCCTGAAGACCACCGACGCCATCATCGGCGAGTATCCCCTCAGCGAGGCCATCGCCCCGAAAATTGAAGCCTTCGAAGCGCTCCTGGACGCACAGTTCGCCACCAGCGGCCGCGGCGCTCTCGCAGCCCATAAGGCCTAGGCAGTTATTTAGAATTTCCACTTTGCAGCAAAGGACGAGATGGAGAGAATGACAAACATGCCAGTGATAATCGAAATCCCAACGGCCTTCCGGCGCTTTACCAACGGCCAGCCCAAAGTTGACTGCAGCGCCGTCACGATTGCCGAAGCCTTAAATCAACTAACCGCCAAATTTCCCGACCTCGGCCGCCATGTCCGCGACGACCAAGGACAAATTCGCCAGTTCCTCAACGTATATCTCAACGATGAAGACATCCGCTTCCTCGGCGGCGAATCCTGTTCCATCAAGGACGGCGACCGCGTCCTGCTGGTCCCTTCCATCGCCGGCGGCTAGGACATCGCGCCAAGTAATCTCCCGGTTGACGAACTACCAGGCATCTGAAAAGCTTCTGCACGGGTCCGATGCCATACTTTGCCCTGCTCTATGATGTAGTAGATGATTTTGTCGCCCGCCGTGCGCCGTTTCGCGCCGAACACCTACGCTTGGCCGGCGAAGCCCACAACCGTGGCGATATTGTTCTTGCCGGCGCACTCGTCGAACCAGCCGACACCGCTCTCATTATTTTTCACTGCGCCGACAAATCCGTTGCCGAAGACTTCGCGCACCGTGACCCTTACGTCGTCAACGGCCTGGTCAAAAAATGGACGGTGCGTCCTTGGACTGTCGTCGTCGGACAGACCTCGGAAATCGCTTCCTCATCGAGTGGGCGCCTAGAATGATTGCGCGGGTGTGGACGAGTCGGGCGGCGAAGTCCAACTTGAAGGCTTACCTCAAGCATTTTTCGAAAAACGTGCTTCCGGAGTTGAAACGCTGTGACGGGTTCCAGTCCGCACTGGTGCTAACGCGCGATCTGGATGCTGAAACAGAAGTGGTAGTGAATACCTTCTGGAAAAATTTGGCCTCGATTGAGGCCTTCGCCGGACCAGACCGCGATGCCGCCGTGGTGGCACCTGAAGCGGCCGCATTGCTCATCAGCTACGACAAGCGCGTAAAGCATTACGTCGTGGACGTCGCCGATAGCTCCAAATCCGTTTCACTGTTTGACGACCGTGACTAGCCTGCCGGCTTTTCCCATCGCCCGGATTCCGCCGCGCGAAACACTGCGTCAATCACCGCCATGTTGGCGATGGCATCTTCCAAAGGCACCGGCACCTGCCCGTCCTCCAGGATCGCCTTCGAGAAAACATCTCCCTGTATGGTGTACTGATCGCACGCAGGAATGGTCTCCACTTTTATTCCCGCGCCTCCCACGTCGCTCCCGTCATCCACAAAAATTCGCGTTGCTTTGTGGGGTGGCGCATTGAATGGAATCTCGATCTCAATCCTCCCCTTCGTGCCAAGAAATTGCATGCGCTGGTAAGGAACTATTTGCGTGCTGCAGGTAAACACCGCCTGCCCGCCGCTGAATTCCATGATCGCTGAAGCCAACCTGTCGGTGCCAAACTCCGGATCGCGCTCCAACACGCCCGTCACCCGCAGCGGTTCCGCGCCAAACATAAAACGCGACATAGTAATTGGATAACAGCCAATGTCCATCAGCCCGCCACCGCCCCACTCCGGCTTATTCCGCACATTTTTCGCATCTCGATTGAAGTAGCTAAAAACTCCAATAACCGCGCGTAGCTGCCCGAGCTGTCCTTTGCTAATCAATTCCTTCGTCCGCAACCAGTGCGGATGCGTCCTCGTCATGAATGCTTCGCCAATTTTTACTCCCGCGCGATGCTGCACGGGCACTAGGGTCCTCGCCTCAGCCGCGCTCAAAGCGATCGGCTTTTCGCAAAGCACGTGCTTCCCCGCTTCCATCGCTTTAATCGACCACGGCACATGCAAATGATTCGGCAACGGATTATAGATAGCCTCAATCTCCGGATCAGCAAGCAGCTCTTCGTACGACCCATACGATTTGCCGATTTTTAAGCTGGCAGCGGTGGTCCGAGCCTTCGACAAATCACGTGAAGCAATGGCCGCCACGTCACAGAATTCGCTTTGTTGCATCCCAGGAATCACTTTGCGCACCGCAATCGATGCCGCGCCCAAAACGCCCCACTTCACTTTTCTCTTCGCCACTCATCCACCCCGGCTTTCTGGTAGCCGCTCTCACGCTTCATTTCGCGTGAACGTAATAAATCACATTAGCGTTGTCATCGGACAGCAAAAAAGAATTCTCACTCAGCTTGTAAATATCGCACGGTCGTCCCCGCACCACTCCGTGGTCAATAAATCCGGTGATAAGGTCATGTACCTGCCCGTGCCCATCCACTCGCACCACGCGATAGCCACGATTCAACTTTTTCTTACTCGCGCCATGCAGCGCTACAAGGAATTGCCCTTTCAAGACCGGCGCCGTGGAGTCCGCGCCAAAATAATCTAGCCCCAGCGGAGAACTATGCGCCCCGAAAACCGCAAACGCATCCGGCACCCCCTGGCAATCCCGTCGAGAAGGTGCTAACGGAAAACGCGGGTCGGTCTTGGCTTTTCCCCCCGAGTAGTAACAATGCGGCCACCCGAAATCTAGCCCGCCCTCTTGCAAGGCGCGGGGACTCACAGAAAACATGGCATCGTCAGGCTCGTCATCGCCTAAATGATCCGCTCCCATGTTCGTCAGAAACAAGGCGCCGCCCACGAAACGCATGCCTACGCCATTACGCAGGCCTCTGGCGATGATGCGTTGATTCTTACCATCCGCGTCCATCACCGATAACGTTGCGCGAATTTCTTCTTTCTCGTCGCAGGCGTTGCAACTGCTGCCCACGGTTACATACAACAAATTGCTGTGGCCTTGTCCAAAAGTAATAGTCCGCGTCAGGTGCCATCCGCCGTATTTGTAGCTCAGCCCATAGGCCGGATAAGTAGCCAGCACTTCGGGCGGTGACGTAGGCCGCTCCTCACCGCGCGTGAATTTGTAGCGCACCAGACGGTCGGTAAGCGCCACGTAAAGCCAGTCTTGCCCCTGGGCGTCCTCGTGAAACGCAATGCTGTTCGGATTGCGCCTCGTCGAAGCCGTCCAGAAGGTAAACCGCGCCCTCCGAGTTGTCCGAAAGATCGTGCATGGTGGTTACAAAAATCCGTCCGTCCGGCGATCTAGCCATAAATCGCACGCGCTTCAATCCTTCGGCGGCAGGAGCAATCGTAAAATCCGCGGGCAGCATTAACGAAAACGGACGCTTCCCCTGCAAGCGAACCACATGCGGTGTCAGCTTGGCCTCTGGCGCAGACTGGGAAGAACATACCGAAGCCATCGCAGCGGCACACAAAATCAAAGGTGCCGCGACGCTCACGCGTAACATCCTTTTCATGAACAAAATAGTGCCATCAAACCGACGAGCTTATGGAAAAAACGACAGCACAAATAGAAGTTTAAACCAGAGGTTTTAATGTTTCTTATGCCGGTCAGCCTGATCCTGAACCCTTTTCATGTGACGCGACAAAACCAGGTCCGCTACTTTAGGTGTGAAAAATGTCTGATTCGAATGCAATGCTTGCACCGCCGCCACCAGGTCGCGCGCCGCGTCGCTCTTCAACACGTATCCTTTAGCACCTGAATCCAATACATCCGCGATCACTTGCGTCGAATCATGCGCCGAGAGCAACAATATCTTCGTGCGCGGCACCTGTAACAAAATCTGACGGGCAGCTTCCAGTCCGCTTAGCTTCGGCATTGCAATGTCCAGCAGCGCAACGTCCGGCTTCAAGGCCAGCACCATTTCAACAGCCTCTTCGCCATCAATCGCTTCCCCGACAACCGACCAGTCGAGATGAGCCTCCAACAGGGAGCGAAGACCCACCCTCATAATCTCGTGGTCATCGGCCAAAACCAATCGAACCGGTACCACTTGTCACCTCAGTTGAGGCCGGGAACGTTCTCACGAAACTACACACCAGCGAGCCGTTGCAAACTCCATTATCACCAACTAATTCTAGGTGGCCATAGGGCATTCACTGCATATAGGTAAAGCCGGAGCGTTACGGATTTTCATTCA
>Ga0206991_10408_pt1 | contig 11028 bp, 8 predicted proteins | sample Alteio_BWMinCont_9_FD_153286 | JGI IMG/M metagenome (GOLD analysis project Ga0206991, IMG submission 153286) | Enriched cells from forest soil in Barre Woods Harvard Forest LTER site, Petersham, Massachusetts, United States -... | ecosystem: Environmental > Terrestrial > Soil > Temperate forest >...
CCGGCAAATAACTGGAACAAAACCCAGGGCAGTTCGCTGGAAGGCGTTGACACACTGGTCCATCGATCAAATCTGCTTGGGCGCGACCGCACCGTTTGCAACTGGGGTGGCGGCAATACGTCGGCCAAAACAACGATCAAAGACTTTCGCGGACGCGATGTTGCCGTGATGTGGGTGAAAGGCAGCGGCTCCGATTTGGCCGGGGCGACCGCCAAAAACTTTACGGCATTGCGCATGGAGGATGTTTTTCCACTCATCGAACGTGAGAGCATGTCCGACGAAGAGATGGTCGCGTATTTAACGCAGTGCATGACCGACGCCAGGCATCCTCGAATGTCGATCGAAACTCTGCTCCATGCTTTTTTGCCATTCAAACACGTTGATCACACGCATCCGGACGGCGCGATCGCCATCTGCTGCGCCGATAACGGGCGCGAGATTGCCAAACAAATCTACGGCGATCGTTTCGCCTGGGTTCCTTATATACGCCCGGGCTTCACCCTTTCCCGCATGATCGCTCACGCCGTGCGCGACAATCCCAAAGCCGAATTGGTGCTCATGGAAAAGCACGGCCTAGTCACGTGGGGCAATACCTCCGAAGCCTGCTATAATAAGACCATTTCGATTATTCAAGAGGCCGAGGACTTTATCGCCAAGCGTGTGAAAGCGGCAGGTACGCGGCTGTTCGGCGGAGAAAAGTATGCGCGGCTGCCGCAGGACAAACGCCGTGAAATTGCGGCAAAGATTTTGCCAATCATCCGAGGAGCCGCTGGCGCCACGAAGAAAACCATTCTGAGTTTCGACGAAAGCGAAGACGTCGCGCGCTTTATCAATAGCGCCGACGCGCCTCGGCTTTCGCAGGCCGGCGCTGCCTGTCCGGACCATCTCGTTCATACCAAACGCGTGCCGTTGTACGTTGATTGGGATCCGAAGTCCGGCGATGTCGAAGGACTCGCGGCTAAACTGAAAGCCGGAATCGTCCAATTCGCCGAAGAGTACAAAGCTTATTTTTCCCGCTGCGCGGGCAATGGCGACAAAATAAACGACCCTGCACCTCGAGTGATACTGATTCCCGGTATTGGTATGGTCACGACCGGAAAGAGCAAAGCAATGGCGGAAGTCAGCGCGGCGCTTTACCAGCGCGCAGTGGTCGTCATGGCTGGCGCAACAGTCATGGGAAAGTTTGTTTCACTCAATGAGAAAGAGTCCTTCGGAGTCGAGTACTGGCCGCTGGAACTTTATAAGCTCACGCTGGCTCCTCCAGAAGCGGAATTCTCGCGGCACGTGGCGCTGATCACCGGTGGCGCCGGCGGTATTGGCGGCGCGACGGCGAAACGGCTGGTCAAAGAGGGCGCTCACGTCGTCCTCGCGGATTTGAATATCGAGGCGGCCCAGAAACTTGCCGCTGAAATCAACGCATCGGCTGGCGATGGCCGCGCGAGCGCGGTAAAAATCGACGTGACGCAGGAGAATCTGGTTGGCGGCGCGTTTGCCGATGCAATTTTGTCCTACGGGGGCATCGATATACTTGTCAACAATGCGGGACTCGCAACGTCAAGCTCATTCGATCAGACGTCACTCAAGGAGTGGAACCTAAACATGGACGTGCTTTCGACGGGATATTTTCTCGTCGCGCGTGAAGCCTTTAAACTCATGAAGCAACAAGGCACCGGAGGCGCGTTTGTCTTTATCGGCTCGAAGAACGCCATTTTTGCGGGAAAGAATGCCGCCGCGTACAGCACGGCGAAAGCGGCGGAAGTTCATCTTGCCCGCTGTATCGCGGCCGAAGGCGGGGAGTTCGGCATTCGCGTTAATACCGTCCTGCCCGACGCGGTATTGCAAGGATCGCAGATTTGGAATTCGTCATGGCGCAATGCACGAGCGGCCGCGTATGGTATCAAGCCGGAGGAACTTGAGGAACACTACCGCAAGCGCACGACGTTGCTGGTCAATGTTATTCCAGACGATATTGCTGAGACCGCCGCGTTCCTCGCTTCGTCGAAAGCGTCCAAGACCACCGGTTGCATGATTACAGTGGACGGCGGCGTAGCCGCGGCGTTCACGCGGTAAGCGTATCCCGGGCGTCCCGCCCGGTGTAAGCCTGTTGGAAAGCGATGGAGAGGCCGCCCGATTTACTGTAGGAAGCTATTAACATGCTTAAGCGCTCGTGTTCTTTTTCTTACACCGATGACCGAAAAAAGTCTGAATTTGTTGAATTCTTTTCCGATTTATCAAGAGAGTATAGCCTGGTATTAATGCGTCCCAAGAAACGTGTTTTTCCGGGCGTGTCTCCTGAAGAAATAGTGAGCATCTACCGTGAATTTAGTCCAGACGAACAGGGAGAGCTTGGGAAAAAAGATCACCCGCTTCCTCCACCAGAAACAGTTGCTCGATTGGCAAAGCCGGTTGAGATTCAGGTAATGTCATTCGAAGGGAAGCGTCCGTTCACTCGTATCGAAGTGGAGCTTGCGGATAGCAATTGCTATCCGGTTTTTGGCATATTTACATGGACGGGAGAGTCTAATACATTTGTTGGCGGGTTTGCAACAGTTGAATGTGACAAGCTTAAGACACTCAAGGCTATTTTCGCGCGGTTTGCCCAATACTTGGAACTACCCCGGCTACATTGGCCACGAAAAATTTATGGGGGCTAACGTGTCACTCCGGGCGAGACGCCCGGAATTCAATAGAGGAGGATTGTTATGAGCGATGCAATCTATCACGGGTTTGAAGTTCGCCAAAAGGACCGAGGCATCGACCTGAAGGCCGTTAAGGCGGCGATCAAGGATCTCAAAGTCGAGACGCCGTCGTGGGGTTATGGCGATTCTGGAACACGCTTTGGCGTGTTCAAAAAAGTGGGCGTGCCGCGCGATGCATTTGAGAAATTCGAAGATGCTGCGATGGTCCATAAGCTGACGGGAACGTGCCCGTCAGTAGCAATCCATATTCCGTGGGACAAAGTCAAAGATTTCAGCAAGCTTCGCAATCACGCCGAATCGCTGGGCGTAAAGATCGGCGCCATTAATCCGAACGTCTTCCAGGAAGACGTCTACATGCTGGGAAGCGTTTGTAATTCCGATGCAAAAATTCGCAAGCAGGCCACCGATCACCTGATTGAGTGCGTAGACATTATGCGCGCGTGCAAGTCAGATGCCTTGAGCCTCTGGTTTGCCGACGGCACCAACTACCCCGGCCAAGCCAACATCCGCCAGCGCAAGCATTGGATGGAAGAGGCGCTTACTACGACATATAAGGCGCTCGACAAGAATATGCGCATGCTGATCGAATATAAATTCTTCGAACCCGCATTTTATCACACCGATATTGCCGACTGGGGCATGGCATATAATCTCGCGTTGAAACTGGGTCCTCAGGCAGAAGTCCTCGTCGATACCGGACATCACGCGCCCGGGACGAACGTTGAGCACATCGTTGCATATCTACTCGATGAGGAAAAACTCGGCGGCTTCCATTTCAATTCGCGTAAGTATGCTGACGACGATCTGATCGTCGGCGCCATGAATCCATACGAACTCTTTTTAATTTTTCATGAGATTCTTTCAGCCCTGCGCACGAACTCGCAACCGAATGTCCAGCGCACGGCCAGCCGCATCGCATACATGATCGACCAGAGCCACTGCATCGAGCCGAAAATTCCGGCCATGATTCGCTCCGTGCTAAATGTTCAGACGCAGTATGCCAAAGCGCTATTGGTAAATTGGAGCGAGCTGGCCGAAGCTCAGACGCAACAGGACGTCTTGCGCTCCGAAGCCGCCGTGCGCGACGCATTCGAACAAGATGTGACTTCGCTGCTTCAGATAGTTCGTGAAGAAATTGGCGCCGCCGCCGATCCGATGAAAGCGTACCAAGCGAGCGGTTACGGCGAACAAATTCTCGGGCGCGGCAAGGGCGGAGCCAGTTGGTGAAAAAGTAATATACGACGGAGACAATGGCGGAATGAAAAGAAGGGGAGGGGATCGCAATGAAATCGCTAGGCACAACGACGTGGTTGATTCCAGATGCGTATTGGCCTGAATTCAGCTCGGGAAAATTTCCGAGCCATGAATCGGTATGTATTTTGAATACGGGAGACACAGATGCGGTCGTTTCGATGACGCTCTATTTTGAAGATCGCGATCCGATGACCGGATTCAAAGCTGTCTGCCCCGCACGCCGCACAAATCACGCGCGCATGGATAAGATAAAAAATAAGGATGGCCAGAGCGTTCCGAAAGCAATACCGTACGCCATTCTCGTCGAATCATCGGTGCCCGTCGTCATTCAATATTCTCGCATGGACACCACTCAGGCGGAGATGACGTTGATGACGGCGATCGCATTTCACGCGTAAGTCTCTCGCAGAAGCGCAGAGAATGGCGGTTGAGATTTATTTATGACCGTGAAGAAATCGTGGACAGCACTTGCCGTCGATCTCGGCGCCTCCAGCGGCCGTGTGATTGCCGGACATTACGATGGCAGCCGCGTGAGCGTTCAGGAATTACACCGCTTCGAAAATGTTTCCGTGCAGCTTCCAGGGGCGCTGCACTGGGACATTCTTCACATCTATCATGAAATCAAGCAGGGAATTCGCAAGGCTCATCAGAATGGCGCCGGCATTGTATCCATCGGTATCGACTCGTGGGCCATTGATTTTGGGCTGCTGGACCGCGCCGGCCATCTGCTCGGTAATCCCGTTCACCATCGCGATCGGCGAACCGATGGAGTGATGGAGCAGGTCTTCTCCGTTGTTCCCAAGAGTAAAATCTTCGCCGCGACAGGCATTCAATTTTTGCCGTTCAATACAATCTTTCAGCTCGCCGCAATGCGCATGGCGGGTCATTCGCAATTGTCCTCGGCGGATACGCTGTTGCTGATACCCGATCTACTTTCTTATTTTTTGACAGGAGTGAAAGCGACTGAATTTACCAACGCAACAACCACACAATTGCTCGACGCAAAAACCGGAACCTGGTCGCCCACGCTGATTGAAGCGCTCAAACTGCCAGCGCATATTTTCAAACCGATTGTCCAGCCTGCAACGCAACTCGGAACGCTGTCGCCTGCCGTCGCCGAAGAGCTATCATGCGCCCGGCTGCCGTTGATTGCCGTCTCCACACATGACACCGGTTCCGCCGTGGCCGGCACGCCAGCCAAGCAGGCTCCGTTCGCGTTTATTTCGTGCGGCACGTGGTCGCTGCTGGGCACCGAAGTCGGTTCGCCCGTGCTGACGCAGAAAGCGCTCGATCTGAACTTTACCAACGAAGGTGGTGTTTGTGGAACATACCGGCTGCTGAAAAACATCATGGGCCTCTGGCTCTTGCAAGAAACGCGACGCGAATGGGAACGAGCAGGCAAACGCGTGAGCTGGCCTGAAATGACAGCGTTGACGTCGCAAGCTTCCGCATTCAAGTCCTTCATCGATCCGGACGATCCGCGTTTTCTCCCGCCCGGCGACATGCCTTCGCGCGTGCGCGCGTTCTGTTCAGAGACGAACCAACCGGCGCCGGGTTCGGATGCAGCGCTATTGCGCTGCATCACAGAGAGCCTGGCTTTGAAATATCGTTGGACCCTGAGTCGTCTCGAAGAACTTGTTGGCGCGCGTCTGCCCGCGTTGCACATGATTGGCGGTGGAATCCAGAACGAGCTACTCTGCCAATGGACCGCCAATGCATGTGGCCGCACTGTTCTGGCTGGCCCAGTAGAAGCAACCGCATTCGGCAACGTCGCGGCTCAATTGATGGCGGCCGGCGAAGTAGGATCGCTCGCAGAATCCCGGGAATTACTGGCGCGATCGATGGAACCCGTCATCTACGAGCCGCGGGACATGCGGCTGTGGAACGAAGCCTTCGATCAATACTGCAGAGTGGTTTAAGGCGATTTTTGCTGCAACTTCTTCCGAACTTCCTCCCGCAGCCGCTGCACAGTCTCTTCCAGATCAAAATGGGTCGTATCGACGTCGATGGCATCGGGAGCTTGCTTAAGACCGCCGACCTCGCGAGCTCGGTCGGCATCGTCGCGATACTGAATCTGCTTTCGTAAGCCGTCGAAGTCCACGCTTTCTCCGCGCGCTCGAAGCTCAGCCGCCCGCCGTTTCGTACGGGATTCCAGGTCGGCGTGGATATAAAATTTGACGGGCGCTTTGGGAAAAACGACCGTGCCGATATCACGGCCTTCCATCACTACGCCTTTCGTTCCCGCGGCCAGAAATGCGGCAACGGCCGACCGCATCTTCCCAACCAGCGCCGAACGCACAGCCAGATTGTTGACGACCGGTTTCAGCCTCTCGGTCAGCGTGGCTCGGAAGAGTTCATCGGTACGATCGTGCCCATTGACGATAAAATGTTGCCGGCCTTGTTCGATGCGGTATTCGAATTTCATTTTGCCTGCTATTGCGGCGATGGCGTTGGCTTTACTCGTGTCATCCAAATCGATGAAGCTCTCGGTCGCCAAGAACGCCACGGCGCGATACATCGCGCCTGTATTTAAGTGCGCGTAGCCAATAGCTTCCGCGAGGCGCCGGGCGGCCGATGATTTGCCGCTGCCGGCCGGACCGTCTATTGCAATTACGCGAATGTCCATGAGACCTTTCGTTTGTAAGACGAAGTTAAAAGTAAAAAGTAAAAAGTAAAAAGTAAAAAGAAACAACAAAAGCTACTTTTGGCCTATTACTTTTTACTTGAGTCGCCTGAATTCACAAAATCTTAGCCACTCCGCCTTGACATTCAATTTCTCATGAGGTTTATTCAGGAATACGGAATTCAAGAGGACTTTAGGTTACAAATGATTCGTACTCGGCCGGCTATTTGCATCAAGCAGAGGGATTGTTCTCGAACCGATCTAGTATCCGGGGCCATTATGTCATTCTACACCGCGGTTGCAATAGTCCGCGATTCGCAGGCTAATTCCGTTACGAAGATCATTAGTGACACGCCAAGGATCCCAGTGCCCTAGGAAGAATGAGGACTTTGAAAACCAGTCCAAACCTTCCGAGGCGAAACCCCGGAAGGTTTTTTTAGGGGCCGTACCGCAGGCTTCCAGCCTGCAATTTGATGAATTGGAGAGGAGTCAATAATGGCTGACGAATGGTGGAAACAATACTTCCCTCTTGCTGCGATCGAGCAAATTGAAAGTGCGGATTCCAAGAATAACGTCAGCGAAGCCGATTGGATTGTCGAATGTCTTGCCGTAAAACCGCCAGCGGCAATTCTGGATGTGCCCTGCGGCGAAGGGCGCTTATCTCGAGAGATGGCGGCTCGCGGCTACCGCGTAACGGGCGTGGATATTACCGAATCGCTGCTGGAGCAGGCACAAAAAAGGAGCGCGCAAGCGGGGCTGCCGGTGGAATTCAAACACGGTGACATGCGCAACTTGCCCTGGACCAACACATTCGACGGCGCATTTTGTTATTTCGGAAGCTTTGGCTATTTCGATGACGAAGGTAACCGAACATTCGTCAAAGCAGTTGCCGCAGCGCTGAAACCGGGTGCCTGGTTTTTCGTTGAAACACACATTATGGAGACGTTGCTTCCAGTCTACACTCCGCGCGGTTGGCACCGAGCGGGCGACATCACGGTGCTGCAGGATCGCAGCATCGATCTGCGCACTGGCAGAGTCAATGCAGAGTGGACGTATATTACGGCTGGCAAAGAAGCCAAGGCGACTACATCGATTCGGCTCTACACGTTCCGTGAAATGGTCACATTGTTTGAAGAGGCTGGATTTACGGATTGTGAAGGCTTCGACACAACGTCGCGGAAGTCGTTTGCGATTGGCGCGCGACGGCTGACATTCGTAGCTCGCCGATCAGACGACACTCACTGAAGCAATCGCGGGTGATCTTGCTTGCCATGCAAGGTACGTATTACAACGATTTATTAACCTTCAATCCGATAGGAAAGTTTGTAGGGATGACTACGCACCCGAAATTGATGGGTGGCACACACCGATGGATTTTCCTGCTGACGCCTGCTCCTGGAAAAAGCGTTATCAGTGGTTCGGAGTATAGAACAGTGGCGAATAATAACGTGGTGATGAATTCGCCGGCATCGTGTAAAGGGGATTCGTGTATACCGGTGTCGAATTTGCCGAATAGTAGGCTAAAGGATAATACGTAGGTCGGTTTATGGTATTCCAGTAGTTATTCGACTTTGCTGTTTCATAGTCGCGAGACGGGTGGTAAGTGGAGTAATCCGTCGTATAGCCAAAGGTCCATCCTGGAGAATCCGGAGGCGGTTGGGGAGAAGTATTAGTGACAGTGGTTTGGACCGTGGTGGTGCCTCCAGACGTGGTTGTGGTGATGTACTCAATCGTCGAATACGTCGGTTGGGTGCCGACGAAGCCGAACGGCGTTTCCTCACCACGAGGAATGTTTTCGACGCGCGACAAGGGCAGGTCCGTTGTCTGTGCCGAGGCCACAACGGGGGCATCGGGGATTCCCAATCCAACGGCGCACTCAAACGGCTCAGACAGAACTTCCTGCTGCCTGCCAGTGAGAGCATATCCGGATTGAGTCCAAATCTTGGATCCTGGCGGCAACGCCAGCTTGCTAACCGTACCGATCCATTGATTAGAACCCGGTGCGCGGGTCAGCAGATTGCGAATCATGCTGCCACTATTCCGGCTGCCGGATGCGCCGGGTTTGACGGTCCAGTAATAGAAAAACGCCGTGCGAATTCGATCCGCGGGGTCGAGCGAATCTGCGCTGACTTCGAACGAATAAAGTCCGCCCGCATGCTCTTCGATCTTTCGCACGGTCACCGCGCCCAAACGGCCCTTTAATGCATTGCGCACGGCATCGCAATGAATTACCGCACCTCTTAGCGCTTCGTCGCGTCCGGCCCCTGCAATTGCCACCACATGTCCTTCAACGTCCACACAAGGACTCCCGGAGCTGCCGGAGGCAAATTCGCTGTCAATGCTGATAAAGCTGTGCAGTCCGGCCGGATCAGTCCAGACTTCAGTCACATGCCCCGTTTCGACCGCGGCATTCACCGTATTCCCGTGTTGGAAGCGGGGAATGTAAACGAGCGCATTTGTCGGAATTACGCCGTCTGCCAACGGCAATGGCACGGGGGACGCAGTTCGGGTGGGCACCGTCAAGAACACCAAGCCAGATTCAGGATCGTACGCCGTCACCTGAGCTACCTGGATGGTCGGATCTGGAGTAACGCCATAGGCAATAGCATTGATTGCACGTTTATCGATTGGTTCGCGAGTTTTTAGATCAAAACCTAAAATGCGAGCGTTGGCTGCTATGACTCCGGAGGCACAGTAGAACCCACAGCCCTCAAACGAGTTTCCCTGTTGTTCGACGTGCAGCAAGACGGTTGCGGCAAGCGTCTTCTCCCGTACTTTTAATGCAAAGCCCTCGTCTTCGGCCATATCGGTAATCGGCGCTTTCGGCGGATCTATTCGTAAGACAGTCACAGGACGGACAGTCTCGTCTTCCGGTATGGCCGGTGGGGAAGTGGGCCTGGCCGAAATGGCGGGTAGCGTGTGGGCTGTGGGAAGTTCGGCTTTTTTCCCGGCGATCGATTGCGGTCGAACGTCGTTTTTGTCACTTACAGGTGCCGATGTCTCTTTGCGGGGGAAAGGCGAGAAAGGATTCGACGATAATGTCAAAACAACCACCATGCCGATACAGATGCCAGCGGCCAGAATCATGATGAGCTTCATGTTGCGGCTCCTTGTAAGGTGGTAATGTGGCCTGATGCACTGCACAATTATCTCTTCTTGGGCGGCGTCACGACAATTACGCCAGGTTCCCTCGCACTTGGTTGCGCGGTTTCATACGTTCCGGAGGGCCTATTTGTCGATTCATCGGTCTTGTAACCAAAGGTCCATCCCGGCGAATCCGGCGGCGGGGGCGGGGGCACGGGTCGCGCTACCACAACAGGTCTCGGCGGCGGTGGCGTCGACCGTGGCGAAATCGGCAAAGGGACTTCGGCCACAACCGCACCCGGAACGCCTAACTCCGCCGCACGGTTATACATGTCGGTTTTTATTTCGGCATTGTTCTCCAGCTTGACACCCGTCTGCGTCCAAAGTTGTCCAGCTCGCGGAATTGAAACCATCGCCACCGACCCACTACACGTCGATGTCTTTGTATTGTAAACAAGCGGGACGGCGATGACGTTTGGATCGTCCTTGTTGCCAGTTTTGTAATAAAAACTCGTGACAAGGGTTTGTTCCGTGGGATTAACGACCTGCGCTGTCACGTCGAACGAATATAATGTATCGTCTTTCGATTTCGTCTTCAGCTCCACGTTGCTGACATGGCTGTTCAACGCCCAGACTGCATCTTCGGGTGGCACAGTCTCACTGAATTCCGCCGTTCGCTGGTTTCCTGGAACAATCCCAACAACTTGGCCCTTGTAATCGACGACTGGCGCTCCTCTGTTGCCGGAGGACAACGGCGCGTTGAAGGTCAATGTGGTCGTTCCGGACCTGCGCACATCCAAGGAACGCACGTTTCCGTTTAGGATACTTACAGGACAGGCTTCTCCTGGTTTGGAACCGCTGAACCCCGCAACATACACAGGCGAGGTATCTCGCAACTCGTGCGCAGAACCCATTTCAAGTGGCGCAGGCAGATCCGCTCCAGTGACTTTCATGAATGCCAACCGGGCGTCCAAATCGATCGCTGTCAGACGCGCGTCCAGCGCAGCCTGTTTTCCGCTGACACCACTATTCACAATGACATGAATTGTGCCGGCGAACGCATCGATTTTGGTGACGTCGCCAAATACGTCGAGGTTCGTGATGACAATTCCGGGGTGACAAAAGAACGCGCAACAATGCAACGACTGTCCGGCATCTGTGACATTCAGGAGTACGGTTGCCGCGGCGACGCGTGAGCGGTCGGCCTCGCTAAGCTCTTCTTTTTCGGCCACCAACGCACTTGGTGCGGAGTTTGGCTGAATCTCCTGCGAGGCGCGATACACAAAGTAACCTGCTACGCCAAGGACGCCGATTAAAAGCCCACCCACCAGCCAAATCAACCGTGTCACAAGGAATTCCTCCTAAAAG
>Ga0206991_10410_pt1 | contig 10998 bp, 14 predicted proteins | sample Alteio_BWMinCont_9_FD_153286 | JGI IMG/M metagenome (GOLD analysis project Ga0206991, IMG submission 153286) | Enriched cells from forest soil in Barre Woods Harvard Forest LTER site, Petersham, Massachusetts, United States -... | ecosystem: Environmental > Terrestrial > Soil > Temperate forest >...
GGCCCAATCCCGGATCGACAAGCTGGAAGAAGCTGCGAACGTAAACACGCGCAGCAACCGCCGGACGGTGGATGAGCTTCGCGATCAACTGGAGCGTGCGCGCCGGCAAGCAAACCTGGCTGCGGGACAGGCCAAAGATGAGGCATTGAAGAAGGTGGACGAAACGCGGGCCGCGCTCGAAGCAGCTCAGGAAAGGGCCAAGCAGCAGCTCTCTTCCGACATCTCCAAAGTAAAGGAATCGACGGATACTCAGTTCACGCAAGTTGGCAACGAGGTCACTTCGGTGAAGGGCGACGTGGCTAGCACAAAGTCGGAGCTGGAAAAAACGGTGGCCGATCTGAAGCGCGCCACGGGCGAGATCGATGGCCACAGCGTACTGATCGCGACAAACGGGAAAGAGCTGGCGGCGCTCCAGGCGCTCGGGGAGCGCAACTACGTTCAATTCACGATCGCAAAGGCCAAGCAACCGCAAAAAGTGGGCGACGTGATGATCCGCTTGACCAAGGCTGACCCCAAAAAGTTCCGCTACACGATCGAGCTGACCGCCGATGACAAAACCACAGAGAAGAGAGACAGGACTGTCAATGAACCGTTGCAGTTCATGACGTCCAAGGCGAAACAGCCCTATGAAATAGTGGTGAACGACGTGAAGAAGGATACCATCGTCGGCTATGTCTCGATTCCGAAAGTGCTCAACACCCGGAACTGAACCGGCTTGCGGACGCACGCTGGTTTTACACGGACAGTCCACTAGACGCGCACGTACGCCAAAGCCACAACCTTATCGAGCGCGGGTGAATATGCCGCCGAGGTGATCTCGGAAGTATCCAATTTTGTGCCCGGCGCCGGCGGCTCCTTCGTATCCAGAATCAGCGGCTTCAGCACGCGATGGATCTGACCTCGCGATCGCACCCGTTCCACGATCTCCTGCCCGAGGTAGCAGCCTTTGCTGAAGTGCAGCGCATGCGGCTGATTCGCTTCCTGGGCCAGAAACCGGTCGCTGATATCCTCGCCGAAGCGCGGCTTGCCGTGCTCAATACGGACCACGCGGGCTGCTTCGGCGTCGGCAGGCTCGGCGCCGGCGGCCTCCAGACGCGCAATCAGAGCCTCCTTTCCGGCCATGGGTGCAAAGATGAAGAATCCTGCGCTACCGGTGGAGTTGAGACGCGCGACCAATGAATCGTTCCACTCCAAGCTTGAGAATTCGGCCTCGGGGATCGGCACGCCCGCGCGTTCCAGGACGCCGGCCGCCTGCGGGCCTTCCAGGGCGATGGTCGCGATGGACTCCGTGGCGTCTTCGAGTGTGACATCGTCGGCGATGATGAAGCGGTCTAAGTGTTGGTAGAGCGGCTCGCGCGACTCTCTCTCCACATCCAGCAAAAAATATTCTGGACGGCACAGCACATTTGCGTCGGCCAGGACGCGGCCTTTGTCGTTCAAGAAAAATGCGTAGCAGCCGGTCCCAGGAGTGAGCTGCTGGATGTGATTCGTCGTCATGGCGTGCAGCAGGCGCGCGCGATCCTCACCCGTTAGTTTGATTTTGCCCCGCGCGGAGAGGTCCATCCAGGCAGCGCGGTTTCGGAGTGCCTCGTAACCAGTCATCTTCTCATAGCCAGTCATGGTAAAGACAAGTGCCTCAGGTATCCGGCAATCGCGATCACGATTAAGCCGGAAATCGCAATGCTCAGCGCCGTTCGGTTGCTCTTGGCTTGGTTCGATGGGCGCAGCGAATAAAGGATCGCGGACACGACAATGTGGAGCACGAGAAGCAACTTGATCCCCATCCACATATGATAGGTGGGCGGATAGCTGGCCTTAGTGGCGTAGTTGTACATCCCCGATCCAAGCGCCAGAATGAGCGCTGTGAACATCCAGGGGCGGAAGGCGGTCACTGCCTTCGAACCAACCAGTTCGCGCTCGGCCGTCAAAAGCGAAACCAGCGCCGGAGCAAGCACGAAACGGGCGTAGATAAACCCGCCGATGAGCGCAACCACCGACGCGATGTGAATCCATCGCACACACACGTCGAACACTGCGCGAAGTGTTGGGTCCATAATTCGAGTATACGATTATGATTCGCGAGCGCTTTCAATGATTCACGAAATCCTGCCCGTCGGGCCGCTGCAGTGCAATTGCTCCGTTTTCGGCGACGAAACCAGCCGTGAAGCCATTGTGATCGATCCGGGCGACGAAATCGGCCGCATCACGGCAATTCTAGAGAAGCATCAGTTGCGTGTGAAGGCCATCATCGTCACGCACGCGCACATCGATCACATCGGCGGCGCGCAAAAGCTGAAGGCGCTCACAGGCGCTCCGGTTTACATGAACTTCAACGATCAAGGACTTTACGATCACATCGACATGCAGGCGCAGTGGCTGGGGGTGCCGACGCCCGAGAAAACCGGCATCGACGTGAACGCGCGCGAGGGTGAGAGCGTGAAGCTGGGTCCAGCGGAAAGACCAATCGAGTTCCAAGTGCTGGACACCCCCGGACACACGCCGGGTAGCATCAGCGTGTGGATTCCGGCGGAGAACAAACTGGTGGCCGGCGATACGCTGTTCCTGGATAGTATCGGGCGGACGGATTTGCCGGGCGGAGACTCGCGGCAGATTCTCCGGTCGATTCACGACAAGCTGCTGCCGCTGGACGACGCAGTGGTGGTAATTCCCGGGCACGGCGCAAACACTACCATCGGCCGGGAACGGCGCAGGAACCCGTTCCTGCAAAAACTTTAGAGTAGAATAGGCTGCCAAGGAGAAAAACAATGAATTTACAGAGAACGCGCTCAGTAATTTTGGCCGTATTTGTTTTATGCCTGGCCGGCATGAATGCATCTGCGCAGCTGGTGCTCGACAATTTCACCGCAGGACCTTATTCCAAATACGTAGTGGCGGCGAAAACCATCGACAAGCACTTCGCGCCGCTGGCTGCGGCGAGCCCGCTGGGCGCTGATCGTTACACCGTTCTTACTCTGGGTTCAAATGCCCACAAGCAGCTTATCAGGCTGGACGTTGGCGATGGAATTTGCATCGTGGACACGGGTTTCGGCGCGTATACCGGACTCGCCATCTACTATGGCTTCACGGCCAGCGGGGATACTCCGTTAGGTTTGAATCTCAGCGCATATTCGCAATTCCAACTGACCTTCGCCGGGGTATCTGCCGCCTACCCGTTGTCCACGACAATAGTGGTTTGGCTGAGTAATGGCTCCATAGTCTCTCAAGAGTTATCAATTCCGCCATCCGTGGATCCGGAAACTGTCGCGTATCCATTTTCAGGTTTTCAGAGCAGCAACTTCAGCGACATCAACTATATCGGTATTGTCATCGAGGGCGGTGGGCTAAGCCCCAGCTACGGGCTGACCTTGTTTCAAGCGGCGCCTTGAAGATCGGGCTCTAGCGGGTCAGATGCCGCCGATGACCACATTGCGGTCCCTTGCCATTTATGTCACAGTGAAGTGGGACATCGTAGTTAACTAGGACAGCCCATGCCATCGTCATCCACAAAGAGAGCACACGTGGTTCTCCCCGAAGATCTGGTGCAGGAAATTGACAAAATCGCTGGTTCGCGCGGCAGAAGTGCGTTTCTGGCGGACCTCGCCAAACGCGAAATTAAACGACAGCAGCTTTTGCAGATCTTCAAGCGCGAGGAACCAATTTGGAAGGACGAAGATCATCCGGAGCTAAAAGACGGCGCCGCGGCCTGGGTACGCAAGACGCGCACTCTAGATGAAGTCCGTTTCCAGAAGATTCAAAAGCGGCGCGATCGCGAGTAATGGCGATTTACCTTCTCGACACGTCCGTTATCATCGACGCGCTCAATCGAAAACAGGGACGTTGGGAACTGCTCGCATCGCTGGTCGAAGCAGGCGACACGCTGGCTTGTTCCGTGGTGACTCTCACCGAGATCTTTGCGGGCGCTCGGCCCAAAGAGATCCCTCTTACCGAGCGCTTTCTGGCCTCTCTCGAACACTATGAACTGGACTCGCAGTTGGCCCGTTCCGCAGGTTTGTTGAAAAATGAATGGAGCAAAAAAGGGCAGACGCTGGGCGTCGTCGACCTGATCGTCGCGGCTACAGCGCTGGCTCACAATCTCACGTTGATGACGGACAATCGCAAGGATTTTCCGATGCCACAGCTCGCTCTCTACCCTCTGCCTTAAGAGCAAACTCACGACGCTATACTTGAGTGGAGTTATGGCTTCAGATCCAGCCGCCCGCCAGCCGTCAGATCCGGATAAACCGCGAGGCTACCAGCCTTCGGCCGGGCGCAAGCTCTTCATGATGGGACTGTGCATCGCTGGACTGATATTCGTCTGGACCTATTACTACTTCGCCACACGCCCGCACTGAACGCCTGTGTTAGCCATGGCTACGCGCCTCGCCGGATTTCCGTTTCAGTTCACCCATCACATCCGCAACTAATTCCTTGGCGTCCGTCAGGCATTTCGAGATCATCTGGATATCCATGGCCGGCTTGCCGGGCTGCCGCGCGCTTTGGCAATAGACACCGTGCTGCCCCACCAGCACCAGCGCGTCGGTGAGCAAGTCGAGGGTGACTGACAGCCGTCCGCGCTCAGTACCCATCATAAACTCTTGCTGTTCCAGCTCTTCGCGGCGGTCGTCGTAAACGGACATGTTGTTTCCATTGTAGTGGCGCAGGCCTAAAGTCCTGGGACTCCGCGACCGATAGTACCTGCTAAGGGCGCACAGCGCGGGGCGCGCTCACCAGGGAATGAACACGATCGCGACCCGCTGCGTTGTGCGCGATGTTTTGAAGGAGACGTCCTATGTTTGCAATCCGCCAGGTTCTGATTTCCAGCCTCGTCTTCGCAGCCGTGCCACCGGCTGTGGTCCGCGCCGTTTCCGACACCGCACAATACGTCGGCGGAACGGTAAAGTCGATTCCGGTGAATTCCGCGGGCACTTTCAACTTTGAAGATGCCAAGGAGTTCCGCTTCAGCTACAACGGCTCGGTATACAAGTTGCCCTACGATCAGATCACCAGCACCGGCATCGAGAAAGCCGACGTGCGGCATGTCTGGCACGTTTTCCCAGCTATTTCGCCGATCGCCAGCCGCCGCAGGCAGACGCTGGTTATCAATTACGCGGACGGAACCGGCGCCACCGGAACACTGAATTTCGAGCTGATGGCCTATCGGGCTGTCGAGGCGCAGGACACCATCGCTGCCAAAAGATCGCCGATTGCGCCCACCGCGGCTGCCTCGAATGAATGGTGGGGCGATAAGTATTGGAAGACCAGGCGGAATCAGGCCGCTTGGGACGCCCAAGCCGCTCAGAACGCCCTCGCTGCCCAGAAGGCTGAAAACGCCACACCGGCCCAGCCTGGCCAACTTGCTCCCGGAACGAAGTAACCTCTGCCAACAACGTGCGTACGAGGCACGGGCAATCATCCGTGCCTCGCCTTTTCACGTGGTAACAAAACTGACATTTATCTAACTCCCCTTTTGGCGGTAGGGATGCTAGTCTGATATGCGTAGCCTGAGGCTAGCATGTCGACTACGACCTTCGTCAGCCCCGCTCTCCAGCAACGCCTGGATTCTGCGCGTCGCCTAACCGACTCAATCTTCAGGCTTCTCAAGCCCGAAGCATTCTATTCGCGCCCTATCCCGGAGCGGCATCGTCTCATCTTTTACTTGGGCCATCTCGAGGCGTTCGACTGGAATCTGATCTGTCGAAAGACCTTGGGCATCGCCTCATTTAGTCCACAGTTCGACACTCTGTTCGAATTTGGCATTGATCCGCCGGTTGGGCAAGCGGCGACGGATCAACCGTCGGATTGGCCGAATGTCGAGGAGATCCAAGCCTACAACAGGCGTGTTCGAGCGCGAATCGACGAATTACTCGATCGGGCGCCAGAGCAGATTGTTCAGGTGGCGCTCGAACATCGGCTCATGCACGCCGAGACGCTGGCGTACCTGCTGCACAACCTGCCTTACGATCAGAAGGTGTGCGCCGCCGCGCCGGTGGTTTATTCGACGGACAGCCTGGCAAATCCCGCCGCAAGTTCAATGCTCGAAATCGCGCCGGGCGTAGCGACGCTTGGACAAAAGGGTGGTGAGTTCGGTTGGGATAACGAGTTCGACCAGCACCGGAGAAATATTCCCGGCTTCCGCGTGAGCAAGTATAAGGTTACGAACGGACAGTACCTCGACTTGGTTCGAGAAGGCGCCCCCGCTCCTCATTTTTGGACCCAACGCGGGGATCGTTTCATCTACCGCGGTATGTTCTCCGAGACCCCGTTGCCAATGAACGCCCCGGTGTACGTCACCCATGCCGAGGCCTCCCGGTACGCTAGCTGGGCCGGCAGGCGCTTGCTGACGGAAGAGCAGTTCCATAGAGCGGCGTACGAAGCGCCTGGAGACGCGGAGCGTGCCTACCCATGGGGAAACGCTCCGCCTGATGAGTCTCGGGGCAATTTTGACTTTCACCATTGGGATCCTATGGACGTCAACGCCCATCCGGCGGGCGACAGCGCCTCCGGCGTATCTCAACTCGTGGGAAATGGTTGGGAATGGACCGCCACCAAGTTCGGGCCGTTTCCGGGATTCCAGCCCATGCCATTCTATCCGGGATATTCGCAGAATTTCTTCGATGAGGAGCATTACGTAATGAAAGGCGGGTCGCCCGTCACGGCTGCCTGCATGCTGCGCCGCTCTTTCCGCAACTGGTTCCGTCCCAACTATCCTTATGTCTACGCAAGTTTTCGACTGGTCGAAGACTAGAGCCGAGGACAACGCCGCCGTCCGCGAATTCGCGTCCGACGTGCGCACTGGCCTCGCAAAGCCGCAAAAGGAGCTGCATTCGAAATATCTCTATGACGAATTGGGCAGTTCCCTCTTTGAGGCCATCACGCACCTTCCTGAGTACGGCCTTACGCGCGCGGATGAGCGCTTGTTGCGCCGGCATGCGGGCGATATCGCCGGTCTGCTTCCACCTCGCGTCGCGGTGGTCGAACTGGGCAGCGGAGTAGGGCAAAAGACACGGCATCTGCTCGAAGCCATCGGCTTGACGTCCCTGCGCTACTATCCCATCGACGTATCGGCCGACGCTCTGGCGCGTTGCGAGCGCGATTTGTCGAACGTCGCCGAGGTGCATCCTCTGGTGCAGTCCTATCTCGACGGGATGGCGTACGCCACCGCGGAGCGCCACACGGGTGAGGCGTTCCTGGTGCTGTTCCTCGGAAGCACCATCGGGAACTTCGAGCGTAAGTGCGCTTTGGAATTCTTGCACGATCTGCGCCGCGCTCTGCTTCCGGGCGACATGCTGTTGATCGGCGCCGACCTGGTTAAGGAACGCGACCGTATGCTGGTGGCCTATGACGATCCCACGGGCGTCACCGGCGCTTTCAATCTCAACCTGCTCGGGCGCATCAATCGTGAGCTCGGCGGCGATTTCAGACTGCGCCACTTCGAGCATCAGGCGCGCTGGAACGAGGAACAGCGCCGCATCGAAATGCACCTGTGTTCGCGTTTGAATCAGACCGCATTTATCGCGCAAGCGGACCTCACGGTTAGCTTCCGCGCCGGCGAGACCATTTGGACCGAGTCCTCGCATAAGTTCCACCTTCCGGAGCTGGACCGAATGGCAGGACAGACCGGGTTTGGCGTCGAAGGTCAATGGATCGATCGGGACTGGCCGTTCGCGGAAAATCTTTGGACAGTGCGTTGAGCGTCGAAGACGCGAACTCCCCAAGTGGCTCCGCCACTCTGGAGTTTTACCAGGTCTCTTACAGCATTGGCGGCAATCTCATTCTGGACAATCTAAACTTCCGCATCCTGCCCGGCCGCACACTCATTTTACTCGGCCGCAGCGGCTCCGGAAAAACAACCGCGCTGAAGATGTTGAACGGGCTGCTGTTTCCCACCTCCGGCAGTGTGTGGGTTGAACATCGGGCAACCACCGATTGGGATCTCATCGAACTTCGGCGCAGCATCGGCTATGTGATCCAGGAAGTCGGCCTTTTCCCGCATTTCACCATCCGTGAAAATATTGGCCTGGTGCCGCGATTGAAGGGCTGGCCGCCGCAGCGCATCACGGCCCGCGTGGCTGAACTGCTCGATCAAGTGGGCCTGGAACCAACCCAATTTCTCGATCGCTATCCGCGCCAGCTTTCCGGCGGCCAGCGCCAGCGGGTGGGCGTGGCGCGGGCCCTTGCCGCAGAGCCCAAGCTTCTGCTCTTCGACGAACCCTTCGGCGCGCTGGACCCGGTAACGCGCGTCGAATTGCAGGACCAATTCATCGCACTGCGTGACCGGCTGCGGAAAACATCCATTTTCGTCACGCACGACGTGCGTGAAGCTCTCCGGCTCGGCACCGAAATCGCCCTGCTATGTCGTGGCAAACTGGAAGTGCTAACGACACCAGCCGAATTTGTAAAATCGAGCGGCCCAGAAGCGTGCGCTTTCATGTCCACACTCTGATATAGAGCCATCATGCCCCCTTACCTGCTTCAGGAGACGGCGCAGTTGACCGGCGAGCATTTCGTGCTGGTGCTCAGCTCCATGGCCATCGCCGTAGGGGCCGGACTCCCGCTGGGCATTCTGCTGACGCGCCGCGCGGCGCTGCGCACTCCACTGCTCGGCTTCGCCAATGTGATGCAGACCATCCCCAGTCTTGCGCTGTTCGGATTCTTAATCCCGATTCCGATCATCGGTGGCATCGGCAAACGGTCCGCAATTGTCGCGCTGGTGCTCTACGCGCTGCTTCCAATTCTTCGCAATACCCTGGCGGGAATTCTGGGCGTCGACGCCGCGGTGCGCGAGTCGGCGATTGCCATGGGGATGACCGGCCGTCAACTCCTGTGGGAAGTGGAGCTGCCGCTCGCGGCCCCCACCATCATCGCCGGCGTTCGCATCGCCACCGTCACCACCATTGGGACAGCCACCATCGCGGCTGCCATCGGAGGCGGCGGACTCGGCGTCTTCATCTTCCGCGGCATTGCCTCGGTGGATAGCACGCAGATCCTGGCCGGCGCGATTCCCGCGGCGCTGCTCGCGCTGCTCTCGGACGGAGGCTTCAGTTGGATCGAACGACGTTTCGAAACCGAGCCGCGCGCGTGAGCAAGCGGTTGTTGCTTTTGACGGCTGCACTGCTCACCGGTTGCGGCGCGCGGAACCACATCGTGGTCGGCTCCAAGAATTTTACCGAGCAGCTGATCCTGGGTGAGATTATCGCCCAGCACATTGAGGCGCGTACGCATCAGCCTGTCGAGCGCAAACTCGATTTGGGCGGAACGCTGCTGGCGCACCAGGCGCTGCTGGCGAAGGATATCGACATGTATCCGGAATATACCGGGACCGCGTTCACCAACGTGATGAAGCGCAGCGGCGTCACAGATCCGGCGGTGGTCCTGGAGCAGGTGCGCGCGGAATATTCGAGCGGCTTTCACCTCGACGTTCTCGACCCTCTGGGCTTCGATAACTCATTCGCGATGACCATCCGTGGCGAAGATGCGCGCGCCCGACATCTCGAAACACTCAGCGACGCGGCAGCCGATCCCACCGGCTTCACACTCGGCGCCGGATACGAATTCCTGACGCGCCCCGACGCGTACGGCGCCTTGAATCGTGCGTATTCCATCAAATGGACTTCAGCGCCCAAAAGCATGGACCTCGGCCTGCTCTACCAGGCGCTCGAACAGAAACAGGTGAGCATGGCCGCCGCCAACACCACCGACGGGCTGTTGAACAAGCTGGACGTCACCGTGCTGAAGGACGACAAGCAGGTGTTCCCGCCCTATCAGGCCTGCATCGTTGTTCGCCAGGAGTCGCTCGCGGCGTATCCGAATCTGCGCGCGATTCTGTCGGAGCTCTCGGGCAAAATCTCCGACACTCAGATGCGCGCCATGAACTATGCCGTCGACGCCCAGCATCGCCCGGCCCGCGACGTCGCCAAAGATTTCCTTCAGAACCGCGACCGTTAGGGATCCGGTAACTCCGCCGCCTTCTGCCTCACCCTTGAAATGGCCCTCACCAGCTTCCGATAGGGCGCTTGATCCAGCCCCGAAAACCCGATCCACTCACCATCGCTCCAGGTGGAATAGCGCCAGCGCGCCAGTAATGCCAGGTGCTCCTGCTTCTCGGCGAGCGGCGGGGTCACTGGCTGGATAGCCGCCACCAGTTCGCGCAGGCGATGATCGAGCGAAATGAGTGACGTCAGCGGAAACTGCAGTGGCGCCTGCCATGAACCCTGGCAAACGAACCATAGCAGGACGCTGTCCGGGGCGAGGCACGGCGCCACAGCCACTCCGTACAGGCGATCGACATCGCACGCCAGATCGCCACGCAGCGCGAGCACCGCTTGGATGCGCTCCAGGCGCTTGTGCTGGCGTGCGGCCTCTTCGAAGTTCATCTCCACGCTCAGGCGATCGCGCGCCGCGGAGGCAATGCTGATCAGCGCGGCGCCGTTACCCGTCAGAAACTCTTCGACCCGCTCCACCTCGCTCAGATATTCTTCGCGGCTCACCACCTGCTGGCAAGGGCGCAGGCACCGATTCATCTCGCCGTAAATGCAACCGGGATGCTGCGGGCTTGGCTCCAGATTTTCCTGGCAGCGGCGGATCTGGAACAAGTCCAGGAACTGGTCTTCAAACAATTCGGCCCCGGCCCGCGATTGGAACGGCCCGTAATGAATGGCGCGGCCGGCGCTCAGGCGCGAGCTCACCTGGGTGCGAGGAAATTCATTCGCGAGAATCAGCTTGACGTAGGCCGGCATCCGCAGCTTTACCATGCGCAGGTAATCTTCCGGGAAATAACGGCGAGCCAGCGCATAGTGCAGCAACATCGATTCAAACCGCGATGCCGTGGGCCAATACTCGACGCGCGTGGCCACTTCACGCAGATTCAGCGACCGCCGGGGTGCGGCGCCGGGGTTCGGGTCACTTGGCTTGAATATTCGCAGCAACCGTCGCCGCAACATGCTGGTCTTGGCAAGGTATGCCGACCGGTCGCCCGCCCAAACCACAAACACCGCATCG
>Ga0206991_10411_pt1 | contig 10986 bp, 10 predicted proteins | sample Alteio_BWMinCont_9_FD_153286 | JGI IMG/M metagenome (GOLD analysis project Ga0206991, IMG submission 153286) | Enriched cells from forest soil in Barre Woods Harvard Forest LTER site, Petersham, Massachusetts, United States -... | ecosystem: Environmental > Terrestrial > Soil > Temperate forest >...
AGAAGGTGGGAGACAGATCGAGCAAAGCGGTCGAACTTCCAGACAACGACCACCTCGAATTTTCGCTTGTGTGCGTCTGCAACCAAGCGGTCGAGCTGTGGACGACGTTCCTTAGCGCCCGATATGCCCTGGTCAACGTACTCGCCGACAAGCGGCCATCCGCGCCTTTCGCAGTACTCACGAATTTCGCGGGATTGAACTTCCGGGTCTTGGCCATTGTTGGTGCTGACTCTCGCGTATAAAACGGCGCGGCGGTCCAGGTCTCGGCCGCGCACAACTTGAGGGAACACAACTGAGGTGCTAGCTTCTTTTGCAGCCATTGTTGCTCCTCCATTGAGCGACTTTGGTTAGGGGCGTGTCGGTGCTGTAACACCGGCGCGTCCCGCTTCTTACTTCACTTCCGTTTATACCCTTGCTTCCTACCTCGTCCTTTGCAATAAATCTGCTGCTTCAACTTCCGCAGCTTGGCCAAATCGGCTTGGCCCCACAACCGTACGGCCCTGCCGTTACGTATGCGCAGCTTGGGGGCTTTAACCTTGTCCGCAACAATCCAGCGGTGCAGGGTCATCATGGATATGCTTACGGCGCTGGCCGCCTGTTGCGTATTACAGTGCTTTACCATTACAGTGATATATATAACATATTTAACATCGCTTGTAAAGCTTTTATTTTCTGGGAGGTAGGCTGCCAGCCCCTTACAATTACCCGCTCTTATGACAGTGCTTGTTCCGGCAGCAGAAGAAGCATAGTATGCGTGCGACAGAAGTAAAATTCACAATGTCGGGCTGAATTCCCAGCTTTTACCAAGATAAATCAAGTCGGTTTCAGAAATGTATGACCGTATGACCGTATGACCGTATGACCGTTATGAAAAGAGACGTTTCCTCAGCAGCCAGAGCGTCGATGTTACTTATGTGCTTGGCCGCTTTAGCCCCGCATGTGATGGCCCAAGCTAGATTGCAGATTATTGCATCAGGGATAGGTGCGCAGAACCAAGCCGGTAACCTTAGTCTCGGTCACACCTTTATGATCATCTCTGTGCCTACTCGTACTGGCATTAAGGAAGAGGCTTTCGGATTTTACGAAGATCGAATGGTCAATAATAAAGCTCCGACAGCCAGGTCAGGAGATCCCAAAAAGATCGAAGTTGGGCCAACCGAGAACGAAATGAAGAACGGGAAAGACCCTAGTGTTTCGAGAATGATTGTGGGTTTTCCGGGTGCGCTGAATAGTGAATTTCGTAGGAACCCCGATCGGCTAGCCAAGGCCGCGGTTTCATTCGAGATGCCGATTAATGCAGACCAAAGGCACGCAGTCTACGAAGCCGTGGTTCGATGGAATGAGCACAAGTACGCGCTGATGAGTAGCAACTGTATAGATTTTATCAACAATGTTGCACAGGCCGTCGGACTTCCAAGAGTTTATCGCGCTCCGGGTCAAACGCCGGAAGCCTATGTAGGCCTTCTGAAATCAGCCTATGACCAAAAGTTGAAACTAGATAGAATCCTGGCCGAGGAAACTAGACTGGAAAACGAACGCAAAGATGCAGAAGCAAAGGCGGAAGCGGAAGCACTAAGAATACCCACCGGCTGGGTAGCGTGTTGGTGTCCCGCCCAGCATGAACCCTACGGAAAGTATGTGAGAGGGATTCTCTATCACCCCAATAATCTGGCGTGTCATTGACTACGATTCTCCTCACACCAGTAAGATTGCTCATTTATCGACTAAAATCTCGGCCCAATGCATCGAGCACGATAGGAGCCACGATGAGAAAAGCGTTTCTAGCCCTTGCTCTTACCCTTTCTGCTGGGCTCGTTATTGCGCTCCCCTTTGTTTTTCTCGCTGGGTCAACTATGGCCCAGCAATCGAATAACGACACTCAAGGAATATGCAAGGGGGACACGGTCCCCTACGACAGCGTGATCGTCAGAGAATGGGAAAGCTCCAGGTGTGATCCGCCGGGTACTAAGAACGCGTGGGACACGGCGCAACCGACCGACGGCATACAAGTGTGCATCAGGCCCGACTTGCTGTCAGCCGCCGGGAATGTACTTGAACTCACATCTTGTGAAGAGATTAGATCGGACGCTTGTCCTTTGAAGTTGGACGGCAGCATGAACGCCATTGTACTGCGGTCGCCCGAACATTGTGTGACTCCCAAAAAGCTGCGGACCGCTTGCATGCCACTCGCTCCATCTGAAATTGGGCCCAATGAATTCGTCATCGGCGAAATGAAGGTAGCCCAAGGTTGCAATCCTATGCCGCGTAATCAAGACCAGATGAACGCTGTTGTTTTGCTTGAGGTAGAGAATCGGGAACAACCCTTTGTCACCTGCACAGGTGTGTTCGGGGAAATATATATGAAGCCCTTTCAACCTCATGACGTGATAGTGCGGCGTTTTCACAGTCGTTATTGCTTCGATTGGAGTGCAGCCAAACAAAATACGACAGGTCAATTACAACTTAATGCGATAGCTGTCTATACGATAACGAAACGTCCTCCTCCGCAGCTTACACTTTGCTATGGAACACCTCTTGTGCAACCGCCCGGGCAGCAAATAGACCGAAATTGGCCATTAAACTGGAGAGATGAGGTTTACGATCCCAAGTGCGGCGGACCCGGCGGACGGCCTAATGGCGCTAGAATAACGCATGGAAATAGCATTAGGAACAACGGGCAAATTAACCCCCTGCAAGAGTATTAGCAAAATGGATTTTAAGAGCATTTTCCTGAACTCAAAAAGGAGGCCTGAGGAGGGAGCGGTATTCATACATTCGCTACCGCTGCGACACCTTCAATTTCAGGAAAGCCGCGCCCTTGCGCAAGATTGTCTATGATGATCTCGCCAGCGCGATAAAAGCTCTCCTTAAAGCTGATCCATGACTTCGCCTGTTCGTGGACAGAGATAAACGGGCGGTATTCCCAGTGTTCAAAGGCTGTGTATCCATGATCAGAAAATGAATCTTCTTTCGGATGATCCTCGCTCATATTGGCGTCTCCTCGGGAAGGCCGTGATTGTACGATTGGGAGGTGATTGACCGCCAGACCGCGACGAGGAGGACTATCCGCTCCCAACCATTAAAAAACCCCGCGCTCGGTGGCCGCAACAGTGCCGCACGAACAATTGTGAAACCGTTTCAGGAATTGACAGTCTGTCCGAATATTAAAGCTCGTTCTGTTAGATTTTCTGCTGGGAAGGCATTCTTACTGACTTTACTGTTTCAAAAGGGTTATCTAGAAACAGTAAAGTCAGTAAAGTTCCATGGAACAGGAGGGTTTTGGACAAAATTGCTCGTAGTTAATTTTGTCCAAAAGAGGGCCGCGCGGGGATTCTTACTGCTTTTACTGTTTCTATATAAGGAGCGGTAAAGTTAGCAAGAAGACCGCCGGAACGGAACATCACTCCTCCTCTTCGCTGTCTGCACTTGAACCGGCCTCCCCTTTTCTCACTCGGCGGTATTCAAATGGAGCACCGGGCTTGCTGCTGCGTCTGGCGCGGAGTTTCCCATTATGCCCCGATTCTGAGTCTAGAATTTCTATAACGCGGTCTCTACCGATTTCCCCTTCGAGATCTTCCAATATAGCCGTTCTGGATCTCCATTCCGTTACAGATGTCCGGCTGAGGACCTTTTCTTTGTCCCGTGCCCACCGATCTTCAGCCTCCGTATCTTCTCCGCCGGTAAACCAGAACTTCCCGTCGTCCCAGTGAGGTTCTAGCAACAGAGTCTTTTCTTCGCCATACCAGTTCTTGACGCAGCGAACTTCGATTTTAGAAATGCGCCGACCTTGACGCCTTGCTTCCACAACGTACTGAACGCTGACACAATCTTCAATGGCGGTAGAGCCTCGGCTCTCTACACTTTTGCTTCTTCCCCGATGGTGAGCTATGTAGACTGAGGCTCCACGAGTCCAGCTTGTCAGTTCTTGGCCGACAGGGTCCATGACTTCAGAAGAGTTTTCATCGCCATCGAAAAAGCGTCGAAGGCCGTCTATGGCGATAGCGCACGGTGCAAATTCCTTGGCCCATTCTCGATAAGGAGCCCCGGTTTCGAGTATCTTCGGGGGCATGGGCTCCATCCAGGGTCCCCATAGCTGGAATTTCTTGGATTGTTTGCGGTAGTCGAATTCGAGCTCGCGGAATCTCTGGTCGTATAATTCTTGAGCGCCTTCTCGGACGAGATACAGAAAACGCCTTTTCGTGACCGGCAGACCCTTGACCAGTTCGCTCCCTTCTCTGCTGGCCTTGCCCAGCGCCTGAAGCAGATAACTCTTGCCCTCCCCCTTCCTTCCGGCAAACAGAATCGTTGCCCGCATCGGGAAGAAACCGGGCACATCCCACTCCACCTCTCTTGGCGGCTTGTCCATCTGTTTTTGTAATGAATCCCTAAGTTCCCGGATTGACGTCTCTGCGTTCGCCCCGTTCAACGGAAGGGACTCATATGCCTTTTTGACTATTTCGAACGCTTTGTCCGGACTGTCCCCATTCCCATTAGCGAGCTGCCTTTCCGCCTGGATGAGAACTTCGTGCATTCGCTCGGTCCTGAGGAACTTCCTCGCCTCGTCTATGAGGGTATGAGAGTTTCGGCAGTGCAAGTCGTACATCTCCTTGAGAAGTTGCTTGAGGTGCTTTCTCTCATCGTCATCCGTTTTCTTCGCCAAGACCACGGCTTTCAGCGAGTCGTAGTCCAATCGGAAATCTGGATTTTTGGGAAGATACTTGTCGTAGAGTTCCTGGACTATCTGCGCGATCTCCGTGTACTGACCGGCGGTGAAATACTTCGGGTTGATAATCCCTAGGACCCTCCTAGGATGCCGTGCCAGCAGCGCCAGGAGCTTTATTTGCAGAACTTTGTCGAACGGGTAGCCGTTACTCATCTTAGCCTCCGAGAAGATGGTCAGTGGTAGGACTTGGCGACGGCCGAGGGAGACTCGGAGGCTAATCCAAGGTGGGAGCTACAAACCTCAGCCGCCCCCAAGTCCTACCACCCTGTGGTTACTAGACAGCCCGGAAAAACGACGAGGCTCTGGCGATTCGTTCTGAGCGTATTGAACGGAAGACTTGCGCAGCGTCCGAAAAAGTCAACAAATCCGGCTGTGTCAGAACTGTGTCAAAACCCCATCTGTTATGACTATTGGGGTTAGCTTTCGAGCGAAAAGCAGACGCCCCAAGTTAATGTAAATGAACGAAAATGAAGAAAAGTAATGGAGGCTTTGGAGTCGCGAGACCGGCTTGCAAAGCAGGTGCTCTGCCAACTGAGCTACACGCCCATCGAAATCGGCTCTCTTCTGAGTTACAGCGCTTTCATGTTACGGATTGTTAGTTCGTATCGCAACCGAGTTCCACTGTCTCCGTGAGCTCGACGCAACTTAGGTGCCCGCGAATGTCGTCTCTTATTCTTACGATTCCGCGCGATCCTGAGTTTCCGGAAAAGAAGACAGCAGCGGATCAACTTTCTACCGCGATATTTGCGAACAGGAGAGAAGAAAGGAAAAGATGGGTCATCATAATTATCCGACACGAGTTCTATATCGAGTGCTCATGCGGACATCAGGGGCCAGCGCGTGATAATGCTTGTCCGCGTTTCAGCTCGCGAGCAGTTGAATAATTCCCGGTCCGGCGGCCACCGGCCGCCGGACCGGGAAACGACTTCGTCTTATTTCCAGGCTGAGTAGATTGGCTTGGCGACCAGAAATGCCGGATTGGCGCCCGCCTTCGGATGGAACTTCTCTACCCGCCCGTTATCAACTTCGGCCAGGTACAGGTTTCCTTCCTGATCGACGCTCATCCCATGAACGCCCCACAGCGCGCCCGGGAAATTGCCCATCGCTCCCCAGGCGTACAGCAGGTGCCCTTGCAGGTCCCACTCCACCATCTTGTTGGTGGTTCGATCGAACGTCCAGATGGTGCTGCCGGACCCGATGTAGAGCAGGTGCAGGCTCGACGGGTCGGCGTCAACCTTCCACTCGTAGAGGTACTTGCCGTTATCGTCGAAAACCTGGATGCGGTGATTGTTGCGGTCGTTCACGAACACGTGGTGTGTCTTCGGATCTATAGCAACGCCGTGGACGTTGCTGAAGTAACCCGGGCGAGTTTCCACCGGCTCGTTACCGCCTCCTCCTCGAGGACCGCCCTTCTTGCCCCAGTCCATGATGAACTTTCCGTTCTTGTCAAACTTCGCCACACGCGTGCCCGTGTAACCATCGGAAACAAAGAAGGTGCCGTCGGGCAGCCAATCGAGGTAGGTTGGGCGGTTGAAGTGCGTTCCATCCGCGCCTTCCTTTTCTGGTGTGCCGATCGTCTGCAAAAGCTGTTTGCCGTCATGGGTGAACTTGTAGATGACTTGCATGTTGTCATCAACAATCCACACATTCTTGTCGGGATCGTAAGGGCTGATATACACCGAATGAGGCCGGCGGAAGAGCTTGTCCCACTGCTTCCAGGTCTCAACGATATTGCCGTTGCCGTCGACGACGACCAGGCAGTTCTCCCAATTCGCATCCACACCCATCTTCCGGTAGGGTGGGCCCTTCATGCCGATGTCGGGCGCTTTACCCTCCCAGGCGGTCATCCATTCGGCCATGTTGTTGTCTGTTCCGCCCGTTCCTGGCGGAGAGGCTGTTGTGGTGTCGCGCCACAATCCTGCCACCGGAAAGCTGATGCTTGGTCCTACGTCCGGCAGCAGCCTTGCTTTGGGCGGCGCCATCTTCGGCAACTCACCCCGGAAGAGCATGTAAACGCGATTGGGGCTTTCCGCGAACACGCCCTCGGCCGCGCCATAAGTCCACTTGTCGTTTCCGGGCAAAGTGCTGACGTCCTTTGGCCAACCCTTCACCACGTCATAAGGTCCGGTAACATCCTCCGCACCCAGTGATCCCGGAAACGCAGCGAAGCCCATTCCGGGTTTTGCCTGTCCCTGCACTGGAGCTAGCTTGCCGGAGATCAACAGCCCGATCCCCACGCCGAGCGCCAGCACCAATACGATCAAACCAATTTTTCGCATCTCGATCCTCCGAAAACGTCCCTATCTCTGGATTCTGCTTCCCGATTCGCAAAATGTGATTGGAAAGCGCCGCATACCGCAAAATCGCGACGGCAGTCTACATCGCCTGCCCGCCGGAGTCACCCAATTCGTCGCGGCTCCCAAGCTCTTCGTTTGCCCCGTCGTTGTGATGCGAGCAGTATCTAGATGGCCGTAGGGCTCACGAATCTGCTTTTGTGTGGTCGAAAAATCTCTGTTAGAATGCGTGCTCCAAAGACAGAGCAGGAGCTTGCATGGCCCAAAAATGTGAGATCTGCGGGAAAGGCCCGCAATACGGAAACGTCATCAGCCACGCCAACAATACGCGCCGCCGTCGCTGGAATCCGAATCTGCGACGCGTTCGTGCGCTCGTAAACGGCGCGCGCAAGAAGATGCGTGTTTGCACCAGTTGCCTGCGCTCAGGTCGCGTAAAGAAGGCTGCTTGATTCATCGCAGTTTCTGCAAGGCAAGGACTTCACTTGGTTAGAAAAGCGTTAGCTACGGCTCTCTTGGTTTCCGTGTTGGGCGCTACTGGTTGCAAACACGAATCCCCCGCGGCCCCAGACGTGTGGGCCGTTGTCAATGGGCAGGAGATCCACCGCGCCGAAGCGGAAAAATACTATAAAAGCCGCTTGAACCCGCAGGCACCCACGCCGTCCCAGGAAGAGGCCCTTTCCCTCACGCTGAATATTCTCGACGAACTGATTAACAATGACATCCTCATTCAGCGCGCCAAAAAGCTGGGCCTGGAAGCCACCGACGGCGAAGTAGAGGATAAGTTCACGGAATTCAAGAGCCCTTACACCGAAGATGAGTTCCAGCGGCAACTGAAAGATCGTGGGGTAACCACCAGCGATCTGAAGGACGATATCCGCCGCCAGCTTTCCGTGCAGAAACTCATCAACCGAGAAGTGGTGGCGAAGATCTCCATCACCGATCAGGACGTCTCTAATTTCTATAATCAGAATCGCGCACAGTTCAACGTGGCGGAGCCCCAATACCGCATCGCGGAGATCAAGATCACCCCGCAGAAAGATCCCCAGCTTCATAATCGCAAAAACGATGACGCCGCGACGGATGTCGAAGCTCGCCGCAAGGCTGCGGCGCTGCTTGAGCAGCTTGCCAATGGCGCCGATTTCACGCAGTTGGCCATGGACTATTCCGAGGATCCAGCCACCGCCTCTTCCGGCGGAGATCTCGGCTACGTTCCCGACTCCTCACTCAATCAAAGCGACCCTGCATTGAAGCGGGCCGTGGTCGGGCTCAAGGTGGGACAGATCAGCCCGATCATCCAGCTTCGCGATGGCTACCATATTTTGAAATTGGTCGGAAAGGAATCTCCAGGTCAGCGTGAAATTTCAGATCCTCAAGTGCAGCAGTCGATTCGAGACACTCTGCGCAATCGGAAAGAGCAGCTCCTGCGGTCGGCTTACATGGCTTCCGCCCGGGACGATTCGAAGGTGGCGAATTTCCTCGCCCAGCAGGTGATCGAATCCAATGGGAAATTGCCGGAAATTCCCAAGATGGGCAGCACGGCTCTTCCTTCAAGTTCCCCGTCAAATCTGCCGTCAAAGACTCCCGCGACTCCTTCGCAGCCCTGACCTGAACTCTGGATTGAATCCGGATCCCGTCGCAAACCGCTCATTTCAGCGTGACCAGCGCTTCACCGGCAGCCACGGCTTGCCCATCACGAATGAATACGCGGTCAACGGTCCCGGCTCTCGGGGCCCTGATTTCGTTTTGCATTTTCATGGCCTCCACTACCACTAGGCCTTGATTGGCACCAACCGTCTGGCCGGCCGACACGAGAACGCGAATCACCTTTCCTGGCATCGGCGCGGTAATACGCTGTTGGCCTTCGGTCTCGAAGCGGGCGCTGCGCTCGCGCTGCCAGGCTCGGGGATCGGGCACTGTGGCGTGGAATTCGTGGCCGCGACAGTGCACCCGCACTCCCTCTGGCGCAGGCACGACGATCGCTTCAAAAGCGTGCCCGTTGATCAGGATCGAATATGTGTTTGGAGCTACTTCCGTGGCCTCAATTTGCGCGCTCTCCTCCTTGCCTTCTATGGTGAATCGGTTTTGGCCCGTGCGTTGTATTTCCAGCTGGCGGGTCAGCGTTCCAATTCGAATCTCTAATTTCATCTGGAATGCACCTCAGCGGAGCTCCGGCCACGCTCGTGGCGATGCAGAATCCGTGTCCGGTGAGATTTCATCGTCAGCGGTCGGGGGTGCGGGAGAGTTGCTCGCGTCTTCCGTCGTCTCGCCATCGGGACGCGGCCGGAGGCTGCAGCTCCGATGATTTTGCTTTGGAAGAGTGATCGAGCCCCGCGGCGATAGCTGCGGCCTCGATCGTTAGCGGATCGTCGGCGCCCTCTGCACTTTGCGCGCTGGCGGCCAAAAGCGCGTCAAGCCGCTCATCGAGCCAGCGTGTGTGGATTGCGCCCTTCTGAAAATCTTGTTCGGCGAGAATTCTTTGGAAAAAAGTTATATTGGTCCGAATCCCCGTAATTGTGAACTCGTCGAGGGCTCTTCTGAGGCGGGTAAGCGTTTCGGCGCGGTCGGCGCCCCATGCAATCAACTTCGCGAGGAGTGGATCGTAGTCGCCAGGCACCCTCCAGCCCGAATAAACGCCTTCATCGAGGCGAATCCCGGGCCCCTGCGGCGGACGCCAGTGCGTGATGCGGCCCGGTGAGGGGAAAAAGTGATTCTCCGGGTCCTCCGCGTAGATCCGGCATTCCATGGCGTGCCCACGCAACGTCATTTCCTGCTGGGTCACCGGAAGCCGCTCGCCCGCAGTCACGAGAATTTGCAGCTTGACCAGGTCCAGCCCGGTCACCGCTTCCGTAACCGGATGCTCCACCTGCAGTCTCGTGTTCACTTCCAGGAAGTAGAACTTGCGGTCCGCGCCTACCAGAAACTCAGCCGTGCCCGCATTGACGTAACCCGCCTCCCGCGCCAGGCGAACTGTCGCCTCGCTCATCTCGTGGCGCAACTCAGCGGTCATAAACGGCGATGGTGTCTCTTCGATTACCTTCTGGTGCCGCCGCTGCACCGAACATTCCCGCTCTCCGAGGCAGACGACGTTCCCGTGCGCATCGCCGAAAAACTGAATCTCGATGTGGCGCGCCCTCTCTAAATATTTCTCGATATAGAGATGCTCATCGCCGAAGGCGTTGAGCGCTTCGGAAGCTGCATCACGCCAGGCTGCGGCAAGTTCGTTTGCGCTCGCAACTGCGCGCATGCCCTTGCCCCCTCCACCCGCCACAGCCTTCAGCACGATGGGGTAGCCCATTTCGCCGGCGATGCGGCGCGCTGCCTCAAGCTGCGGAATCGCCTCGCGAACTCCGGGGACCGTGGGCACGCCCGCCCGATAAGCAAGCTGCCGGGCCTTGGTTTTCGAACCGAGCTGCTTCATCGCCTCGGCGGACGGGCCCACGAATGCAATGCCTGCGGCCGCGCAGGCGCGTGGCAATTCGGGGTTTTCCGCCAGAAAGCCGTAGCCGGGATGAACCGCGTCGCACCCGGCGCGTCGCGCGATATCCATCAGCTTATCGATGCGCAGGTAGCTTTCGCGAGCCGCGGCGGGTCCGATGGCATAGGCCTCGTCAGCCATGCGGACGTGCAGGGAGGCGCGATCGGCATCGCTATAAATCACGCAGTGCGCCACGTTCATTTCGCGGCACGCGCGCAGGATGCGCACGGCGATCTCCCCGCGATTGGCGATCAGCAGCTTCTTAATCATTGACGGGCAGTTTCCTGATCATCGTTAAACGGCCAGGCGCGCGTGCATTCTAGCATTACAGCAGCGGGGGTTACTCAGGCGCCGGAATCCGCAAATCGCGACAAATCTTTCGGGCGAGATAATCGTTGATTTCGGTGTGGCGCGGGACGGTCGACGTCACCCCTTCCCGTGGGTTGTGGAAGACGGAGTGCCTGGAGCCTTCACGAATGAGTATGCAGCCCTGA
>Ga0206991_10289_pt2 | contig 10962 bp, 14 predicted proteins | sample Alteio_BWMinCont_9_FD_153286 | JGI IMG/M metagenome (GOLD analysis project Ga0206991, IMG submission 153286) | Enriched cells from forest soil in Barre Woods Harvard Forest LTER site, Petersham, Massachusetts, United States -... | ecosystem: Environmental > Terrestrial > Soil > Temperate forest >...
CGGTATTTCGCGGCGGAATCGTGGAACTCCGCCTGGCGCGGAAATGGCTCGTACTTGAATGTTTTGCAAAATTTGCCGAAGTCGCGGAGGGTTGCGCCAGTAGTGCCAAGAAGATGGAGGCCGCAAGGATGGTAGGGCTTTGAGTAGCACAGGCTTCAGCCTGTGGCTTTCCGATTGTCCTTGCCTAGTTTGCTCAGCCTGGGTTTGGTCATGGAATTCCACAGACTGAAGTCTGTGCTACTTGGCGGCACGCTCCGTGCGCTGCATTGACTATTTCAGTGGGCGCGACGCGCTCGACCACGGCCAGTCTTCGGGGCGGGATACCAGACCTGCCACAACCGGGTTGCGTTCGATGTATATGCGAATCTTTTGCCATTCCGCGGGGTTGCGCACCCAATGATCAAATGATTCATCCTGCCAAAAGTAGCTTCCTGTAAAGCCCAGCAGGAGATTCGCCTGGCGCGCGGTCGTGCCTTTGACAAGGCGCGTGATCTCCGCAAGAGGCGAAATGGGCGTCATCAAAACGTGAACGTGATTAGCCATGACGGCATAGGCGTGGACATCGATCAACTGCTTGTCGCGCATTTTGCGCAAAGCTGCAACGACGCATTCAGCGACGCCCGGCCTACGCAACCACAACGGGCCGGCATGGGCACGATCCAGCGCGCGATCAAGATCGAGGAAGCGTTCGCCGGGCAAGTCTTTCGAGGCAATACCGCGCAGATGGGCCGGAAGTGAGCCTTTGAGCCGCCAGGTAATGAAAATATCCTGTTCGTGCGGATGCCAGTGCGGCAGGTTCCGTCTGTAGAAAGTCATCATTCGTGCCACGATAACACGAAATCGATTGGAAGAAAAGTAGCACAGACTTCAGTCTGTGGAATTCCATTTCCGAACCCAGGGCGCGCGCGCCAGCCAAGATCAATCGGAACCCCACAGACTGAAGTCTGTGCTACCTGGAGCGCTGACGCGCCGGTCGGAGTAAGAAATTATGATCCAATCGATGATGAACTGGCTTTCGCGGCATTTGCGCTCGCGGTATGTGTTACTGCTTGAGGAAGACGTGGCGCGCTTGCGGGCGGAGAATCGTGCGCTGGTGAATTCGTTGCTGGGCACGGCGGGGTTTCCGCCGGTTTTGCCTGAGGATGATGCGCGGCGCGGGCTTGTGGGGCTGCCTCCGGTGCGGCGGCGCACCTGGACGCAGATCGCGCGCGAAAGGGAAGCTGCGGCGGGGCGAGGCGCGGCGGAGAAGTGAACCAATGCCGTGACTACAGCAATGCAGAACAGCACGGAAACAAACACTGTTTGTGAAAACTCATGGCCCAAATTTCCAAGCAAAATCAACCTTGGACCGATCGCGCTCTTGACAGAATCAAGCCTCAGCCTCCTGCGCCAGCGCGATCGACTCCTCCAGCAGTGGACCAAACCACCTGGGAGAAATCCGTTGAATTACACAAGTTAAACACATTGACAGTTCTCGATGTGGGACGTATCGTTTTCAATGAAACGCAGTCGTTCACGAATAGTGACAGTGCCAACGATTCAATTGGTGCAGCTCGTGAGAAGGTAGCGCACGCCATAATGAATGGCGATCAGCGACTCGGGCGGAATCGCCCTGCAACCGCACATCCGATTGAACCTTCGGCAAAGGTGCTGAAGGATCCTCAAGCGAAGGCTGCCGACGAATCTTCGTTAAAGGCTGCTCGTGAGGCCTACCTGGGCGGGACCGATCCAACTCATGGGGCCACACACTTTAAGTTTATGACGAACGTAGATCGTTCGGCCCAGAAATTCGACCGTAATTCGTCTCAAAAACTTCCACTGAAGACGCAGTCCGGCCCGTTTAGGAATTCCTACTTGAAGGGCGGCGTGCCTTCACACCACGTCTATATCAATACCTATGCGCCTGACTAAGGTATCTGCGGGACACAGTTCGGTTGTGTGGATCCTGACCGCGCTTTTGGCGTTCGCTCTCTCAGAAGCTGGTGCGCCGCGGAGTATGGCGAACCGAAGGATTGCTTGTAAGACATCGGAAAATTCCGGGTCGTGCTACTGGACGCATGGACGCCTAAATATTGCCAACGGAACACCTACGGTTCGCCTTTGGAAAATTGGGACGAAGCGGATTTTGGCAATCCACAGCGGGCCGGACTACAAGAAAGGCGACGATCAGGAGAACGACAGCCCAGAGCTTCCGTCCAATGTGGAGACGGCATTATCGAAATCGAAATACGGCAGCATTTTCGCCGACTTTGAGATTTGTCCGCTAGAGCCGGAAGAAACCGGAGTCATGCAAACCGTTTGCATCGAATCCGGGAAAAATATCGTTGCGGTTAGATGATTCGCGCCTGGTTCCTGAGAGCACCGGCACGGAATTACAAATGGCGTCCCTAGGCCTTCTTGATCAGGCGCACTAGCCAGAGCAGGATGCAAGCCCCTACGAAGGCCACCAGGATCGAGCCGATCAATCCGCCGCTGGAAAAAATTCCGAGCAGGCCGAAGACCCATCCGCCAATCATCGCGCCGACGATGCCGATGACGATGTCCATCAGCACGCCGAAGCCGCCACCCTTCATTACTTTTCCGGCAAGAAAACCGGCGATTCCACCGACGATGCACCACCAGATCAAGCCACCGAACATGGACGCCTCCCGTATCACGCAAGAGTGAGCAGCAGTAGTTGCAGGCCTGTTGAAGCGAAGACTCCACAATTTCTATACCAGTTGACAGGCAAGGTCAATGGTGGCGCGAAAAGTAGCACAGACTTCAGTCTGTGTGCTTTTCTGAGCGGGCGCGGGCTGAGAACTGAAAGGCGCTGCGTTTGCGCTGCTGGACGAAGCTGGCTGGTTGCCAAGAATTTTTGGAAAAGAACACAGGCTGAAGCCTGTGCTACTGGAAAACATGACTACTCAGATTAATGATGCAAATGACTTGGCCATTTTAAATGGCGAGAGCGTTGCGCCTAACGACGGGAGCATCGCGCCGCTTGACGGGGCGTCCGCCGGCCACGGACAGGGCGCCGGCGCCGCGCGAGCGCCGCTTGGGATTGACGGCAAGGCTGCGGCGAATTTGCAGGAAGCTGCGGCCAAGCTGGCGCTTGGTCCGAACAACGAGCGGCTCGAGGAGCTACGGCCTGACCTCGTGAATGCGCTGCGCGAGCTCGCGGTGCAGTATCGCGAAGAGGGAATTGTCGCGCGGAGGCATGAGATTCGGCGGATCCGGCAGGCGCGGCTGTTTTGGCAGGGCTTGCAATACGCGTGGTGGAATCCGCAGGACATGACCTGGCACCTGCCGTACGAATCGAAAATGTACGATGACAGTGCCGCGGCGGAAATGCCGCGCTACCAGTTTGTCACCAACCTGTATCAGGCTTTCGGCCTTTCGTTTATTTCCGTGCTCAGCCAGGATGTGCCGGCCACAAATGATTGACCAGCAACTCTCCCAGCAAAACGCAATGAACCAGCAGATCTACGGCTCCAGCCAGGCGCTCGGTTCGCAAGCCGCGGCCGGCTATCAAAACTTGCTCGCCAACCCCGGCTACACGCAGGCGCAGCAATCGGCGATCAGCAATCTTTCGCAGTCGGCGCTGTCGTCCTCCTTTGACGCGCTCGCGCAAAATGCCGCGAACCGCGCCGCGCGCACGCGCAACTCCGCCGGCTACGGCGACCTCATAGACTCCCTCGCGCGCACCCAGGGCCAGGACCAGGCCAACCTCGCCCAGCAGAATCAACTCGCTTTCGCCAACGCCGCGCGCTCGGACACGCAGTCAGCCCTCTCCGGCCTTTCCGGCCTCTACGGCACTGACGCAGGCCTCCTAGGCCGCGCCCTCGGCGTCCCCGCGCAATTGCTCGACGCCAGCGCCCGCAACGCCGCCAACAGCGGCTTCAGCATAGGCTTCGGCCCCGGCGGCCTCTCCCTCGGGTTTAAGGGTTAAGTAGCACAGGCTTTTCACCCTGAATCACATGAAGGGCAGCCTGTGGCCTTCCATCAAAATGTCTCGGGCTGCAACAGCAGTCCGCAAGAGTTCGCAAAAAATGGCACGTTCAGCAATTTGTCGCGCACTGAAGAAAAACTCACAGACTAAAGTCTGTGCTACTTAAACCCATGAACCCCTACTGGATCGTCGTTGGCTTCCCCTCGTGCCTGCAACTGTTCTTCTTCCTCCGCTGGCTGCACCGCCGCACGCGCGACGACGAAATTCGCCGCGCCTTCGTCCGCGACATGGCCATTAACCACCTCCCGCACCTTTACCACGCCCTGCGCCAAATCGCCGGCCACCTGGGCATAGAAATAAAGGATCCTCCGCCCGTGCAATTCCTGGAGCTGAACGGCAACGACAGAAAAAGGTGACAGGTGATGGGTGGCAGGTGTTCGGTGACTGGTTACTGTTGACGAGTAATCCGTGCCCAACACACAATTCTTAAATCGCAAGAACACCCTTGCTCATTACAACTTTCGAATCTCAACTTTCAACCTCGAATTTCGATTTCAGATCTTAAATTTCAAATCTAAAATCAATGCTGTCCCATTAAAAGTCGAATAGGTTCAATTGCATACAGGACTCGCTGTCCGAGAACTCGTCGTTGAAGCTGGAAAACCCTTCTAAAATAGGGGTTTTCTCGAAAATGGTTACGCTGAGAATCTGCAGGATTTTGTAGAGGCTCAACTCCAGCCCCAGTTGTTTTTTGACAATCGCTACCAGCACATACACCGACACGGCTACCCAAACCTGAGTCTTCACGGCGTTCTCGGAGGTGCCGTAGAATGCTTTGATGCGCAGGTGCTGTTTGATCCAGCGAAAAAACAACTCCACGCGCCAGCGGGCACGGTACAGTTCGGCGATAGTCAAAGCGGGAAGCAGGAAATTGTTGGTGAGAAACACCAACCGCAGTTCCTTTTCGGCGTCGAAGTAGTGAATGCGGCGCAGCGGGTCGGGATACAGGCGTGAGGTTTTCGGGCCGGTGAGTTGAATGGTTTGATCCGACCGCAGTCCAGTGGAGCGGCGTACCGGACGCCACTGGCGCCGCCAGAACTGGGTGTTCTGCTTGGCGCGGGTGATGAAGAAGGCGCACCCTTGGGTGAGCAGGTAGAGGCGGCCAAAGTCCAAATACCCGCGATCGAGCAAGTAAAACGCTCCGGCTTCGGGAAGCAATTGGTCCAGAAGGTTGACGTCGTGAACCTGGCCCCCGGTCACATAAACATTGGCTGGAATGCTGCCTCGCAGATCCAGTAGGGTGTGCAGTTTCACTGCGCTTTTGCGGCGGCGGAATTTTCCCCACGGAAAAAGCGCCAGGCATAAATCGATGGTGGTGGAGTCCAGGGCATACACGGTTTCCGACAACTCCACTCCGAAAGGTTCGTTGCGGTACAACGCGCGGGCGGTGGCGATCAGGATCTGAGCGAAATCGGCGTAGATTCTCCAGCTGCGATGCTCGTTGGCATGCGCCAAAGTATTGCGACGAACTTGCCCTCGCAAACCCATGTGATACAGCTTGGGCTGCTGGGCGCGCAAACAAGCTTCGATGTCGCGAAGACTTTCGCGGTAGGTGAGCTGAGCAAAAGCCAGACAAAGGAACTGATCCCAGCAGGAGAACTCTTTGACGTAGCGATCGCCCTGATAGCGATCGACACAAAGTTGAAACTGGTAGCTCGGCAGAAAATCCACAAGCTGAGAGAAGACGGTTCGGCCAAGATTCATCGACTGCCTCCGGAACAAGCTGGAAAGCAGTAAGATGAGGCCAACAACGGAGCAAACCATTGAAATCGAAAAATCTCACCGGAGCCCCTTACCTTCGCTTCATCAAGCAGTTACGCAGCATCACTCAGACTTTCTTGGGACAGCGTTGATTTGTAATTTGAGATTTGAGACTCTTGATAAACCCGTGCCCGGATGAAAATCGAATTCGTGCGCGCCTCCACTCTTCCGGTCTTGCCCGAAACACAGGTAGGCCCCCAAACTTTCTATACTCGCCAAAGCGGCGCCTGCTTCTCCTTCCCGTATCGTTCGAGAAGAAATTTTTTCAGCTCATCCACATTAGGAAATACGCGGTCGGCGCACGCCAGCATCCAGCCACTGATTTCACTTACAGGTGAGTCCGTTACCAGGTAAACCGGAATCCCGCGGCGGTGCGCAAATGTCAGTTCGGAGGAAGTCCCGCCAGAGGTAACCGCGGCTCCGTCGCCATTCAGGCAACAGATGACGTAATCGGTCCTATTCTCGATGATATCGAGATCGAATTGGATAATCTTGCGGACTACGCGGCGAAATCGTTCGACATCCGTTTCCTTCCAATCCCTGAAGTGCCCGGCTTCTTCGTCCGTGAGATTTTTCTTTTCGTCTTCGGCGGGATCGTAAACGCGATGCCCTAAATCATCGTGCAAGAAGGGTGTGAGTTTCCGGCGCCACAACTTACCGCCGTCCGGCGCGGATTCAATCGGGCCACACAGATAAGCCAGCATGGATGCAGTTAAGGACCAGTTTAAGAAGGAATGGAGCGGTCGATGGGACTCGAACCCACGCCTGGACCTTGGCAAGGTCCCGTACTACCCCTATACTACGACCGCCCAAATCAACAAAACTCTAGCACGTCGTGGTTTCTGCGACAAGATCCTTGCAGCATAGTATTGCGTAAGCCTTGCACATACACCCGTAGAGCCTGGCATAGACGGTCTACCTGGCGCCGTTTGAGCGCCCGCATCGCAGTGGGATCAGCCGACTTGCAAAACCCGTGCAGTCTTCACGACGGGAGACTTTCGTTGCCTCTCGGCAAATTTAGCGGCCTTTTCCCTGTCTGTATACACTCGAGCAAACCGCTCCCCGTCCTTGTAAAACACGGTCACCTGCCAATGCTTGTGTTTCCGCCGCCGATCCTTGCCAAGCTTGGTGCGTTTTCGTGCGGTTTTGGTTTTGGGCATTGCTTGAATATCTCAATGACGAATGGTCGGCGCAAGTACCAATTTAATCAATACTTTGCACGCAATCGAATCATAGTTTAATATCGCCTAAGTTGTAACGGCGAATGCCTTAGCACCACGACTTTAGGGGAGCAGGTGGAAGCCAACATAATACAGCCAGATCCAGGATGCATTTTTTCGAATTAGTCCGTTGATAGGAACCCAGTGTGGGCGAATTAGGTCGGTTTGGCGACGCGGCTGCATGCAATCACTGCCCATGGATAAGGCTTGGAGCCCCTTCTTTGCCCCTCCAGGATAGCCATTTCAACTTCTTGATTATAGTTGCCTAAATAATCCGAATGGAAACTATCACGAATTTGGAAGTCTCTTTCCTCGTAAATCAGCGTCTAATCAGTGGTGGAAGAAGGCACCAAGCCGGCTGAGTTGCCAGAGTTGGCGGCGAGGCCTTCTATTGGTTGAATTCGTCCATGAAAATTTGTCGAATTTTAACGCGGAGTTTAAGCAGGATTCCGGAAATACATTCATTCTATTGCCAGACTAGGAAGAATCCGTTTTGAGCCAGTAGAGCTTGGAGAGATTGGAGGCCCGATGGTTTTATTTAAAGAAGGAGCGAAGATCGAAAACCCGCGCGAATATGAACAAAACGCGGTCGAAGAGCTTCGGAATTTGCTCGAGGTTGGCAGCCCGGCCCAAGGCGACCCGCAGCGAGAGAATTTCTACGAGATCGAAAGCTCATCTGACACTTATTACATCCACATATCGCCGATCAACGGAAATGTGGTGCTTTTGGCAAAATGGCTTCGCCAGTCAGAAGATTGTTGCCTCAGCGCAGGTCACCTCGTCGCATAGACGCAGCGTCCACGAATTTCAGCCTCCTTGTTGCGGCCAAACGGTTTATATGTCCGTGGATTATTGCGATCACTTAAACTGAGGAAGTGGATTCGTGCGGGCAAAAAAATAGGGCGAAACGGCGGTCGCCGTTTCGCCCTGATTTGTTACAGGCTGGTGACGTTCGCTGCCTGCAGGCCCTTGGGGCCGGAGGTAACTTCGAACTCAACCGCCTGGCCTTCGTTCAACGATTTGTACCCCTCCGCTTGAATCGCGGAGAAGTGGACAAAGATGTCCTCGCCGGACTGGCGCTGGATGAATCCGAATCCCTTGCTGGCATTGAACCACTTTACTGTTCCTTGTTCTTTCACGGTGTTTCCTTTTCACTGATTTGAGCTATTTGGTGCTTCTCGACCGCCTCCAGCCGTACAACAAAAAAAGGCTACGAGTTTGTAACTCGCAGCCCCTTTAAATCGAATCTAAAGGTTTCACAAGAGCAACAAACGCAACTGCAGACTATCACGAATTTGGATTTGAACCTAGCGATTTCCACAGGGGAGCCGGAAACCTCTGGTGGCGGGGTTTTGCGCGCGCCTGGCGGTGCATAGAGAAATAGGAACAGATCAAAGCCGCTGCTGGAGTTCGACCTGCAACTCGTGCTGCCGGGCCGAGGGGAGTTTGGCACCGTCTTGCGTGACATAAAAGACGTCCGTCGCAGTTCCCCCTTCGGTGTCGATCAAGCCTACTTCGATATTGAAGCTGTGCTCGGCAAATGTGGAGCTGATGTCGTAAAGAAGACCGGGCCGGTCCAGCGCCACGATCTCGACGACGGTGCTATGCGAGGAGCACTCGTTGTCCATGTGGATTCGCGTTTCCACACTCACCTTTGGAGGTCGTTTTTCCGGCTGAAATTTCCTTTTCATCAGGGCAGCGACATCCAGTTCGCCCGAGATCGCGGAGAGCAGCTGTTGTTTCAGCCGGATGATTTCCGATGGATTGTGATCGAGCGTTTGGAACCGGTCAGAAAAACGGAGCGCGTCCAGTACAATTCCATTCCTGTTCGCGCAGGCGTCGGCCTTCAGAATATTCATGCCCCACGAAGAGATCGTGCCGGCCACTTTCGTAAAAAGAAAGGGACGGTCTTTGGTGACTAGCACGAGCTCATAATACTGGTCCCGCTTGGTGACACTTATTTCCGCCACGGAATGTCCAAGCCTTCGGTACATCCGGTAATGAGCAGAAATTTCCGAGGACGAATGGGTCAGCAAATAACGGCGGGGAAAACCGTCAAGGAAATTTCTGAATCTCTCCGCTTCCACCGCATCTTCACCCGTCGGAATCAGGCGTTCGAGTTGTTGGGCATCTTCTCCTGCGAGGTACATGCGCTGATCGTCCACCGAGCGGTTGAGATAGTTTTCCGTTGCGGCGTAGAGTTGCCACAACATTTCCGCCTTCCAGGAGGTCAGCGCTTCCGGGTTCACCGCTTTGATATCCGCGTAGGTGAAAAGAGTGAGCATCTTGAGATGCTCGACGGTTCCGACGGTCCTGGCAAAATCGTGCACCGCTTCCGGATCGAAGATGTCTCGCCGCAGTAGTGTGGCGGACATGCGGAGATGATTGGCGATCAAGAAAGTTACCGTCTCCCGGTCAAACGTATCCAGTCGTAATCGCTCGAAGACCCCATTAACCGCTTCCAGGCTGCCGTCCACGTGGCTCTCGTTAAGCATGCCCTTGCCAACGTCGTGAAACAGCAGCGATAGATAAAGCAGCTCCGGATGCTCCAGCGAGGAAAGGATGTCGCGGAACCGGCGATCCAGATCGCCCTTTTTCGAGGCGAGGCTGTGCAGATTTTCAATAGTCACCAGGGAATGCTCATCGACCGTATAGCGGTGATAATAGTCGCGAATCACCAGGGAGTCGATCGCCTGAAATTCCTTGAAGAGCAAATCCAGCAGTCCGACGCGGTGCATGGCTCGCAGAGAAGATGCGGCGTGAGGCAATACCAGAATCTTCCGGAAGTACTCCCACAAATCCGGGCTGGAGGAATTCCACTTGTGGATTCGCGGCAGAGCTGCCTCGACCGCGTTTTCAGTTTCGGCTGTCAGTTTAAGGTCGTGCCGCGCGACCAGTTCGAATAGTCGGAACATTACCTTCGGGTCTTCCATGGAGTTCGATTGCCGCAAGGAAATTCGCCCGTCCACTACGCTGAAATCTGCGGTCGACAGCCGGGACCGGCGGGAACCGATCCAGCGCTTCCAAATTGATTTCGCCTGCGGGACCTCGTCAAATAGAACCGTCAGCCGGTAAATGGCGCGCGCCTGGCGAAAATACGCCCGCATCCAATCATTTGGAGACACCGCCTGCCCTCCATGCAGGCCGATGCCCTTGGCCGCCGCTTCGGATTGCATCTCGTAGGTCAGCACATTGAGGTCGCGGCCCTGCCGGTAATGCAGGTAACAGCGAACGGCATCGAGGAAATCGATGGCGTTCACGGCATCGGCGCGCAGCGGGAGCGGCAGCAGCGGTGCTGGGTCTTTCCATTCGCGCGTGCGCTTCATCTCCGCGATTTGCGCAAGCCAGCAAGCCACTTGATAATCGCGCAAGCCCCCTGGCCCGTCCTTAATGTTGGGTTCAAGATGAAAAATCGTTTGGCCGTATTTTTGATGCCGTGCACTGGCGAGTCCGGTGAGTTCCTGCATCAAGGTTTCGGACTCGCGTATCACCATTCCGGGAAGCACGCGCGTGCGGAGACGCTCGTAGAGTTTTTCGTCGCCGCAAATGTATCGGCAATCCAGGAGCGAAATGTTGAATTCGATGTTGTTGCGATAAAGTTTGCCGCATTCCGCGATGGTGCGAGTGGTGGGGCTTACGCGAAGATGCAGGTCCCAGAGAGACTGGCTGAGTGGGGCAATGGCCTTTTTGCTAAGAAATTCCTCGTTGCCTTCCCTTCCATAGAGAAACAAGAGGTCGATATCGGAATAAGGGAATAATCCCCGGCGCCCGTACCCGCCCATGGCGGCGATGCAAAATCCTTCAATCGGGCCGCTTGCCGCCGTGATTTCGTTCCACAGCTCAATGACAACCGAATCAATCAGGGCCGTGCGGTCGCGAACGGCTGCCTTACCGTCACCCAGCTCTTCAAAGCGTTTCTGAATCCTCGCGGAAATGTTGTGGCAACTCTACGCCGCAACGGAAAACTATCTCAACCGCTCGGTGGACGAT
>Ga0206991_10414_pt1 | contig 10887 bp, 8 predicted proteins | sample Alteio_BWMinCont_9_FD_153286 | JGI IMG/M metagenome (GOLD analysis project Ga0206991, IMG submission 153286) | Enriched cells from forest soil in Barre Woods Harvard Forest LTER site, Petersham, Massachusetts, United States -... | ecosystem: Environmental > Terrestrial > Soil > Temperate forest >...
TTTTCCGGGACGGATCGGGCACATTCATGGCCTAGCGAATCTCAGCGTAAAGAAAAAGCTAGTGGCCCAGTTTCTTAACTAACTCCTCGTCTACGTGGCTTTGCCCCGCAGCCAGGCGATGACGTCGCTTGCATTCTGGTCCGGCGGAAAAACCGGATAGAAGATGTGCTCGATCTTTCCGTCATGGATCACCATGGTCAGACGCTTCAGAAGTGTCATGCCGTTGGTCTCAAAAGTCGGCAGGTGTAGAGCGTGCGTCAGGGCGAAGTGCGCGTCTGAAAGAATCGGAAACGGCAGGTGCAAGCGTTCCGCAGCCTCGCGCTGGTAGACAGTATCCTGGCTTGAAAGGCCAAACAGGCGGTTGACGCCCAGAGCTTTCAACTCCGCGAAATGATCCCGGAAAGCGCACGACTGCGGCGAACATCCCCGAGCACCCGGGATCAGATCCCATCCGGGAGGGTTTTCGATTCCGGGGATTCCCGTTCGGGGATATGCGTAGACAACAACGCGGCCCGGCAGCGCGGACAGGTCAACTATTGTCTCATCGGTAGCAGGCAAAGGCAGGGAGGGGACATGCATTCCTACAAGGTGCGAAGCTGCTCCATCATCTGTTGGCTTAGGTATCGCTGACCAGTCTGGGGCTTCGACGCTGCTTTTCATCATCTTCACGCGCTCGCGAAGTTGGGAAGACCAGTAGCACAGGCTTCAGCCTGTGTGGTTTTAGTTCTTGCTTGGACCAAACCCACACAGGCTGAAGCCTGTGCTACTTGAAACCATCACAGCATTTGGCGCAGGACGTACGGCAAGATGCCGCCGTGCCTGTAGTAGTTCACTTCCTCGGGCGTGTCGGCGCGCGCAACGGTTTGGAATACGGTTTCCTTGCCACTCTTATCGCGGGCGCGAACTTCGACAGCCATTCCCGGCGCGAGTTTTGAAATCCCCTCGATCGTGAATTCCTCGAAGCCGGTGACGCCGAGCGACTGCGCCGTTTCCCCCGTGCGATATTGCAGCGGGAGAACACCCATTCCGAGCAGATTGCTGCGATGGATGCGCTCGAAACTTTCCGCGATCACAGCGCGCACGCCGAGCAGCAGCGTGCCTTTGGCCGCCCAGTCGCGAGACGATCCCGAGCCATATTCCTTTCCGCCAAGCACGATCAGCGGCGTGCCTTCCTTCTGGTATTTCATCGACGCATCGTAGATCGACATTTTTTCGCCGTTGGGCTGATGCACGGTCCAGCCACCTTCGGTGCCCGGCGCAAGTTGGTTGCGGAGGCGAATGTTGGCGAACGTGCCACGCATCATTACTTCATGATTGCCGCGGCGCGCGCCGTACGAGTTGAAGTCCACAGGCTTGACGCCTTGCGCAATGAGCCACTTTCCGGCTGGGCTGTCGACGCCAATCGATCCAGCGGGCGAGATGTGGTCAGTGGTGATGCTGTTGCCCAGCATCGCGAGGGCTCGCGCGTTGTGGATATCGGTAAGCGCAGCCGGGGCCTTGGTAATTTTTTCAAAGAACGGCGGATTCTTGATGTAAGTGGACCGCTGATCCCAGGCGTAAATATCTCCGACCGGCACCTTCAACCCCTGCCAGCGGGAATCGCCCTGGAATACTGCGCCGTATTCCTTGTGATACATGGCGGTTGTGACATTTGCGCGTACTGTGGATTCGATCTCTTGCGGCGAGGGCCAGATGTCGCGCAAAAATACCGGCTTGCCGGCCTTGTCGTTGCCGAGCGGCTCGGTGGCCATGTCAAAATCCATGCGGCCCGCGAGCGCGTAAGCGACCACCAGCGGCGGTGACGCCAGATAATTTGCGCGCACGAGCGGATGAATGCGCCCCTCGAAATTGCGATTGCCGCTGAGCACGGAAACGGCGACGAGGCTGTTGTCCTTTATGGCCGCGCCGATGTGCTCTTCGAGTGGGCCGCTGTTGCCGATGCATGTGGTGCACCCGTAACCCACAAGTTGGAAGCCCAGCTCATCCAGATATTTTCCCAGGCCCGCTGCTTCGAGGTAATCAGTCACTACTTTCGAACCGGGCGCGAGACTGGTCTTCACCCAGGGCTTGCTGTGCAGGCCGCGCTCGATGGCTTTCTTCGCCAGCAGGCCGGCTCCCAGCATCAGGGACGGATTCGAAGTATTGGTGCAGCTGGTAATCGCGGCGATGACCACCGATCCGTTCGAAAGCTCGAATTTGTCCCCGTTATTCCGCACGGCGACGTGCTTTTGGGCGGCGCCTTCCATCGACTTTTCGAATGAAGCTTTCGATTGCCGCAATGGGACGCGGTCCTGCGGCCGCTTCGGCCCGGCCAGCGTGGCCTCTACAGTTGCAAGGTCAAGCTCCAGCTTGTCCGTGTAGATCGGATCGGGAGTAGCGTCAGTGCGGAAAATGCCCTGTGCCTTTGTGTATTCCTCGACAAGGCGCACGCGATCCGCAGTGCGTCCTGTGAATCGCAAGTAAGAAAGCGTTTCAGCGTCAACCGGGAAGAAGCCCATCGTCGCGCCATATTCGGGCGCCATGTTGGCGATCGTCGCGCGGTCAGGCAGGCTCAGGCTCGACAGCCCCGTGCCGTAGAATTCCACGAATTTTCCAACCACACCCTTTTTGCGGAGCATTTCGGTGACGATCAGCACCAGGTCGGTCGCCGTCGTGCCCTCGGGCAATCGGCCATGCAGCTTGAAGCCGATCACTTCGGGGATGAGCATGGACAAAGGCTGGCCGAGCATCGCGGCTTCTGCTTCGATGCCGCCCACGCCCCAGCCAAAGACGCCGAGGCCGTTCACCATGGTGGTGTGCGAGTCGGTGCCGACGAGCGAATCAGGAAACGCCAGCGTCTTGCCGTTCTCCGTGGCGTCAAACACGACGCGCGCGAGGTATTCGAGATTAACCTGGTGGCAAATTCCGGTATCCGGAGGAACGACTTTGAAATTGTTCAGGGCCTCTTGTCCCCAGCGCAGGAAGGCATAGCGCTCGACGTTGCGCTGAAATTCGAGTTCCGCGTTGAATGCGAAGGCCATGTCGGAGCCGAACTTGTCGACTTGCACGGAGTGGTCGATTACAAGTTCCGCGGGCAGTAGAGGATTCACTTTTTTCGGATCGCCGCCAAGTGTGCGAATTGCTTCGCGCATCGCCGCGAAATCGACAACTGCGGGGACGCCGGTAAAATCCTGCAAGAGCACGCGCGCGGGCATGAACGAAATTTCCTTCTGCGTCGCGGCGTTGGGATCCCACCCGGCCAGCGCCTCGATATCTGCGGGGTGAACGAATCGCCCGTCCTCCTGGCGCAAGAGATTTTCAAGGAGCACTCGGAGAGAGAAGGGAAGCTTAGAGACATGTCCTATCGCTTTTTTCTCTAGGGCATTCAACTGGAAAATTTCGTAGGATTTGCCGTCAACCTGAAGCGTGCCGAGCGAGCCGAACGAATTTTTAGATGCGGGAGCCATACTGACCTTGTTCCTTTCTTGTGTGTCGCAGGGACTCAATCATAACGCATCCTGATCCGCCGTGCAGCCCGGTAGTCCGGGAAACATGATTCTTGCATGCGGGATTCAGTTGCATGGTATGTTCTCAAGAAGTCAGGGAAACCGGGGAGGGAAGAACTTCAATCTAAACAGATTTCAATTTTGCTGGTAGAATTTGTGATACCATCCCCGGCGATCCACTCCAAAGGAGACTTTCATGAAAAAATTGATTCTTGCGGTACTGGTTGTGGCATGTGCATTGACGATTTCGATGGGCACCAGCGCTCAGGACGCTCCCAAAACACACACCATGACGGGATGCTTGAGGGCGGGTACGGCCCCCGGCACCTTCTTCCTCTCCGATCTCGAAAAGGGACCGAAGACTGTCGGAATTGTGTCATCGGACGCCAACCTGGCACCCCACGTTGGACACAAGATCGACATCACCGGTACGCCGGTTGCTCCTGCTGACGCCGAAGCAATGAAGGACGTGCCCAAGGCCCCTCACTATATGAAAGTGTCGGCCATAAAGATGGTCTCACCAACCTGCCCATAAGGATCTGAACTTTCTATTTGAGAGGTCGTCGGTCTATCCGCAGCTCGACGGCCCGAGATTGGTGTTCTGCTCCGCCTCGTACTGACCGGCACGGCCGGTCGGTACGAGGCGTTTTTTTGCTATTTATTGAGTTTGCGGATGGATGGAATAAAAAGCTGCCCGCCCCAAAAACGGGCGGCCTCTACATAAACCAGAACCTTCAGACCAGGGCCGTTTTGTAGCGGCCGGTCCGTCCCGTTCACGGTGAACGCTCACGGTGAACTGTGCATTTCTAGACGGACCGGGCATCTTCATGGTCGAAGCGAGTCACGACCTTTTTTTTCTATTCTTGTTTCTCGGCGATTCGCTTCGGTTAGAATGGCCCTTGTGCGCTCGCAAAGCCGTATGAAAATCCTTCTCATTTCCACGTATGAACTTGGCAGGCAGCCGTTTGGTTTGGCTTCACCGACCGCGTGGCTGCGCGCTCGCGGGCACTTTGTATCCTGCCTTGATCTGACTCGACAATCACTCGACGAAGAGAAAGTTCTGTCCGCCGATTTGATTTCGTTTTATGTCCCGATGCACACAGCCACGCGGCTGGCGGCGAGGCTTATTCCGAAAATCCGCGAATTGAATCCGCGCGCTCACCTTTGCTTTTACGGCCTCTACGCTCCGGTGAATGAGGAATACTTGCGCAGCCTTGGCGTGGGCACAATTCTCGGCGGCGAATTTGAGGAGGGCCTTGCGAGCCTCGCCTCGAGACTGCAGCATGGCGCGGTGAATGGCGACGGCTCGCTTAAGCAGCAGGAACCGGTGATTTCTCTCGCGCGGCAGAAGTTTCTTGTGCCCGATCGCGCGGGCATGCTGGAGCCAGCGAAATACACGCGCGTGGTGATCCCCGGTGGCGAGCATCGCGTTGCCGGTTCAACCGAGGCATCGCGCGGTTGCAAGCATCTTTGCCGCCATTGCCCCATCGTACCGGTGTATAACGGCGTGTTTCGTGTCGTGGAGCGCGAGGTTGTCCTCGAGGATATTCTCCAGCAGGTTGCGGCGGGCGCGCGGCACATCACTTTTGGCGATCCTGATTTTTTCAATGGTCCGGGCCACGCGATTTCAATTGTGGAAGCGATGCATCACGAGTTTCCTGAAATTAGCTACGACGTGACCATCAAGGTCGAGCATTTGCGCAAGCACGATGCTCTCTTGCAGAAGCTGCGCGATACCGGATGCCTCTTTGTCACGAGTGCCGTGGAGTCGGTGGATGATGCTGTACTCGAGAAATTTGACAAGGGTCACACACGGGCCGATTTTCTCGCGGTCGTTGCGCGCTTTCGTGAATTGGGAATGACGCTCCTGCCCACGTTCGTGCCGTTCACACCGTGGACGACGCTCGAGGGCTACACAGATTTGCTGGACGTGCTCGCAGAACAAGGCTTGTCAGAAAATGTGGCTCCCATCCAGCTTGCCATTCGCCTGTTGATCCCGGCAGGGTCGCGATTGCTTGAGTTACCCGAGGTGCGCGCGATGGTAGGTCCGTTTGATCCCGAGGCGCTCGTCTTTCCCTGGAAGCATGAAGACGCGCGAGTGGACGCGCTGGCTCGCGAAATTTCGCAGCTGGTGCAGCGCGGAGATGGCCTCAAACTTTCGCGGACGGAGATCTTTGGCCACATTCGCCGGGCGGCGCACGCCGCTGCGGGGAATCGCGCGCCGAATGGTGTGGCGCATTCCGCGTTGAAGATCGCGCCGGTGCCGTATCTCGATGAACCCTGGTATTGTTGCGCCGAGCCGATGGACGTTCAGTTCGTTTCCATTGGGAAGGCGAAGGAAACAGTCGCCAAGGCCGATCAGTTTGTATGATGTGGGTTAAGTGGCACAGGCACTCTGCCTGTGCGCTTTTTGCCAATGCAGGTGAATGGATGGCGTACTGGCAGTCTACAAACCCGCACAGGCAAGAGTGCCTGTGCTACCCGAGGGCCAACCCGTCGACGAGTACAAACTCAATATGTCCGGAGTACGATTTGACCCGCGACATCACCGAATGCGAAAGGCGCAGCAGCAATTGAAGCGACCATTATGAGCCGACTACTGATTCTCGCGAGTAAATTGGGTTACCAGACGCGCAGCTTCGCGGAAGCTGCGAAAGCCCTGGGCGTGGACGTCGTATTTGCCAGTGACCGCTGCCACCAGCTCGAGGATCCCTGGGCGGACGGAGCGATTGCGGTTCGCTTCGACGAGCCCGAAGAAGCGGCGCGGCGCATTGTAAAGCAATCGTTCGTGCGGCCCGTCGACGGATTGATCGCTCTCGGCGATTCGCCGACATCCACGGCGGCTTATACGGCGCGCGCGTTGGGATTTGCCTACAACTCTCCACAATCGGTGGAAAATTGCCGCAGCAAATTGCGCCAGCGCGAAGTGTTGCGCGACGCGGGACTTCCCGTACCGGGATTTTTTTCCTTCCGGCTCGACAAGCGCCTGGAAAAAATTCTTCCGCGCGTCCAGTTTCCATGCGTCGTCAAGCCGCTGCGGCTGGCCGCGAGCCAGGGCGTAATCCGCGCGAATCAGCCCGAAGAATTTCAGGCTGCTGTCGCGAGAATTAGGGATCTGCTGGAATCCCCGGAAGTGAAGGTCACGCGCGAACCGGAACTCGATCAACTGCTCGTGGAGCGCTACATTCCCGGCGCGGAAGTGGCCGTCGAAGGATTGCTCACGCGCGGCAAGCTGAAAATTCTCGGGGTCTTCGACAAACCTGACCCGCTCGAAGGGCCGTATTTTGAAGAGACTCTGTACGTCACGCCGTCGCGCCTGCCGGACGAAGTGTATGATCGCGTTCTGGATTGCGCCGAACGCACCGTTCAGGCGCTGGGCCTCACGCACGGGCCGGTTCATGCTGAGTTTCGCATTAACGACAAAGGACCGTGGGTGCTGGAAGCGGCGCCCAGGCCCATCGGCGGGCTTTGTTCGCGCGCCCTCCGATTCGGACCCAAACGCATTTTCCTCGAAGAGTTGCTGGTGCGACACGCAATGGGCATGCAGGGAATAGACCTCGATCGGGAAGACGACGCCTCCGGCGTAATGATGATTCCCGTGCCCAAGACCGGCGTCCTTGAAAAAGTGGAAGGCGAAGAACAAGCCCGCGCCACGCCCGGGATTGAAGACGTGCAAATCACCGCGCGCCTACATGATTTGATCGCAGCATGGCCCGAAGGCGCGACGTATCTAGGGTTCCTTTTCGCGCACGGAAAATCGCCGGCAGAAGTAGAATCCGCTCTCCGCCAAGCGCACAGTCAATTGAAATTTGAAATTGTCGAGCGATTGCCAGTACAGCATCCAGTGACCGGGGCGGTTTAAGTAGCACAGACTTCAGTCTGTGGATTTCCAATTGATCTTGGCTGGCGTCGCGATCCCCACAGCTCCGAAGGCTTGCGCATCGAATTCACTCTCGGGCAGGATGACTGCATGGAAGCGCGGTCTGAGAGTTGTGACAAAAATCCACAGACTGAAGTCTGTGCTACTTAACCCTTAGCCTTGGGCGGGACATACCCTTCCGGCAACTTGGCTCCCTCACCAAAGAAATATTGCTCCATCTGCTCTTCCATGATTTTCTGCGATTGCGGGTCAAGCGGGTTCAGCCGGTACTCGTTCACCAGCATCTTGGAATATTCGATCCACAGCTTCCAGGCGTCGGCCGAGACGTTCTCGTACACGCGTTTACCCAGATCACCCTTCCACGGGATGCGCTCGAGGCCGGGCATATCCTTGTCAAACTTCACGCAATGCACCACGCGCTGTCCGGGCTTCGCAGGCGCACTCGGTGCCACGGGATTTGTCGGGCCACAGGATTCATCCGCCATCTGCATCCTCCATCGGGGAACTTGGACAATCTCTATCCCATCTACGATACTGCAAGACAGGAAGAAATCCAAACCGGCAAGGTCCGCGGCAACTGCCTCGCCGAGACACCATGAAAGAATCCTCTCCATGTGTTATAACCCCATCCCGCAGACAGAACTTGGCGGAGATGAACGAAAATGGATAATTCGCCGCCGCCCCGCCCATCGATTCCAGCGCGTTATATCGCTGCGGTCGTGGCCGGCAATGCCCTCGAATTCTACGATTTCCTGACCTACGCATTTTTTGCTGTCTACATCGGCAGAGCCTTTTTTCCATCGAGCACCCCAGCCGCGAGCCTGCTGGCCTCCCTCGGCACCTTCGGCGTGGGTTTCGTGACGCGCCCGATCGGGAGCTTCGTGATCGGAAGAATGGGCGATCGCGTGGGACGCAAACCCGCGATGATTCTCACGTTCTCGCTAATGGGAGTCGCTATCACCGGGCTTGCGTTGACGCCACCTCATTCGATGATTGGCATTGCCGCGCCCATCCTCGTGATTTTTTTCCGGATGTTGCAGGGTTTCGCTCTGGGCGGCGAAGTCGGGCCGACGACGGCGTTCCTGCTGGAAGCGGCCCCACCGGACCGGCGCGGGTTCTATACGGCATTCCAGGCATGGACTCAGCATCTGTCGGTCCTCATATCGGGTCTTGTCGGATTCATGCTTGCCAACATTCTAAACGAGCGGCAATTGCAGGATTACGGGTGGCGCATAGCTTTTCTGATTGGCACAGTCATCGTGCCCTTTGGACTACTGGTGCGGCGCAACTTGCCCGAAACCCTCCACACGACCCAGCACACCGAGCGCGAACACGCACCTCTGCGTCCCTATATTCCAGTCGCTGTGATCGGCGTGATACTTCTGGGGAGCGGCACGATCGGCACGTATATCAGCACCTACATGACAACCTACGCGATCGCGACGTTGCATATGTCAGCGAAAATCGCGTTCGCGCCGACGGTTGTGGTAGGGCTCTGCGGCATTACCTTTGATCTCGTGAGCGGCGCTCTCTCGGACCGATTCGGCCGCAGACTCGTGATGCTCGTCCCGGGTGTTCTGCTACTTGCCTGCATTTTTCCGGCCTTTCAGGTGATCTCGCACTTCCGCACAATGGCCGCGCTCTTGGGAGCGACTGCAGTCTTGTGCATTTTGTTGGACCTGTCTGTAAGTCCCATGGTCACCTGGCTGACCGAATCACTTCCCGCGTCGATCCGTTCCGGCGGTGTCGCCATGGTTTATGCCTTCGCAATCGCAACGTTCGGCGGAACTACCCAATACACAGTGACGTGGCTCATCAAAGTGACCAGCAATCCGCTCGCGCCCGCGTGGTATTGGACCGGTGCGGCGATCGTGGGCCTTGCCGCCATGTTCTTTGCGCGTGAATCGGCGCCCCAAAAGGCTGCCGGGGCCGCAAGCGTCCTGATTCAGATCCCGGGCGATTCCGACTGAAGCGCCCGACCATCCTCAAACGTGATTTTCGAGAAGTGCGGCCTTTCAGTTTCGCAGCCCGGTTCGCTTACAATATGCGCGTCGCGCGGGCGCATCGTGTGAATACCAACCGAGTGTTTCAATGGCGCAGGCAGTATCGGCATTGCTTGCGGTAATCATCTTTCCGACTTCCCTGCGGATTGATGTCCCATGCGTCGCTTCAATGGTTAGTGGCGTCGGGATCGTCCAGCAGACCTTGCAACTGATCGGTGGAGTTAATTTTCTTCATTTCGATTTCGTACCATCGCTTGATGGTGGTTGAGTCACGGCTGCGGATTTGTTTGTCGCTGAAGGCGAAGTAGCTCCAATGGACGCCGTGCCCGCCGCTGGGTGCGGTGTTCAGAAAAATGGCGTCGTCTGGGGCGTACTGCGAGATCAATTTGACGTACTTTGCGGCTACGCTCGTTCCAGTTTCCGGGGCATTCGGGACATCGGAGGTGTCGATGACGCCCAAAGTTAGTCCCCTGGACTTCAACCCCTCGCAGAATAAGCGCACCTCATTCTCGTGGCGCAGATCGAGTTGGAGAGCCCAGATCCGCGAGCCCTTTGCTAAATGACTCAGCCAGCTATAGAGACGATCATCAAACAGGTAATTCGAGGCGAAGAACGGATCGCCGGGGCCTTTCGGCTCGGTATGGAAGTGTCCGAAAGCGTTATCCCATGCTGTTTGGTTCTCTCGAACGTTCTTGTCCCAGAAGGTCCACGAGTCAGGGTTGGAAAGCGTTTTCTTGTCTTCAGCGGCCAGGCGCTGGGATCGTTGATGCCAAAGTTCCGGCGATGCACTCAGGCGCAGGTTCAAGTAATCGGTGCGATCCGTACTGGCAGCAAGCAAGGCCCGGTTGATGTTCGCAAACCGGATGGTCTGCGGGTCGTAGTCGATTACAAATAGCGCGCTGGCTTTAGAAAGAGCGGCTCCTATAAAAGACCGCTCGGTACCAACCGATACATACACTCCGTTATTGCTTTTGCGGTAAATTGGCAACCCCACGGCAGGATGCTGTTCGTTGGGCGGAAGGTAGATGCCGGGCGTCGGTTGAGATTCGGCGGCAGGATTGTTTGTCTGGGAATGTGCAGGTGTTGCGAGCGCGGCGGAGGCGACTACCAAAAGACTAACGAATCGAATTCTCCACACGGCCCCGGCCCATTGCGGACTCGATAGCCTAATTTGGCAATAGGCCATAAACGTCCAGTTCGGTCTGCGTGCCGATATACACTTTTCCATTTGCGACGGTAGGCACGGTGAATTTCAATCCTGCTCCCGCCTGGTCGCGTTGGTTCGCCGCTTGCGAGCTGTTCCAAAACTCGGTGCTCAGGTTTAACGGATCATAGGCGTGCAATACACCTGGAGTTGCTGGATCGATGACCCAGAGAATTGCGTCCTTGGTTCCGGCGGCAGAAACAACCGGAGTGGCTCCAGGATAGGCATACGACTGGCTGGATGCCGAGAACGGGGTAGTCTGAAATTGACCGGTCTCCGCCAAGATTCGAAATGCCTTAACGGGGCCCATGTTCC
>Ga0206991_10160_pt2 | contig 10876 bp, 11 predicted proteins | sample Alteio_BWMinCont_9_FD_153286 | JGI IMG/M metagenome (GOLD analysis project Ga0206991, IMG submission 153286) | Enriched cells from forest soil in Barre Woods Harvard Forest LTER site, Petersham, Massachusetts, United States -... | ecosystem: Environmental > Terrestrial > Soil > Temperate forest >...
GGATGCGAACCGATATACCCTGCAAATTCATATTTCCGCAAAGGAAGTAGCGCGGCGCTCGGATATGCCTTGCATCGTGGACGGTCCGGTGCTGCGCCAATTGTGCAACACTCTTTTTACGCACCCGAACATGCGGAAGGCATTTCGGACCTGGAGCACGAGCAAGATCAAGCCGGGCAAATCCTGAATTTTGACACGAGCTGATTTCTATGGACCCGAAGCATATTGCTGAACTTCATTTGCTCACCGGCGATCCCTCGCGCGTGATTTTGAATCCGCAGATTGTCGAACAGCTCTCGCGTGATTTCTACTGGTATTCGCCGGTGCTTCGCAAACAGCTTGATGGGAAGCTTGGCGAAGTCGTCGTGCAGCCGCTCGCTGCCGCGGAAATTCAAAAAATTCTGCGCTACTGTTATCTACCGGTGACAGCGCGTGGCGCCGGCACCGGAAATTACGGCCAGGCGGTTCCGCTCGAAGGCGGCGTGGTTCTTGACCTCAGCCGCATGGATCGCATCGAGGAAGTTCGACCGGGGGGCGTAGCCGTTTGCCAGCCCGGAGTGCGCCTTGGGGAACTTGAGAACGAAGGGCGCAAGGTGGGATGGGAGTTGCGATGCTATCCCTCGACGATTATCAAGGCGTCCGTCGGCGGATTTCTCGGTGGCGGTTCCGGAGGAATTGGCACGGTTGCGCATGGGATGCTTCGCGATTTTCAAACGGTGCCCGCAATCGAAGTGGTCACGATGGAACCGGAACCGCGCATCGTTCTCCACGAGGGCGAAGCAGTTCACGAAATTCTGCATGCCTGGGGCACGAACGGTATCATCACTCGCATCTGGCTGGCGCTGACGCCGGCTGTGGAATGGTCTCAGTGTGTTGTGGCGTTTGACACATTTACTACCGCCTTCGACTTTAGCGAAAAAATTGCTACCGGCGCCGCGTGGATCAAGCGGCTGGTAACTGTCTTTGAATGGCCGATTCCGTCTTTCTTTACGCCAATCCGGCAATATGCGCCGGAAGGGAAGACGCTGATTTTTTTTATGATCGCTTCGAGTCAGCTCGCCGGGCTTGAATCTGCCGCACGAGACGCGGGAGGGATTGTCACTCACAGCGGGGTGTATCCCGGTCTTAGTGCCAGGCCGCTGCTTTCCGATTACACCTGGAATCACACCACGCTCTGGGCCATGCGATCGGATGACGCCTACACGTACTTGCAATGTGGCTTCGATCCCGATACTGTGCGCGAACAGATGCGCCAATTGCGCGAGCGGTTCGGACAGGAATTTCTATTTCACATGGAGTTCATGAAACGCGGTGATGGCCGAGTGTTCCCCGGCGCGATACCTGTGGTCTATTACACGACGGAAGAACGCCTGAACGAGATGATCGATTTTTGCCGCAAAATTGGAGTGTGGGTAGCCAACCCGCACGTGAATAATGTGGAGGGAGGTGGGCGGTATCGCGCGGACAATGTTCAACTGCTCGCCAAGCTGCGCTACGATCCCAAAGGCTTGCTCAATCCGGGCAAGATGGTCACGTTTCATTCTGTATCCGCAACGACCGGAGTGCCCACGAAATGAAAACCTGGATTCCGGACGCCCGAAACTTCGCCTATCTGAATTGGAAGCAAGTTGACGCGCTTCCACGTGAGTCCACGCTACTGGTCCTTCCCACAGCCGCCATCGAACAGCACGGGCATCACCTGCCATTGGCAACTGATACCCTGATCAACAATCTTTTACTCGGGCACGCGCTCGGAAAATTGCCTGCCGAGATGTCTGTTTACGCGTTGCCGCCAGTGCATTACGGCAAGAGCAACGAGCACATTGGTTTTCCGGGGACACTTTCGCTCAGCGCGACCACATTCATGGCCGTGCTGCGCGACCTCGGATCCAGTTTGGCCAAGGCGGGCTTTCACAAACTCGTTCTCTACAACACGCACGGCGGAAATACTTCGTTGATCGATGTCATGGCTCGGGACTTACGCGCGGAATTTGGCCTGAGAAGTTTTGCTCTGCACGGGTCCGGCGGAATTTCATTTGAGGGCCTCGATCCTCAGGAACGCATGTACGGATTCCACGCGGGCGAAGTCGAAACTTCTTTTTTGCTGGCGAGTAGTCCGGAACTGGTGGACTGTTCCGCCTACACTTCCAATTACATCGCGGACATTTCCAAACCGGCGATGCTCCTGCCGGAGAATGCTCCGGCAACCTTTGCATGGCTCACGCGCGATATCGCATCGAGCGGAGTGATGGGCGATCCGCGCCCGGCCACTTCGGAAAAGGGCCAGCGCTGGCTGGAGCAGGCGGCCACGCGATTGGCCGCGGCGCTCGAAGAAATGGCTCGCTATCCGGATCAGCGCACGCCATGAACGAATCCAGTTGGGTCGATTGCGGCGACGGCGTCCGCCTGGAACGCGGCGTGTGCGCGCGCATGCGCGACGGCGTACAGCTGGTTTCGGACCACTACTATCCCTCTCAGTCCACTTCCCACCCCACACTTCTGATGCGCCAACCTTATGGACGCGACATTGCCTCCACTGTCGTGTATGCCCATCCGGTTTGGTTTGCCCGCAATGGATACAACGTCGTCATCCAGGACGTTCGCGGCCGCGGCGATTCCGAAGGCGAGTTTTATCCTTTTCGTCATGAGGGCTTCGATGGCGCGGACACCATTGCATGGCTGCGAACCCGGCCCGAATCAAACGGCCGAGTTGGAATGTATGGCTTTTCTTATCAAGGAATGACGCAGCTCCTGGCCGCGGCCGAACAGCCTGAGGGTTTGCAGTGCATCTCGCCTGGGATGACGGCCTGCGATCTTTACCATGGCTGGTTCTATCAACAGGGAGCGTTGCGCCTCGCATCCACGCTGGGTTGGGGATTGCAATTGTTGAAAGAGGACGCACGGCGGAAACGGCTACGCGAGGCAAGTGACAGGCTCGAAAACGCATGGGCGCAACTCGCGTCGCAAACAAGCGTGCTCCCCGTTCGCGCGCATCCAGCGCTTCACGGCGAAGGCTTACCAAAGTATGTGCTCGACTGGCTCGATCACGATGTGCCCGGCGACTATTGGACTGCGCTTGACGTAAGCCAGCGCCTCGAAAAAATTTGCGTTCCGGCGCTGCACATCTCGGGCTGGTATGACATGTCTCTCCGGGGCAGCGTCGATGGCTTTCTCGCCCTGCGCAAATCAGCCGGGAGCGCTTTTGCGCGCGAAAATCAATACCTCCTTGCCGGGCCCTGGGTACATATTCCGTGGGGCGATCGAATCGGGACTGCCGATTTTGGATCCGAGGCGCTCATTGACACAGACACGATTCTGTTGCGCTGGTTCGATCATTGGTTAAAAGATTCTGGGACATTTGAAGGAGAGCCGCAAGTCTGCCATTTCGTCCTCGGGGAAAATCGTTGGCGCGAAGCGGGGCAAGTCCGATTCTGCGCGAATTCGGCCGCGTCTCGCGGAAGTGGCGCGAGCTACGTGGACAAAAGGAGTTAAAACCCCCATGTTCGAGGAGATCATCAAGAAGCTGAAGGAATGTTCCAGTGCCAGATATGAAGTCGCGGAAGATCGCATTCGAGTGCTTCAGGGGACGGCAGAAGGATTCGAAGTGATGATCGAGCAAATTTGGGAAAATCATTTTACGGTTACGTTTGACGGCTGGCATGAAGAATTCTTCGACTTGGAAAAAGCCGAGGCTTGTTTCTTGATGGGCCTTTCAAATCGGTGCCGCTTGAAAATTCAAGAAAAAGGTGGCTCCCGTTTTCAATGGACCCTGGAGTGTTTGGATGGAGAAGAGTGGAAGGTGATGTCTTCCACGCAACGGTTCATCCATCAATTCTGGAAGCCTCCGGTCACTACTTACCTTCAAAATGATTTGATTAGCGGTCGTGGCCCGGAGCGGTTCGTAGAGTCCGGCAGGTCATTGGCGCACACATCTTGACGGCACAAACTGGTCTGGGCCGGCGCCTGGCCATTTATCGATCTTGAATTCTAGGAGGCACGCTCTTCTGATATTCAAGGGCGCAGGGTGCCCGGCTGTGTTCAAGAAAAGCCCACGCCATTTACGAAAACCTTGAATGGTGCGGTGCAGATTGAGTCAACTCGTTCGCAAAGTCTGGATTACCTGCTCGTTCTTCACACACTCGTTTTTGATAATATTTCTTCATGGCTGGATATTCTAAGACTCCGACCTGGAAAAAATTGGGAATTAAAGAAGGCATGCGGGTGATTCACCTGCATGCCCCGGAAAACTACGCGCAGATTCTCGGCAAACTGCCGCCAGGTGCTGTTCTCGCCGATAAGCTCTGCAAAAATATTTCTCTTCTACACTACTTCGCGAAGGACAGAACCGGTCTTTCTAACGATTTTCCTAAACTTAAAAACACTTTGGTTCCAGACGGGGCGCTTTGGATTTCGTGGCCGAAAAGCGAATCCAAAGTCCCAACCGATCTGAATGAAAATATCGTGCGTGATATTGGCCTGAGAGGCGGCCTTGTGGATGTAAAAGTAGCTGCAATCGATGAAACATGGTCCGCCCTAAAATTTGTTTACCGGTTAAAAGACCGAAAATGATCCCGCCTTAGTTCCCCAATTTCGGCGGGAGATCAGACTGCTCAATCGATCCAGGCAACCCACGCTTCCGAATGAGGGCATGCAGGCCAATCTTGCAGCACGTGATTCCGTGGGATAGGCTTACACACTCAGTGCCCGGGTGGCGGAATGGCATACGCGGGGGACTTAAAATCCCTTGCCCTTCGGGGCGTGCGGGTTCGACTCCCGCCCCGGGCACTAGAAATTTCCCAACACTCAGTAAGCAGCAACGGAGAAGCAAAAACCATGAGTCCACGTATGTTATCGGAATCGTTCCGCGCCCGGGTTGCTACGCTCGCACCGCGCTTTCTGGGGGCGCTCGCTGCGCTGACGATTGGCGTTTCTTGTTTTGCGCAACAGGCGGCACCGCAAAAAATTCAGATTCTTTGTCTGGCGCGGCCGCTCCCTGTGATGATCGCGGAATCGCGCGGCATTCTAGCAAAGTACGGCATCACCGTTGAGTATTTGGTACGGCCGACTTCGGAATCGTTACGAAACGATTTGGCGGTTGGGAAAGGGGATGTCGCGTTTCTGGCGGTCGACAATGACGTCGCCATGGTGGATTCCGCGGGAGTCGATGTGGTCATAGTCATGGGAGCGGAAAGTTCGGAGAACGAAATCATCGCGCAACCGGGGACCAAGTCCATTTCGGATTTGCGCGGGCACACTCTTCTTGTCGATGCAACAAACACCGCTTATGCTCTGGAACTCAAGAAAGTCCTCCTGATGAATGGAATGCAGCCGGGAAAGGAATATCAGCTCAAGCCTGTCGGCTCGACGCCATTCCGTTTGCAAGCCATGCGTGACAATAAAGAGTACGCCGCTGCAGTGATGAATCCTCCTTATTCGATCGTAGCGAAGCAAGGCGGCATGGTTAGCCTCGGCTCGATGCGCGCGTTGCTCGGAGCGGACTTGGATCGGGGCACGTTTGTTTTGCGTTCCTGGGCGCGGACCAATTCCGATTTGCTTGCGCGGTATCTTGCCGCTTACATCGAGGGGCAACGATTGCTCATGGCGCCTGCCAACCGAAAGGAAGTTGTCGAGCTGGTCATGAAAGAATCGAACTTGTCGGAGGCCACGGCCAGCGATTGGTATACAGCGATGGTGCAAAATGGCGGTTACGCGAAGGACGCGGCGTTTGATGTGCAAGGTTTCAAGAAAACTTTGCAGCTTCGCGCGGAGATTGAAGCAGGAGGAAGCGGCGCGGCCCCGGCGGCGGAAAAATACTACGATCTCTCCTACTATCGCGCCGCGCTCGCAAAAATAAAGTAATTTGTTTGTGGCGCGCGTCCCGCCGGCGATTTTTCTGAACTCAGCAAAAGGCGAAACCGCCGGCGAGACGCCCGCGCCACGAAAACCTGCCAGATAAATGTCACGCCAGATTTTTCTGCAGCGTGCCCTTATCGAGTTCGCGTTCCCAGCGGGCGACCACTAGAGTCGCTACGCCATTCCCGATCATGTTCACAACCGCGCGGGCCATGCTCATAAATCGGTCGATGCCGATGAGCAGAGCCATTCCGGCCACTGGAATAGTAGGTATGACCATTAGTGTAGCGACGAGCGCGATGAAGGCCGCGCCGGTCACTCCGCTCGCTCCCTTGGAGGTGAGCACGGCCACAGCGAAAATCGTCAACTGCTGGCCCACCGTCAGGTGAATATTGGTCGCTTGGGCAACAAATAGCGCCGCCATCGTCATGTACAAGCTGCTTCCATCCGTGTTGAAGGTGTAGCCCGTCGGCACGACCAGGCCGACAAGCGATTTCGAACATCCGAGCTTCTCCATTTTAGCCATGAGCGTTGGCAACGCCGGATCCGACGAACTGGTGGCCAGCACAACGACGATTTCTTCCTTGATGTAAAAAAGAAATTTGATGATATTGAAGCCCGAAGCCCAGCCGATCACGCCAAAAATTACCAGCACGAATAAAAAACACGTGGCATAGAACACGGCGATTAAATATCCCAGTGGCCCAAGGGATGCGATCCCATACCGGCCCACCGTAAACGCCATCGCGCCGAATGCGCCGATGGGAGCCAGCTTCATCAAAATGTTGATCACGCCAAACACAGCATGGGTCAAGGCTTCGAACAGCTCCACAACCGGCTTGCATTTGGGCCCCACCAGCGACAATGCGAAGCCGAATAGGATCGCGACCAGCAGCACCTGCAGAATATTTCCCTTGGCGAACGCGTCCACCGTGGTCGTCGGGATGATATTCATCAGAAAGTCGGTCACGCTTTGCTGTTTCGCTGCGCCTGCGTAATCCGCCACTGCCTTGGCATCCAGCGTCGCGGGATTCACATTGAAGCTTGAGCCCGGGTGCAATACGTTGCCGACAATCATCCCCGTGAAGAGCGCCAGCGTGGACACGATCTCGAAATAAAGCAGCGCCTTCCCGCCGATCCTGCCGACTTTCTTCAAATTCTCCATGCCGGCAATCCCGGTCACTACGGTACAAAAAATAATCAGCGTGATCACCATGGTGATCAGGCGGATAAAACCGTCCCCGAGCGGCTTCATTTTCACCGCGGATGCGGGTTTGAAGTAGCCGTAAATAATCGCGAGGGCCACTCCGATCAGCACTTGCCCCCACAGCGTCATGTAAAACGGTTTCTTCTTTGGGGGCAGCGCGGGTTCCGGGAGGAATTCCCTCGGATCTGTTGAAAGCGTATCGCTCATCTTTGATTCTCCTTGAGTCGAGCGCCTCTAAGAGGCCATGCTGCGCCTCAAACCAATTTGCTTCAGTTATTAGGTCTGCCCGGGTTCTGGGAGTCTATCACTGGAGAAGCTTTTACGGTTCAAGAATGGCAGCGGTCAGGTCGTCGAGGAACAAGGCGGCTCTTGCGCCGTCAAAGACGCGGTGGTCGCAGGAAAGCGTGAGCGTCATCATGGGCCGAATCCCCGGTTTTCCATCAACGGGCACAACACGATCGGCGATGCGCCCAACGGCAAGGATCGCGGCTTGCGGCGAGACGATAATCGCGGTGAACGAGTCCACTTTGTACATGCCAAGATTGCTGATCGTGAATGTTCCGCCGGAGATGTCCACGGGCCGCAGTTTGCCGGCGCGCGCCCGATCTGTGAGGTCGCGGCGCATCAAAGCGATTTCGCCAAGTTTCTTCGTGTTTACGGCGGGGATGGCTGGCGCCACGACGCCGTCGTCGACCGCCATGGCAATGCCAACGTTAATTTCTGTATGCAGCCGGATTCCATCGCCCGTCCAACTCGCATTCACAAGCGGATGCTTTTCCAGCGCGCGAGCCACCGCCGCGACGAGCAAGTCAGTGTGACTAAGTTTCACTCCGCGCTCTTTTTGTATGGCCGCCCCGAATTTCTCGCGCGCGGAAAGCAATGCGCCAGCGTCGATATCACGGCTCACAAAGAAATGCGGCGCAGTAGTCCAACTCTGTGTCGTCCGCTCAGCCATAAGCCGAGCCACTTGAGTAAGGGTTCGAGTAGCGCGGGCTTCAGCCTGCGGATTTTCTGATCGTCCCGGCACCGCTGCACCAGCAGTAGTGCCACCCGCCGCGATAAACGCCAAAACATCTTCCGCCTGAATCTCCCCTTCGCTGCCAGTTCCGTGAACGCGAGCCAAGTCCACCCCATGCTCACGTGCCAACCGCCGCGCCTTAGGAGAAACCCGAGCGCTCGAAGGAGCCGCAGCGGGCGTTACAGCAGAAACATTCGCAGCGGCTGCGGAAGGGGCAGGTTTCGAATCCATCCGCCTCCCCGATGCAGAAGAAGCTTCATCGACCGGAGGCTTCTCCCCCGGATTCACGATCCATGCAATCGTCTGCCCCACAGGAATGACATCACCAGCCTGCGCCTTAACGCCTGCCAGGATTCCATCGGCCGGCGCCTCAATCTCCACGACGGCCTTGTCGGTTTCAACATCCAGTAGGGGCTCACCTTTGGCGATGGCTTCGCCTTCCTTTTTTCGCCAGGACAAAAGCTTGCCGGTTTCCTGGGCCATCTCGAGCGCGGGCATAACTATGCTGTGGGCCATGTTGTTCTCTTAACGCTTTGCCCGGCGCGGCTTGGAAGCTTTCTTTCCTTCTTTTTTTGCGCTGGCTTCCACCATTTTCACCACGCGGGCGCTGGGCGGTCCGTCGTGTTCGCGAGTGGTTTCCAGCGGCCCATCGACGGTTACGTAGGCTGCGCCCGCAACAAGAAGTTTTTCCGCCGGGAAACGCGTGATCACTTCGTGGCCGGTTTCGGTCACGACAATTTCTTCCTCGATGCGCGCTGCGCTCCAGCCGTCTGTGGCGGGCCAGAAAGTTTCCAGTGCGAACACCATCCCCGGCTTGATTACATGCGAATGCTCGAGTGAAACGAGGCGGCTGATGACCGGTTTCTCCCAGATCGCCAGGCCAATGCCGTGGCCGAATTGCAGCGCGAAAGCCGCTTCCTCGTCGGGGAAGCCGAACTCCTGCGCTTTGGGCCACACTGCCGCAATTTCCGCGGTCGTGCGGCCGGGTTGAATGAGGGAAATCGCGGCATCGAGATAATCGCGGCAACGCTTGTAGGCGTCCACCATCACCCGCGACGCGTACCCAATCGTGAAGCACCGGTAATAGCAGGTCCGGTAGCCCATGTAGGAATGCAAAATGTCGTAGTACAACGGGTCGCCCGGACGCAGCACGCGATCCGAGAACACGTGCGGGTGGGGATTGCAGCGCTCGCCCGAAATCGCGTTCACCGCTTCGACATATTCCGAGCCCAAATCGTAAAGCACCTTGCTGACCAGGCCGACTGCTTCATTCTCCCGAAGGCCGGGCTTCATAGCGCAATACAGGTCGTGGTACGCGGCGTCCACCATCATTGCCGACATATTCAGCAGAGTGATCTCATCCTGTGTCTTGATCACGCGGGCGTCGGACATGATCTGCTGGCCGTCTACCACAGTGATTCCTTCGCGCTGGAGCGCAAAAAGAATCGGCGGCTCGATGATGTCAACTCCGAGCGGCTCCTTGTGCAGTCCGCGCTTTTCCAGCTCGATGCGGATTTTTTTGGCGACATCTTCCGCGCGACCCATTTCGGGTGACATGGCACCGCGCAAGAGAGGAATCCCCGCTTGCGAGCGCTCGCCCAGCCACGGGCAATGCAGCCGGTGATGCTTCGCCGCCGAACCGAAATCCCACATCAGTGGTTCGTCGTTTTGCGGTAAGAGGGTGAAGCGGCTGTTCTTGTCCTGAGCCCACGAGCCGATGTGCGTCGAAGTAATGTAGCGCACATTGTTCATGTCAAAGCACAGCAGGGCGCCCATCGAGGATTCCGCGAGCAGCATTTTCGCGCGAGCGAGCCGTTCGCGCCGCAAGCGATCAAAATCCACTCGCTGCTCCCAGTCAACCGCCATAGTTCCGTATGTAGGTAATGCCACGATGCACCCCCCCAAGTAGCACAAGCACTCTTGCCTGTGCGCTTTTGTAAGCCACCCGACCCTGAGCGTGAACGTCTTGCGCTAAACGAACAAATGCGAAACCCGCACAGGCAGGAGTGCCTGTGCTACGAAAATCAATCTCCTACCTTTTGCACATCGCCCGCGCCGCTTCAAAAACAGATTTCTCGGTCGGAATCGTAGCATCCTCAAGCGGCGGCGAAAACGGAATGGGCACATGCATCGCGCCAATGCGCTTCACCGGCGCGTCGAGATCGTAGAACGCGCCCGTCGCGATCACGGACGCAATCTCCGCCGTGACGCCGTACTTCTCGTAACCTTCGTCCACCACAATCGCCCGCGAAGTTTTCTTCGCCGATTCGATCAAAGTTTTTTCATCCAACGGCCAAGTCGTCCGAGGATCCACAACTTCCGCGCTGACCCCGATTTCCTCGAGCAGCGTTGCGGCGCCAAGTGCCACTTGCACCATGCTGCTGGTCGCCACGATAGAGATGTCTTCGCCCTCGCGTTTGATGTCTGCCAAACCGAATGGGATCGTATATTCCTCGACTGGCACGGGGCCTTTCACTCTGAACATCATCTTGTCTTCGATAAAGATGACTGGGTTATCGTCACGAATGGCCGTCTTCAGCAATCCTTTGGCATCGTAAGGCGTTGACGGCAAGACCACCTTCAGGCCGGGAATATGGCTGAGCCATGCGTGCAGCGATTGCGAGTGCTGCGCGGCCGAACGGCGCGACGCCCCCAGCGTCGTCCGCAGAACCATCGGCACTTTCCATGCGCCTCCGGACATATAGTGCACTTTCGCTGCCTGGTTCACCAATTGGTCCATGATGAGCGTCAGGAAATCTCCGAACATAATGTCCACGACTGGGCGCAGCCCCGTCATC
>Ga0206991_10415_pt1 | contig 10866 bp, 6 predicted proteins | sample Alteio_BWMinCont_9_FD_153286 | JGI IMG/M metagenome (GOLD analysis project Ga0206991, IMG submission 153286) | Enriched cells from forest soil in Barre Woods Harvard Forest LTER site, Petersham, Massachusetts, United States -... | ecosystem: Environmental > Terrestrial > Soil > Temperate forest >...
AATCGGACTATAAACAGCGATTGGCCGATGCTCTCGAGCCAGCTATTGCTCCGGCATTTGCGCTGGCACGCGAGGCCGGGCGCCGCACCGTCTCCATGCGCCATTTCGACGTGCAGTTGATCGGCGGAATGGTGCTGCATGAGGGCAAGATCGCGGAGATGAAAACGGGCGAGGGCAAAACGCTGGTCGCCACGCTCCCCGCCTACCTGAATTCACTCACCGGACGCGGCGTCCACATCATCACGGTAAACGACTATCTGGCGAGGCGCGATGCCGAGTGGATGGGACCGATCTACAAGGCTCTCGGCCTGACCGTGGGCGTGATCGTTCACGATCTCGATGACGTGCAGCGTCGAGCGGCCTACGGCGCGGACATCACCTACGGCACCAACAATGAGTTCGGCTTCGACTATCTCCGCGACAACATGAAATACGATCTGGCCGATTGCGTGCAGCGCGGCCATCACTTCGCCATCGTCGACGAAGTCGACTCCATCCTGATTGACGAAGCGCGGACTCCGCTGATCATTTCCGGTCCCGCGGAAGAATCGACGGACAAGTACTACCGCATCGACAAAATTATTCCCAAGCTCATCCAGGAAATCGACTACACCATAGACGAAAAACACCGAACGGCGACGCTTACCGAAGACGGCGTCTCAAAAGTAGAGCGGCTCCTGGGCCTGGGCAACCTCTACGATCCGGGACACATGGAGACGATTCATCACGTCTACCAGGGATTGCGCGCCCATACTCTCTACAAACGGGACGTGGATTATGTGGTCAAGAATGGCGAAGTCATCATCGTCGATGAGTTCACCGGACGCGAAATGCCCGGTCGGCGCTGGTCGGACGGCCTCCACCAGGCTGTCGAAGCCAAAGAGGCCGTGAAGATCGAGCGCGAAAATCAGACTCTCGCCACAGTTACCTTTCAAAATTATTTCCGGATGTACCAGAAACTCTCCGGGATGACGGGTACGGCAGAGACCGAGGCCGCCGAGTTCAATAAAATCTACAATCTGGACGTCGTGGCCATACCGACCAACCGTCCGCTTCGGCGGCACGAATTTTCCGACGTCGTCTACCGTACCGTCGACGAAAAATACGAGGCCGTGGTAAACGGCATGATCCTGGAAGACGGAACGCACGCGAACGGAATCCGGCAGCTCCACGAAAATGGACAGCCCGTGCTGGTCGGAACGATCTCCATCGAAAAATCGGAGCACCTTGCCGGTCTCCTCAAAAAAGCCGGTATTCCCCACCAGGTGCTCAACGCCAAGCAGCACGAACGGGAGGCGCACATCATCGCCCAGGCGGGCCGCAAGGGCGCGGTTACCGTCTCCACCAACATGGCCGGACGCGGAACGGACATTCTCCTCGGAGGCAATCCCGAGGCCATGACGCGGGACTATTGCCTGAAGAACCGGCTGGCGATGCCCTACGCCGCGGCTTCAGCCGTGATCGGAGGTGACGGCGACGGCGCCCATGCCCCAGCGCAAAACATGGTTCTCTTCCAAATTGAGGGCAAGATCTTTCAAGTTCCCCAGGAGCAGTGGCAGCCCATCTATAACCAGTTCGTTCAACAATGCGCTTCCGAGCGTGAAGAGGTCATCGCCCTGGGCGGCCTGCACATCCTCGGCACCGAGCGCCACGAGGCTCGCCGGATCGATAATCAGCTTCGCGGCCGCGCCGGCCGCCAAGGCGATCCCGGCTCCTCGCGTTTTTTTCTTTCACTTGAAGACGACCTGCTCCGGGTCTTCGGCGGGGAACGCGTAAAGGCGCTGATGTACCGCCTGGGCATGACCGAGGGCGTACCGATCGAATCCAAACTTATTTCCCGTCGAATCGAAAACGCTCAAAAGGCCGTGGAGGCTCAGAACTTCGAGGCCCGCAAGAACCTGCTCGAATACGATGATGTCATGAACAAGCAGCGCGAGACGATTTACGCCATCCGGCGATCCGCGCTGGAAGGGAAAGATCAGAAAGAGTACGCGTTGGGAATTGCCGAAGATCTGGCCCTCGGATTGGTCCAGTCGTTTTGTCCGAAAGAGGAACATCCCCAGAAGTGGAACCTGACGCAATTTTCCGGCGAAGTGCTGGGACAATTTGGAATTGACCTCAAGACCGCAGGCCTCGATCCGGCCGCCATGTCTCACGACGAGTTGGGCCATGCGCTGGTAGAGAAGGTCAAGCAGAAGTACGAAGAAAAAGAGGCGCTCTTCGGCCCCCCGATGATGCGCTGGCTCGAGCGCCGCATCATTCTGGATATCGTGGACACACAGTGGAAAGACCATCTGCTCAGCCTCGACCACCTGAAGGAAGGCATCGGGCTGCGCGGTTACGGCCAAAAGGATCCCCTCGTCGAATTCAAAAAGGAGGCCTTCACACTTTTCGAGGAGATGATGGGCCGCATCGACATCGAAACCACTCGCTATCTCTTCCTGATCCAGCCGGCGCGCCCTGAGGATGAAGCTCGCGAAATCGAGCGACGTCAGCGCCTTCAGCAGAAGCAACTGCAATATCAAGCCGGACCGGCCCAGGCGGAAGCCCCAAAGCCCGTGCGAGCCGGCGCCAAGGTCGGCCGAAACGATCCGTGCCCGTGCGGAAGCGGCAAGAAATATAAGAAGTGCCACGGCCAGGCGGCCTGACCCCTTTGCCAGAAGCCCTCCCGGGCCGGCAAAGAGCAGGCAAAACTCACGTGCACCCCTTTCCCGTATCGGATAGTTTCTATCCCAGGTCTCGCCACGCTTCCCATTTCGAACCACGGGGCTTGCGTAACCCTCTTTATTTTTAGATACATCGGACCGAGCCGAACTGGCGACGAGCGTGCTTCTGCAAAGGGGTCGCTGTGTCTAGGGGGAAGTGTGGTCGTTACCACCCAGGTTCGTGTCTGCCGTATTGGTGCTTGCTCGACGGCAGTTCCCCCATCTTTAGCTCGCAATGGCGTATGCCTCGCGCACTATTTAGATGAAGTCTTTACGAGAGTATCGGCTGTGCAAGCACGTTGCGAGCACGGGGAGTTGCCTGACTCTCGAACGCTCGCTTGGCTAGGCGAGCAAGGCGACCTCGCCGTGGGACTTCTGTCCGGCGAGGGGCCAGATGGGTCTGAAGATCGCACCCGTCTGCTCGAGCTATTACTGTGCCTGGCTAACCTTCACGAATCTTTAAGGCAACCGGCGAGCGTGAAAGCCAGCAAGCCGAAGCCGAAAGTCCGAGAAGGGCAACTGAAATAGCGGAGCCTGCGACATGCCACCTCAACTACCGCAACCAAAAATTGCACCGTCGATGCCGCACATTCCGGGAGTAAGCGATGCGCGCGCGACTGCCCAATCCAGCTTCAAGCCGCTCGTTGCCGTGGCCCTGGCCGCTATTCTTTGCGCCGGTGGGACCGCGTTATGGCTGGTACGCCGTCATAGTGGAGCGCCTAACGCATCGGCCTCCAGCGAATCCGGGGGTGCCGAACCGGCAATTTCCGATCCTATTGCGACCAAGACCCAAACCGGCGTAGACCCTGACGCTGTGGCTACCGTCGACGAACTTGCTAAACCCTGGTCCTCAAAAAACTTCAATTTTATCGATCCTAAAACCCACAACAGCATCCCGGCGATGATCATCCGCCTGCCCTCACCCGGAACACGCGCCGAATCTTATTGGGCGTTTTCGACAAAGACTCCTTTTTCCAATTGCGAGTTGAAATTCGTCAGCGATTTAGCCGAACTATCTCAGCGCTACACGTACACTTCCAATCACCCTATGGTGGTCAGCACGTGCGAAGGCACGCTTTACGACCCTCTCAAAATGGCCACCCTGCCCGATGGCTCCTGGGTCCGCGGCGAGATCGAAAGAGGCGGGGGACTTCGGCCGCCGCTTGCGATTCAGATCCACCTGCATGGCAGCAGCATCGTGGCCGACCGCAGCGAATGACGTTCGCTGATCGCTGTTCGTTACCGCAGCGAGAGTCTTCCCGCAGGATGAACCCTCGCGGCCACGACTTCTTTAAGTAACTTCTTTAAGTAACTTCTTTAAGTAACTTCGCTAAGTAACTTCACGACAACAAGGAACTCCCGTGTCGCCTGAAGCGGCACATTTTTTCCTGCGCTCCAGCCAATTGTTTCGTATGCTTCACATCCTGATTTACAGGGTGAAGCGACTGCATGCCTGACCTAAAGCAACTCGCGCGGGAAATCTTTCACGAAACGCTCGCCGCCATCGATATTCCTATCACCATGCGCCGGAAGCTGACGCGAAGCGGTTCGTGCATCGCTTTCGATGGCGCAGTGACCGATCTTGCCGCCTACGACCACATCGTCGCTATTGCCATCGGCAAGGCATCGGTGGCCATGGCTCACGGATTCGTGGACCTCCTCACACCTGACTTTGCTTTCGAAGGCATTCTGGTTGCACCCCATGAAAGCCTCGCCCCAGTCACAGGATTTCGTGCCATCGGGGCGAGTCATCCAGTCCCGGATAACGGCAGCGTCAGCGCCGCACGAGCCATCGTCGATCTGCTCTCGCGATGCGACAGGCGAACGCTCATATTTTTCCTGCTTTCGGGGGGCGGTTCGCCGCTCGTGGAAATGCCGCTCGATCCGAACATCACCCTGGAGGATCTGCGGCAATTGAATCGTCTGTTGGTCAGTTGCGGCGCTCCGATTAACGAGATCAATGCGGTGCGCAAGCACCTATCTGCGGTGAAGGGCGGGCGCCTGGCTGTACTCGCGGCGGCGTCCACCAAGCTCACTTTCGGAATCACGGATGTACCCGCGGGATGCGAGTCGGCCCTCGGGTCCGGGCCGACGCTGCCCGATCCGACGACGGTTGCCGATGCCTGCCGAGTGATCGAACAGTACGATCTGTACTCGAAGCTTCCCGCATCGATTCAGGCCAAATTTGCCCATCCTGAATCGATCCCTGAAACACCGAAGGCCGGCGATCCTTCTTTCGCGACGTCTCGATTTTCACTGCTGCTCGACATGCACGATCTCTTTCATCATGCACATCAAGCCGGCGAAGCCCGCGGCTTCTTCACGCAATGCGACAATTCCACCGACGATTTGCCCATCGGCCAAGCCACGGATTGTTTGCTGGAGCAGCTCACCTCGGCCGCACGGACCAATCGCGGGCGTCGCGTGGCGATTATTGCGGACGGCGAAGTGAGTTCGCCCGTCCGGGGCAATGGTATTGGCGGCCGCAATTCCGCATTCGTACTTGATTGTGTGGAAAAGATCGCTGGAAAAGCAGTGGCCGTCTTGAGCGCAGGAACGGATGGGAAAGATGGCTCGAGCCCGGCGGCCGGGGCCGTGGCTGACGGCGCAACGCTCGAAAGATCACGCGCGGCAGGACTTGATCTGCATGACTTCGCCGCTCGAAGCGATTCCTACAACTTTTTTCGCCAACTCGGAGACGCCATCGAGACCGGCCCCACCGGCAACAATCTCCGCGACCTCCGCATCCTGCTGGCAGAATGAGCTTTTGCGGGATGAGCTAGGGAGTCGCTCTGGTCTGCTGTTGCTCGATCTTCTTCAGCCTTTCGTTCATTTCCGCGAGATTTCGGTCGATCTTGTCCAGCCGCTCCACGATCTGCGGGTTCGCAGGGGCCTGCTGGCCCGCGGGCGAATTGCCGGCGGCCGCAGGTGACGCCGCGCCAAACTGCCGCTCACGGTTTTGTTCACCGCCGGGATTCTTCAGCCGCGCGATCTGCTGTTCGATCACAGGACCGCCCCCAGAAGGGATATCGCCACTCTTCCGGAGTGTCTCCAGCGGATCGATTGCTGCAGGATCCCCACGTTCACCCAACGCCAAAACCGCCGCCAAGCGAATGTCGAAATCCGGATCATTCAGCTGCTCGATCAGGCGCGATTCCACAGAGCCATCCTTCTTTGCGATTTGCCCCAGGCTGCTGATCGCGGCGGTGCGCAGCCGCACAGGTTTGCCCTGCTCGAGCCAATCCAGGAGTCGCGGCACGGCCTGATCGTCGCCGAGCATACCCATTGCGCGCAGCGCCGCCCGACGAATCATGTCATCGGGCGAATCGGTGGCCGCTGCGCTTTCGAGCGTGGCCATTGCGCCCGCTGCCTTACGCTGCCCCAGCCCGAGCAATGCGGCGGCGCGAACCCGGTAAGCGATGTCTTTGCCGGCGATCTCCGTTAGCCTCGCGGCCAGCGCCGAATCATCGGAAAACTTGGCGAGTTGGTCCACGGCTATCTCGCGCACCCAGGGCTCAGGATCCGCCAAGCCGGGCAGAACACCCTTCTCCGCCTGCGCCCCTCCGACCTTACCGAGCGCGGTCAGAACCTGTACGCGTACTCCCCAAAAACGATCCCCTGTCGCCGCCGCACTCAGAGCCGAGATCGCGGAGTCGCTCCCCTTAACGTCACCTAACGCCTGCGCCGCATCCGCGCGGTCCGGCACGTCCTGGGCATGCTGAAGTTGATAGATCCACTCTGCAGTTGATTTCTGGAATTCCACGGATTTCAGGATTTTGTCGCCCTTGTCGAACAAAACCATCAGCGGTTGCGACTCCGCGGGAAATGAAAACGTTTCGTCCGCCTTCGTCAACGTAATGGGAACGCTTTTTGTTCCCGCAGCGGTTGTGACCGCCACCTCCACCGGCACTTCGAAAAGGCCCACGTGGCCGCGCACGTCTTGCGTCTGCTTTACTTCCATACGCACTTGTCCGGTGCCCGCGTCATACGTCGTGTACACAACGAACCGTGGCGCTCCCGCGCCGTAGATCCATTGATCGAAAAATCGGTCTACGCTGACGTGCACCGATTCCTCGATCGCCTTGATCAGGTCTGCGGTGACCACGTTCTGCAGCCGATTCGCTTGCAGGTAGTGCTGCAGTGCATGAAAGAAGGCTTCGTCACCCAGGCTTTGCCTCAGCATTTCCAGCACCAGCCCGGCTTTCCCGTAAATATTGCCGGCATATTCGAGAGAGTCTCGAAACTCGTGAGTCACGATGGGCACATCAAACAAGCGCCGTTGCCGGAACCACGTCGCTTGTGCGCGCCAGCGCGCATACGAAGCATTGTCCGCGCCGTACTGATGCTCCTCCCAAAGCGAGGCCATGAACGTGGCGAACCCTTCGTTCAGCCACAAGTTGCCCCAGTCCTTCGTGGTCACGAGATCACCGAACCACTGATGGCTCATCTCGTGGGAGACCAAACCGTCCTGGCCTTCCAGGCTCTCGCGCACCAGCGCGGGATGCATCAAACTCCGCGCCGTAAGCGTCGTTGCGCTCACATTCTCCATACCACCCAGCGTGAACTGATCTACCGCCGTCTGGTCGTACTTGTCCCAGGGATAGGGCACGCCCAGCCGGTCTGAAAAGAAGCTCAGCATCTCGGGGGTGCGCGCAAAGGTTGGTTCAATGCGGTTCCCTTCACCGTGAGGCACGCGATAATCGATGGGGGTATTCCGCCAAGTTTTCTTGCTTTCGTCGAACTCGCCGGCCACCAGCGAAATTAGATACGTAGAGATGGGTTGAGATTGCCGCCAGGTCCAGGTCTTCATCCCCTGCCCAGCGTCGACCACGCTTTCGAGTTTGCCATTCGAAACGGTCACCCAATCGCGCGGAACCGTAACAATCATCTCCGTCTTCGTGCGATTGTTCGGGTAATCGTAGATGGGGATATAGTAACGGGTGTCCTCGGCCTCTCCCTGGGTCCAAATTTCTTTTGGCTGCGCGGAATAACTCTTATTCGGCAGAATGAAATAGAGGCCTTTCTTCGGGCGGCCTTCGTAGCGAATCGTGACCTCGTGTTTGTCGCCGGCCTTACCGGCGCCCTCCAGATCCACGCGCAACTTCGCGTCATCGGTCGAAAAGCGCGCCTCTTTGCCATCCAGGCTCGCGCTTTGAATCGTCAGCCCCACCGAATCGAAATCCAGTTCATGCAAACCGTCTTTGAGGGTAGTCAGCGTATGCGTCACTTGACCTAGAACCCGACGCTGGTCCAAATCAAACCGCAATTCAATCCGCGCATTCTGCAAATCGTAATCGCGGCTGGGCGCAAACGGCTGATCTGCCCGAGCCTTCGGTCCGGCGGCGGCGCCTAAGGCTAACAGGCAGAGTAAAGTGATTGCGAGGCGTCCGTGCTTCTTCGCTTGCCCGGCTGTTAATGACGGAGTATTCGTCTTTGCGGCCATCTATCCTTCTCCTGCGCGTCTGCCTGGCGGGATTTTACCGCTCGATTGACGCTGATCGTAGCCACTGAGATCGGCCTTACGTTAGTTGCGTATTCGCTCAAACACGCTGCTCGCGCAAATAAGCGTCTTCCTTGCGAATCCAATCCTCGCGCCGAGGGGCGAAAAAATCGATATCGACCGTATCCTCGAGCGCTACCGCCGAATGCGGAACATTCGCCGGAATGTAGAGTACTTCGCCGCCATGAACGACGACTTCGCGATCGTCAAATACGAACTTCAGCACTCCCGACAAGATCAGCGAGAATTGCTCGCTTACGTGCCAATGTCGCGGCACGACTGCGCCGCGGGTCATGAGGAGCCGTGCGATCGTTGCATTTTCGCCGCTCAACATTTGACGCGACATCAAAGTATTGAGCTGCTCCGCTTCAAGCTTTTCCCACGACGTTTTCTCCATCTCTCCGCCTCCATCCTTATGAGTGTGATAATCTTCGCATCGTCGCCGAAATAGCAATCGCCGTCAATGCTCGACCACGAGTCATACCCACGGGGCTGGTAGAATGCCCTGCTACGCCTTGCCGGTCGTAACTTTAGCCATCCCTGGCCGATTCGTCAGCACCGATGACGCGCTCGGCTAGAGCATCCCATGAAGCTTCTTCGTCTCATCGCTATCGTCGTGCTTGGCTTCGAAATGCCGGTACCCATCTATTGGCTCATTCTGCATTCTCGAGTCTCCTTCTGGCGCAGGCACATTCGGGCTATATTTCCCGTGGCCGTCTTCCTGGCATGGGGAGTCTTCGACTCTCTCCTTTACTTTTTCCGGCGAGATTTGTTCCGTCCCGAGCGTGTGTCCTGGTTCGTGGCAATCGGAATGGCCATGATGGCGTTCGATGTTTTCGCTCTCTCCACCTCCGAAGCAGTGTTTGGCGGCCGCCGGCTCGTGGGGCACTCCGAATTGGCCGGTAGCGGCGAACTCATCGCGCACGGGCTGTACGCGCGCGTGCGTCATCCTCGCTATCTGGGTATGATGGCGGGCATGTTCGGAGCGTGCGTCATCGTCGCATCGCCATGGCTATGGGCCGTGAGCATCCTGTGGCTGCCTCTGGCGCTCGCGAACATTCACGCTGAAGAAAGCGAGCTGCGCGCGCGCCTCGGCTCGGCTTATGCCGCGTACGCAGAGAGAGTGCCTGCGCTCCTGCCTCTGCGGCTGGCATCGCGCAACAAAGATGTCTCGCGACCTTGAAACATGGCCTTGATCCAATCCCCAACAAAACGCCGCGTTGCCTTCCAAGGCGAGCCAGGCGCATTCAGCGAGGAGGCGGCCGTCAAGCTGCTGGGCGACCAGATCGAGACAGTACCCCGCCCGACTTTCGAAGCGATGTTTGCCGCCATTTCCGATGGCGCGGCTGACCTTGTTCTTGCCCCGGTTGAAAACAGCCTTGCGGGCTCGGTGTATCGCTGTTACGACCTGCTGCTCGAAAGCAAGCTGAGCATCACTGCCGAAGTGGTTCTGCCGATTGCTCACAACCTGATTGGGCCGCCCGGCGCCACGCTTGAGCAAGTCCGCTTCGTGCAATCCCACCCGGTGGCCCTGGCACAATGCACCCGCTTTTTCGAACAGCATCCCGAGATCACGCGAGTAGCGGCCGAAGACACCGGCGGCAGTGTTCGGGAAGTGGTACGTCGCGGCGATCCCAAGCGCGCCGCTATCGCCAGCCGTCGCGCGGCCGAGATTTACGGTGGCGTGATCCTGCAGTCGCATCTCGAAGATCATCGCCGCAACTTCACGCGCTTTCTTCTTCTTTCGGATCGTCCGGCCACACCCGCTGAGGCCAACAAGCTCTCTCTGGTTATCTTTCTGTTGCATCAGCCCGGCGCCCTGCACAAGGCTCTGGAGCCCATCGCACGACAAAATATCAATCTGGTCAAGATTGAGAGCCGTCCTATCATTGGCCATCCGTTTGAATATTGCTTCTATCTCGATTTGATGGCCTCGCCCGAAGCGCCGGGAACTCAAGCCGCGCTCAGTGAATTACGACAGCAGACCAGTGAAGTCCGTATCCTGGGCTGCTACGTCGCCGCGAAGTCACCGGGGTCCTCCTAGGCTTCCTGTTCGACTCTCACGCCTCGCTTTCAACCTGGAAGGCTTCCAGGAGGACCCAGGTAAACAAACTGCCGCCGTGGCGTTACAAATGTGCCCGCACCGAATTTGCTTCGTTTGCCCTTTATTCCGCGCCGCGTATAATCTTGGGGCCGCTGCACGCTGACTATGCGCGCTTGAAAGACACCGGCCGCGGCAAGATCAATCGTCTGCCAAACTCCATGACTCCTGCTTATTTGCAGTGCATCGAAGAACGCTGCCAGCGTCGCTACCCGCTCGACAATAAAGAGCACCAGTGTTCCGCGTGTGGCGGCCTGCTCGATGTCCGATACGACTTTCCGCGAATCGATCCGAATTCGATGCGCCAGATGTGGCAGCAGCGCAAGATGAGCAGCGCCATCATCGACCAAAGCGGCGCGTGGCGCTACCGAGAGCTTTTGCCCTTCGTTCCGCCGGGAGCCAACGTGGTCAGCCTCTCCGAGGGCCGCACTCCGCTCCTCGAGGTGGTTCACGCCGGAGAATGGGCCGGCGGGGTCAAGCTGGCCATAAAGCATCAAGGAAATAATCCCACAGGCTCCTTCAAAGATCTGGGCATGACCGCCTGTATAACCCAGGCCGCC
>Ga0206991_10306_pt1:2500-10853 | contig 10853 bp, 7 predicted proteins | sample Alteio_BWMinCont_9_FD_153286 | JGI IMG/M metagenome (GOLD analysis project Ga0206991, IMG submission 153286) | Enriched cells from forest soil in Barre Woods Harvard Forest LTER site, Petersham, Massachusetts, United States -... | ecosystem: Environmental > Terrestrial > Soil > Temperate...
TTATCGTTCCCGTCGAAAGAGCTTTACACCCCGAAGGGCTTCATCGCTCACGCGGCGTCGCTGCATCAGAGTTTCCTCCATTGTGCAAGATTCCCCACTGCTGCCTCCCGTAGGAGTCTGGCCCGTGTTTCAGTGCCAGTGTGGCCGTGTGCCCTCTCAGGCCGGCTACCGATCATTGCCTTGGTAGGCCATTACCCTACCAACTAGCTAATCGGCCGCGGACTCCTCTCTCGGCGCATTGCTGCTTTCCCTTCGCAGGCTTATGCGGTATTAGCCCCGGTTTCCCAGGGTTATTCCCCACCAAGAGGTAGATGATCCACGTGTTACTCACCCGTACGCCACTTTACTCATGGATTGCTCCACTTTCTCGTGCGACTTGCATGTGTTAAGCGCGCCGCCAGCGTTGATTCTGAGCCGGGATCAAACTCTCGTTTGATCTTGTGAGACTCCCGACCTTCGCCCATTCCATCCCTGTTGGAGACGAAACAGACTCGACCGGTTATATCGACTCGGTTTTACTCAAAGTTCTGACGAACATTACTTCTGCGTCCAACCAGATTGTCAAAGATCTGCGTAGCCAGCCAGACGATCCCCGTTTGCACGGAAAAGACCCAACCAACTACCGGCCTCGAAAGCCGTTTGGCCCGGGCGTCATTTTTGACAATGCACCGCCCGAACCGAAATTCGTGGGAACTGAAAGAACTGCCTGACAGGAGATGAGGCGTTACTGCTTCTGCTACCTGCCGAAACTGTATCCGTCGCTTTAAACTTCAGCAACGATACTCGCCCGGTGGCCATCGCCACTCCGGACTTTCGTCTTGCGAACTGATCAAGACGACCTTGATCAGAATAACAAACCTGGCAACTCTTGGCAACAGGTAAAGATAAAAAAATTGCAGGGCTGTGACTGTCTCCTTCAAGCAACACAAAACACAAAGGATTTTCCTCTTGAGCCGGACCTCAAGAGAATCCCTTAAGCTGCCGATAGGTACCTCAGAAGCCCCCTCATGTCTTCAACCACCAAAGTACTCGTCGCCGACGATCACGGCGTAGTCCGCAAAGGTCTTCAGTTCCTGCTCGAAACCGACCCATTGATCGAAGTGGTCGGAGAAGCGTGCGACGGCCGCGAAGCCGTTCGGCTCACCGAGCAACTCTGCCCCGATGTCGTCGTCATGGATATTACCATGCCGCAGCTCAACGGCATCGATGCTACCTCTCAGATCGTAAAGCGCGATCCCAACATTGGCGTAATCATGTTGAGCATGCACTGCGATGAGACTTTTCTGGTCCGTGCCCTGGCTGCCGGCGCCCAAGGGTATCTTCTCAAAGATTGCGCCGAAGCCGATCTGTTGCAGGCGGTCCGCTCGGTAGCCAGCAAGAAGCTCTTCTTCAGTCCCTCCATCACGCAGACGTTGCTCGAAGATTACATGCGCCAGATGCAAAGCGAAGGCCTGGAGGATTCCTACGACCTTCTCACCGACCGCGAAAAGGAGGTCTTGCAGCTCCTGGCCGAAGGCAAGTCGAACAAAGAAGCCGCCTCGCTGCTCAACGTCAGCCTCTACACCATCGAAACGCACCGCAGCCGTTTGATGCAGAAGCTAAACCTGCATTCCACGGCCGATATCGTGCTCTACGCCGTCCGTAAACGGATCATTCAGTAACTTTGCTAACGGCCCGTAACATGCTCGATCCTTTTCGGATCACACTATCGTGCGTTTATTCGCTCTCTTCCCGGTTCTCGTCCTCTCGCTGCCCGCCACCGCCCCGGCTTATTCGGTTCTGACCCACGAGGCCATCATCGATTCGTGCTGGCCCCAAAACCTGCGTCCGCTTCTTCTGAAGCGTTTTCCCAACGCCACCGACGATCAACTCCGGGAAGCCCATGGCTATGCCTATGGCGGCGCCATCATCCAAGACATGGGCTACTATCCGTTCGGCAGCAAGTTTTTCAGCGATCTGGTCCATTACACCCGTAGCGGCGACTTTGTCCTGGCCTTGCTCAAAGACGGTCAGCAATCGCAAGATCTGGACGACTACGCCTTCGCGCTCGGCGCACTCGCTCATTATGCCGCCGATAACCTGGGCCACCCGGTGGCGGTGAATCGAACGGTCCCCATGGTGTATCCCAAACTCCGAGCGAGGTTCGGCCCCCAAGTAACCTACGAAGACGATCCCGCCGCGCATCTGAAGACCGAGTTTGGCTTCGACGTCATCGAAGTGGCTCGCGGACAATATGCCAATGAGGCTTATCACGACTTCATCGGTTTCAAAGTTGCTAAGCCGCTTCTGGAGCGCGCTTTTGAAGAGACTTATTGCGTTCCACTCAAGAGCTTGTTTGCCAATCTGGATCTCGCGCTTGGCACCTATCGCTTCTCGGTGAGCCAGGCAATTCCGGAAATGACCAAGGCGGCTTGGGCGGCCAAGAAGAAAGACATTCAAACGTTGCAGGCGGGCATGACCCGCCGGCGATACGTTTATCGCGTAACGGTTTCAGCGTATCAAAAAGATTGGGATAACCAATATACGCGGCCCGGCCTGGGAGCGCGCTTCCTGGCATTTCTTTTCCGCTTGGTCCCCAAAATCGGACCGTTCCGGGCATTCTCCTTCAAAGTTCCGCCGGCTAGCGCGGAAAAAATGTTCCTCACCAGTCTCGATGACAGTATCCAGCGGTACAAAGAGCTTCTGGTGAGCGCGGACGATAACAGTCTCCAGATCCCCAACGAAAACTTCGACACGGGACGCCCCACACGCCTAGGCGATTATCATCTGGCGGACGAAACTTACGCCAAACTGCTGGAACACTTCGACGGCCATCTCAGCGACGTTTCCGATTCTATGAGAGGGAACATGCTCATGTTTTACGGCGCATCCGGGAATCCTGCGTCGGACAAGGCCATGGCCGTATTGGCCGCGTTGCGCGCCAACTCCAATTCGGCAACGAAGAACTAGCCTGCAGTCTCACTCGCGACTGGGTCGCTGGCCTCAACTTCACGCTTTAGGGGAAGCACCACGGCAATCCGCGTCCCTTTGCCAGGTTCCGATTGAATGGACAACTGGCCGCACAGCTCGCGCACGCGCTCAGTCATGCCCAGCAGCCCGAGTCCATAGGCCACGCCGCTATCCTGATCGAATCCCACGCCGTCGTCTTCCACCAGCACTGCGAGTTGGCCGTTTGAATCCTCCAGCTTGACGTGAATGTTCTTGGCTTGAGCGTGGCGCGCGCAGTTGGTGAGCCCTTCCTGCACGATGCGATAGAGATACGTGCGGTGAGGATCGGGGACGTCGCGCAGATCGCCGTCCACTTCCAGCCGAATGGGCGTGTTGTAGCGCCTCGAATACTCCCGCGCCTGCCATTCCAGCGCCGGCCCCAGCCCCAGCACGTCCAACATGGCGGGCCGCAATCCCATGGCGATGTCGCGAGTGCTCCTGAGCGTGCTTTCAGCCAGTTTCTTGGCCTGATCCAGATGCGGATCGGTTTCGCCGCCCGGTGTCGCCCGCCCCCGTTCCATATTTCCCAATTCCATGCGCAGCGCCGTAAGCAACTGGCCGATTTCATCGTGCAACTCCCGCGACAGCGCCTTTCGCTCCTGCTCCTGCGAGGAGACCAACTGCTGCGAGAGATGCCGCAGACGTACTTCAGCCAGTTGGCTCGACTTCTGATGAGCCGCTGATTCCTTCTCGAGCGACGAGATCCGGAACACGCTGGCTCCCGCTATGATCGCGCCCAGCACCAGCGCGGTCAGCAGCGTCTCCCATATGTCGTTCTGCAGGTTCACCACAGACTGGCTCAAGTCTCGGCGGCGCGATTCGAAGTTCTCCTCGTTCAGCTTCCCCAGCTCTTCGGCGATCGCGAAGATCGGCATGGTCTCGGATCCAAAGCCGTCATCTACAAACTGAGCTCTGGTTTGTGCCGGGGGTTGCTGAAACTCGGCCCCCACAGTCGTCAGGTAAGCCTCCAGGGCGCTCTCCAGCCGCTCCACGGGCCGGCTGCTATGTTGTGGCCGCAGCGACCTCAGTTCAGCCAGGCTGAGTTCCGTCTTGGCACGAAGGCCGGCCAACTGGACGGCATAAGCGCTGACCGGAGCGTCCCGCTCCAACAAGCGGTCACGACGCAGCACGGCTACCCGGGACGTGTCCGAGCGGATGCTTTCCACCACATTTTCGATATGGCGGTAAGTATCCTCCACAGCCAGAATCTGCTGGTGAATCCGGCGCGTCTCCTGAATGCTTGCTACGCCGGACAAACCCATGATAATTAACATGAATCCGAGGCCGAACACGGACACTGGCCAAATGCTTTGCGGGACGGGTTTCATGGAGTTACGAGCCTCAAGCAGTACTCCTAGCGAGCCCAGTACTGGACCCCCATGTACTATCGACGGGATTGTCCGCCTCCGTTAGCCAGACGAAAATCGGAAGCACGTCACATAAATAACTCCGGTAAGAAAACCGGTCCAAAGGAATGAAAATGATCAACAATCGAGCTTTACTTTTTCTCATCCGGGCTTGGCGGGATCGCCGGGGCCAGGATCTCATCGAATACGCACTTATGGCTGGCTTCGTCGCCGTCGCCGCTGGGGTCATCATGCCTACCGTCTCCAGCAGCATCAGCACCATCTTTAGCAACGTCGCCTCCGTAATGACCGTGGCAGCCAGCTAATAGACGCTCCGGAGGTAACGTTCAGAAGCACTTCGTGCGAACCTTCGGCAAGGTTGCTCGTACCTTAACAGTATGAGTAGCTTTCTTTCGGACCTGCGCCACGCCGTCCGGGTGCTGACTGGCAATCCCGGATTCACAACCGTGGCTGTCGGCGCCCTGGCTCTCGGCATAGGGGCCAATGCCGCGATCTTCTCGGTAGTAAACGCGGTTTTGCTGGCGCCGCTCCCCTACCCGAACTCCGATCGCATCATGCGTATCGAGCGCGGGTTCAAAGGCTCCGACGGTGGAGGGGGCTCCGTCTCGATTCCCAAGTACATGGCGTGGAAGAAGGCCAACCAGACCTTCGCAGCCATGGCACTCTACGATTTCTCGGGTCCCGGGATGAACCTGGGCTCAGGCGACCGTCCTCAGCAAATCAGAGGTATCCACGTCTCCTCAGAATATTTCCAGGTCTTCGGCGTCACTCCCTCCTTCGGCCGCACGTTCCTGGCGGAGGAAGATCAGCCGAATAGAGGGAAGGCCGCTGTCCTAAGCAACGATCTGTGGCGAACCCGCTTCGGAAGTAACCCGTCACTGGTCGGCAATCCGATCCTTCTCGGCGGCGATCCTTACACCGTGGTCGGAATCCTCCCCGCTAGCTTCCATTCCGACCCTCCGGCCGATGTTTTCATTCCTATGCAGGCCGACCCGGAAAGCACTAACCAAGGCCACTACCTGCTCGCCGCCGGCCTGCTCAAGCCAGGCGCTACTCTGGACTCGGCCAAGGCCAACATGGCCGTAGCAGGCGAGCAGTTCCGCGGCGCCAATCCCAAGTGGATGGACAAGTCCGAAACCGTCTCGGTGATTCCCCTCCGCGATGCAGTGGTCGGCGACGTTCGCCTCGCTCTGCTGATTCTGGTAGGGGCCGTTGGCTTCGTTCTTCTGATCGCTTGCGCCAATGTGGCCAATCTCCTGCTGGCCCGAGCCGCCGGACGCCAACGGGAAATCGCCATTCGCACTGCCATAGGCGCCAGCCGGGGCGATCTCATCCGTCAGTTGCTCACCGAAAGCGTTTTACTCTCCGCCATCGGCGGTGTCCTCGGGCTGCTCATCGGAGCCTGGAGTGTACCTCTGCTGCTAGCCGTCAGCCCGGGCGACCTGCCGCGCATCAACGCGGAGGATCATGTCTCCTCGGCAATCTCAGCGCTCGATTGGCACGTGCTGGCCTTCACTTCCGCCATCGCGCTCCTCACCGGCGTGCTTTTCGGACTGCTGCCGGCTCTGAGAATTTCCAAGCTCGATGTGAACTCGGTGCTGAAGGAAGCCAGTGGGCGCTCGGGAACCGGACTCCGCCACAATCGCATGCGCAGCGTGCTGGTCGCCGCCGAAATGGCACTGGCTGTGATCTTAGTGGTCGGCGCCGGCCTGATGATACGGACTTTCGCCGGCCTGCGATCGGTCCAACCCGGCTTCGATCCACGCGGCGTGATCACGATGCAAACGTCGCTAAGCGGTGGACGCTACGATAGCACCGCGAACGCCGCGAACATGATTCGCCAGGTGGTGGATCGTATCGAAGCGCTGCCTGGAGTCCGCGCGGCGGCGGCCAGCGTCGCGGTGCCCGTCGACAGTCTCGGCCTCGACCTACCCTTTAACATCGAAGGCCGTCCTCCGGAGAAGGGTAGTTTATACAACGGTGACGAACTATGGCGTTTTGGCAGTCCCCATTATTTCAGTGCGCTTCGCGTGCCTCTCTTAAAGGGCCGCGTTTTCGACCAACGCGACACTGGAAACTCAGCCCGCGTACTGATCGTTAACGAAGCGTTCGCGAAGAAGTATTGGCCCAAAGGCGACCCCATCGGCCAGCGCATCACGATCGGCAAAGGGCTTGGCCCGCAGTTTGAAGATCCGGCACGTGAGATCGTCGGAATCATGGGAGATATCCGGGAAAATGGCCTCAAACGTGGCGAGCAGCCGGTGATGTACGTGCCACAAAGCCAGATTACGGACGGCCTCACAAAACTCGCCAATAGCGTGATCCCGCTCAGTTGGATCGTTCAAACCGCGGGGGACCAGTCTTCGCTCAGCGCCGCCATCCAGCACGAGATCCAATCCGTGGACAGCCAACTGGCCGCTTCCAAGATCCGCACGATGGACCAGGTGATTTCCGACTCCACGGCGCGCCAGAATTTCAACATGTTGCTGCTCACCATCTTCGCCGGTCTGGCGCTGTTGCTGGCCGCCATCGGAATCTACGGGTTGATGTCCTACACGGTGGAGCAACGGACGCAGGAAATCGGCATCCGGATGGCGCTCGGGGCCAGCCGCGGCGACATGCTCCAACTGGTAGTGCGCCAAGGGATGCTGCTCACTGGCATCGGCGTCGTGATTGGTCTGGCTGCCTCGTTTGGCCTCAATCGGCTTTTGGCGGATTTGCTTTTCGGCGTGAAGGCCACCGACCCCATTACCTACGCAGCAGTAGCGGCGATCCTGGTTTCGGTGGCGCTGCTCGCGACATACATTCCCGCTCGCAGGGCCACGAGAATCGATCCCCTGGTTGCGCTACGCTATGAGTGACCGTGGTGAAAAACAAATGGGTTACACCGTGATCCTAGAACAGGAGCCAGATGGTGAATACATCGCTCTGGTTCCCGCCCTGCCAGGCTGCGTAACGCAAGGAGTCACACGGCTCGAAGTTCTTGCAAATATCCGTGAAGCCATAGAACTCTACATCGAGGACTGTATTGCTGCTGGTGATCCGGTGCCCACGGAGGCGGCAAGGAGTTCATCGAGCTCCAAGTTCCAGGCGGATGGCGAAACTTCCTGCCGGCCTGTCCGGCCAGGACCTCAAGCAAGCACTGCAACGTGCTGGTTTCATCCTGACGCGACAACGCGGAAGCCACATGATACGGAGACGGGATGAGCCTCGCGCAGCGGGCTTGTCTGTGCAGGAGTTATTGCGGCTTTTGTAGGAGCCGCCGGCGCCTTAGCGAACTATCGGGGGCTCAACCTAGTCCCAAGCACTTGAGCTAAGTGCCTGATTCCCCAACTCCAAACCCCCAATCGCCAACCCCTAATCCCCGGCTGCTACCCCGCCAGTTTGTTGAACAAACTGCCCGTTTCTGCCGTATACTCAGCTAGACGCTTATGAGTTTCCTTTCCAAGCAGTTCATCGACGTTATCCAATGGACCGAACCGGAAGATGGGATTCTGGCCTACCGTTATCCCATGGAGGACATGGAGATCCAGAACGGCGGCAAGCTCACGGTGCGTGATTCCCAACTGGCCGTCTTCGTCAACGAGGGCCGCGTGGCCGACGTTTTTGCGCCGGGCCTATACACGCTCAACACACAGACGCTGCCGATTCTGACGTACCTCATGAATTGGGATAAGGCGTTCAAGTCCCCATTCAAATCGGACGTCTATTACTTCTCGACGCGGCTGCAAACCAACCAGCGCTGGGGCACCGCCACGCCCATCACCATCCGCGACAAGGAGTTCGGCGCAGTCCGCATGCGCGGCTACGGCATTTACGCATACAAGATCGCCGATCCCAAGCTGTTCTACCAAAAGATCAGCGGCACTCGCGACATGTACCGTGTGCCTGACCTCGAGGGCCAGTTGCGCAACACCATTGTCGCGCGCATGACCGACAGTTTCGCGCAGAGCTCGGTGCCCTTCCTCGATATGGCGGCCAACCAGGCGGCGCTCGGC
>Ga0206991_10418_pt1 | contig 10777 bp, 9 predicted proteins | sample Alteio_BWMinCont_9_FD_153286 | JGI IMG/M metagenome (GOLD analysis project Ga0206991, IMG submission 153286) | Enriched cells from forest soil in Barre Woods Harvard Forest LTER site, Petersham, Massachusetts, United States -... | ecosystem: Environmental > Terrestrial > Soil > Temperate forest >...
TTTATAGATTTTACGATGAACGGGCTTATTCCAAATTTAAACGGAATAAAACTCCATGTCTGGGGAACTCATAATCAAAGGGGTTTTACGATTGCTTGCCGGTTGCATCGTGCTGTGGCCGGATGGCTGGAGTTCTGGTTCGTCGTGAACGGTATTGGAAATACCTCAAGTTTTGGAAGATTCCCTCTACGAAGAGCAACTATGATAGAGGGTGAAAACGAGACGCCGAATGAGTCGCAGGAAACAGATCTCGAACTCGTTGCGCAGGCCCAGCGCGGGAATAGTGCGGCTTTCATGGAGATCGTTAATCGGCATACGAGCAAGATGTTTTATCTTGCACTGTCGTTGACCGGGAACGCGTCAGACGCTGAAGACATTCTTCAAGAAACGCTTTTGGGCGCGTTCGAAGGAATTCAGGGGTTCGAAGGGCGGGCATCGGTAAAAACCTGGCTGACTCGGATTCTAATGAATCAGGTAGCCCGCCATCGCCGCTACCGTGAAGTCAGAAGCATCGTTCAAATTGGGCCAAAATCCGAAGAGATTTTGAAAGGGATCGCGCACTCTGGATCGGCCAATGACATGGACATTCGCATGGACGTGCTGAACGTGCTCCAGACTCTGCCTCTTGAATACCGCACCGTTATTGCGATGCGGGAGATTCAAGGGCTGGCTTACGGAGAAATTGCCGAGATGTTGGGACTGCCTGTCGGCACTGTTGAGTCGCGTTTATTCCGCGCCAGGCAACAGCTTCAGGAACTGCTTCGGGACTATTTCCCGAAAGACCGGAGGTGATCTTATGAATACATTTTCCTGTGAATTCAGCCAACGGTTAGGCGCGTTGCACTATTGTGAAGTGCCGGCCCCCGAACGAAAGGTTCTTGAGGCGCACATCGGCCTATGTCCAGCGTGCGCTCAACAGATGGAACAGCTCAAAGCATTGACCCAGCTCTTTACCACTTCACGAACCGCCGCTGTGCCCCAAATTATTTTGCACCGGTTTGCCAGGGAGGTCGCCTGGGCTGGCGTCTTAAAACTGGCGCGCGCACTCAGTTGTGCCGCGGCGGCTGTGTTGGTTGTCTCTACAGGGTGGATTTGGTATACCGAGTCGGCAGATTCGCAGTCTTCAGTGCCAACGGCGTCTCTTGCACTTCGAACCGACAGCAGTGGGAGTTCGGACAGCAACGATCCGGTTGTGCAAGCTTTAATGAAAGAGTATGGGCGTGACTAACACAAAATTAACGTTGGTTATCATGTTCGTAACCGCATTTGCCGCTGGGATTTCCACCGGTCTGGTGGTTGATCGTTCGGTTCGCCCTATGCCACCGCCGCCGTTTATGCTCAACGAGCTGAATCTAACACCCAATCAACAGGAAAAAGTCCATTCGATTTGGGCGGAAGTATTAAAAAAGAGAACGCCAGGCCATAATGGCCGAGACGCATTGCGAAGAGATCGGGACGAGGAAATTCGAGGGCTGTTGGCAAACGAGGAACAAAGAAACCGCTTTGCCGAAATTCAGCAAAAATACGACGCCAAACAAGAAGCGCTGAGCCAGGATTGGAAGAAAATTGAGGACGATGCCATCGAACAGACAAAGGCAATTTTGAACGAAGAACAGCGTAAAAAATTCGAAGTGATGGTGAACGAACGGTTGGAATTCAGAAAGCGGGACAAAACCGACCGCGAGAACAAGGGGGATACGACGTCGCCTACGCATGGCGAATGAATCGGGTTGCTCAATGATATTCATTGCTTCTTCAGCTATTACGAAACGATAGACAAATTCACCTTCAATCACTAAGCTGTTCCTACATCAATGATTTTACCAATTAGAAAGCCTGTGAGCCAAGAGCAGCGATAAATGTTTCTATTGATCTCTGGATTGATTTCTTTGTGCGGCTGCATTGCGCTGACGCTCTTTTGTTTTCTTTCGCATTCAAAAGCGCCGGCGAACGGCGCGGAGTGGACGGTCGTTTCCTGGTTTCGCGATCCGCAGGCGGTGTTTGGGGACGCGTCCTATTACATTATTCTGGCGGTCGTCGTCTTCTGGGTAGCCCAATTAATCGTTTACCTGCGGTCATGTGCGTTTTCTCCCAAGGACTTTTTGAAACGGCATTGGCCCGAACTGACCTTCGCACTGCTTGCGACGATCGTCTGCTTTATTTCGGTGCAATGCGAATTTCGCGTCATGAGCGATGAGGCGAATTTGCTCTCCGTCTCCGAAAACCTGCTCATACGAAAGAAAGCGTTGAATATCGTCCAAGCGGAGCACTATTACGGAAATCTGCAGATCATCCAGGAGATGCCGGACAAACGCCCATTGCTTTTTCCGTTCCTGGTCTGTCTTGTCCATCTCGTGCGCGGTTTTAATCCCAGCAACTCCTTCGTTGCAAATGGCCTTCTCTTGTTTTTCTTATTGGCGGGAGCAGCCGTCACCGTCCAACGACTGGTCGGCCGACTGGCGGCGTTTTCCACCGTGATCATGCTGGCGTCGTACCCGCTGATCTGCTTGTGCGCAACGTCAGGTGGATTTGATCTGATCGCGGCATTTTTTCTGTGCACATCTCTGCTCGCGCTGGCCATCTTCATGCGCGAACCGAGCGCGGAAACATTCGCATTTCTTTGGATCACGCTGCTGACCTTCGCTCATACCCGATACGAATCGTTCCTCGCCTTTCCAATTGTCTTTACCTGTGTGGCGGCGTTTGGATATCTGCGCCGGGAGTATTTTACGCGATATACGTACCTGTATGTTTTAACGCCCTGGCTGGTCCTGCCGTTGGCGTTCCAGCGATTCCTGACAATGAGCGGCGTAAAAGAGGGATACGAAGGATCGCAGTTCGGTCTGGAACATTTCCAGAAAAACGCCGACGAAGCGCTGAAGACCCTCAAGAATTTCAGCTATGAGCTTCCCTACCCCACGCTCTTGAACATCATTGCCGCCATCTGTCTGGTGTGGCTGGCGCTCGCGCTGATTTTAGGACGCATCACGATAAAGGATCTCTGGCAACGCCATTTTCTGGCTACGGCCGTGCTGTTAAGCACAGGCTTTCTAATTTTGTTTCTTGCGTACTTTTTTGGCCGCGTCGCCCATCCGTCTTCAGCGCGAATATTCGTCTTTTATGCCATCGTTGCGGCACTAATTCCGGTGGTGTTCCGCCATAATTTTCCGTCGTTGCTAGGCGACTACACGCTTCTGGGGATGGCTTGTGTTTCGGCAATCCTCTATCACTCCATTTCAATCGAGGATCGCTTTGCCAATACACAACATCTCATTCGTGAAATAGACGCCGAACGCGACTTCCTCGATCGCAATCAAATTGAATACGATTTCCTCGACAGAATCAACGATAAACGTTTCCTGATTATTTGCGATCGTCCGGTGGATTTTACGTCGTTGGGGTATGGGGCGATGGATTTTGCCACCGCCGATGCTCATTACCGGGAATATATGAGTAAACTTAATGCGCATTTATTCCTTGGCTACATCGTCTTTCAACGCATTGAATACAACACCCAATTACCCGTCCTCGGCGACCGGCTTGGTAATCAGTGGGGCTTAAGCGTGAAAGAACAACTTCAAATCCGTGGATCGGATCCGGATTCCCCGGGCGAATATCTCCGCATTTCAGTGGTGACTCCGGCAGACTAACAGAAGTGACTTGTGGCTAGTGGCTAGTAACGACACGCAATAAATCTGTTACTAGCCACTAGACACTAATCACTAGCCACTTTAGTTAGGACCCCAATGTCCGCTTCTCCACATCCCTTAGTTCCGGCTCACTCCGCGCTGCTTCGCAATGGGATTCACGTCGGCGTTTTCTTTTTGATCGCCATTCCGCTTGGAATGCTGGCCGATCCGCATAACGGCGCTCGTGATGGCCGCTACTACGCCGCGGGAATTATGTTCGCGCTCGCCGTATTCAACCTTCTTATCTTACCGCACTTGGAAACCGGAAAACGCATCGCCAAACCAGATGAAGGCATTCTTACCGGCCTTTGGCTTTATCCTTTGGCGATTTCATTTTGTTTCGTTCTGTTTCCGGCCTATGCGGTTGTCGGCGCGTGGGCTGCCATGGCTGCCGGCGACTCCGCGGCCAGTCTAGTGGGGCGAAATTTTCCTCAACTCAAACTGCCGTGGAATGCGGCAAAAAGCTGGGCGGGTTTTTGCGCATTTTCCGCCGCCGCGCTGCCCGTTTGTTACGCGGGCTTATATCTGTGTCCCTGTCCGCTCTTCTTGCGCACAACGGGTTGGCCGGAGCTTCCGTACGTCTGGACTCTCGCGGTCCTCGCCGCCGTCAGCGGCGCCGTGCTCGAAAGTTTGCCCAGCAAAATAGATGACAATCTGCGCGTGCCGTTGGGCGTTGGAACGATTCTGTGGCTCGCGGCGAAGTTTCTGAGCTGGTCGACACGCGATCTGCCAAAGGAAACGCACGTCCAGCCCGAGAAATTTATCAGTGCGCTTGGCGTCAATGCGATACTCGGCGCTGGAGTGCTGTTGCTGCGTTTTGCCGATTTTCCCGGAACCCTGCTCGGTGTGACGCTCGGAGTAATCATCTACTTTTTCAGTCATTGGCAAGGCTACCTGCTCTTTCTTCTTTTCGTAGGGGCCGGAAGCGTGTTGAGCAAAGTGGGACTGAAAAAAAAGCAGAGCCTCGGTGCTGGCGAAGCACACGAAGGCAAACGTGGCATCGCGAATGTTGCCGCCAATTTGCTTGTACCCGGATTGTGCTGCTTGGCGTACCCCATTTACGGCGGCCATGGCGCCCTGTTGATGGCCTACGCGGGCGCGTTGGCCGCCGCCTTTGCCGATACAGCGAGCTCTGAAATTGGCGCGCTATCATCCGCTCCTCCACGCCTGATTACATCGTTTAAAATCGTTCCACCTGGCACCAATGGTGGGGTAAGCGCGCTCGGATTCGCCGCTGCGGTTGTGGCGTGCGTCGTTCTGGCGGGGATCGCGTCGGAGTTCGATTTCTTTGCACTTGTTTTCCACATTACCCAACCAACCGTTTTGCCGATAAAGATTCATAGCAGCGCAATTCTGGTGGCCGCTGGTCTCTTGGGTTGCATCGTCGATAGTTTTCTTGGGGCAACCATTGAAGACAAATGGCCGGGCATTGGAAAAGGGGTGGTAAATTTCGCGTGTACTCTGACCGGAGCCATTGTCGCAGGCTTGTTTTTTTGCATTTTGCAATAGGAACAAGTATCAATGGAGAAGGGACTTCTAAGAACGAGCGGATTTATATTGGAAATTAGCCGCAGTTAAGATAGCATGAACCTTAGATTGTTAGGCCAAAGGGTCCGGTTTAGGGTCAAAACAGCCTATGCTGGCCTAATAAAAATAGGCATGATTTGATTGATACTGACCATTTCGGGAGAAAAACAGCAATGAGTAGCTTATTGGCCACTGAACCAGCTCGATCCAAACCACAAGCTGGCGGGCAACCCATCGTCAATGATTTCTCGATTCAGGTTGCCACGATGAACGGTTCGGGCAGCCAGACCTCCAACAACACTCTCATGCGCGCCATCTTTCAGATGGGCATTCCAGTCAGCGGTAAAAATCTATTTCCATCCAACATTCAGGGTTTGCCGACCTGGTTCACGATTCGCGTCAACAAAGACGGCTACGTCAGCCGCAAGAAAGAAATCGATATTCTCGTTTGCATGAATCCGGAGACCGCCGTCGAGGATGTCAAGGCACTCGAATCCGGCGCCATCTGCGTCTACAACGCGCCGCTGCGTTTGAACAAAATCCGCACCGATATCGAGTTTTTTGAAGTGCCGTTCGCCAAGCTGGCCGCGACTATTCCCGATGTGGATCCAAAAATTCGCAAGTACCTGGCGAATATGTGTTACACGGGTGTCGTGGCCGAACTGCTCCATATTGAAATGGCGGAAATCGAAAGGTCGCTCCAGAAGCAGTTCAAGAGCAAGGTCAAAGCTGTCGGCATCAACGTGACGGCGGCAAAACTGGGCATCGACTACGCACAGAAAAATCTACCCAAGCTCACACGCTATCGCGTCGAGCGGATGAATAAAACGGCTGGCAAGATCATCATCGAAGGCAACGCCGCCGCCGCCATTGGTTGTTTGATGGCCGGCTGCACCGTCGTTGCCTGGTATCCGATCACGCCTTCATCGAGTCTTCCCGAGTCCTTTATTCCGCTGGCGCGCAAATACCGGCACGATCCGCAGACTGGCAAAGCCACCTATGCAATTGTTCAGGCCGAAGACGAACTTGCCAGCATTGGCATGGTGTTGGGCGCAAGTTGGGCCGGCGCTCGCGCGATGACATCCACTTCGGGTCCGGGGATCAGCTTAATGTCGGAGTTTGTAGGACTCGGCTACTATGCCGAGATTCCGGCAGTCATCTTCGATATTCAACGTGTCGGGCCCTCCACTGGTCTTCCTACCCGCACGATGCAAGGCGATTTGTTGAAGGCCGCGTATTTGAGCCACGGCGACACCAAACATATAGTTCTGATTCCTGGCACGGTGCAGGAATGCTATGAACTGGCGATAGAAGCCTTCGAGCTGGCCGAAAAATTCCAGACGCCTGTATTCGTCCTAAGCGATCTCGACTTAGGCATGAACAACTGGATGGCCGACCCATTCCCGTACATCGATAAACCGATCCAGCGCGGCAAGATTCTCTCGGCCGACGATCTGGCCAAGATTAAGGCGCAGGGCAAAGTCTTCGAACGCTACCGCGACGTGGACGGCGACGGAATTCCTTACCGCACGCTGCCCGGAACAGAACATCCAATGGCATCCTATTTCACGCGTGGCAGCGGGCACAACGAGAAGGCGATCTATAGCGAGAACCCTGAGGATTACGTCCATAATCTCGACCGTCTGGCCAAAAAGATGGAAACCGCCAGGACAGCGGTGCCCACACCCGTTGTCTCCGGCAACACCAACGCCGATGTGGGTATCATCGCCTGTGGTTCGACCGATTCGCCCATGCAGGAGGCCATCGATCAGCTTTCCGCTCATGGCGTGAAAATCGAGTACCTGCGCATCCGCGCATTTCCGTTCACACAGTCGGTCCAGACGTTCATCGAACGCAAGAAACGCGTCTATGTGGTCGAACAGAATCGTGACGCACAGTTGCTGAAGATGCTGAAGATCGAACATGTGCCTGAAGTGGCGCTGAAACTGCGCAGTGTGCTCCATTACAACGGTCTTCCGGTCGATGCGCGCTCGATCAGTGACGAAATCCTGAAGCAGGAGCGTCGTATCCCGGGCGCTCCGGTGTACAGCGATAACGCGGGGGAAGGACACGGTCGGCAACTTTCGGAGTTAGAGAGGAAAACACCGGGCCAAATGCCCGGGCTACCAACAGGGAGTAAAACATGCCCGACACCATGAGTCCACCAGCCAAGCCCATTCCAATGCCGCGGCCTGAAAAAACAAACCGCCTGGGTCTTGCGGCAGACGCCTATAAGGGTTCGGAGTCGACGCTCTGTTCCGGCTGCGGGCACGATTCGATCACCTCGCAGATCATCAAGGCGCTTTTCGAAACCGGAGTCTCGCCGTACAGCGTTGCCAAGCTGTCCGGAATCGGGTGTTCGTCCAAGACACCGGCATACTTCCTGAGTCTGTCCCACGGTTTCAACGCGGTGCATGGGCGCATGCCTTCCGTCGCTACGGGCGCCAACCTGGCCAATCGCACACTTAACGTCATTGGTGTCTCCGGCGACGGCGACACCGCATCAATCGGCATGGGCCAGTTCGTGCATCTCGTTCGCCGTAACACCAAGATGATCTACATCATCGAAAACAACGGAGTGTACGGCCTGACCAAAGGCCAGTTCTCAGCCACGGCGGATATGGGTTCAGCCCAGAAAAAGGGCGACATTAACGAAATGATTCCCATCGATTGTTGCGGCTTGGCGATCGAATTGGGCTGCACGTTCGTGGCGCGCTCATTCTCCGCCGATATGAAACAGCTCTGCGCCCTTCTCAAGATCGCCGCGCATCATCCCGGCACCGCGGTATTCGATGTCGTCTCGCCTTGTGTTACGTTCAATAATCACGAAGGCTCGACCAAATCGTACAAATACGCCAAAGACCACGAATTGCCGCTTCACGAGATCGATTTTATAGAGCAGTTTGAACCGCAAGCGCCGGTGGACATCCCAGCCGGTGAGGTTCGTGAGATCGAGATGTACGACGGCTCCAAAATCCGCCTCAAAAAACTGGGCGAGGACTACGATCCGGTCAACCGCAAGTCGGCCATCGACACGCTGGAAAAAGCACGCCGTGAAAATCTGTTCCTGACCGGCCTGCTCTATCTCGACAAGACGCGCCGTCCGTACGCCGAGCAGCTTAACTTGATCGACGAGCCGCTGGCCACGCTCCCGCAAGAGCGCGTTCGCCCGCCCAAGAAAGCTCTCGACGAAATCATGACGGCGCTGATGTAAGACCACCCCTTTTCAAAGGAGCACTGCCCTGCGACGATACTTGGTTATTCTTTTTGTTGCGTGTTTTTCGTTCGGTGTTTTTGGCGCGGAAGAAAAGATTCGCGGCGTCCTCGAGAAGACGGTCAAGGCCGGCGCGTGCGCGCAGATTACCGATGCGCTTTCCGAGATCTACTACATCTCCAAGACTGACGAAGCTGAAAAGATGGCCGCCGAATACACCGGGAAAAATCAAAAGGTCGTCATCACGGGCACGGTTGAGACCAAGGAAGGCGATCCGGCGTTCTACTTCACGCTGAAGTCGGTCGAACCGTACGTCGCCAAACTTCCACCAGCGCCGGTCGCGGCTAATCCCGCTCCCGCCGGCGATGTGAAGACACCGGCACCTGCTCCAGCGCCGGAAACGAAAAAAGAGGAAAAGCCAGAGACGAAGTAATGGTGCTACCCATAAAGACCATAGAAAAACTCGAAATCCGAATCTCGAAATCTGAAACAAATTCGAATATCGAAATCTGAAATTCCAAACAGCGGGACTCCCGCGTATAAAGGTTGTCGCTGTTTAGAACATTGGCTATTCGGATTTCAATATTGTTTCGGATTTCGAAATTCGGATTTTAGATTTTTCTGCGCTTCCGCATTCTCCGTGGTGAGTCAAGAGAAGGAGCCAGCATGTCCGCCATTCGGCGCGCTTTGATTTCGGTTACCGACAAGACAGGCATCGTCGATTTCGCCAAAGGACTCGCGTCGTTTGAGGTGGAAATCGTATCGACCGGCGGCACGTCAAAGGTATTGCGCGACGCGGGAATTCGAGTCAAAGACATCAGCGAGCTGACCGGCTTTCCTGAGATCATGGACGGGCGCGTCAAGACCCTCCACCCAAAGGTGCATGGTGGTCTGCTCTTCCGCCGCGATCTGCCAAACCACGTTGCTCAAGCCGCCGAATACGGCATTCAGCCGATCGACCTCGTTGTCGTAAACCTGTACGCTTTTGAACAAACGATCGCGAAACCCGGCATCGATGCTGAAGAGGCAATCGAACAGATCGACATCGGCGGACCGTCAATGATCCGCTCGGCGGCGAAGAATTGGGAATCGGTCACCGTCGTCGTCGATCCGGACGACTACTCCCTGATTCTCGATGAAATGAAGCGAGCCAATGGAGCAACGGAGCGCACTACGCGAATGCGCCTCGCATCCAAAGTATTCGCGCTGACCAGCCGCTACGATGGCGCGATCTGCGCATATCTCGAAAGCCTCGGCGAAGAGTCCGCGCCGCGAACATTTAATCTTTTCGGCGTGCTGAAACAACCCCTGCGCTACGGCGAAAACCCGCACCAGAAGACGGCGGCACTGTACGAGACGCCGGGCTTCACCGAACCCAGTGTCGCGCGCGGACGGCAGATCAGTGGAAAAGAGATCGGATTCAATAACGTTTTGGACCTGAACACGGCTTTTGAAATCGTCAAAGAGTTTAGGCAACCTGCCGCATGCATCGTTAAACACAACAACCCGTGCGGTGCCGCGGTGGCGGAGAATGGCTTTGAGGCGTACAGCTTGGCTTATGCGGGAGACTCAATGTCGGCGTTCGGCGGCGTTTTGGGGTTGAACCGCCCGCTTGATCTGCGCACTGTCGAAGCAATGTTAGCGCCCGCCGGATACAAACTCGACGCCATTGTCGCCCCGTCAATTGATGCCGATGCTCTGCAGGCGTTGACAAAACGTAAGAAGTGGGGCGCCAACGTCATCATCATTGAAGCCGGATCGATCGAGAACTTTAGGCGCGACGAGCGGATCGAGACGCGAGCTACCCAGCATCGCGACGTGCGTACCATACCTGGGGGAATTTTGGTACAAAGCCCTGATGTGATCGTGCCCGAGGATGAGTTTTCTACTTTGAAAACTGTGACCAAACGCGAACCTACCGCCGCCGAGTTGGATTCGTGCAAGTTCGCGTGGATTATCTGCAAACACGTAAAATCAAATGCCATTGTATTAACTAAAGGCAACGCCGTAGTCGGTATCGGCGCGGGGCAAATGTCGCGCGTCGATCCAGTTGAAATCGCCGTAAAGAAAGCCGGCGACCGCGTACTGGGTTCAGTGTTGGCCAGTGATGCATTCTTCCCATTCCCAGATGGCCCGGAGGCCGCGGCCAAAGCGGGCGTCATCGCGATCATTCAGCCCGGCGGCAGCGTCAAAGACGCCGAAGTTATTGCGATGTGCGATCGATACAATGTAGCAATGGTGACGACGGGAGTACGTCATTTCCGGCACTAACGAAAAAACGGATGGCCAATCGGCTCGGGCAACGTCGAGGCGGGCGTGAAGCAATTCAACAAGCGCGTGAAAGGGA
>Ga0206991_10419_pt1 | contig 10740 bp, 9 predicted proteins | sample Alteio_BWMinCont_9_FD_153286 | JGI IMG/M metagenome (GOLD analysis project Ga0206991, IMG submission 153286) | Enriched cells from forest soil in Barre Woods Harvard Forest LTER site, Petersham, Massachusetts, United States -... | ecosystem: Environmental > Terrestrial > Soil > Temperate forest >...
CTCTTTCTTTCCATTACGATATTCATCCAAATGCTTTAAAGTATTTTCATGCAGCAAAGATTTTTCCGGTTGCTGCAATAATTGGAGAAGTTTTTTTGCACCCGGACTGCCTATCGTTTCCAAATGCCGCGTCACCAGGTTGACATTGGCCTCTATAGCAGGCGATAATTTGCGCCCGTAGTCATTAAGCAACTGGGTAAGCGTGTCAGCAAATTCTTCCGGTTTGATCGTTGCCCATTTTACGTTTTCCAGCGTAACTGGTGCCTTCCCGCTTTTACGGTACAACTGATAGTGGGCCAGTGGGCCAGTCGCTCCATCATTGAAATGGATAAGATGCTCGTCCCCAAGCGCATACAGCGTATGCGAGCGCAACGCCTCGATGTTACCCAGCAGCTTTCCGTCCTGGACACGCAGATGCGCGCCCGGCTCCGGATGGAAAGTATCCGGGTGAGGAAAATCACCCTCCGGAATACGGTCGGTAAATTCATCAAAACCGGGATGATCGGGATCAAATGGCATAGCTACACTCTGTTTCCTACAGTGTAACATGAAAGCGGCTGTAAAATATGACAATTCCGTGAAATTGTGGCAATAAAATGCCTTACGGATGAAGCGCTTAGCGGATTTCGATGAAGGTTTCCCGGCGCAGATTGCGGATGTATTTCTGCGCTTCCAGCTCCATTTTCTGCTGGAAAACCAGGTCAGTCAGGTGCTCGCGGTCCATGGCGGGCGACGGCGCATCTTTCTTGCCGCACAGCATATAGAGCCGTATGCCCTCGTCACTGGCAAACGGCGAGGAGATATCTCCGACATTCAAATTCTGCGCGATGATTTTTATGGCGGCCGGCAATTCGGACAATCGCGCCGTAGTGAAATTCACCTCGATGTCGAAATCCTGCAAATTATCCAGGCCGGCAATGCCTTTTTCCTCGCAGGTGCCGGGGTGTTTGGCGACGTCTTCGCCGATCTGCAGCAGCACGCTGGCTTCCTTATTCGAGGCATCGGCCTTGAGCTTAAGCAGGATTTCCTTGAGCGTCACCTCGGTATCCACAGCGGGGCTGTCTGCCACCATGTGCGCATCATAGACTTTGACGATGGTGATGCCGGTATCGGTCCGCACCGGGTCGGTGACGAAACCCGCTTTTGCGCCGGCCAGGGCTTTAAACACGGCCGGGTCCAACTGCTCAGGCTTTACCCAGAAAGTCTCCACATGGCCACCGCCGGCGACACCGCCGAACTGGCGGGACACCTCGCTGAAATCGGCGCCGTTGCGCACTTCCTTGATCAGCTTGTCGGCAACCTTGACAAGCTCGGCTTCGCGCGACGGCTTATCAATGGGCAGCGTCACCACGCCGATCTTAAGTTCTGTAAATGTCGTGGGAATGAGCGCGCGTTTCTGCGCCATCTCAATATCCTGGTCAGTGATCCTGATATGGGGCTTCATGTTTTTGGCCAGCAGGGAATTCCAGGCCAGCTGCGCGCGGATCTGGTTCTTGAAGGTTTCCATGGGCACATGGTTATCGGAAAGCTGGCGGGTGATGGCGCCGCTGGGCATGCTGCGCTCGGATTCGATTCCGGCAATGGCCTTGTTGATGTCGTCATCGCTGATCTTGATGCTTGCCTTATCCGCCGCCTGCATCTCGAGTTTTTCATTGATCAGCGACTGCACGACCTGCGGACGGATGCGCTCGATCACGTCCGGCGTGTCGGAGATGTGCGTGGTCGCCATGATGAATTTGAGGCGGCTGTCGACGTCGTAATTGGAAATGACGTCGCCACCGACGATGGCGGCGATGTCGCCCTGCCTGTTGTCGGCCATGAGTTTTTCCGCCGCCTGCGCGGGGGCTGAAGCCACGAATGCGGCCAGCGCCAGTAAATGCAATAATCCTGTCGTCTTCATCGCTTAATCCAGATTTTTCAGGAATACCCTGAATTGAAAGGTGGTGGAAGGTTTAATATCGGCTTCTTCCGTATATTGCCTGTTTATCACGCCGGCAATGATGGTGCATTCATTTTGATAAGCCACGCCCGTGCCTAAAGTAATGAACTGATCGAGCAGCAGGTCACGGTTGACATTGGCGATCCATAGCCATTCCTTGGTGAAATTGATGCTCGAGCTGGCAGCGACCTGCTGGCGGCTGGCCAGCACGGGGTCGTCTTTGAGCGATAGATAGGACAGGCTGACATTGAAGGGGTAGGCATTGTAGCTGGAATCCACCTCGCTGCGGTGCGGGGCGAAATTATCCTTGTCCAGGCGGAAGCGGTAAGCGATCGATACCGGCGCGTAATTCAAACCCACCTTGCCGACATAATCCGACAAATGGCTGTTGGGGTCGTTGGAGATGGGAAAGTTGGGATCATTGTCTTCACGGTATTGCTGCCCGAACAGCCAGTCGACGTATTTATCGCTCAGGATCTGCGCCTGACCGCGCAGTCCGTAGCTGAAGCGCGGGCCCACTTCGACGCGGTCGAGGCCGGCGAAGCGGTCGTCGGAGAACAGGTTGGTGTCGGTAAATTCGGGCACCAGACTGTCCTCGTTGGGGATCTTATCCGGGTTGCCGCCGCCAGGGCTGGCCGTAAAGTTAAAGATCGGCTCGATCATCAGGCTGGAATTTTCCGCTATGCGGTTCATGAACGGATAGCGCCAGGTCGTCGACACTTCCGGCACCTCGCGGCCGGTCACGCCGGTAAAGTTTGTGCCGTCCGCCTGCATCACGTTATTGACCGAATAGATGTCGTTGCGCAATTTCGTGTCGAACTCGATCACTTCGCCGTCATCGCTGATATAAGGCAGCTTCCAGCCCACCGTAGCCGAGAGCCGGCGGCTGTCCGGGCCGCTTTCGGTATAAAGCGACATGGCGTCGGCATCCAGAGTAAACCGCGAATTATACCAGCCCGGATCGCTCTGGAAGGTGGCGTCGGCCAGTGGCGCGATCTTCGGGATGAGCCGCGCATTGTCCTGCCCGGTCAATCCCTGGAACGACAAGGCCTGCACGACGGCATAGGAACGGTCGTTGGTGCCCGGGAAATTCGTACCCTCGCCATAAAGCCGTGATGTCAGCAGCGTATCGTGGCTGAAATCATACAGGCCGAGATACGTATCGTCGGTGGCGCGGCGGGCATTGAATCCCCAATCGTAGGTGTCGTCGATCTGGAAAGCGCCTTTGGCGCTGATGTCGCCGCGCAGCTCATGGCCGGGGATAGGGTCGCCGAGTGCATCGATATTGGGCGCGCTGGTGATGCTGCCGCCCAGTATCATGGGACCGGAATCGAATCGTTCGCGGTATTCGCCGATCATCACGGGGCCGGACTTGCTGGTATACATGGGCGTCAGCGTGACATCCTTATCCTGCGAGATGACGTAATATACGGGCAGTCTGCCGATCGATCCCAGGCTGCTCGAATGCTGATAGCTCGGAGTCAAGATACCGCTTTCGTTGTCGGCACCCGGCGTGGAGTGCGAAAAATATGGCAAATACATCATCGGTACGCCATAGACGTCGAAATAGGCGTCTTCGTAGCTCACCTCCTGCGCCGTTTCATCGATAGTCATATGTTCGGCACGCATCTGCCACAGCGGCGGCGAGTTGGGATCGTCCTTGTTGCAATTGGCGTTACACGGGGTATAGGCGGCTTTAAACAACTCGGTCTTGTTTTCGTTGATGCGGTTGGCCTGTTGCGCGACAAGCAGGGATTTATCGGGCAGGCGCGCCTTGAATTGATTGATCACACCGCTTTTCATCTGATTATGCAGCTCCATCTTATCGGAGAAATAGACATTCCCGGAAGGCTCCAGCATGCTGACATTTCCTTCGGCAAAAATCTGGTCGGTATCCTGGTTGTAGCTCATGCGATCGGCAAGGATAACGGTGTCTCCCTGCGTTACCGACACATGGCCGGTGGCAATGGCGATATGGTTTACCTTGTCATAATCCACGCTGTCGGCCTCGAGCAATACGGGCTGATTGGTGAAGCGGGCGGGCTTCGCTTCCGTGTGCAGTTTTGAGAATTGCGGAATCTGTCCGGTGGAAGAAGCCGCCTGGGCTGCCGAGGTCAGTGCGAGGGAGCCGATAAGTGTGACGACGAGGCGCGGGAAAAGGGTTGTATGTCTATCCCATCCTCCTGTCACCCGCTCCTCCGATCATTGATCTTTTAGATCTTAATGGAGTTTTCTCCATATATTGCGCTTAGCAATATACAGGAATACAGAGAAGATGGCGAGATAGATCAGCACCTTGATGCCCATCTGTTTGCGCGCTTCCATTTCCGGCTCGGCCGCCCACTGCAGGAACGTCACTACGTCGCGCGCCATCTGGTCCACCGTGGCAGGCGTGCCATCGGCATAGGTCACCTGACCGTCGGAGAGCGGCGGCGGCATGGCGAGTTTCTGGCCGGGGAAATACGGGTTGTAATACTGGTTGTCGGCCAGCGTCACACCCTGTGGTGGCGTGGTGAAGCCGGTCAGCAGCGAGTAGACATAATTGGGCCCATCTTCACGCGCCTTGATGATAAGACTCAGGTCCGGCGGATAGGCGCCGCCGTGCGCGGCGCGCGCCGCCTGTTCGTTGGGTGCCGGCGGCACAAAATAATCCGACGGCTTACCCGGTCGCTGGAACATGTCCCCCTGATCATTCGGGCCATCATTGATCTGGTAGCTGGCGGCCAGCGCTCTCACTTCCGCCTCGGTAAAGCCAATGTCCTGCAGGTTGCGGAAGGCGATGCGGTTTAGGCTGTGGCACGCCGAGCATACTTCCTTATAGACCTGGAAACCGCGCTGCGCCGATTGTTTGTCGACGGTGCCGAAGATGCCATCGAACGTCCATTCGACTTTGCGCAGCGGTTTCTGTTCGGACGGCGCAGACGCGGCGGTGGCGGCGGCTGCAGCTGGCGCTGCGGCCGGTGCTGGCGCTGTTGCCGTGGGATTGTCATCGGCGAGCGCTAATTCGGCGGAAGATACAAAAGCGAATCCAATAACCGTCATCGCGAGAAATCGCAGGCGACGAGAGGACATATTCTTTTCCATCAGTGGTGCCCTCCTGATGCCAGCACCGACTTGCTGATGCTTTCGGGGAGCGGCAAGGTTTTTTCGTGACGGCTGACGAACCACAGCGCCACGAAATGCACGAAATAATAGGCAAGGCCGATACGGCCGACTACGAGCATGGTGCCGGCGGGCGGCTGCGAACCGACATAGCCAAGCAGGATGCAATCGGCGAGGAAAAGCCAGAACATGATTTTATACACGGGGCGGAAGGTGGCCGAGCGCACGCGCGAGCCGTCGATCCACGGCAGGAAGAAGAAAATGATGATCGAGCCGAACATGCCGATCACGCCGGCGAGCTTCGAGCTGACGAACACCACGCCGGTGAAGGGAATGCCGATGTCGGGCATCGAGCGCAGGATGGCGTAGAACGGCAGGAAGTACCATTCCGGCACGATATGTGCCGGCGTCACCATCGAGTTGGCAACGACGTAATTATCCGGATCGCCCAGCGAATTGGGCGCGAAAAATACAAAGATCGAGAAGATGAAGAGAAAGACGCCGAAGCCGAAGCAATCCTTGATGGTGTAATAAGGGTGGAACGGCACCGTGTCCTGCGGCGTCTTGACGTCGATGCCGAGCGGGTTGTTCGAGCCGTGCTGGTGCAGCGCCCAGATATGCAGGATCACCACGCCGACGATCACGAACGGCAGCAGGAAATGGATGGCATAGAAGCGGTTGAGCGTCGGGTTGTCGACGGCAAAGCCGCCCCACAGCCAGTGTACGACCGATTCCCCCACGCCTGGAATGGCCGAGAATAAATTGGTGATCACGGTAGCGCCCCAGAAGCTCATCTGGCCCCACGGCAGCACATAACCCATGAAGGCGGTCGCCATCATGAGCAGCAGGATGACGATGCCGAGCCACCAGAGCAGCTCGCGCGGCGCCTTGTACGAGCCGTAATAAAGCCCGCGGAAAATATGGATATAGACGACGACGAAAAACATCGACGCGCCGACGGCATGCGCGTACCTGAGCAGCCACCCGTAATTCACGTCGCGCATGATGTGCTCGACGCTGTCGAACGCCATGGTGGCTTCCGGCGTGTAATGCATGGCGAGGAACAGGCCGCTTAAGATCTGCATCATGAGGCATAACCCCGCAATGGCGCCGAAATTCCACCAGTAGTTCAGGTTGCGCGGGCAAGGATATTTCGTGCCGACGCTGTTATCGATGAAGGAGAAGATCGGCAGGCGGTATTCGATCCAGCCTTTGATTCCGGGAGCTTGGGTCGTCGGTTTGTGTGCCATGGTTAGCCGATCTTGACGCGGTTGTCGTTCAGGAAGCTGTATTCGGGGAGAACAAGATTTTTCGGTGCCGGGCCCATGCGGATGCGGCCGGCGGTGTCGTATTGCGAGCCGTGGCAGGGGCAGAACCAGCCACCGCCGTCACCGGCACCATAATCGCCGGCGCCCGCCAGCGGAATGCAACCCAGATGCGTGCAGACGCCGATCATCACCAGCCATTGCTCATGCCCTTTTTTCACGCGTTTGTCGTCGGTTTCCGGATCTTTCAGCTCGCTCATCGGCACTTTGCGTGCATCTGCGATGTCGGCCGCCGTGCGATGGCGGATGAACACGGGCACGCCGCGCCATTTCACCTTGATGGTCTGGCCTTCCTTGATCGGCGTCAGATCGACCTCGATCGAGGACAGCGCCAGTACGTCCGCCGAAGGATTCATGCTGTGGATGAACGGCCAGGCGACGGCACCGGCGCCGACGGCGGCCAGCGCTCCGGCGGTAAGCACCATGAAATCTCGGCGGGTAGGTTCGATGGAAGAAGAATTAGAAGCGGGGCGTTGCGGTTGGCTCATGAAATTTCCCAACAAATAGAAGCGTTGAGAAATTTCTATAACAAAACAGGGTGAAGTTGCAACCGAGAACCGTATGTTCTGCTAAAAGATTTTTTAGCGGTGAAAGGCGGCATGGAGAAGTGCGATGCCCCAGGCGATGAGATGGTCGCCCATGCCGCGAAACACTTCCACCCAGTGATTGGCCACGGCCACGCACTGATCCACTTCGGAAAGATTGAACAGGCAGACGCCGAATCCCGAGGCAAACGCCATGAAAGTGACGCCGGTGAGCAGGAAGAAGGCATTGAAGCGCGGGTCCATCATTATTGAATTGTGCCAAATTCGGCCCTTGCTATAAATAGCTTTTTTATTAAGCTTTTATTACGCAATAACCTTCTGATACGTATTAATTATGCAGCTTGCGCTTTTTGAGCCCGACATTCCGCAGAACACCGGCAGCCTGATTCGGCTCGCCGCCTGCATGAATGTGGGACTCCATATCATCGAACCCTGCGGCTTCCCGTTCGACGACAAGCGCCTCCGGCGGGTCAGCATGGACTACCATGAGCTGGCAGGCATCACGCGGCATCTCTCATGGGCCGCCTTTCTTGGTTTCCGCGCCACGCAGCCCGGCAGACTCGTATTGCTCACCACGCGCGGCCAGACGGCTTACACGGATTACCGTTTTTCCAAAGCGATCCGTAATACTGTATGACTGAATGCCGGTGAAGTCTCTCATCAGGTCATCCAGCCTGCTGAATTCTCTCATTTCAAGCTTGCCTGGCTTGAGCTGTAAATAATAATCCATGGGGATTATTACGCGGCCTGCTTGCGGATATCCTCGACCGATGTGCCCTGCGCGGCGGCGAGCGCCTGATAATAATTATGCTCGTGCGTTTCGCTGGCGTCGGCTTTTACCGCCGTTTTTTCCAGCTGTTCGCCGTTTTCCAGATGCAGGCCGATGGCGCGCATGAGCTGGAAAAAATCGCTCATTTCCGGGTTGTCGAGCGGACGCTTGCCGGTTTTGGCGCGAACCTGCGAGGTAAAACGCGTGAGGAGATCGGCCATGATAAGCTTGGCGCGTGCGGCCGCGACGCCACGGGCGGAAGCGCCTTCGCGCTGCATCACCTGTTCGGCAAACAGCGTCCAGCGGCGGAGATACTGAACGAAATCCTGCGCCGGATTATAATCATGGTTGGCGGAGGCGTCTTTATAGCCTTGATGCGTCTTGCCGCGATGCGCGCGGTTGAGCGACAAGAGATTCATCAGCTCGGTGACGTAGCCGGAAGCCGGGAAGATGTCGAAGGTGACGCGCTTGGTGCCGAAGCCGGCCGAATAATGGGAGATGCCGGCTTCGTTGAGCGCGGTGCTCAGCGCATCGAAGCTGAAACCGTATTGGCCGCGAAAATTCTCTATGGCGCTTTTCAATGCCGCGTCTTGTGACTTGACCATGGACATTTCCACCCTTCTAGATACACATGAATAACAGGCGGACCATACCGCAAAACGCATAAAAAGTAAATAAAGTATGAACGTTTTTAATAAAATATAGGAATATCAATTGGTAAAAGACTCTTTTTTGCTCTATTTTCACCCGAAAATCCTGGCTGTTTTACTGCTCGGATTTTGCAGCGGCCTGCCGCTGGCGCTGACAGCGTCCACTCTGGGCGTCTGGCTGACCGAAGCCGGCGTGAGCAAAGCGGCGATCGGCCTGTTCGCAGCAGTGGCCACGCCCTATACGCTGAAATTTTTATGGTCGCCGCTGATGGACGCCACGCGCTTTCCCGCCCTGGGACGGCTGGGCCGTCGCCGCAGCTGGCTGATTGCGACCGAGCTTTTGCTGATGATCAGCCTGATGGCGCTGGGGCTCGCCGATCCGGCACATTCTCCCTGGCTTACGGCGCTGATCGCGCTGTTCGTCGCTATCTTTTCCGCCAGCCAGGACATTGTCATCGATGCCTACCGCGTGGAAATCCTGAAGCCGGAGCAATACGGGGCGGGCGCGGCGACCATCGTGCTCGGCTATCGGCTCGGCATGATCGTATCGTCGGCGGGCGCGTTGTACCTTGCCACGTTTTTCGGCTGGATGTTCACCTACTGGAGCATGGCATTGCTGCTCCTGATCGGTATCGTCACCGTCATGATCTGCGGCGAGCCGGAAAATAGCCGGGAACCGGCGCATCACGGCAGAAAATTCAGCGACTGGCTGCGCGATTACGTCATAGCGCCCTTTGCCGATTTCATGCAACGCCCGCACTGGCTGATGATTCTGCTGTTCATATTATTGTATAAACTCGCCGATGCCTTCATGGGCGTCATGACCAATCCGTTTTTGATCGATATCGGATTTAGCAAGGAAGACATCGCCAACGTGGTGAAGCTCTACGGCCTGCTGGCCACCATCATCGGTAGTTTCATCGGTGGCTGGATGACGTTTAAAATAGGTACGCTGCGCACATTGTGGATTTGCGGCATCGCGCACGGGCTGGCCAATCTCATGTATGTCATGCAGGCGCATCTGGGCGCCGATATTCAATTTCTGGCACTATCGACCGTGGTGGAAAATGTCAGCGGCGGCATGGGCACGGCGGCCTTCGTCGCCTTCATGAGCAGCCTTACCCATAAGCAATTCACCGCCACGCAATATGCGCTGCTTAGTTCCCTGTCGGCATTCGGGCGCACCTGGCTATCGACGCCGTCGGGCTGGGTGGCGCAAATGCTGGGCTGGCAGGGATTTTTCCTGTTCGCGGCGGCGCTGGCGATTCCTGGGCTGGCGGTGCTTTATTTCCTGGGCAGCGTGTTTATACCGCCATCGCGCCAAGGCAGCCGATCACAATAATGATCGGCAACCAGAAAATCATTACTCGCATCGTGGTGTGCATAACTTTTCTCCTTATGCATGAAACGTAAGAAAAGCGTTATAAATTCTCTATGTCCCTTTTTAAGGCCATTTAACCTCGGGCGGCATAGACATCAGAATCGCCTCGATATTTCCGCCCGTCATCAGGCCAAAGCGCGTGCCCCGGTCATATAAAAGATTGAATTCCACATAGCGGCCGCGCTTCACTAACTGGTATTCACGCTGCTCTTCGGTCCATGCCTTATGCATATGGCGGCGCACCAGCTTCGGGTAAATCTGCAGGAATGTTTTGCCGACTTCCTGCGTGAAGGCGAAATCTTTTTCCCAATGATCAATGCTCCCAGAGTTGCCTGCTGTCCCGCCGGCGGCGGCGGGCAAATTAGATGCGCGCAACGCGCGCGGGTCTATGGAGCGTGGCTCAGGGCTGATTCGGTCTGCTGACCTCACAGCCTCTGCGCTATTCAAGTAGTCATAGAAAATACCGCCGACGCCGCGCGGTTCATTACGGTGCTTCAGGAAAAAATACTCGTCGCACCATTTTCTGAACTTGGCGTAATAACTGGCATCATGTTTATCGCAGGCGTTTTTAAACGCTGTGTGAAAGTCTGCCGTATCTTTGTCATCCGGATACATGGGGGTTAAATCCGCACCTCCTCCAAACCATTGTTTGGCGTTGTCGCCAATCACGATCATGCGCGTGTTCATATGTACGGCGGGCACCAGCGGCGAGTGCATATGCGCCACCACCGAGATGCCGCTGGCCCAGAATTTCGGATTAACATCGGCGCCGGGAACTTCCTTGCGCATGGCTTCGGAAAATTCGCCTTCTACGGTCGAGATATTGACGCCGACTTTTTCGAATACTTGTCCTTTCATTAGCGACATCTCGCCGCCACCGCCGCCCTCGCGGTCCCAGGGTTTGCGAGTGAAGATAGCGCCTCCTTCAATCTTTTCGAACTCGGCGCAAATCTGGTCGCGTAAATTGCGGAACCAGTCGGAAGCGGCGTGTTTTTTTTGTTCGATGTTCATCCTATTTGCCTCAGCGCT
>Ga0206991_10420_pt1 | contig 10599 bp, 10 predicted proteins | sample Alteio_BWMinCont_9_FD_153286 | JGI IMG/M metagenome (GOLD analysis project Ga0206991, IMG submission 153286) | Enriched cells from forest soil in Barre Woods Harvard Forest LTER site, Petersham, Massachusetts, United States -... | ecosystem: Environmental > Terrestrial > Soil > Temperate forest >...
GCTGGCCATTCAACTGCACCTGAATCTTCGTGGCCTGTTCGACCACGTGGTTATTGGTAAGGATGAATCCCTTTTTGTCGACAATAATGCCGGAACCGAGGCTCCGCTCCGCCTCCGGGCCGGCGTCGGGAGAATCGAAAAATCGATTAAAGAAGTCGTGAAAGGGGTCCTGTCCCCCGCCGCCGCGGCCTTGCGGCTGGCCCTTCCGCTCAATCACCTGAGTGGTCGAAATATTCACCACGGCAGGCTCATCGCGTTCCACGATGCCGCGGAAGGCGTTCGACAGGACCACGGGGTTCGGGAGGTCCAGGGGAGTGGCGCCATTGGCCAGGAAGGCGCGCGTGGCCATCACGCGTCCGGAAATTACGGTTCCGACCAACATTCCGACCGACAGCGTAAGCACAATGAGCAGGCTGGCGACAAGCTTGCGGCTCCGCGACCAACTGGCTAATTCCCGAAGGTGGAAACCCATGGTTGCTCCCGAAAGCCGCTAAATGCCGGCATAGATGGGATGCGGGATTATAGCATCCGTCCATGCCTCGAAAGGCAAACGGAAACTCCCAGGTTCCCCGAAGACAACCCCCCGTGGAATGACGCGCCGGCGGGCAGAAAGCGGCTCAACGCGGCTCGACATGGCTCAATGCGGCTCAACGGGCGCCCTATGCTAGAATGCACGTGAATATGGCACCCCGAACGATGTTCCAGAAAATCTGGGAGTCTCACGTCGTACGTGAGGTTCCCGGCGAACCCAGCCTGATCTATATCGACCGCCATCTGGTGCATGAAGGCACTTCCCCCCAGGCCTTTGCCGGGATCGAGGCCGCGGGGCGCAAAGTGCGCCGGCCGGACCTGGCGTTTGCGGTCATGGATCACTCCGTCCCGACAAAAAACCGGGAATTGCCCATCCTCGACGAGAATGCCCGGCTGCAATTCGAGGCGCTGGCGCGTAATTGCAAAAAACATGGGGTAAGGCTGTTCGACATGTTCAGCCGCAACCAGGGGATCGTGCATATCATCGGGCCTGAGCTGGGCATCACGCAGCCCGGGCTGACCATCGTTTGCGGCGATAGCCATACGTCCACGCACGGAGCGTTTGGCGCGCTGGCCTTCGGCATCGGGACCAGCGAGGTGGAGCATGTGCTCGCCACCCAGTGCCTGCTGCAGGATCGCTCGGCAACCATGCTGGTGGCGTTTCGCGGGAAGCGGCCGACGGGCGTCTCCTCAAAAGACCTTATCCTGACATTGATCGGCAAGATCGGAATCTCCGGCGGTACCGGCCACGTGATCGAGTATGCCGGGGATACCATCAGCGGGCTATCCATGGACGCGCGTATGACGATCTGCAATATGACCATCGAGGGCGGCGCGCGCGCCGGCATGGTGGCTCCGGACGAGACCACTTTCGCATATCTCGAGGGCAGGCCGTTTGTGCCCCGAGGCCGCGAATTTCAACAGCTTGTCGACCAATGGAAGTCTCTGCCGAGCGACCCTGGGGCCAAATTCGACATGACGGTGGAGCTCGACAGCACCCAGATCGCTCCTCAAGTCACCTGGGGCACCAATCCCGGCATGGTTACCAGCGTCACCGGCCGCGTTCCGGATCCGAATTCGTTTCGGGATCTGGACGAACAGAAAGCCGCGGTCCGCGCGCTCGAATATATGGACCTCCGTGCCGGAACGCCCATCGTGGACATCCCTGTCGACCGTGTGTTCATCGGCTCGTGCACGAACTCGCGCCTGGAAGACCTGCGCGCAGTCGCGCGCATGGTTCGCGGGAAGCACGTATCGCGCACGCTGAAAGCGGCGCTGGTGGTGCCCGGGTCGCGCGTGGTGAAAGCGCAAGCGGAAGAGGAAGGGCTGGACCGCATTCTGACGGATGCGGGATTCGAATGGCGCGATGCGGGATGCAGCATGTGTATCGGCATGAATGAAGATGTTTTGCCCGCCGGCGAGCGCAGCGCCAGCACATCGAACCGTAATTTCGAGGGACGCCAGGGCAAGGGCAGCCGCACGCATCTGGTAAGCCCGATCATGGCCGCTGCCGCGGCTCTCGCGGGCCATTTCGTCGATGTCCGCGACCTCGGCGTGGACGTAACGGAGTAATTACGATGCAGCCAATCTCCAAACACCAGGGCCTGGTCATGCCGCTCGACCGCGTCAACGTCGATACCGACCAGATGGTGCCCAAGCAATTTCTGAAGGCTCTCACGCGCAAGGGTTTCGGACGCGTTCTTTTTTATGATTGGCGCTACCTGCCGGGCGAAGTTCCCAATCCCGAATTTGTGCTGAATCTTCCGCGCTATCGGGGAGCATCGGTGCTGCTGGCTCGCGCCAATTTTGGCTGCGGCTCCAGCCGCGAGCACGCGCCGTGGGCCATCCTCGACTACGGATTCCGCGTGCTCATCGCGCCCAGCTTTGCGGATATTTTCTATAACAACTGCTTCAAAAACGGCATCCTGCCCATCACGCTGCCCGACGCGCAGGTGGAGGACCTCTTCAAGAGGGCCAACGCTAAAGAGGGGTACGAGCTGACAGCAGACCTTCCCAGCCAGACCGTGACGGATGCGCAGGGACTCAAGCTCCACTTCGAAATCGACGACTTCCGCAAGACCGTGCTCCTCGAAGGCCTGGACGATATCGGGTTAACGATGAAGCACGAGCCGGAGATCACGGCTTACGAGCAGCGCAGCCATCCGAGCGCGACGATGTACGAAGCGGTGGATTCCAAGCAGTAGTTCCGCCACTTTTGCCTCCGATACTTTTCGCCTAAGATTCAGCCGCGGCTGGCGTGGGCCCCCATAGTTCCGCAATCAGAATTCCACCCAGGATGAGTCCGGCGCCGGCCAAAGACCGCGCGCCGAGCCGCTCATGATAAAAAACGAAGGACGTCAGCCCGGCAAAAACCGGCTCCAGCGTGAAAATAATCGCCGCATGCGTCGCACTGGTGAACTGCTGCGCCCAAACCTGCGCCGAAAAAGCGAGAGCGGTGGCCAGGGTTCCCGTCGAAATCACGGCGAAAAGCAGTCCCCGCGTCCACACCACGCGAGCCGGCTCCGCTCCAACCAGAGCAAAAAGCGGCACGCACAGAGCCGTGAGCAGCGACGTGACCGCGATCTGAATCAAGCTCAGGGCACCCGGGGAAAAACGGATGGTGTAATGACCGATGCTGATGACTTGCAGCGCGAACATGAAGGCACAACCCAATACCAGCAGGTCGCCGCGGTTCAAGGCTGCCAATCCGGAGGGCGGAACCGCGAGATAGTAGAGGCCGGCAAACGCGGAGAGTGCGCCGAGCCAAACCCACAAAGACAGGCGGCGCGACCCGAACAAGGCCAGCAGCAGAGGAACCAGCACGACAAAGAATCCCGTGATAAAGGCGGCCTTGGAGGGCGTGGTCAGCTTGAGGCCGGCGGTCTGAAATGCGTAGCCGCCGAACATGAAAAGGCCCATGAGCGCTCCGGCGCGAAAGCCGCTCGGGCCAATCCGCTTCAGCTCCCGGCCGTAGATGAAGACCAAAACCGCGGTAGCTACCAGAAACCGTAGCGCCAGAAAGACAAAGACAGAGGCGTCGGCCAGCGCGTCCTTGACCATCACGAACGTGGCGCCCCAGATCAAGCAGCAGAAGATGAGCAGGAGGTCGGCTTGGAGCTTGCGAGACACGCGGTCTAGCCTAACCGTTGGTCATCCATTTGCAAAACGAATGAAACTGACCGCACTGCCGGTTGGAACCGGGTCTTGTGAAGTCCTCTTCTCGGAAGTTAGCTCCGCGGCAAAAAGCCAGATTCCGATAAGGCCGTTCTCAGGACTTGAGCCACGCTCGTAACGTCAAATATATTTCCGGGACACTACCGTAACGCTGCAGAATTTTGAAACGTTTTCCACCAAGACCGTTGATCAACACAAAAGATGTTGTGCCAGTTTTAGGGGCTGTGAAATCCGCAATTTCTACGCCTGTGATGTCTTTCTTGTAGATTACAGTTCTTCTGAAGAGACCACTCAATACAATCCGGTCGTCAAAGAGCTCGGAAGGCCCAAAAAACTGTGGGTTAATGCTGAAGAAGTACAAAGAGATGGGAATCTCGAATAAGAAAAACAGGAGAATACCCGAGCCGGGCTGACCGTTGCGATAGACTGCGAGTGACATCAAGCCGATTAGGACGGCCGCTACAACACTCGCAATTGCGTCTGCGGTCAAGAAACTAGGTCTCCGAAACGCGAACGGCAGAGGGGCAGCAGCGAACACCTTGGCGTATTCGGCGAGAACGCGCGTGCGAATTCTCTCAAAACTTTCGATATTCCGATCGACGATGACTCGTCGGTTGCCGGCGCCATCCCAAAGCACGAGCTGCTCCATTTTGTTAGTAGCGGTGACCTTGGACAGTTCACTCCAGCGGAGACTCTTGATTTCGTGTCCCTGGCCGTTTGTCACTACGATGCCTTCGTTGTCGACTCGAAGACTCTGCCTTGAGAGCTTGGCAACTGCGCCTATAGCAGGAATTAGCCAAGCGCAAAGGACCACGTCGCCAGCGAGTAATATCCACGGGTGAGCCAGATGTCCGCTCAGTGCGACTGTCGCTTAGCCAAGCAGAGCCAGTAGCACCAGTATCCCGCCAACGAGTAGAAACAACGCCACTAGCGTCCCCCCAATCAGTACGAACCATTTATAACCGGAGCTGAGCTTGTACGTGCCGTCACCAGCGATATTGTTGATACCCGATCCAATTTGAGACACGGTGGCTAGCCTCGCTACGACTTTAGACCTTGTTTTGAGGGCGCTAGATTCTCAGACGTCGGGGGATGTGCAAATCGTCAACTCCCGTTAAGTCCTCTATCGGAACTTGGGCCGAGGAAGCGTTCTGGACGTTGCGATACCCCTAGTGAATCGCGAGGAATCTACGATTAGGATACCCCTCCTGCCCTCCGGCAGGCGCTCCACGCCTATTCCGAAATATACAGCGGCTATAAAGCAGGTCAGAAAAACGGCGTGTTTGCTCGTGTTTTGACCCACGCGCCGAGCTTCCGGGACACGCGCGCCAGGCGGACGCCGCTGTTCCTCTGATGCATGCGGGCCCTAGCAGGCTATCCGCTACCTGCCGACCATCAGAAGCGTAAACGACCCTGGCACGGGCGGACCTGTTTGCATCCGGCCAGGCACTGGCGGTGGCGCATTCGCAGGGACCGGCCCGTACTCGAACGCATTGGTGATCACGTGATTGGTTTTTGTATCGATGACCATGTTCCTGGCTCCGGGCATCGTCTTCAGTCTCTGTTCGACCTCGAAACTGGTCGGACTCTTTTCCTTTACGATCACCAGCGTCCCCGCGCCCGCGGTAGCGATGGCTTCCATCGTGTTCGGATCGAACCCAACCGTATCCACGTTCACGTCCGTCGGGAGAGTTGTGATGATATTGCCGGTATCGGCGTTGATAATCAGCACTACCGGCTCGGGCAGGCGCCAATAAGAAAAGAGAATGTGATTCTTGGCATCCATCGAGATGCCGGTGCCCCAGGCCACACCTTTTGAGCTGACGTCGATGTGTTTCGTGACGGTCAAGTTCTTCGCGTCGATGACGGCGACATTGGCTTTATCCATAACGGTCACGTAGACCGTGCCTTTGCCGTCGCTCGTCGCCTGCTCTGCCTGTCCGCCGATATCAACCGTGCCTACCACGGTGCCTTCCTTGGCATCAATCACCGTCATGACCGGCGGCATGTGGCTTCCTGTCCACACGCGCTCGTTGAAGGGATCGAACATGATGCCGTCCGGACGAGCGGCTCCTAAATCGATCATCTTGATCACCTGCAGAGTCTTGGCGTCCCACATGGTCATGGGCCGTGTAGTGGAAAAACCGTGATGCGTCTTGGGATCGATCACCGCGCCGCCGGACTTCACGCTGTCAATCGAACCCACCGGCGCCAGCGTATCCAGATTGTAAAGCGTCACTCCGCCCATGGCGCCGCTCCTCGGCATAACCAGAAGGCGATTCTCGACGTCGGCAGAAATATAGTCGAAGCCACCTTCGCCTCCCACTTTCGCAGTCTTGATAACTTTGTAAGGACCTGCGGCTGTGTCTTTCTGGGCCAATCCCGCGGTCGCCAGGATCGCTATCGCTGCTGCAAGTGCGATACCTAGACAAAATGGTCGCATGGAACCCCTCCTCCAAGGGCCCGGACTTCTATTTGGGCCCCAAGCTGTGGCCGAATATACACCACATTAAGGACGGATCGTCGGCAAAGGGGAAAGCAATATACAGCAGGGCTACAAAGCAGCGTGTTTGCTCGGGTGTTGAGGGTGCGCTGAGCTTCCGGGACACGCGCGGCAGGACGGTGAAGCGATTCAGTCGCTCGGTGGATTCAGCCCGGCTACTTGCACCAAGGTAAGCAGCACACGCTGCATCCCGATTTCGCGGCCGGCCGGGTCATACCATTCGTCGAGTGAATGCGCGCCACCCGAACGTCCGCCAGCGCCCACGGCAATCGCCGGAATGCCCAACGACAGAGGAATATTGGCATCGGTGGAGGACCGCTCGATGCGCGAGCGATTGCCGAGATAATCGTCGGCGGCCTGGACCGCGGCGAGCAGCGGAGAGTTGTCCGGCAATTCGCCGCCCGGCCGCATGCCGAGTACTTTTGTATCGATCGACAACCCGGCGCCCCCGGTGACGCCGCGTTCGCGGGCCGCTTCCATCTCCTGATCCACGCCACTCTGGATCGACTGCCGCAGGATATTTTCCAGCTTCAGGATTTCCGGCTCGGCTTCCGAGCGCAGGTCCACTTTGATGAAGGCCTTCGCGGGAATCGAATTCACCGATGTGCCCCCTTCAATATTGCCGATGTTGAAGGTCGTACGCGGGCTCTCCGGCACGGGTGTCTTCACGAAGAGCGCAATTCCCCTCCCCAGCGCATGGATGGGATTGGGAACGCCAAAATCGGACCAGCTATGACCGCCCGGGCCGCTGATGGTGATCTCCACGCGACGCGAGGCCAAGGCCGCGGTCGAAATGTAGTCCGTCGAGGCCCCATCGAGAGCAATCACGTAGCGCAACTGCTTGCGATAGCTCTCCACCAACTTGCGAACGCCCCGCAAGTTGCCCTCTCCCTCTTCGCCTACATCGGCAACGAAGAGAATGGAGCTGCGCGTTTCGAGTTTCGTTTCGCGCATGACGCGCGCGATGGCGCTCAGAGTGGCGAGCCCGGTTCCGTTATCGGAGATGCCGGGGGCACGCAGCTTGCCTCCCTCGCGGCGTACGCGCACATCCGTGCCCGCCGGGAAGACGGTATCCAGATGGGCGGTGACCATGATGAAGTCGGACTTGGCGCTGCCGGTGCGCTCCCCAATTACGTTTCCGACCTGATCAGTGTGCACCTTCAGGCCGGCATCTTCCAAAAGTTTGGCAAGAAAGGTTCCACGGCGGGATTCATGGAAAGTGGGCGCAGGTATTTCCGTGATGCGCACCTGGTCCTCGGTCACGGAGGCGGCCTCGCCGGCGAGTTTCGCCAGCGCCTGCCGCACGCGCGGATCGGCGGTGATCTCCGCCGCCGAGGAGCGGCCTGCCCGAACGGAGTTGCGTGTAGAGAACACTCCCACGGCCGAGAGCATAACGCACAGCAGGCCCCAAGTCATAATTGAGGCCATACGGTTTCGGGTGTGCATGAGCTCGAGCATCAGGACCGTGGCGAAACCGGGACAGCCTGATGCCCGCGCGCGAGGCTCTCCGCCTTCATGTTAATGACTCGATTGCTGCCCGCAGAGCGCCAGGATCTCTTCATCGGTTAACACGCGCGAGGCTTGCTTGGCTGTCTCGAAAATTCGCAAAACCAGCTCTTCGGTTACGGCAATATCGTGCCGTTCGAGCCAGTATTGCACGTTTGAGTGGCCGCTCAGGGGGCCAATTTCAATCACCTGCTCCAGGCCAAACAGATGCGAGGGCACGCCGCTATAAACCATATTCGCCAGCATCGGGTCGGATCTCTTGAACGCCTTGATGATGGCCGCGGCGTGGACACCCGTGGCGGTGCGGAAGGCGTCACGCCCGACGACGGGGTAGTTGGGCGGAATCGGAATCCCCGTGGCGCGTGCTACGGTCTCGCAATAGCGCTTCAATTGCGAGAGATCGCGATCGATCAAGCCGAGCAGCCGCAGGTTCACCAGCAGCAACTCCATGGGAGTGTTGCCCACGCGTTCGCCCAGCGAATTGGCCGCTCCATGCACCTGGTTCGCACCGGCGAGGACGGCGGCCAATGAATTCGCCACGGCCAGGCCGCGGTCGCAGTGGCCGTGCCAGTCCACGCGTATCCTCGCACCGGAGGGCGCCACCACTTTCTCGCGTACGAATTTCACCAGGCCGTAAGCCCCGGCGGGCGTGGCGTGGCCCACGGTGTCGCACAAAACGATGGAGGTGGCCCCGCAACGAATGGCCGTGGAGTAGAGCCGCTCGACGGTTTCCGGGTCGGTGCGCACCGTGTCCTCAGTGACGAACATCGCCGGCAATCCCTGCCGCACGGCAAAGCTCACCGCGTGTTCCACGGTGCGTTGCAAATGATCGGTGGTCCAGTTTTCGACGAGCCTGCGGATGGGACTCGAACCGAGAAACGTGGACGCCTCAATGCCGATGCCCACGCGTTGAGAAATTTCGGCGATGGGGCGGATGTCGTTTTCGTGAGTTCGCGCGGCGCAATTCGGCCGGATCCTCATGCGCGAACCGGCGATCTCCTTGGCCAGAGCCTCGGTATCGGCGTAGGCGCGCGGTCCGGCGCCCGGTAAGCCGATATTCACCATTTCAATGCCCAGATCTTCCATCAGATGGAGGATCTCTATTTTTTCACTGATGGACGGATCGATTACGGAGGGATTCTGCAGACCGTCGCGCAAGGTCTCATCGTCGAGCGTGACTTTCCGGCTCGGGTCGAATTGGAGCGGGCCAACCTTATTCCAGTCGTAGATCAGCTCTGCATCATTCATCGCCGTAAGCCCATCGCCCCTCTCGGGATCGGCACAGAGCCGTGCTCGGGCTGCCTGAACGGGGCGGCCCTAATAGCGAAGCGTAAAGCTGTGCGGCAGTTGCTCGGGATCGGGCCGGTAGAGCGTTTTGCAGAATTCGCACCGGTAGATCTCCGCCTTGGGCCCGACGAGCGCCTCGATCTCCTTGGGATAGTCATACCAGCGCTTGAGATGCCCCGCGCAAAGCTTGCCCTTGGCATCTTTTTCGTCGCAGGAGCGCTGCCGGTGCTTGCGAATCTTTACTTTCGGCGGCGCTGCAATTTCGGCCACCGGCGCGGCGGTTGCAGTCGCCTGCGTGGCGGCAGCAACTTTCTGCGCTGCGTCTGGTGTATCGCCCATGCGTGGTATCTCCTGCCGGTTTCCCGGTAAGTTAGATTCGCCGGCCGCCGCGCCGCTTCTTGGCCGTACTGGCGGCGGATGCCAATGTATTTTACTCGAAGCGTCCCGAGCAGGCCATGGTTGACTGAGCCACTGCGCCTCCAGCATGCGAGGATTCCCCTAGCTCATGAGGCGTTTCTCGGTCAGTGAAGCAGCCGGATCGGGGTATTCGACGGAATGCAGGCACAAACCCTCCGGTGGCGCCGTCGGCCCGGAACAAGCGCGATCGCGCTTTTCGATCAGCCGCGGAATGTCGCTCGCCGGCCGCCGGCCGCGGCCTACTTCCAAAAGCGTGCCGACAATTTTCCTTACCATGTATCGCAAAAAAGAGGAGCCGCGAACGACATAAGCCCACTCCTCGGGATAGGGCTGCAAGCCGCGAATAGGGGCCGCGGCGTCGCCGTTCTTGGACCCATCAATGAATTGAGAGCAAAAAATGGAACGGACCATGGTCCGCTCCCGATCTTCATCCTCCGAACCCGTGGAGGCTGCAAACGAAGTGAAATCGTGCAGGCCCTCAAAATAGCGCGCGCCCTCCGCCATGGCTGCGAAATCGAGTTCCTGCCGAACATGCCAGACGTAGCGCCAACGAAAGGGCGGAACAACGCCGCCGCGATAAATCGAATAGACGTAAGTTTTGGCCTGGGCCATCCACCGCGCATGAAAGTCCGGTTCCACCTCTTCCGCTGCCCGAATGCGAATCGACGGCGGCAGCAACGCGTTACCGCCGTGTTTGAACTCCTCCGGAGTGAGTTCGGATGGCGTCTTGAAATTCACGACCTGTCCCCAGGCATGGACGCCTGCATCCGTGCGGCCCGCCGCATACAAAATCGCGGGTTCCTGAGTCAGCTGCCGCACGACGCCCTCGAGCATGCCCTGAATCGTCGGCTGCCCGGGCTGGCGCTGCCAGCCGCTAAAATCGGTTCCGTCATAGGCCACGGTCAGCTTAATGTTGTGCATGGCGGGGCCAGATTATCCCACGTTGTCAAGCCGGCCGGGCCACAGTACACTACTGCGTCTTCTTGGCCGCTTCGGGTGGCTTTTGCGCGGCCGGCTGCGTGACGGGCATGCGGCGAGAGTGTCGCTACTGAACGTTCTGCTCACATTCGTGAAACAAACACCTCCTGCCTCACGTTACAACAACTTGATGTTTGTGCATTAACGCTGTCCCCGAAGTTTGGAAGCTTCGCGCGAAAGGAAAACGAATGACCGGAAAGCTC
>Ga0206991_10421_pt1 | contig 10598 bp, 8 predicted proteins | sample Alteio_BWMinCont_9_FD_153286 | JGI IMG/M metagenome (GOLD analysis project Ga0206991, IMG submission 153286) | Enriched cells from forest soil in Barre Woods Harvard Forest LTER site, Petersham, Massachusetts, United States -... | ecosystem: Environmental > Terrestrial > Soil > Temperate forest >...
AAGTAGAGTCTCTAGACGATTCAACCGACACGATTCTATCTCATTTGGAAGACCCTCAACCATCAGGCCCAGCGGAGTTTCAGACACGTGGCCTCGTGCTTGGATATGTGCAAAGTGGGAAGACCGCGAATTTCTCCGCACTTATCGCCAAAGCTGCTGACCTAGGATACAAGCTCGTCATCGTACTCTCTGGAATAGACAATGGCCTAAGACAACAAACACAACGCAGACTCGATAAAGAGCTTGGCCTGAGTGGAACTCAAGGCGTTGGAGAACCTGAAGCCGGCATGAGGTGGATTTCCCTCACGAACTCAGATTTGGGTGGTGATTTCCGACCGGGTACTGTCGGTCATAACGTACTTCAGGGAAATGAGCATGTGGTGGCTGTCGTAAAGAAAAATGCCACTGTTCTACGCCGACTTGTTCAGTGGATGGAACACGGTGCTCCAGCGACTCTGCCTGTCCTTGTGATTGACGACGAAGCCGATCAAGCCTCAATTAATACAGGGGGAAATAGGCCTCCTCGCGATGAAGGAGAGCCTCCCGAAGACGAAATCGATCCGTCTGTAATAAACGGCTTGGTTCGGTCTCTGCTCAGATCGTTCCGACGCGTAGCTTATGTCTCATACACCGCTACTCCCTTTGCAAACGTTTTAATCAATCACGAAGCGATTGACCGCCTAGTTTGGGAGGATCTCTATCCAAAGGACTTCATCGTTAACCTTCCTCGCCTACCCGGCTACGTAGGCGCAGAAAGACTTTTCGGAAGAGCCGAACTACCTGGTGATGAAGGCGGAGGCATAGAAGGCTTAGATGTTGTACGAATCGTCTCTGAGGCCGACACGGCATCGATCATCCCGGCACCTGGACAAGTTGATGTTTTTCAGCCGCAGCTTTGTGATTCCCTGCGAAATGCCTTTTTGGATTTTGTCTTAGCCATTGCTGCTCGCGCTCAGCGAACGGGGGTAGACCATCCGGCATCGATGCTGATCCACACTCATCATCGAACGCTCATCCAAAACCGAATGGGTGAACTTGTCCGGGAGCATGTATCAATACTACGGCAGCAATGGCGATATGATCGAACAACGATCCAGCCCATATTGCGGGACCGTTGGGAAACAGAATTCCGGCCGGTAATCGTCTCGACCGATGTTAGTCGGGACGTTCCATTCGAAGCCATAGAACCACAAGTAGATCATCTTTTTAGAGACCCGATTAGAGTCATTGTGCTCAACTCATCCTCTCCGGACATTCTGGATTATGAGGCGGAGCCCAATGTCAAGGCGGTACTCATTGGAGGAAATCGCTTGTCGCGTGGTCTGACAATAGAGGGTCTTTTGGTTAGCTATTACGTAAGGAAGGTGGGGGCTTTTGACACGCTTTTACAGATGGGGCGTTGGTTCGGTTACCGCGAGAGCTATGTTGACCTCACTCGGTTGTGGACGACAGCGGAACTGTCCGAACTCTTCAGCGATGTCGCATTGGCGGAAGAGGAATTACGCCGTGAAGCCGAGCGTTATGAGCGTGAACATCTGACGCCCACAGAGTTCGGTATCAAGATTCGCGCTCACCCTGTAATGCTCATTACAGCCGAGAATAAGATGGGTGCTGCGCGGCGGATTTCTCAAAACTATTCGGGCTGTTTTCTCCAAACGACGACCTTTCGGCTTGAAGATCACGAATGGTTGCGCCGAAACCTGGAAGTCACGCGCGTTTTTGTGCATGGGCTTGGAGTCCCATCGGCCGTCCAGAACGGGCGATTTATTTGGAGCGCAGTGAACTGGCGGCGGATTGATGAGTTTCTGTCACAATATTCCGTAGATCCGCGTGCCAGCTTCATCGATGTAGCTTCAATCCGACAATACATTGCAGCGCAGGTTCGCCAAAACGAGCTTGCCAACTGGACTGTAGCTGTTGTTGGTCAAGCCACCAGAAATTTGGACACCGAGAACCTCCAAATCGTTGGCCACCGCGCGGTGAATACGATCAGCCGCACGAGATTGAGAGACCGACCTCATTCTGTGGGTGTTCTGAGCAACCCGGCGACCATTGATAATCCACCTGGTTCCGGTGACGAAGAGATCGGGCTTACAGATACGCAGATTTTACGGGCGCGTGTCAATGCGACAAATGGTCGATTCGAGGATCTGGGCAGTGCGTTGCGGGCTGAGCGCGATTGTGGCGAAGGTCTGCTGCTTCTGTACCCGATAAGCAGAGATTCACGCCCACGTCAGAGCTCAAAAAAACGCATTCCACTTTTTGAGTCTCCAGAGCGCGATGGCTGCACAGTGATCGGTGTGGCGCTCGTGTTTCCCCGGTCAAACAGCGACGCAACGATTGAATACATCGTTGGGTCTGTCGGCGAGCGCGGAGCGCCTGAGGAATGACACCATCAGAACTGGACAGGGCTTGGTCGGATCTTCCAAATGCAGATGTCGGTCAGCTGAGCGGGATTCGCGCCACGGGTCTACCTCCTCAGTCGCCGGTGTATATCGCAGTAGATACGCAGCGAACACGTCAGTTGCTGGTGGCTTTACCAGTTGGGTCAGAACCGCTGAAGAGAACAATTACGCGCGGTCTTGAAGTGGGAACCGATGAGTTGCGCATTGGAGGTTCTGCCCGCAGAACCTATATTCAGCTTGTTTGTCTTCACCCTGCCCACTATTCGACATTCTCGGCATTGAGTTCCAACATCATTACCGCAGTTGGAGCTGACCCATCCGATCCGAAAGCTGCTGTTGCAAGGTGCTTGGATCGTTGGCGTTCATTCTGGTCCGTTGACCAATCCGGGTTGACACGTGAGCAGGCCTTGGGCTTGTTCGGGGAGCTCTGGTTTCTTTTCCGATGGATGGGACCTTTGTCGGTTACCAGTATTGCTCGATGGCAAGGGCCGCTCGGAGCCCGGCACGATTTTCAATGGTCGGTAGGTTCAGTGGAAGTGAAAACGGCTGCCTCCGGTTCGGGAACAGTTCCAATCCATTTCATCTCTAATCTGGATCAACTGGAGGCTCCAGAGATAGGGCAACTCTATCTGTTCAGCTTACACGTCACCGATGATTCGCTTGCAGCAAACTCATTGCCCGCAGTGGTTGAGCAAATAACCACTACGTTGAACTCTGACGTTGAAGCGCTTGCCTCATTTGCTGAACGCTTAGCGAAAGCAGGATACAATCCAGCCGACGCCGGTCGCTACGCCCGTCCGCTGCGCGTGCTCAGCGAGGAACTGTTTCGAGTCGATGGATTGTTTCCAAAGCTGACAAATGCAAGCTTCCATCCGGGATTACCGGCGGGCGTAGCGAGTGTTTCTTACTCGCTTTCCATGGCAGCTTGTGCTGCTTGGCGAGTGGCGACGAGCCCCTCCGAACTAGGGGCTGCATTCCTGTCCAGCGGCAACTAACTAGGACAAAAGCGGCATTCTGACCGCAAGGCGCCCAGCCGCAGGCCTCAGCAACTTTGTGAGGTGCACATCCACTGTCCCGCACGTCAAACCGAGCCACTGAAGAGGTGAAATGGTATCGAAGATCGACGGGAATCACGTACTGTATCACTACTTAGAAAAGGACCTGAAAGAAGCAGATATTTGGCTCTTTCAAATGTTGGCTGCCCGTCTGTTTACGGATTTGGGAATCTGGTTGTCCCCTGGTGTTTACTCGCGTTGTCCGATTCTTTTGCCCTTTGCTGTGCGAGACCCTACATGTAGACCAAGAAAAAGCGGAGACATCGATCAGTGGGGCGCACCCAATGCTTCAGGTTATTTTCGCGACGACAATTCGTTGATTAAGAGCATTCCTCGGAGCCTGACGATTCGAGGCTCCGCGAACTCGATTTATCACGGGCATAGGCTCGGCAATGGCTTTGTGGCATCACACGTTTGGAGAGTATGCGCTACAACCACGGATCGGAGCGAGCTTTCGTCAAGGGATCCGGACACGTACAGCTTCGTCCCGAACTTAGTCTGGTTACCAGTACAAGTAGCCAAACTGACTGATAGAGAGGGTTCATTTGCGCAGACATATTTGCAGGCACTGTCCTATAAAATCTATCACAGCGTAACAGTCGCCCAAGGATTTCGCAGTGCAGTCAAGCGGGCTTGGGAAAAACTTGGCGCTCCGTCGGGCATCCCAGAAAGCGGATTAGCCGATCCGAAGGACCTCGCGTACTTTGAGGAAAGCGAAGAATTCGTGCAGCGCCGTATCGGAACTATCAAGACGGTCGCGGCGGCGATTGACGACGTCGCAGCGGGAAGGAAGCTGCGCACGAAGATCATTTCCACCCGATACACGAAAGGGCTCTTGGTTTTGTCGTTGAATGAGGTTCTTGGCCTTCATAAGGCGTTGCAGGAATTCATCACCGCGTGAGGCTTCGCTCCACAAACTTTTCACACATTGCCGGAATGATGGCCTCCATGATATCCGCACACGCTGATATGCGCGTTAGAAATTCAAAGAGAACAGCATCGACTTCGATGCTTCGTAGTGAATGGCTACTGGATCCGTCATCGGCAGAAATCAATTGCTGCGTTTGAAATCTACGGACTTCCTGTGCTCCCGAATCTGATCGAAACTGATTACTAGTTCCGAGCCAAGCGTAAGCTTCCCGCTGTAATCATTAATTGGTGTGTTGTCCAGAGTGCCGAACACATCCCCTCTGCGTCGTCGCAGTAATTGACGCGCACCCACATCCACTCCCCTATACCGATCTTCTCATCTGAGAACTCAACCTTGAATTGTCGACGTGCTGATGCGCCTGGCCGCAGAATTCGACCATCTCGAAACTTGAACACGTTGCAGAAACGCCCGCCAGGGGTCCACGTGACATTTTACGCCAACTGGATTTGGGACGGCGTCAGAACTTTGTTACCCAATTTCAATACTCCTTGCCCGCAGACACCAGCGATTGGCAGGAGCGTTTGGCAATGTCGTCCTCGCTCCAAACCTCTGAGTCTAGGTTCCGAAAATATTTTCAGGTACACAAAAACGCGTTGAACACGGGGTGTCGCCATTCGTCGTTATAAAAAACGGCGGGCCTAAGCATCAGAATTGGAGCACAGGCAGTGCGCTTAATATGCCCAGCCGCAGGCCTCCGCAAGTCTATGCAGGTGAATGTCTAATCCCCTCAGGTCAAAACGAGCCACCTGCGGACTGCCATCGAATGGCGTGAATTGGAAGGTGAACGTCTGCGCTTCCGCAAGCTTCTTAGCAAATCCAATGCTCTCATACTGAGTGAACAGAGCTTTATGGTCGGTTGATTCGGACCAATAAGGTTCAGTAGAGGCGGGTGCGTCGTCAAGGCGCGTCCTGACGGTATGAAAGTCTCTCGGACCGCCCTCGATATCCTCTTCCACTCTGGCAGCCATGCCTGTCACCACGTAGACGGATGTTTTCTTTTCCTCACAGCGTATGATCAAAGATGGCGTCGCCGCTCCGAGAGGCCCCAGAATTTTATCTTCCGAATCCAATGCCAACACGACTGTTTTGGAGTCGTCCATTTGGGAACGGCTCTCCGATGTTTGCCATTTGTCGGGCGGCGGTGGAGCCGTACTCTCGGCAGCCTCGGATCGGTGCAAGTTCGACACCATCGTCCCAACCAGCCAAAGGATGACGGCCCCTCCTAGCATGGCACCAATGATTTTTTTGGGCTTCACATTACCTCCGGGCCACTTCCGATCATGATACTCATAGTCCGTGGACACATAAACACCGAAGCTCCCAATATGACGCCTAAACATAAATGCCTCAGGATATTCGAGTCCGATTTGGCAGGTCCTTGCGCCAACGCCGTGAGAAGCTACGAGTGTCACAGGAAGCATTCGCGGATATGTGCGGCCTGGATCGAACCTACGTTGGCGGGATCGAGCGCGGCGAGCGGAACGTCGCGCTAGTCAATATTGAGAAGATTGCGAAGGCCCTACGGATTCCGGTTTCAGAACTGTTCAGGGGCGTATAAGTCCAACCGTCTAATATCTCTGAATCTGTCGACAAGGCTTTGAATATTCCTCTGCCTAAACCGGCTTGGCGGGAGGTCCTAGAAGGCGTTTTAAGCCACGCAGAAAAACAGGAGGATTTTCCATAGACTCCATAACTAAGGAGGATTTGCCCAACCCGCTAAAAAGCAAGCCCCACCCCACGTGGGCGCCTAAAAACGCCTTCAAATTCCTCCTTAGAACAGGAGGGATTTTGAGGCCATTTTTAGGGATTAGGCCCGTCTGGTCGCTTTAGCCTTCAACCGTACCGCTGTGGACAGCTAAAACGAAATTGAGCCCTCATTTGCGAGTAACGAAAAAATAGCTGTGAACGTAAACGAGACCATGGACGCCAGGGGTGCCATCATGAGGACGGCACAAACGGTGCAGTCACCTCCGAACTGCCAACCACCCAACAAACTGTTGAGCTGCCCTGGCTGACAGATTTATCGAGCCCCAGAGAGTGCATCGCACTTTCGTTTCAGGCCCCTTAGCTTTCGATAGTGCGACAAAGGTTCGCAGGTGCTATGAATGAATGCATGGCGCTCTTCACTCGTCGAGTCATTCAAAAATGTTTGAACGAGAACGCCGAGTTCGTCTCGACCGAGAATCTACGGGATTGGATTCAGCGGCTCAACAGAGTTTCGAGCGATTATGTGGCTACCGAGTGGGAGGTCGTTCTCCTTTGGGCGTTTGCGAAATTCGGAAAGGTCCAACATGAGCCAGCGCTTGGTCGAAGACCCGTTGACTTAATTTTCGGGTCACCTGACGGAAAGCTACAATTTGCAGCGGACATAGCCGCAATCTCAGATCAGCCATTGCACCATAGGAACCCTATCAATCGGCTCCGAGATGAACTGAGCAAACGGATCGAGAAGGCCAAAATCAATACGGGACGTTTTATATTTCGGGTAGAGGAAGAGCGACCCGTTGCCTACCGAGGTACCAGGAGAAAGCGGCGCTTGTTACTTTCCTCTGTCAACGAATTCTCGACCTACATATTCGATGCAGCCTTCGACAAATATGTCGACTCGATCCGGAAGGAACCTCAACATCTACGGGACCATCACGTGCACCATCGTTCCCCTGCAGTGGCTATAACCATCCAATACCAGCCCGGGGAAGGAAGAGGGATAGGGATCGCTTCGTATGGATCGTACACAAGCACGACCGTAAAGGACGACAACCCACTGTTCAACGCGCTGAAGAACAAGGCCGGTCAGTTAAGGGAAAGCGGGTATAAAGGCATCCGAGGAATTATTGTGTGTGATCGTGGATCGCGCATCTTTACCGCGATGCCCAACTGGTCGACCTTCAATATGGACGAGGTGATTAGGGACTTCTTTCGTCAAAATAGCTCTGTATCATTCGTCGTAACCATGGGCATTCGATCGAGGTCGTCTACCCTCGGCCGAAGATTTCATCTTGATGTCGAGCCAAGGCTGTCCGTGAGGGAGGCAGGTGTAACGGAAGACTGGGTATCGGACTTGAATCGCCTAGTCATCCAAGTCACCCACTCTCTACCTGAGATATACCAAACACCTGACAATGCAATGATCAGTATGAATTGGAATCGCTCAACAATGCGAACGAAGCCATACGTAGGAGGTTCGATAGTGGAAGGGGACAAGATTCAAATCTCAGCGCGGGAACTGCTCGATCTCCTTGCAGGGAGGCTCGATCAAAAGCGGTTTGCGGAAAATCATGATATGGGCGGCGGCACCAATATCTTCAGCATCTATCAATCATCAGGGAAAATGATCAAGAGGGCTGAAGTCGAACACCGCCCAGAAGAAGATGACGACTGGGTGATTCTAGAGTTCAGCACGGGCGATCCGGCCGTGTCTGACTTTAGAGTGCCGAAATCGGTCAAGTCGACGCAAAGTGAACAAGGATAGAGTTTCAGAACGAACGCAGGATAGTACCTGTATTACGCAACGCGGGCCTACGCTCCTGCCTACCGCGCCAATCAACACCGCTCCACCGGGTAACTTAAACTTCTCCAGGGAGGAAGTAGGCTGCGTTAGGCGGCGTCGGTGATCCGACGAAGCCCGAAGGTTGGCTCACTCGGCCATCCCAAATACCGGTAGCTATAGTGAGTAACAGGTTCAAAGGCATGTGCGGCCATTCGGTCGTAAAAGGACGTATCGCCCAACGCCGGAAAGTGAAGGAAGTATCGCCCAAACTCGACGGCCCAACCACGATGCCATTCGGGCGCGAGAACGCCCAGAATCCGTCGTACAGTAAGCGGAATATCCTGCGGGGCCTCCGAAGTAAAAGTGATCATCCGACGGTCATCACACTCAAGAATCTGCTTCCGGACAATCTCCATTGCTGGATCGAGCGCCAACTCGTAGCCGGTTACCGCAAACAGAGCCAGATATCCGGATCGAAACCAGCTAATCTTCGCGCCAAGCTCGGCAAAGTGCTTATATTCAATCGTCAGTTGCGTGCCAACTCGTGCCACATTTGGAAGTGCCTTGCTCGTACCAGGCTTGTTGATCGTGGGCGGGATCTGAAGTGAGTACTGTCCTTCGGACTTAAGCAGCTCACCGTTCACACGCATATCGCCAATCGTCGCCTTGATTCGATGGGGCCGTTCAAGTGTACCGGCCATCGCGAGCTGAACGTCCTCCTTCGTCTTGGCATCGGCATCTAGCTTTGTTCCAGCCGAGTTGTTACAGTCCTTACACGTGAGCAGCAGCTCGCGACCGCCAAAACTCCGTGGAGGCACATGCTCGGCGGTAAGCCGTTTGTCCGCCAAGGCCTCAACCGTGAATGGGCCTGCGCAGATCGGACAAACGTAGGTCGGCTGATCAAATCTTCCGGGATGCACCCGCGCGTATGCCGCCGCACCGAGCTCGAACCACTCGCGTTTTTTGCGCTCAGTTGCCATTTTTGAAACTATCCGCCCTACGGCGTCGTACGTCCTTCGGTCGCGCGATTCGGGCCTCTTAGTTGCCCCTCAGGACTAATTCGATGTGGTCCAGAACGCTCGTTGCCTGCCCGGACATTTCGTGGTCCACGCTCGCGGACAGCTTCGTCCTCAGCAGGTCGCGCTCGGTCTGGTTCGCGCACCGTTGCTTGAACACGTTCGCAAGCTCGGCGATACGCGCGTTGAAGTATGCGCCGTTGCGAATCTTGGCTCCTTGTAGTCGCGCCGCGTAAATCTCCTTCTCTACCGCTGTCCATCGAACATTTCGATCCTCCGCTCGAACGACCTTCCCTATTGTAGATGCGCCCTCGCCCGAAAGCGTCGCTCTACGGGCCTGTATACATATAGTTTGACACGTGATTATACATTATGTATGCTTCGGTTATGAAATCCGAATACAAAACCGAGGGCGAGAAGGCCGTACAAGAAGCCCGGTACCGATTGACCGAATTGTTCAGGCAAAGGGAAACACTCGATGTCGAAATCGCAAAGCAACAGCGCCGAGTTGCTGCCCTGGCTGCCCTGGTTGATGAAAGCGAAGCGAGCGATGAGATTTTGGATTTGAACCTCGGCGGCCTGACGGATGCCGTGCGCGGGGTCCTCAGGGGAGCCGGTCCTGCTGGACTCACGCCGGTAGAAATTAGAAAAAGGCTCGTCCAGATGTATTTCCCGGTAAACGAGTACAAGAACTTTATGGCGTCCTTGGGCGCGATATTGAAGCGCCTGGTTAAGTCTGGCGAAGTGAAAAGGGCCATCCATGACATATACGGTGGCCGCGATGAATCTGTCTATCTGTGGCTTCCAAAATACGGGGCCACAAATTCTCTGGCGAACCAACAAGTTCGGGCGGCAATCAGCGCCTTGGGTTTTGGGCAGCCTGACGATGTTCCGCAACGTTCGAACGATAAGACCGGGATTCCGCGACCGCCGGGGTTCAGTGACAAGGAACGGAAGTGACGGTCATGCCAGATCCCGAGACGCTCCTCGTCAAGGTTGTTATCATCATGCTGGCCGCGCTCTCGGCAGCTCGGCTTATTTGGCAGGAGTTCAACAACTTAGTGAACGATGTTCGACGCAAACGAAGGCAGCGCTGACACTTGGTGGAGAAAATGAATGGCACCTGATCCTAAGAATCCGCAGGGCAGATCGAACGTCGCCGACGTGCCGTTGCTCCCTCTGGAGGAAGAACGGTTTCACGACGCATATAAGACGTACTTCAAGCACAAGCGAGGCAACTTCCTAAAATCTCTTACCGAATTTGCGGACCTGTGGGAATGCTTCCAGCTGTTGAATGACATTTGGGACCGGGAGATATCGGACCTCGAGGTATCGATTGACCAGCACCAACTGCTTCCTAAAATGCTGTTTATGGCCGCGCACGCCAGGATCCTCACGGCCCTGGAGCTCGGCTTTTCATGCTGCATCGGCGATGCATACAGCATTCTGCGGGACGGCATCGAGTCGGTCACACACGCACACAAAATTGCCGTTGAGCCCGGTACCGCCACCGCGTGGAGCGATAAGATGAAAGGAGCCGCCGAAGAGGCAGCTTACGACAAGATTTTCACGCAGAAAAAGAAGGAGAATCTGTTTCCTGAACAGCACGGCCTTCGGCGGCTCCACGTTTTCTACGCCCAATTTTCCGAGATGGCCACTCATTCGGGTGTGGCGTCGGTGGGAAAGAGCTTCAAGGATCTG
>Ga0206991_10422_pt1 | contig 10592 bp, 9 predicted proteins | sample Alteio_BWMinCont_9_FD_153286 | JGI IMG/M metagenome (GOLD analysis project Ga0206991, IMG submission 153286) | Enriched cells from forest soil in Barre Woods Harvard Forest LTER site, Petersham, Massachusetts, United States -... | ecosystem: Environmental > Terrestrial > Soil > Temperate forest >...
TAAGGGCATAGGATTCGCCGTCGCGGTCTAAAGATTAGATCAGAAAAATGATCAGGCGAGACAAAAGAGCGGCCTAAAGGCGCGCCCGTATATAAAGAAGCGGAGCGGTGGGTGTAGCCCCCGCTCCGCTTCTATTCGAAGGAACTTCCCTCAGGAGGTTCCGTTAAGACTCGCTTACCAGATGTTTCATGGCCCAGTCCGGGAATACCGGGGCGCGCCGATCGCGCGGTCCGCCCGCGTTGGCGGCCTGCGCGTGCCCGGTGCCCTCCACCATTTCGCGCTTGGAGTTCACCGCCGCGTTGTAAAGCTTCAGCGCCCCCGCCGGATCCATGATGCGGTCATCCTTGCTGTATCCGATCAACATCGGGCAGTGGATCTTATCGGCCCGCCCTTCGAGCGTGTACTCGTTGAGCTTCTTTCTTGCATCGGCCAAGTCGCGGGCGCCAATGATCCAACGCACACGCTCCTGGATGGACGGCAGGTAATCGAAAAGGTCCTTCCCCAGATCGTAAGAGCCGCTGCCCATGAACGCAGCCGCAACGCGAGGCTCGTTACTGGCGGCCCTGGGCACTCCGTAGCCGCCCATGCTGATCCCTTGCAACCCGACCTTCTTGGCGTCTGCATCTGGACGAGTCTCCAGATAATCGATCATTGCCTTGACCACGCGATCAGTATCCGGCGGCAGGTGCAGATCCTTTAGCCGCAAAGCCCCGCCTTGTCCCGGAAAATCGACGGCCATGTAGGCCATGCCGCGAGCCAGGTAGGCACCCGCGCCGCCCATAATCGTGGCCTCTGCCATCGTGTCGGCGCCTTGGAAAGCAATCACCACCGGGAATTTCTTTCCCGCCTGGGCGCCGCCCGGCTTGCGGAAATAGCCGTCCAGCATCTGGTTTTCATACTTCACCTGGATACGCTCGAAAGGCGGGCGCTGCAGTTCCCACGCCTTGTCAAACATTTGTCGCGCCTTTTTGTACGTGGGAAGCATGCGTTGGTCGGTGACGGGCATCGGCCATGAAGCATCACGGTAGAAGCCCGCGGCGCGCAGATAATACTCATTCGCCGTCAGCTTCAGTCCCTTGGAAGCAAACTCATCTGCCTCTTTCTCATTTCGCTCCGCCACTCGCGTCCATTCCATCACCCAGGAATCGAGATCGTATGGCTTCAGACGCTGCGCGACTTCCAGCGCATCGGGATCGCTGGTATAGATCGACGCAGTCAACCGAATCTCCAGTTGACCGCCCCCGGGCAAGCCCTTGCCCGTATAAAGTTCGCCCTCCGATCTACCCCCAACTTCACCGAGCTTTCCGCTTTCCGAACCGGCATCTTGCGCGAGTGCCGGTGATGCCAAAACCTTGGAGATTGCCGGAAGTCCTGCCGAAGCGAGTCCCCATTTCACCAGGGATCGCCGACTCAGATTCGAAATTGAACTCATAACGATCTTTGCCTCCTCTTCAGCTGACACTCGGCCCGAGATATCCCTGGCGGCGCCGCAAAAACCCCGTATGCCTCTGATAGGCCACTTGAGGCCAATTGTCAATTCCTATTGCAACCGTTGGGGTCGCGTCGGTCAGTCTCTGATGAGACGACTCCTGGGCACGATCATTTATCATTTCGAGTTTCTGCTCGCGGCACGCTAATTCACAGTTGCCATGTGAGCGGAAACGCCGCACTCTCTCCCACACAGGCCTTGGGCTTCACTTCCGCATACCCGAAGCGCGAAATCCAGCTGGGATTCCGGATGGATTTCTAGCGCCGCGTGAAATGGCTGCGGGCGGGCTTCTTTCAGCGCCGCACTAACTTTTTTTACCTCGATTTTGCCTTCGCCGAAACCCCTAAGAATTTCACAAACGTAGGGTTATTCACCGATAGCCATGCTAGTGCAATGACCCTAGACTGTGGCTGCCCTAAAAAGGGGGGAACATGAGACCCGTTCAAATCTTATTAGCCGATGATCACGAAGTTGTGCGGAAGGGCCTTCGCGCGTTGCTCGAAGCCCAGCCGGGTTGGAAGGTAATCGCGGAAGCCACCGATGGCCGCGACGCTGTGGAAAAAGCCAAGGACATGCACCCCGATGTAGCCATCGTGGACATTGGCATGCCTTCGTTGAATGGGCTCGAAGCCACGCGTCAGATTGTGAAAAAAGCGCCTCGGACGCGCGTGCTGGTCCTGACCATGCACGATACGAATCCGCTCATTCAGCAAGTCGTGAAAGCGGGAGCTCGCGGCTACGTGCTGAAGTCAGATGTGGCCAGCGATCTGGTCTCCGCGGTGGAAGCGCTTTGCCGCGATCAAACCTTCTTCACCTCCAAAGTCTCACAAATTATCCTTGATCGCTATGTGGGCAAGGCTGATGGAGTGGCCACTGGCCCCGACGAGGATTCTCCCTTGACTCCTCGCGAGCGCGAGATCGTACAGCTTCTTGCCGAAGGAAAGAGCAGCAAAGAGGTTGCCTCGGTACTTGGAATCAGCGTCAAGACGGCAGAAACCCATCGTATCAACTTGATGAGAAAACTGGATTGCCATTCGGTGGCCGAAGTCGTCAGATATGCCGTGCGCAATCTGATTGCAGAAGCCTGAGCGCCGGGTTTCTCGACGGTTCGTGCTGCACCGAATCGCCGGCACCGGTAACCATGGCAGTCTGGCCGGTACAGTCGAGTCGGGCTTTAGGCACGGGCAGCAATGCCCGTGCATTCTTTTGTTGCGAGGCCTACGTGGGCGTAAGAATACTGATTGCCGACGATCACGATATCGTGCGCCATGGAATTCGCAGGGTACTCGAGGTCAAACCCGATTGGGAGATCTGCGGCGAGGCAGCGAACGGCCAAGAGGCTGTTCGCATGGCGAGGGAACTCAGCCCTGACGTAATTATCATGGACGTCACGATGCCGGTGATGAGCGGGTTCGAGGCCGCTGATGAAATCTCCCGCCTTCCCATTAATTCCCGCGTTCTCTTCTTTACCATGCATGATTCAAGCGGCTTGGCCGGATCCGTTCGCAGGTCTGGCGCACAGGGATATGTCGTCAAGTCGCGGGCAGCGCTCGACTTGATACAGGCCCTGGAACGTCTCTTGAAGGGTGGGACTTTCTTTGAATCGGGCTCGTATACCCACTGAGTCCTCGCATGTTTCCGGACTAATCGAAGAGCTAAATAAGATCCCCTGCCCTCCGTAAGGGTAATCCGACGGTCGAATCCGTTTCTACACGTATTTCACACCAACCCGGTCTGCGATAGCTTGATAGCGTCGTAATTAAACCCCGGGGGATTTATGCCAAAGCAGACGCGCGTTGCAATCCTAATGGCCGCGATGATCATATTTGCCATTGCGATGTTGAATCTAGTTCGGTCGAAAGTGGAATCGAGCGGACGCGCAGTCAGAACTGCCGCAGTCCAGTATTCTACAGTGAGGAAGATCTATGTTCCGCGAACAGACCTGGTTAATACAACCGTAAATGGTTTAAACACAAGCCAGTATACCCCGGTGCGCTAACTTCTGAGCTAGGCCATCCCTGTAAAAAAAGCCCTCATAATTGAGAATCAATCAACGGGGAACGGGCCCTAAGGGCTTAGGGGACCCTGAACCGAACGTCCGCTAGGAGTGTGCGGCCATCCGTGACGTAGATCCGTCGATTTGACCGTTTTCGCTCGCTCCCGGTCGCCTCCATCGGAACGCCACATCGACAGCATTGCTGTCACAGTATGGACACCGCCCGTGCCTGCTCAAGGTATCTACCATCTTCAGGCAATTCGCACAGAACCATTCGCTCAGCCGTTCCATTTTCCCCGCCCCCTTATAGGATCCTGATGTTCTGACCCGTATCTCATGCCCACGCAAATCAGGACATCAATTGATTCGACGCCGACGCCAGGCCTTAGGGTGCATATGAAAAGCCTGACTCAAAGGGGGGGAATGCTGGACCAATCGCTCGACGACGTAGGGATCTACATGTATCTCCGATCCCTCGCTCGCCACTGCTGCTAAAAAGAGGCCGTCACGCCGGGTTGCCGCAAAATTTAACTGCGAGGACGAAGCAAAAATTCAAACGAGTGCTGTGAAATCGATCGCGACCACGGAAGGTACAACAGCCCCGCCGGCTCAGGGTACCGGCGGGGCTGGTTCGCCAACTACCTTCCCCTGAACTGCTCTGTTGATGCAGAGCCTCATGGCAAGGGGCAGACTTTTGCATCTCGTACTAGAACGGTGCGGCTTCATTAAGAAAAATAAAAGATAGATGTTGGCCGTTGCGGAGAGAGACCCATGCAAGGAGATGCTGGCTATAGGTGGGAAAAGCGAGCCCGCGTTGACTCCTCTCCAGCCCCTCTCTATAGTGGCCGAAGGGTTCAATTCAGCTCACCGCGCCATGGACCGAATAATTATCCGCGAACTCCAGAGGCTTTTAGGAAATCCCGGCGTTCTGTCAACCGCCGAAGACTTGCTGCTATACGAGTATGACGGTTCTGTGGAAGAGGCGCGTCCCGACGCCATCGCCTTCCCGCGCCACAAGCAGGACGTGGTGGACATTGTCAATTTGGCGAATCGCCATGAGGTTCCTATTGTGGGACGCGGCGCCGGCACCGGCCTCTCCGGTGGCGCGCTCGCCAGGCGCGGCGGAATTGTCTTGGCCTTTTCGCGCATGAATCACGTTTTGGAAATGGACGCGAAAAATCAGCGGGCTGTGGTCGAGCCCGGCGTCGTCAATCTTGATCTCTCGCGCGCGGCGGAAAAGCATGGCTTGTACTATGCTCCCGACCCTTCGAGTCAAAAATCGTGCACCATCGGCGGCAACGTTGCGGAAAATGCCGGTGGGCCGCATACCCTTGCCTATGGCGTGACCTCAAACCATGTGACAGGTCTCGAGCTGGTCATGCCGGACGGCAAGGTTGTGCGCGTCGGCGGACGGCACATGGAAACGCCCGGCTACGATCTCACTGGCCTGGTGATCGGTTCCGAGGGAACATTTGCGCTGGTCACCGAAATTACGGTCAGACTTTTGCGTCTTCCCGAAGACGTGCGCACGCTGCTGGCCATCTACGATTCGCTTGAAGATTGCACGGACAGCGTCGTGGACATCACCGCGCGTGGAATCACCCCGGCGGCGTGCGAAATGCTCGATGGCTGCACGCTCCGCGCCGTTGAAGACTACGTCCACGCGGGTTTTCCGCTCGACAGTGCCGCTGTCTTGCTGATCGAAGTGGAAGGCGTGCGCGAGGCCGCCGAAGCGCAGGCCCTCGAAATCACCGAGGTTTGCAAGCTCCACAACGCGCGTGAAGTGCGCCGGGCACGCGACTCACGCGAACGTGCCCTGCTCTGGAAGGGCCGGAAAGAAGCCTTTGGCGCCATTGGCCGCGTCTCGCCGTCTTATTACGTGCTGGACGGGGTTATTCCCCGCACAAAGCTAACGGTGACACTTCAGCGTATTGAGGAAGTCTCCAGGCACCACGGATTGGTTATCGGGAATATTTTCCATGCCGGCGATGGCAACCTGCATCCACTGATCCTTTTTGATCAGCGCGACCCGAATCAGTTCGCTCGGGCCCGGGCTGCGGGCGAGGACATCATGCGGTTTTGCGTGGAGATGGGCGGCACGCTCACCGGGGAGCACGGCGTCGGCATGGAGAAGAATGAACTCATGCCGCTGATGTTCAGCGAGGCTGACCTGGACTTGATGCGCAAGATCCGGGCGGCCTTCAATCCGCTCGGACGGCTCAACCCTGATAAAGTGCTGCCGCTTGGCAAAGGTTGCGGAGAGACGCGCCTGCAACCCTTCCCGCTATCGGCCAGCGGAAACGCATGAGCCAGGTCGCATCGCTCACGTCGCGGCTCGTGGACCTGATCGCCGCCGATCGCGTCCTCACGGATTCGGCTTCGCTCGCAGCATTTGAAATCGATGGTCGGCGCCCCTCGGCGGCGCTGCTGCCCGATTCGGTGAGCGAGATTGCCGACATTCTGCGCTTCGCATCAGCCGAGCGTCTTGCCGTCATTCCGACAGGCGGCAGAACCAATTTGGGCATCGGTATGCCGCCGCGCCAATACGATCTTGCCCTTGATCTTTCGCTAATGAATCGGATCCTGGCTTATGAGCCCCAGGATCTTACCGTCGGCGTGGAGCCCGGCGTGCGATATGCGGCGCTCGATCGGAGCCTGCATGAAAAGGGGCAGTTTCTGCCGCTCGTGCCGGCACATGCCGAACGCGCAACCTTGGGCGGAATGGTCGCCGCAGGCGTCGATACTCCCTTGCGGTACGGCCATGGCACAGCGCGCGACTATTTGCTGGGGATAGAGTTCGTCACCGGCGAGGGCGTCGTTTCCAAGAGCGGTGGCCGCGTAGTAAAAAATGTCACTGGCTACGATCTGCACAAGCTCTTGATTGGTTCGCTCGGAACGCTAGGCGTGATTACGCGCTTGAACTTCCGCACGTTTCCATTGCCGCCTCAGCAGCGGATGTTTGTGACGTCTTTTGCCGATCCGGCGGCGGCTTTTGTTTTCTGCCGCGCGATCATGAGATCCCCGCTGCACCCAAGACTGGTGGAAGTGATCGATCCACGAACGTCGTCCCTGTTCGCGGCCTCTGGCGCTGACTTTCTGGATCGGGATTCCTGGTTCGTCATTGTCGAGGCAGCGGGCCAAGAGGCCGTACTCGAGCGCCACGGCCGCGACCTCGCCACTATGGCGCGGGAAGCAAATGCCGCCGACATCGCGGCACTCGATGAACCGCGGCGGGCCGCACTGTTCAGCTGCTTTTGCGAACTTTCGTCAATCGTGCTCCACACCGCGCCCGTCGCAACGATTTTCCGCATCGGCGGCCTGCCGTCGGAAATGCCCGCGTTGCTGGCTCAGGCACGCCAACTGGCGGAGCGCCACGCCCTCGACTGCGCCATTTTAATTCGGGCTCTCAGCGTGGTGTACATCGCGCTCTTGCCGTCCGCCGGTTCGTATGCGCTCGCAGACTTGATTGCCTGTTCCTCCGAATTGATGAGCCTCTGCGTAGGCTCGGGATCATCGCCGATGATTGAACACTGCCCGCTCGAATTGAAACACGCCCTCAGCATCTGGCCCCCGGCCGGAAGCGAGCACGACATTTCCGCCCGCCTCAAGCTCGTGTTTGATCCTCAGGGAGTCCTCTCTCCCGGCCGGTTTCGAGGAGGCATTTGAGCGCGATGTCGCGAACGCCCTCGTCCCCTCAGCCAGCGGTCCCTGGCGTCAGTGGTTTTCGCGGTCCGGACCGGCCCAGGGATGAAGACTACCTGCACTGTATTCACTGCGGGCTGTGCCTCAACCATTGCCCCACGTATCGGCTCTGGGGTCTCGAGGCAGATTCGCCTCGCGGCCGCATCCGCCAGATGGTGCTCGTAGACGAAGGACGTCTGCCGCTGGGCGACTCCTTCGTAAAGCACATCGACCAATGCCTGGATTGCCGCGCCTGCGAAACGGCGTGCCCGGCGGGCGTGGAATACGGCAAGTTAGTGGAGGGCGCCCGCGCGCAGATCGAGCAGAATTACCGCCGTCCTCTGCCGTCGCGCGTAGCCCGGAGCCTCGTCTATCGGCATCTGCTTCCCTATCCGCGCCGCATCGCCGCCGTAGCGCGTGTGGCGCGTTTCTATCAGCGGTCCGGACTGCAAACCCTCGCGCGAAGATCGGGACTGCTTGGCCTGCTCGGACTTGCTGACAGCGAAAAGCTGATGCCGCGAATCGAAAATGAATTCTTCTTTTCGCAGCTCGGCCGTACGTTTGCCGCGCAAGGCCGCCGGCGCGCTCGCGTCGCGCTTTTTGCCGGATGCATTTCGCAGGTGAGTTTTGTCGAGTTGCACGAAGCCACGATTCGAGTGCTCACTGCCAACGGCTGCGAGGTTGTTGTGCCCAAAAACCAGCTTTGCTGCGGGGCTCTGGCGGCACATGCCGGCGTGCGCGATGTCGCGGGGCAGCTCGCGCGGGCGAATCTGGATGTCTTTCTGAGTGAGGATTTCGACGCTGTCATAACCAACGCGGCCGGCTGCGGCTCTACTCTGAAAGAATACCAGCAGTTATTTCCGCCGGACGATCCCGCACACGAGAAGTCCCGCGAATTTCGCGTCAAGATGCGCGACGTTACGGAATTTCTCGATGAACTGGGATTGATCGCCCCCTTGGGCGAACTTCCCATGCGCGTGACTTACCAGGACTCCTGTCACCTGGCCCACGGCCAGAAAATTCGCGAGGCGCCCCGGCGTCTGATTCGCGCGGTGCCCGGGGTGGAGCTGACGGAAATGCGTCTAGCGGATAATTGCTGCGGCTCTGCGGGAGTCTACAATGTGACCGAGACGCAGACTTCGCTGGAGTTGCTGGCGGAAAAAATGCAGTGTGCCGCCGACACGCAGGCCCAGGTGATCGTTACCGCGAATCCCGGTTGTCTGCTGCAAATGCGCGCGGGCAGCGAAATTCACAAGACGGGTCAGCGCGTGCTGCATGTCGTCGAGTTGCTCGACCAGGCGCAAAATGCGGCGCTCGCCTCAGCTACTTCTCGCCAATGAGATAGCGGCAACCGGCCGGGCCCATGCGCGCTGCATGCGTGGTCTTCGCCGGCACGTCGCAGCGCTCCCCGGCACGATACGTCGCGCTTTGGCCGTGCACGGTCACCGTCATCTCCCCATCGAGAATGATGTGCGCGGTCTCCACCGGATGCGTGTGATCGGAGTAGCGGCGATCAGGCCCGTCCTCCCAGACATAGGTATTACGAAAGCCTTCGTCGCGTAGTTGCTTTTCCAGTTCGGGTAGATTCACGGAGTATCTTCCACTCGGCCGAGCGGCCCCATTTATCCCTGCGGCCGGAACATGCGAGCAACGATGCGCGTCACCAGACGGCGCGGAACCAGTCGCTGCGCTTCCATGCTAAGCAAGTTCCGCGTCCCGGATATCACGAAGGCCTTGCCTGCGGCTAAGGCCACGAGGCCCACCCGCGCCACTTTTTCGTTTGGCTCCTGAGGGCCCGCCACGTGTGACGCGCCCGCAACTTCGTGAAATTCGCTCACCGTCGAGCCCGGACACAAGGCGCAGACGTGAACGCCATATTGCCGTACTTCTTCGGCCAGGCCCTCGGCAAACAACAAGTCAAACCCCTTGGTAGCCGCATACGTGCTGAGGTAGGGGACAGGTTGGAAGGCCGCCGTCGAGGCAAGGATCAAAATAGATCCGGAGCGGCGCTCCACCATCGTCGGCAGGAATAGATGCGTGAGGTGAACGACGGAGGCGACATTCACCTGCACCATGTCCAGCAAGCGCTGCGCTTCCTGTTTTCGAAACTCCCCGTAAGCGCCGAAACCCGCATTGTTGATCAGTAGTTCTATAGGGAGGCGCTTCTGTTCCGTGAAGCGAAAGATTTCGTCTGGCGCCTGGGGCCGGGTGAGGTCCGCTGCGTAGACTTCCACTTGAATCTTGTGGCGTGCGGCAAGATCGTCAGCGAGCCGCGCCAGCCGGTCGGCGCGACGCGCCGTCAGCAACAGATTGACGCCTTGGGCCGCCAACTGCTCGGCAAAAGCCGAGCCGATACCCGCACTGGCCCCAGTGATTAAAGCCCATTTGCCTCTCCATGGCTGCATAGAGCCTCCCGCAAATGAGCATACCTCAACTGGATATGGAAACTGGTTGAGCTTAGCGCTCAGGCCTTTGAAATCCAGGAAGGCATAACAGTCTGGCGGAGCCGCACTCCTCCCGATTTCAGCCGATTCAGGAGGCGTCGGGCCCACACATACTCGGCGGCGAGGATGGCCAAGCCGCCAATGATAGCGGCCCAACCGGGTCCGGGCGTGACGAGCATCACTACACCGACAATCAGAAGCGTAAATCCCGCGAGGATTTTGAAGAACCGCTTAACCTGTTGAACCGTCTCAAGAGACACCGCACCCCTCCCTGCTGCTTACCCTTCAACCCAGTTAGATAGCGACAATGGCATCGGAGTTTTATGTCTAACAGTAAATGCGAGCAATTTTGATTCCACCCGCCGTCAGGGCCCCGGCCGGCGCGCGTTTCGGCCTGATTCGGGTTGATTTCAGGGGAGCTAACCGCTATAGTGGTTCATGCTTCCGAAGACAACAGAGGGCCTAATGCCTTGCCAGGGTTCGTGTTGTTGTATGCCACAGTCCTCTGGCGTCCTTAGGGAGACGATCTAAGAATCAAAGATCGAGCGTTTTGAACAACCCACCGCCAGAGGTCGATTTGGCAGGTGGGTTTTCTGTTTTTGATACCCTATATGGTTAGCTGAAGGTCGGCAGGCCGAGAGAAGCTTTGGCCGAAGATCGATGGGAAACCAGATGTCGTCCACAACCGAAGGCATCATCGACGAATCCCCGGCGCGACACCGGCTGAACCACCTCAAGGCTCTGGAGGCGGAGAGCATCTATATCCTCCGCGAAGCTGCCTCTGAGTTCGCGCGGCCCGTGATGCTCTACTCGATCGGAAAAGACTCGTCGGTCATGCTCCGGCTGGCCCAAAAAGCCTTTTCCCCAGGGAAGATTCCCTTCCCTTTATTGCATATCGATACCAGCTACAAGTTTCCGGAAATGATCGCCTTCCGCGACTCCTACACTCGCGAAATCGGTGCGAATCTGATCGTGCACCAGA
>Ga0206991_10379_pt1 | contig 10481 bp, 7 predicted proteins | sample Alteio_BWMinCont_9_FD_153286 | JGI IMG/M metagenome (GOLD analysis project Ga0206991, IMG submission 153286) | Enriched cells from forest soil in Barre Woods Harvard Forest LTER site, Petersham, Massachusetts, United States -... | ecosystem: Environmental > Terrestrial > Soil > Temperate forest >...
AGCAAACGTCGAAATGCCCAACCACAGTAATGACTGCGCAACGCCAATCCCTTTTTAAATTGACACTTTGGGTACTCTCCCGTAACAACGGTAGGTAATCTTTAGCTCGAGGAGTGTCCCTCAAATGAAGACAAGCTCCCCATATGCCTTTGCCTTGGCGCTGCTCCTTTCATTCTGTGCCGCTGTTCCCGCGGACATACTTGGCGCTCCGCAATCTTCCAATTCGCGCGCCGGTGAAGTGGCTCGCGTGATTCCCTCCGTGAGTATCGCTCGCGGTTCAAAAACTTTGACCGCCTCCGCTAAGTCGGTCGTGGACTGGCAGGACCTCGTGAACACGCAGATTAACGGCCGCGCGCGCGTTGCGCTCGACGACGGCTCGGTGTTGAACGTTGGCTCGCAATCCTCCGTGCAGGTGGTAAAACACGATGCCGGCGCGCAACAGACCGAGCTGGAGCTGACCTACGGGAAGCTCCGCGCCCAGGCGCAAAAAATCGCCAAACCGGATGGAAAATTTGAGGTGCATACTCCCGCTGGTGTTGCGGGCGTGGTGGGTACGGATTTTTACGTGGCTTATGACAACAGCACCATGAACGTAATTGTTTTTGAGGGCCTGGTGCGCGTGTGCAATCTCGCGGGTGTCTGCGTGGTAGTTAAAGCCGGGCAGATGACCAGTGTGCGTAGCGGCAACAACTCAGCGCCACTGGCTCCGGCTCAAGCGACCCTCGACGTTCTAACCGAAGCGGTGCAGAGTACCGACGTGGGCGGGCCTCCGAACGCAGGGCAAACGACGACGCACATTGGAAAGGGTACGGGGATTACTTTGGGAGTGCTGGCTGGAATTCCCTTCGTCGTCGTCCCGATCGTCACCCGCGGAAGCTCCAAGACCACGCCAGTACCAACAAGGTGCAATCCAAAAACTAACCCTGCGGTCTGCGGGTAGATGCCGGAGTAACTTCCAGTTGTCGGTCTGGCCGTAGTTAGAGGACCCGGCGTTTCATAGTTGTTTCAATTTACGGCACGGCGTCACTTGCGATCAGCCAGTTGCGATAGGTCACCAAGTTCGCGAATGAGTGCAACGGTCCGTGTCGCTGGCCCATCCAATACATGGCGGCCCAGCCAACCCAGTTTGTAAGGTTCGCGGACCCTCGGTTACACTGAACGGTTGGTGCTCCCGTCTAATCGCTTGTGAGGCTCCCTTTGATCTTATGGATGCGTAGTAGATGGATTCATGTTCTTTGTGTGCTATCTGCACTGTGCAGTGCCACTCCTGCCTTGTTTGCTGGACCTCCCGATGCACCGGCGAAGCGTTCGCCAGTATTGGCGGCGTTGCAGGCAGAGATGGAGCGCTCCTTCAAAGCTTTGAAAGCGCAAGACCCGCCAGCCTATTTTCTCGGTTACATCGTCACGGACACGCAGCGTGCGGATGTTTCCGGGTCGAATGGCGCGTTGCTGACCAGCACCGAGGGCCGCAATCGGTGGCTGGAAGTTTCCGTGCGCACCGGGAGTTACACGCTGGATAACTCGCATAAAGTCGGTGAGCGCCAGCAAGCCAATGGCGGCCCAGGCACCCCCGTGCCTGTGGATGACGACGCCGAAGTGCTGCGGCGCGCCATCTGGCTGGAAACCAACAAGCAGTACGAGGCTTCTTCTCAAGCGCTCATCAAGATCAAAACCGGCAAAGAAGTGAAAGTTGAAACGGCGGAAGGCAAGGCCCCCGATTTTTCTCGTGAAGAGCCTCACACCTACGTCGGTCCGCAAGTCTCCATCAATGTGGATCGCAAGCCGTGGGAAGAAAAAGTTCGCGCCTACACCAAAGCGTTCCGGGATTCCACCGCGGTTATCAATTCCATCGTGACCTTCAGCGGTCAAGCCCAGAACGATTACCAGGTAAACAGCGAGGGCACCCAACTACAGTTCGGACAGATTCGTTATCGCCTCGAATTGTTCATCCAGGGCAAAGCACCAGACGGAATGGACATCAACCGTTATTACAATTTTGACTGGGTAAATGCATCCGAAGCTCCGGACGATAAAGCTGTCTATGCGGCGGAAGCTACCATGCGTAAGGAGTTGGAGGGCCTGGTCGCGGCACCGATTAATGATCCCACGGTCGGACCGGCCTTACTCACGGGACGGGCCGCGGCAGTTTTCTTTCATGAGGTGTTCGGCCACCGCGACGAGGGGCATCGCCAGAAGGACGTAACGGAAGGCCAGACCTTCTCGAACAAAGTTGGCGAACAGATTTTGCCAAGTTTTTTGAGTATTGTAGACGACACCACCAAGAAACGGCTGGGCTCCCAGGAGTTGCTGGGCTTTTATCAGTTTGACGACGAGGGCGTCCCCGCACAGCGCGTCACCTTGGTGGATCACGGTGTGCTGAAAAACTTTGAAATGTCGCGCTCGCCACTGGCGGACTTCCCGCATTCGAATGGTCACGGCAGGCGTCAACTAGGTGCGACTCCCGTTTCGCGCCAAGGCAACCTCATTGTGGAAAGCAACAAGATGGTCAGCAACGCGGAATTGCGCGCCAAGCTGATCGAACTGATCAAAGCGCAGAACAAACCTTTCGGCCTACTGATTGACGATATAGCTGGCGGCTTCACCTTCACCGGCCGCGGCCAGCCGCAGGCATTTCAAGTTTTGCCATTGGTGGTCTACAAAGTATTTGCCGACGGACGACCCGACGAACTGGTGCGCGGTGTCGACATCGTCGGCACTCCCTTGGCTGCGCTGACAAAGATCGTAGCCACCGGAGACACCACTGAAGTTTTCAACGGCTACTGCGGGGCCGAGTCCGGTTCCGTACCCGTTTCCGCGGCTTCTCCCGCGATTTTAACCTCCGAGCTGGAAGTGCAGAAGAAAGAAAGCTCCACGGATAGGCCTCCAATTCTGCCGGCCCCGGCGCACGACACCGCTTATGCCAAGACGGGTGGGCAACTATGAAGTCGGCGCGCTTGTTTTTTGCATTGTTCTTTTTCCTATCAACCATCGCTAGTGGCACCTCCGCTCGCGCTGCGTCCGCATTCGGCGCCGCAGCCCAGGACCAGAAAAATGATCAGAAAGACAATGACCAGACCTTGCGCGCCATGCGTGACGAAATGGAGCGATCCAAAACCCGCTTGGAGCTGAAAATACCAGGCACCGATCAGCCCGTTCGACCCTATTACGTCGAATACCGTTTGCTGGACCTGGATTTTCGTGAAATTAGCGGTGAGTTCGGCACCTTACTAAGCAGCAATCACGCCCGCAACCGTTTCATGAATGTGGAGGCGCGTGTCGGGAATTACAAGCTGGATAGCTCTAATTTTATAAGTGACGACGGTTTCCGTGGCTTCATCGGCTCGACCGGCTCCGTAGGCATTGATCGCGATTACGATTCCCTTCGCCAGGATCTCTGGATTGCCACGGATCAGGCTTTCAAGGAAGCCGTAGAGACTTATTCACGCAAACAGGCCTATCTCAGCAGTCTCGCCCGTCAATCGGACATCAATGATTTTTCCAAAGCCGAGCCGGCGCACCTTGTTGAACCGCTGGTCATGGCCGACTGGACCAATCGCAATTGGGACCAGGAAGCCCGGGACACTTCAGCTGCGCTGCGCGCCTTTCCACAAATTTACGAAAGTCGCGTCACGTATTACCTGGTATTCGCCACCGAATACCTAGTTACCAGCGAGGGCACGGAGATTCGCACCAATCGCAGCTTTGCCGCTATCGAGTCTGGCATGAATGCTCTGGCCGACGACGGCACGCCAATCAACCATTTCTTTGCTACCTACGCGGTGCATCCCGCCGATCTGCCCACACCGGATGCCGTGCGCAAAAACCTGAACGTCACTGGCAGCGAATTGATGGCGTTGCGGTCTGCCCCTGCGGCACCCGACTACACCGGCCCAGTCCTTTTTGAGGCACGCGCCGCAGCTCCGCTACTGGCTCAGATTCTCGGGCCGGACATAAATGGCGCACGGCCTCCAGTCTCGTTTACTCCGGTAATGGAACAGCTGTTGAGCGGACTCGGCGGAAAGAGCGACTGGATTACTCGAATCGGAGCACGTGTTTTACCGGCTACTGTAACGGTGGCGGATGATCCCAGCGCCAAGGAATTTCAGCGCACCCCGCTTCTCGGTTCTTACGCGGTCGACGATGAGGGAGTGCGCGCGCAAAAAGTGACCCTGGTGGAAAACGGCACGCTCAAGAGCGAACTGATGTCTCGCCGTCCTGGCCCGGATTTCGATCAATCCAATGGCCATGGCCGTTCTGCGTTTCTGAGCGACGCCAAACCGACCATGAGCAATCTGTTCTTTACCTCCAAAGACACCATGTCTCCGGCGGACTTGAAAAAGAAATTCCTGGATGAATGTCGCGATCAAAAGCTGGCCTACTGCCTGATCGTTCGTGAGATGGATAATCCCACCATCAGCCTGCTGCACCAGGATGATTTTCAAACCTTGCTGGCCAGCTACGGCGGCGGTGCGGGCACCGGCGACCGCCTGCCTCTAGTGGTTTATCGTGTGTACCCCGCAGACGGCCGTGAAGAGCTTATCCGCGGCGCGCGCCTCATCGGTATAAACTCCCGCGCCATTCGCAATATTGCGGGAATCGGCAACGACAATTACGTTTACAACTACATGCAGAGCCAGATAAATGGATTCGCTGGCACGGCTCTCGGCGCCTTTGGCTCCGCGCAAAACGGTTTGCCAGCTTCGATTGTCGCGCCCTCGCTACTCTTTGAGGAACTCGAGGTCCGCGGCGCACGCGGCGAGCCCAAGCGTTTGCCACTGGTGGCTCCGCCGCCGATGACCGCGTCGAAGTAAGCTTGGTGTCGATTTCCACCGCGACGCACGGATTTTTGAGCCACCACCTATGAAAGAATTTACCCGGCGCGGTTTCGTGTATGCAGCGGCAACGCTAGGCGGTTACGGCGTGCTCATGGGCGTACAGCGGGTTTGTTCCTCGGCTTTTGCCGATGGGGTTGAACCTAACGCCGCCGCCGGGCCGGTAAAAATCATAAAGTTTGCGGACGACGGCACGTCTCTCGGGGCCTTGACGATAGCAAAAGTACAAAAGAGTGCCGCTCAGTGGAAGGCTCAACTTACCGCGTTGCAATTTGACGTCACCCGCCGTGCCGCGACGGAATGGGCCTTCACAGGCGCGCTGCACGACGAACACCGCGCCGGCCTTTATCGTTGTATCGATTGTGACAACGCCCTATTTGATTCGCGCGCCAAGTTTGATTCTGGCACTGGCTGGCCCAGCTTTTTCGAGCCTGTCGCCAAGGAGAACGTGCGCGAACAAAAAGATGTTTCCTTCGGGGTGGTGCGCACCGAAATAAAGTGCATTCTCTGCGATGCCCATCTTGGTCATGTTTTTAGCGATGGACCGCGCCCGACAGGTCTGCGTTATTGTATGAATTCCGCCGCACTGCGATTTATCCCCCGCAAAGGTTAGGGCCCCGGTTATTAAGCTTCCCTCATTGTCTAAAGCACGCTCTCCTCAAGCTCTGACCATAAACCGCTTAAAGTTAGGATAGTCTAGGCGAACCCTGATGGCTGTTCGGCAAAACCTCGAGGTCCGTGAAAAGAAGCGCGCTGCGCTGTTAAGCGTAGGCTCCGCAGTAGTGTTGCTGTCGCTCAAAACTTTTCTGGTCGCTCGCACTGGTAGTCTTGGCGTGTTGTCTGAAGCGCTGCATTCTGGTCTCGATTTTCTCGCTGCGATTATCACTTATCTTTCCGTACGTATGTCGGATCAGCCCGCTGACGAGGGTCATCCCTACGGTCACGGCAAGTTTGAAAATTTTTCGGCCTTCGTGGAAACCGCGTTACTGCTCATTACTGCTGTGTTTATCATCTACGAAGGCATCGACCGCTTGTTCTTCCACCACGTTCATATTCAACCCAGCGTGATTGCCCTGCTGATACTGCTGGTGGCTCTATCGATCGATATAACCCGAGCGACGGCGCTTGGGCATGTCGCTCGGAAATACCATAGTGAGGCGATCGAAGCGGACGCTCTGCATTTTTCGACCGACGTATGGAGCACCATTGTCGTCATCCTCGGCATTGGACTTGTGTGGGCCGGTGAGACCTGGCATTTGCCCTGGCTTATGTACGCCGACTCCATCGCCGGTTTGGCGGTCGCCGGCGTCATTCTGTGGGTCGGATCGCGACTTGGCAAGCGCACCCTCGACGCTCTCGTGGATGCCGCGCCAGAGGGACTGCGTCAAGAGATCGCTCGCGCGGTGGCCCGCATGGAAGGCGTCTTGGACGTCGATCGCGTGCGGGTCCGCCGCGCCGGTAATCGTCATTTCGTCGATGCCACGGTGAGCGTTGCTCGTACCGCAAGTCTCGAGCAGGTCCATGAGCTTAGCGACGCCATCGAAAAGCGTATCGGCGAAATTGTGCCCTCCGACGTAATGGTGCATGCCGAACCGCGCGCGCCTCAAGGCGAGCATCTATTCGAATCCATCCGCGCGCTGGCGCAACGGCTGGGACTAGCTATTCACGACGTAACCGCTCTGCAGCAAAGCGGCAAGCTTTTTATCGAATTGCATCTGGAGGTCGACGAAAATTTACCTCTGCGTGAGGCCCACCGTCAGGCCACTAAACTTGAAGAGGGCATTCGCGCTTTACGTGACGCGCCTACCGACGTAAATATTCACATCGAGCCGTTAGGAACGCACATCGCCACCCCAGATGCGGGCGTGGGTGAAATGAAACTGCTGGCGGGAGCAGTGGAGCAGTTTTTGAATTCGCTGCCGTCAGAATACGATGAACTCCTAAATTGCCATGATGCACGCGTGCGCCAGGTGGAGCACCGCATTCTGGTTTCCTGTCACTGCACCATGCGAAGCGATTTGCCCATCAATAAGATTCACGATGTCACCGGCGCATTGGTCGACCGTGTGAAAGAAAAATTTCCGCAAATACATCGCGTGACGATCCATCCCGAGCCCTTCGAAGAACGTTAACCCGCTTCCTGGAGTCGATGTTCAGCCGCCGCTGAGGAGGTCTCTTTTCCGGCGCCCTGACCCGCAAACACTTGCGCTGCAAGAGCCAGCAGAGCGGGAAAACACACCAGCATGTAGCGGGGCTCAGGTGTTTCGAGCGTGGCGAGAAACGCCGTCCGCACAACGATGTAAGCCACGATTAGCGATGCCGCGACTCTCGCCGGTGGTTGCCGCCACAACCGCAACGCTCCCCACGCTCCGAACAAAACGTATAACGCGTTCAGCAATACAAATCCCGCGGTCACCGACTGGTCTAGCGGGTCGTTTTCCCACGCCTGCGCCAAAGGAAATACTTCTCCCGACAATGGCAACAGCTCGATGCGCGGAGAAAACCACAACATAAAAGCTCTCGCTGCGGGCAGCCACAAATATGTTCGTAGCGGGTGGCGCGCCGTCCGCTCTTTCGCTAACTGGGCGAAACCTGCGTCCTCTTCCGGCGTGAGTGTCACCTCGTCGTTGTACGGCTCAAGCAACGCGGCCACGCGTTCTTTTTCCTCTGGCGTGTCGAACGCCCGGGCAGGAATATCATCCAGGTTTATCGGCTGATCATTCAGCTTCCAGGCCACCAGGTAACAATCGCGCAGGCGAAATAGCCACGTTTTCTCCCAGGCCATGAAGCCAAAGGGCACCAGTTCGCCTGGCAGATTCGAATTCTTCGGCGCTAAAAGTTGCGCCTCATGCAAGGTCAGGGCATTACGTATGGCCCACGGCGTAAGTGGAAGTAAGCATCCAGCCGCCATGAAGGCAAATATTCGTATCATTTCTCGCGACTGTCTCGGCCATTGGCTCGACCATGGGCCTCCCCGAAGGAAATACCAGGCCAGCACCGCGCCGACGGTCATAAGCAACAAGGGCGTCTCTGGCCTGATAAGTGTGCCAACGCCAGCGGAAATTCCGGCGAAGGCCGCGAACCACTCATCCTTGAAATACAAATCGACAGCAATGTCCTCGAACCAAAAAATCGGGGCTCGGAATCGTAAAATTAGGAGGCATAAAAACAGAATAGTCAGCGTGGTAAAAAATGTAGCCAGTGTTTCAGTAAGTGGAACCGCTACATAGTTGGCGGTGAAAGGGCAGAGTGCCGCCAGCCACAAGGCCACCAAAAAAACTCGTCGCGAGTGCACCCTCGGGAGTGCCAAAGCCAAAAGTGTCGCCGCCAAGCAGGCGGCGACCACACACGTGAGCAAATCCACCACCACCTGCGCGCTCATTACCCAGAAGCGCGCGTCCGGCCCGGTCTTGCCGCTCAACCAATAAATCAGCGCAAGAAATGCTGGATAGCCCGGTACCCGAATGTCCACCGGAGTAATCGCGCCGCCTACATTCATGGCGTAAAGGTGATGCTTCAGCCAGTTTGTCGCGATCTGCTCGTAAAGGATGGTGTCCCCGGAGCTGGCCGGATATTTCAGCACAAAGAAAAAACGCAAGCACGCACCTGCCACAAGCGCGGCAAGTGCACTGGAGAAATTTCGCCGCATGAATGAAACGCATCTTACAATAGAGCAGACGGATTCGAGCATTGCGCTCCGGCACCGGAGCGCATAGATAACCCTGTCCTGCCCCTGGGTCGAAAGGTTTCATGAAGGAACGCGGGCCTATCTTTTACGACGCGGAGCGTGTGCGCTGGCGGCGGACCAGGCGCGTCATGGAAATTTCCGCGGTGCTGCTCACCGTGGCGCTGACCTATTTCTTTGTGACCGTGGCGGTCAGCGTAGACCTGCCCGCCGGCTTGCTGCCGGACACTAAGCCTGGGTTTCACCCGCTTAAGCTAAAACCCACGGCCAAATTGCTGCCTGTGCGTGAAGGGCGCAAGCGCCGCGTGGCCTCCATCGGGTCAGTCCCGGCCAGTTATGACCCACTACACGCTGCATTTTTTGTGAGCTGGGATCCCAACAGCATGGCCTCGTTAAAAGGCCATTACAAAGACCTGGACCTGCTGATCCCTGAGCAACTTCATTCCGTGACTCCCGATGGCGCCATTACCATCGTCGATTATGAGAACGGGCAGAATACAAGCAAGGCTACTCCAGATCAGGCTATCGCTATTCTCAAAGAAGACAAGCTTCATCAATGGATGAAATCCGTAAGCGTCGAAATCCCCATGATGGGCCTCGTCAATAACTACGACGGAAACAATTGGCACACCAAGGAAATGGCCGAGATGCTCGCCAGCCCGAACGCTAGACACAATCTTGAGCGCGACCTTGTGGAATACGCGACCAAAGCACACCAATCCGGAATCGTGGTCGACTTTGAAGAAGTGCCCGACGAAAGCCAGGCGCATTTCAAAAAATTGGCTGCTGAGCTTGCCGTCGCGTTACATTCCGCAAATTTGAAGCTGATGGTCGCGCTTCCCGCTCGCGACGACGCTTACGATTACGGCTTCTTTGGCAAACACTGCGACGCCCTGGTGTTGATGAATTACGATCAGCATTGGCTGACATCACCGCCCGGACCCATCGCCGGACAAGACTGGTATGTAGAAAATCTTCGGCAAATACTAGAAATCGTACCGGCACAAAAAATCATCTCCGCCATCGGCAGCTACGCTTACGACTGGTCACAGGCGCCCAAGAAAAAACAGGAAGTCGCGGAATCCTTGACCATTCAGGAAGCCTTGCTTCGCGCTTCCGAATCCGAAACTGATGTGGAATTCGATCCCATGTCTCTCAACCCGCATTATTCCTACAATGACGATCACGATCACGTCCATCAAGTGTGGATGCTTGATGCCCTCACGGCTTACAACGAGCTGCGAGCGAATGAACGCATGGGTGTTCAAGGCACAGCGCTGTGGCGTTTGGGTTCCGCGGATACTTCCATGTGGCCCATTTGGGATGCCACGCATCCGACCGATGCGATTCGCAACAAGATCACCGATATTCCGCCGGGGCCTGACCTGATTTTCGAAGGCGACGGCGACATTTGGCACTTCATCGATACTCCGAAACACGGTCGCCGCAGCTTTACCTATGATCCGACGACCGATCTCTTCATCGGGGAAAAATTCGAAACTTATCCGATGTCCTATCACATCGACCAGCTTGGCGCGGCCAAAAAGAAATTAGCCATCACCTTTGACGATGGTCCGGACACCCGCTGGACTCCGAAGATTCTCGATGTTCTTAAAGCAAAGAACGTGCCTGCTACATTTTTTATTGTCGGTGTAGCCGGAAGCCAGTGGCCGGAATTGCTCAAGCGCGAATATGCGGAAGGTCACGAAGTGGGCAACCACACGTACACCCATCCTAACTTCGACGATATTTCGAACACCCAGTTGCGTTGGGAGTTGAATTTAACCCAGCGATTAATCGAAAGCACTTTAGGCGTCAAATCCATTCTCTTCCGCCCGCCGTACGGCATCGATCACGAACCGGAATACGCCGAGGAAGTCGCGAAGTTGCCCATCGCACAGGATATGGGTTACGTGATCGTGGGCCAAAAAATTGACCCCCACGATTGGAAGTCGCCTGGCGGC
>Ga0206991_10425_pt1 | contig 10469 bp, 8 predicted proteins | sample Alteio_BWMinCont_9_FD_153286 | JGI IMG/M metagenome (GOLD analysis project Ga0206991, IMG submission 153286) | Enriched cells from forest soil in Barre Woods Harvard Forest LTER site, Petersham, Massachusetts, United States -... | ecosystem: Environmental > Terrestrial > Soil > Temperate forest >...
GTCTGCGCGTTCATCGCGACCATGAGGTCGTATTTGGGCGCGCGCGCGGTGTAGCCATCCTTATTGACGCGGATTTCATACCACGTGGGGAGGCCCTGAATATTCGACGGGAAAAGATTCTTGCCGGAGACGGGCACGCCCATCCGGAAGATTGACTGCATCAGAAGGATGCTGGAACTGGCGGAACCGGTCCCGTTGACCGACGCCAGTTTGAATGCAAAATCGTTTATGCCGCTGGACATTGTTTACGCTGCCACGCTCTGGTGGACTACAGGTTCACCAGCCTGAGAGATGAAGATCTGGAATTGCTGCATGTCCCACGCCGCGGTGGGACAACGTTCCGCGCACAAGCCGCAGTGGACGCAGAGATCTTCGTCCTTCAGCATGAGGCGTTTAGTTTGGGGTAAAGGTTTGGAGGCGAACAGGGCCTGATCCAGATTGAGAGCGGGCACGGAGAGGTGTTGACGAAGCTCCTCTTCGGGCGCGTCCTTTTCCATCGTCAGACAGGAAACCGGACAGATATCGATGCAGGCGTCGCATTCGATGCACTTCGGAGCGTTGAAGACCGTTTCGATATCGCAGTTGAGACAGCGCTGCACTTCGCGCGCGGTCTGTTCGGGATCGAAACCCATCTCGACTTCCGTGGTCAGGTTTTTGAATCGCTCCACCAGATCGACGTGGTGCATCTTCTGGCGGTGCGAAGGATTGAAATCGTTGTGATAGCTCCACTCGCTGATCCCCATCTTCATGCTGATGAGGTTCATGCCGTGGGCGGGCCGTTCGGTTACGGGAACCGACTGGCAGTAGTTGTGGATGGAGATGGCGGCCTGGTGACCATGCTCGACAGCCCAGATAATGTTCTTCGGACCCCATGCGGAATCGCCGCCGAAGAAGACGCCGGGGCGGGTGGACATAAAGGTCTTCTGATCGACCTTCGCGAGGCCCCACTTATCAAATTCAAATCCGAGATCTTTTTCGATCCAGGGGAAAGCGTTGTCCTGACCGATGGCGAGAATGACGTCGTCACACGGGATAATGACGGTGTCGATGACTTTGGATTTCTCGGCCTTCGCGTCCCATTCGAGGCGATCGAATTCCATGCCGACGAGTTTGCCGTTTTCGATCACGAAGCGCTTGGGCGCGTGATTGATGACGATCTCTACGCCTTCTTCCTCGGCGTCCTCGAGTTCCCAGGGGGATGCTTTGAAGAACGCGCGCGGGCGGCGGGCCATCACTTTGATTGTTTTGCCACCCATGCGGAGTGACGTGCGGCAGCAATCCATGGCGGTGTTGCCGACGCCGATGATAAGAACTTTTTCGCCGATCTTATCGATGTGCTGGAAGGCGACGCCGCCAAGCCAGTCGATCCCTATATGAATGTGTTCGGCGACGGCTGGATCGCTGCGTCCGGGGAGATCGAGATCTTTGCCGCGCGGCGCGCCGCTGCCAACGAAGACGGCGTCGAAGCCCTGATCGAGCAGGCCCTTCATGCTATCGATGGGCGAGTTGTAGCGAACTTCCACACCCATATCAAGGATGTAGTTGACCTCATCGAGCAGCACCTGTTCGGGAAGACGGAAGGACGGGATGTTGCTGCGCATCAGGCCGCCGGGCTTATCGAACTTTTCAAAAATGGTGGCGGAGTAGCCGAGCGGCATCAGGTCATTGGCGACCGTGAGGGAGGCGGGTCCGCAACCGACGAGAGCGATGCGTTTGCCGTTTTTCTTTTCGGGCGCTTTCGGCAGCATGGCGGTGATATCGCCGCGAAGATCGGCAGCGACGCGCTTGAGGCGGCAGATGGCTACGGGTTTATCGGCTTCGAGACGTCCGCGGCGACAGGCCGGTTCACAGGGACGATCACAGGTGCGGCCGAGAATTGCGGGGAATACGTTGGATTCCCGATTGAGCATGTAGGACTCGGCGTAGCGGCCCTGGGCGATCAATCGGATGTATTCGGGAACGTTGGTGTGGGCCGGACATGCCCACTGGCAATCGACAACTTTGTGATAGTAGTCAGGATTGCCGGTATCTGTTGGTTGCATTCAACTCCTTATATTATCAGTGGTGTTTCGGTGAGCTTTCTATAAAGGCCAACTGGGTCGCCGATGGGCCGCCGATGAACGCCGATAAACGCCGATCAGGCAGTGGGTTCGATGGGGTGTGGAATGGGTTCGACGTCCGGGATTTGTGGGTTCGACGGGGTCTTTAGTGGGTTCGACGGAGGCTCTGCGGCGGGGGTCGACGTTGAAACTAATGGAGAAAGGTGGGTTCGCTGGGACTTTTTATTTTGCTGCAGGCGGGTGAGATCCGTGAGGGCGCGGTGGTATTCGCGGTCGTAATGGAGTTCGCGCTGACCCCAGAGGTCGGGATGACGATCGCGCTCGGCTAGTGCGCGTATGGCGAGCATGGTTCGAGTGGGGGGAGTTTCGCTGAGCGTGGAATCGGCCTGACGGCGGGTTTCGTGAATGATGCTGGCAGCTTCCATGGCCCAGGTACGCTTCAGACGCCAGTGGGCGACGGCCATCTTTTCCACGAGGCTGCGTTGGGTATCGTCCTGGGGCTGGAGATCGTCGATGAGGGTGTTCACGAGTGCGGCAAAACGGGGTTTGTCTTCGTCATCGAGCAGGATTGTATTGGCGAGAATGCTGTGTTTGGTGGAGTTGCGGGAGGACATTTTCCTGCCGTGATCGGTTTTGGGGCCCGTGGATTTTTTTGCGTTGCGCCGGTTGGCCGCTATGCGTTTTTCTGTTAATTCCATACGGTGGCGATTATACGGGATGGGTCTGGGGGCTGTTGTGTTATGTTGTTGAAAACATTCAGAAAATCTCTTGTGACTGGGATTTGTGGGTCGGTTAAAATCACAAACGGGTCGCCGATTTCCGCCGATTCACGCCGATGAACGCGGATCGGAAAAGGCAATAAAGGCGATAAGAAATCATTTCGATTCTGCCGATGGTTTGGTATGGATCGGGAACGGTTGGATTCTTTGTCGGAGCGGGTGATTGGGAGCTTTTTTGAGGTTTCGAATTCGCTGGGGGCTGGGTTTTTGGAGAAGGTCTATGAGCGGGCTTTGATCATTGAACTGGGGTTGCTGGGGATTCGGACTACTGCGCAGGTTCCTGTTCAGGTTTCGTATAAGGGTCGGCCCGTCGGGGATTATTTTGTGGATTTGCTGGTGGAGGATGCGTTGATCGTGGAGGTGAAGTGCGTGGAGTGTTTGACCGATGCTCATCGGGCTCAGTGTTTGAATTATCTGAAGGCTTCCGGGCTTAGGGTCGGGTTGGTGGTGAATTTTTCGCGGCCTAAAGTGGAATGGCGGCGGGTTGTGTTGGGGTTTTGATACAAACAGGTCGCCGATTTCCGCCGATTCACGCCGGTGAACGCCGATCGGAAAAGGCAATTGGAAGGCGATAAGAAATCATTCGTGGGGGCTGGTCACCACCTCGATTTCTTAAGGCCCGGCCAGCCTCGCCTCGCTGCTCGGATTCAATCCGTCAGGGGTAGTCAAGAAAAGCCGGAATCGAGGTACCATCATGAATATGGCGACGTTCCACATCTCGGAGGCCGAAGCGACCCGCGATTTCGCTGGTCTATTGGCCCGTGTGCGCGCCGGAGCCGAGGTCGTCATTGAGTCCGATGCGCACCCGATTGCCGTGCTGCATATGCCCGCGCCTCCGCGCCGCTCTATCGAGGAGTGCATCGCCCTGTTGCCCGCCGAGTCCACGGCGACCATCGACGAGGACTTCGCCAGCGATGTTGCGGCGGCAGTCGCCGCCCATCGCGAGCCGCTGAATCCTCCGGCATGGGATTGATTCGGTGGGCTTGATCCTCGACTCCAGCGTACTCATCGCGGCAGAACGCAAGGGCCAGAATGCCAGGCAAGCACTGGCCGAACTCGCTGTGCGCGCCGCTGGCGAAGATGTCGCCATGTCGGTCGTTACCCTGATCGAACTGGCGCACGGAGTGGCCCGCGCCAATACTCCTCAACGGAAAGCCACCCGGCAGCAGTTCCTCAACGAACTGGTGACCGCGCTGCCGGTGCATCCGGTGACGGTTCCGGTGGCTCTCAGAGCCGGGCAGATCGACGGCGAGAATTCCGCCCGCGGCGTCCGGGTGGCACTCTCCGATCTCCTGATCGGCGTCACCGCGCTGGAGCTTGGCTACAGGGTTGCGACCACCAATGTGCGCCATTTCGAGATGGTTCCAGGGCTGGGAATCGCCTCCCTCTGAACGCCGAAATAAGGGCGCGCCTACGTCTTGCCGAAATCCCTTGCCAGTATCGCCGAGAAATTTCCGCCTCACACGGCGATCCCTGTTCGGAGTACAGCGACTTGAGTGGGCGGAATTGGCAGCGCGAATTTTCTCTTCAAAGCCGCACCGAACATCGTCGTATATAACAAGATGAATGCCGCGCATTTTCGATAACATCGAAGAAGAGTTGCTACCCGCTCTGCGACAAGCAATCGATCTTTCTGATCGTTCTGATTTCTGCGTCGGTTACTTCAATCTCCGGGGCTGGAAGCAAATTGTTGGCAACATTGAAGGGTGGACCGGAGGAGAAGGCAACTGCTGCCGTCTCCTCGTCGGCATGCAGCGTCTCCCGCAAGATGAACTTCGCGATGCTCTAAGTCTTCTCCATCCGTCCTCTGGCCTGGACCTCCAGACCGCCGCGCGGCTGAAAAAGCGCATGGCTGAGGAGTTTCGCGACCAGCTTACTTTTGGCGCGCCCACTAATGAAGACGAGCAGGGTCTTCGCCGTCTCGCCGCTCAGATTCGCGCAAAGAAAGTTGTGGTGAAGCTTTTTCTGAGACACACACTTCACGCCAAACTCTATCTATTCTTTCGCCCCGACCCTATAAATCCTGAGGTTGGTTTTGTCGGAAGCAGCAATCTTACATGGGCTGGCCTGCAAAAACAGGGCGAGCTCAATGTGGACGTGATGGATCGCGACGCTTGCCGGAAACTTGCGACGTGGTTCGAGGAGAGATGGAAAGATCTCTGGTGTCTGGACATTTCGGACGATCTCGTTAAGGTAATTGATGAGAGTTGGGCCCGTGAAGCTGGGGTTCCGCCCTTTCACATTTACGTCAAGATCGCTTACCACCTCTGCCAGGACGCTCGCGAAGGCCTGGTCCAGTTCCGTATCCCAAAGACTTTCGGTGCAAAGCTCTTCGACTTCCAAATTGCCGCAGTTAAGATCGCGGCGCGGCATGTCACGCGTCGAGGCGGTGTCCTCCTTGGTGACGTCGTCGGGCTTGGAAAAACACTCATGGCCACCGCGCTCGCGCGAATGCTGGAGGACGAGGAGGATCTTGAGACCCTCATTCTCTGCCCGAAGAATCTCGTCTCCATGTGGCAGGACTATCGAGAGCGATATGGCCTGCGCGGCAAAGTGCTGTCGTATACCCGCGTCATTCAGGAATTACCGTCCCTCAAACGCTACCGTCTCGTGATTCTGGACGAAAGCCACAACCTTAGGAACCGTGAGGGGCGCCGCTATCGCGCCATCTACGACTACATCCAGCAGAACGAATGCCGGTGCGTCCTTCTTTCTGCTACTCCTTACAACAAAGTCTTCACCGATCTGTCCACTCAGCTTCGACTATTCATACCCGATGATAAGGATCTTGGTTTTCGGCCCGATGCCTTGCTGCGTTCCCTTGGCGGCGAGACCGAGTTCGTCCGACTTCACCAAGGGTCCGTTCGTTCTCTGACTGCTTTTGAGAGGAGCACATTTGCGGATGACTGGCGGGAATTGATGCGCCACTACATGGTTCGCCGTACCCGCGGCTTCATCCGCGATATCTATGCGGAAACCGATCCTGAGAATGGACGTAGATTTCTTCGTTTCGAGGATGGCACCCGCTCTTATTTCCCGGACAGGATTCCGAAAACTGTGAAGTTCGCCATAAATGAGCATAGTGCGACCGATAGTTATGCAAAGCTGTATGCACAGCCGATCATTGATCTTGTGAATGCGCTGAGCCTGCCGCGTTACGGCCTTGGGAATTACCTCGCGCCGAGCCCAAATGCGCCCCCTTCCCAATCCGAAGCGCGCATCATGCAAGATCTGTCCCGCGCAGGGCGCCGCCTCATGGGCTTTTGCCGCACCAATCTCTTTAAGCGGCTCGAAAGCAGCGGCTATGCGTTCCTTCTTTCGGTAGAACGCCATATCCTCCGCAATTATGTTTTTCTACATGCGCTGGAAAATGACTTGCCTGTTCCCATCGGCTCTCAGGATGCGGAAGTTCTCGATACGCGTTATACCGACGATGATCGCTTCATAGCCGCCGAAGACTCGACCACGCCCGATACCGAGGCCGACGAAACCGGTGCCCGAGCGCTTCGAACTGAAGTCGATTTCCGCGACCGCGCTGCCGATGTATACCGCGAATACTCGACAACTCTGAAGAAGCGCTTCAACTGGCTTGCCTCTTCTCTTTTCGTCAAACGATCGCTCGTCGCTGCGTTGATTTCGGATTCTCATGCGCTTCTTCGGATTTTCGATAGTTGCTCCCGATGGAATCCCGACGACGACACCAAGTTGCAGGCGCTTCATTATCTGGTAACACAAGCCCACCCAGATGAAAAAGTGCTTGTATTCACTCAATTCGCCGATACGGCTTCTTATGTGGCCACAGAGCTTCAAAGGAAGGGCGTATCGAGACTCAGGGACGTAACCGGTAGTGCGGGCGACCCGACGGTTCTCGCATGGCGCTTTAGCCCCATCAGCAATGACAAGCGGGCGAAGGTGAGCGCGGCCGACGAGCTTCGCGTCCTCATCGCCACCGATGTCCTCAGCGAGGGCCAAAACCTCCAGGATTGCGCGATTGTAGTCAATTTCGATTTGCCCTGGGCAATCATTCGCCTCATCCAGCGCGCCGGACGTGTCGACCGTATCGGCCAGCAGTCCGGAAAGATTCTTTGCTATTCTTTTCTTCCAGCGGATGGCGTCGAGCGCATCATTCGCGTGCGCAATCGCGTGAGTCAGCGACTTACAGAGAACGCCGAAGTCGTTGGATCTGACGAGGCCTTCTTTGAGGGCGACACCAACACGACGGCGATTCTAAATCTTTACAACGAGCGGGCTGGCATTCTTGACGGTGATGAGGATGGCGAGATCGACCTCGCTTCCTACGCCTATCAGATCTGGAAGGACGCGATTGACCGCGATCCTACTTTGCAAAAGACGATACCAGACTTGCCTGCAGTTGTCTATTCCACGCGCCCTCATACACCTGTAGCAGGCCGGCCAGAGGGCGTGCTTGTATACATGCGTTCACCCACTGACAACGATGCGTTGGTCTGGATGGATGGCGACGGCCAGGCTGTCACGGAATCCCAATTGGCAATACTCAAGGCCGCTGCGTGTGGCCCCGACACGCCGGCGCTGCCGCGTCTCGCGTTTCACCATCAGACCGTACAGCGCGCGGTCGAACTGGCGGCGGAGGAGGAAAAAGCGCTCGGGGGCTCGCTCGGCCGCCCAACTGGAGCCCGGTTTCGCACGTACGAACGCCTTAAAAAGTATGCGTCCGAGGTCCGGGGTACGCTCTTCGATACTCTGGATCTGCAACGGGCCATCGACGAGATTTATCGCTTTCCACTGCAGCAATCCGCGACGGACCAACTCAATCGCCAGATGAAGAATTCCAACGATCTTCAGCAGCTTGCTCAATTAGTGGTGGTCCTCCGTGAGGAAGGGCGGCTGTGCATCGTGCATGAAGAACAGACCGCGCAGGAGCCCAGAATTATCTGCTCGCTCGGCCTGAGAGGTCTGGTCTGATGCCCATCCAGCCCGCTCGGGTGAAAGATTGCCTCAGCACATTCGATTTTCATGGCCTCTTTGTAGAGCAATTAGGCTGGTCTCAACCGGGACAGACGAAGTCCACGGGATTCCTGATTGGCGACGAAGAATTCGCCCGGCGCCAGATTGCACAACTGGGCGGGGTATTTGTTTTCGAAGTCACCTGCGCCCCCGGTGACATCCCGTCCGCAAAATCCCGCGCGGCGGTACACAAGGAGGTCGCGGCTCTTCACCACGAGAACCTGCTCATCTTTGTCAACCGCGAAAGAACCCAGAGTCTATGGTATTGGGTCAAGCGCGAGGACGGCAAGAACTACCCGCGCGATCACTATTTCGAAATCAATCAGCCGGGTGATTTGTTTCTGGCCAAACTCAGCGCTCTCGTCTTTGAGATCGGAGAACTCGACGCCACTGTCGATGTCCCCGTTATTGAGGTCGCAAAACGCTTACGCGCTGCGCTGGATATCGAGCGCGTCACAAGGAAGTTCTACGACGAGTTTCGCGCCCAACACCTCGCGTTTATCGATCTGATTGGCGGAATCCCCAACGAACACGACCGTAAATGGTACGCCTCGGTTCTCCTGAATCGCCTGATGTTTATCTACTTTCTGCAGAAGAAAAGGCTTCATCGATAACGGCGATATGGATTATCTTCAGCATAAGCTCGCCGCTACAATGGAACGCGGGGCCAATCTCTTCTACAAAGGGTTTCTGAAACTCCTGTTCTTTGAGGGATTCGCCAAGACCGAGAACCAGCGCAGCGCCGAAGCCCGCCAGGTGCTGGGCACTGTCAAGTATCTGAATGGCGGGCTATTCCTCCAGCACAAAATTGAGCTTGACAATCCCGGCATTGTCATCCCCGACCAGGCATTTGAAAATATCCTCACGTTGTTCCGCCGTTACTCGTGGAACTTGAACGACACTCCCGGCGCGGATGATGATGAGATCAACCCGGACGTTCTCGGTTATATTTTCGAGAAATACATCAACCAAAAGGCCTTCGGTGCCTACTATACGCCACCCGAAATAACCGAATATCTGTGCGAACGCACCATACATCAGGTAATTCTCGAAAAGGTCCGAAACACTCCGTTCCCCAGCACTAAGAAGCGCGAGTACGCCTCGATGAACGATCTGCTAATGGATCTCGATAGCGATCTCTGCCGCGTCCTGATCCACGATATTCTTCCTCACCTGAGCGTGCTGGATCCCGCATGCGGTTCCGGCGCGTTTCTTGTCTCGGCAATGAAAACGTTGCTTAACATATACGGCCCGGTCGTTGGCAAGATCAAATTCAGTTCGAGTGCTAATTTGAAAAAATGGCTGCGTGGAGTGGAGCAGGACCATCCAAGCATCGCGTATTTCATTCGAAAAACGATCATCACCGACAATCTTTTCGGCGTTGACATCATGGAGGAAGCCACCGAGATCGCGCCTCCGATTGTTTCTCGCCCTAGTTGCATCGGCCGATGATGTGGACCAACTGGAACCCCTGCCGAACATCGACTTTAATATTCTGCCAGGCAACTCCTTGATAGGACTGATGCGCGTAGATAACGAGGACTTCGACCGCCGCCATCAGCAGGGGAATCTCTTTCAAAAGTCGTACGGTGATCTTCTCGCAGAGAAGAATCGGCTCATTGGCAACTACCGTCACACCTCGACCTACTCGGATGACCTGCGCGGTCTGCGCGATAGTATCAGGGAACTCGAAAAGGATGCCGAACCGACCCTTAGTGAGATTCTACTGAAAGAATTCGCGGACTTGGGCATCAAGTATGAACAACCGGTTTGGGACGAAAAAAAAGGCGAGATGGGCAAGCCAACCCGCCGCGCCGTCAAGTTGACTGACATCCGCGCGCTGCAACCCTTCCATTGGGGATATCAGTTCGACGAGATCCTGAACGTTCGGGGCGGCTTCGACGTGATTGTCGCCAATCCACCGTGGGAGATTCTCAAACCTTATTCCAAAGAATTCTTCGAACAGCATTCAGATATCGTCAGCAAGAAGAACATGACGATTCATGATTTTGAAGCGGAGCAATCGAAGCTCCTCAAAGATCCGGTGGTACGAAAGGCATGGATCGACTATCTATCGGGTTATCCGCATCAGGCAGCGTACTTTAGATCCGCCGCCAATTTTAAAAACCAGACCAGCGTCGTCAATGGCAAGAAGGTTGGCTCCGACACCAATTTCTATAAGCTCTTCATCGAGCAGGCACACAATCTCCTCCGCGAAGGAGGTCGCTGCGGAATCATTACACCTGGCGGCGTCTATGCCGATCTCGGGGCGAAGCGTCTGCGGGAGATGCTGCTTCTGGAATGCAAGGTCGACAGTCTGTTTGGTCTCACCAACGAGCGGTATATCTTCGAAGGTGTCGAGCACCGGCTAAAGTTCTGCATCCTTGTCTTCGAAAAAGGCGGTTCCACGGAATCGTTCCGCGCCGCATTTCGAATCAATACCCGCGAAGCTGTATCGCGTGAGAATTTAGACGAGTTTTTGAACTCGGGCAAAGCCGACTTGCACCTCCGTACCGATCTCATCCGCCGCCTTTCGCCAGATTCGCTTTCAATAATGGAATTCAAGAATGAGATGGACGTACTTATCGCCGAAAAGATGCTAGAGTTTCCTCTGCTTGGAGAACAGATTCCGGGAACCTGGTAC
>Ga0206991_10426_pt1 | contig 10454 bp, 11 predicted proteins | sample Alteio_BWMinCont_9_FD_153286 | JGI IMG/M metagenome (GOLD analysis project Ga0206991, IMG submission 153286) | Enriched cells from forest soil in Barre Woods Harvard Forest LTER site, Petersham, Massachusetts, United States -... | ecosystem: Environmental > Terrestrial > Soil > Temperate forest >...
ACCAGGTATGCACCGGTCGCGATCACGATCATATGCCATGATCGCGACAGGGTCTCCATATGTATTCGCATGTATCGGTTGCGACGCGTGACATGTACCGTGATAAGCCGTAGTTCATATCCGATGTAGCGACACGCCTTGGTACCAATGCGATTATAACAGCAATCCGGCGTCACATACGTCGTTCGCGGTATCATTGCGAACGACTTTCAGTTACGATGCGTCGAGATTTCGTCGTGTAGAGCGACTTGGTATCGCACGATCTTGCGCATTTACTTGACACCACAATCATGCGGCACAAATTTATTCTAGCCCATGATGCATCGTACTCATTCACCCGTTGCGACGACGCGTAACGTAGCGTTCGTGCAAATGCACTGCGTGCGCGCAGTCGGGTTACGTGCACGCGCATTGCGAGCTGGACGGTCTATACCGGACGTACGCGAATGGGGCTTCCGGCAATACGATATTCGACTTGTTGTACATTGCGCACCGCACACGCGACTGCCGTCGCCTGCGGTGACGCTGCTGCGGGAATCATTGCAGCGCGTTCCTGACATGCACACGGTCACCTGTGGACGTGTGGGTTCACATCGAGCAACACCTTCAGCGTTCATGTCGCCGCCCATCACAGCTAGTGTGACTGACGCATATCTATCCGAACATTCCTTGACCGACGAGGCACGTATGGCTGGGTAGCAATGACACGGTCCATAGCACGATGGAGCGTCATGCTTGGCGGCGTGACACAATACCATCCGCTGTTCGGACAAAAAAAAACGCCCCGTGAGTTGGCGCTCAGGAGGCGAGTAGCGGAGACGTTGGCGTTGTCCCTCGCGTGGCTGCAAGGGAAGTTACAAGCCACCGGCTCCGTGTCAAGAGACGTGCGTCCATCAGTCAGACGCACGTCTCTGGATTCGGAGCCGTTTTGCGTTTGTAGGTAAGGGCGTCGCTAGCGTGTGGTCATGATGAACAGATAGGACGACTCAACAATCTGGAGCTGATCGATGCACGCAACGTAGGACCTTAACAGAACGCCCCTCAAGACTCGCGCGGTTGGCGCCGCGTGAGAGTCCGAGGGGCATGTTCTGAACACTGATGCTGTAGTTCCCCTTCTCAAGAGCGATAGGGAGCACCTTCTATCCAGACGCCGGGGGGCGTTCGGGAAATGTGCACCTGCAAAAAATCGCTGTCAAGGGAGGGGAGGAGTTGGTTTTGTCTGAATTCCCCTTTCTGTAGGTGTCCTCATGGACCGTTATGTAGACCAGACATCCTCTCAGAGCGACCGATGACGGACGATCGGCGCCCTATTGACGCGGGTGGGATCGTCATTGCTCGTCTTGGTCCGGATCCGCGGACCGGAGTGATGGCTCCCCGCGGTATTCGGCTCTACCAACTCCTGACAGCTCCGGAGCTCGCCTTACTCATGCGCCTTCGGTTGCTCTACCTCGAGCAGGCAAGGGAAGCACAGGCCACCGATCTCCCCGACCCCCTATCGACCGTCTCAGTCGAACTCAGAGACGTGGAATGTGCGGCGATGATCGGCTACGGTCTCACGAAGCTCGCAGACCTCCGGAAGGCGGTGTCGTTCCGCAAAACCCCCCTCGCCGTCCTGATCCCCGCGATCGAACCCATCAAGGAACGCTTTCACGACATGGAGATTATTCGGCGGTGGCGGTGGTCATTTTATCTCTTCGACCCTGACATCACACCGGAGCTCCTTGAGCATGCCCGGGCGCTGGACCCCTACGCGCACGATCCTCGCCGACGCCGGGAATCATTCACCGAGGCGATGGCCCGACTGGAACCCCAAGTTCTCGCCAAATCGAACGCAAAAGCGGCACGGGAGAAAAGACAAAAGGAGATTGGTACAGGCGGTCGCAACCCTGCCAAAACGACAGGGAGTACCAATCCATGGAGAAGAGAAGATGAAAGTCAGTCGTCCGGCTCCTCAGAAATTAGGGAGCGGGACTCCTCAGATTTCACTCCTCCGGACTCCGTGATTCTTGAGCAGTCAGACATCGTAGAATCCACCCTGTCTGGCTCATCCGAAATGACGCCGCGGCGCCCCTCGTTACTTGAGCTGGCGGGCTTCACACCAAACGACAAGAACAACAAACAACAACTGCATGTAAAACAACATGTACTACATGCAGAGAGATCAAACGACGAAAAGAAACGAAAAGACGAACTACCCCTGCAAAACATCGTCAGAAACGCATTTAACCAGATCAAGGAACGCCATCCAACGTACGCGAATCTGGGGCAAGGTCTCAAAGGCCGGGAGAAGGCGACAGATACCGAAGTGGAGGAATTCGAATGGTTTCTTGAAATTTCTGTGCACGAGAAATTATCCGTTCGTGGCGACTTGACCTGGGCTGCGTACATCGGCTACTTCCGCCACTGGCGAAAACTTGGTCATGTAAGAGCCACGGCTATCGCCGCGAATGTGGAGGAACGCTATCGAGAAGGGAACGTCGACAAGCCTTGCGCGTATCTCATGTCAGAACTCGCTCGGGAAAGTGGCCTCGGAGCGACCCCAGCCATACGCCGCACAGGGTAAGGAGGGAAGAGACCAGTGTCGCTCATCGGACGAAAGACGACGCAGCTACCCTTCACAGGGAAGAGAGGAAGAACGGGAGCGGCCTTACAGACTCCGCTTCGTACGTCGGACAGCGTGACGAGCAGAGAATCCAGTAATTGACCCTGATCCGGCCTCGACGTGTTGACCCTGATCCTGACTCTCATGGACCTCAGCGACATCAAGATCTGCGGCGACCCGATGTGCAAGCATACCCGCAGCTGGCCGGGACAGACGATTGCTGGCGCGCCGAATCACCTCCGCGGCAAGACGATCGCTCATTGGCGGGAGACTCGCAAAGGGTTCTCTATCGACGTGTATCGTCATCTCCGAGTGGTGTCGTACCCGCTCGGGAACAGCCGCGACAGGTTGGTCAAGATGGTGTTCTGGTCCTGACGAACGAGAAGGAGGAGCAGTCTTCTCAACGTGCGACACTCGTGAAAAGTGTTGGCGTACCACGACCATCCCCTCATACTCACCGCGTTGGTTCATCGCCGTTGCGGTTCGGTCCGCCCGCTGTTCGCTCGAGTAGAGGCCAAGGGCGTCATCAATATGATATCGTCCATCCTGCTTCCATACAAAAAGGCCAAATTGGTCATTCAACTGTTGCCGTGTCATAATCGATAATCTTCTCTTGAGATACAGGTGTCAATACGCTGTGGACGCCCCATGCCGGTCACTCCAACGCGCGTACGCTCTTGCTTCAATCGCGGATCAATCTCCATCTCAAGTCCTGCGTCGAATGGGAACCATAGGTGGAACGTCGGTCGTAGGCGGTACTGGAGATGATGCTCCGGTCTTTCCCACTGTTGGTTGCTCCATCGCTGATGACGAGGGGGTCAACATGATGCTCTCAGCCTGACTATGCAATATGTGCGGTGCCAGGTCTGCGTCCATGAATTTCGCCGTGGTCATTTTGCCATCAATGTCGAATTGAACCGTATAGTTATTTGGATTCACCCGAATCACCTGCCCGATCCCTTGCTGTAGAAGCCGTCGAAAGACCACTGAATCACCTTTCGCCAATCGTCGCACAGAACGCTCGGGATGACTGTGGCGCAGGAAAGTCATATTTTCCTGGGAAAGTTTCATTGTGTACCCGCTCTCCAATCGTACGGAGTATGAGTGCGGATTCACCTTGACGATGGTACCTTCGCTGCCGAACAGGGACACGTGTACAATAGATCCAACCTGGAATGAGGGATCACGGACCTGCGGCGGATCGACGGATGCCGGCTGTGCGAGTCTTCGCAACCGTTTGGCGGTCGCGTGTAAGGACTCCGCGTGCTTCCGCTGGTCAGAGGCTTGGGAGCGATGGTTGGACAGTCGCTCGCGCAGACGGATCATTCCCCGCGCGGAATGATGATCGGTCAGAATAGGCTGCGTCCAAAACGCATAGTCGTCATACGGTGTGACTTTGCGGAGATGTTCTTGTGCCTGTGACTCCAGCTGTGCTGCCTGACGATCCAGCTGATCCGCTCGACGAAGACGAGCCGCGTTGCGTTGTGCGAGACGCTCGTCCTGAGTCAGTGGCTGACTAGGATCATACGGAACGTCAATACGTTCCTGCTGTAATGCGTAGCGGGATAGATGTTGCGCAACGAAAGCCGCCACGGCGTCCTGGGTAGAGGGAGGGAAGACATATCCGTTTCTGGCACGGTCATACCGGCCACCCAGCCGGACGAGTTCTCGTCGGAGGGGATAGGTCTCACCGCTAAGGCGTATCGCGTCCATGGTTCTTCTCTCGGTAGGGTCAGAAGTCTATAGAGGACAAGAGAGATTACCTGCGCGCACATCGGGCACACGTATCCGTGGTCGGTACGATCTCTAACCGCTCGATCGCGATCCCATGCCCACAGGTGTGACACAACCCAAAACGATCAGGTGCACTCCGCAGCTGCGCTAAGGCGGTTTCGATTTTATGCAATTGGTTCAGCCCTCGATCTGCCGCTGCCCGAGTCGTTGCCCGACTGGCGACTACGCTTGACCAGTCGACCATATCGGCGCCCACGCAGGCCACGGAAACGCCGCCGTCATTGATTTCATGACAGAGCTGATCGTGATGCCGAAGGAAACGGGCGCGTTCATCAAGTAAGACCTGTTCAAGATGTTGCCGATCGGTCACTCCAAGCGGAACGATCCGCGAGGTGTCCGTCGACCTCTGTGGGCCACGTTTACGGTACACGGGCGGTCGCGCAATACCAGACCGCTCCGATACCGACGCCGGAGAACGCGTCGGTGATCTGTCGGACGGTGGGACAGACATCGCTACCGGGGCCATACGAAGGCTAGGAGGCGTCATATCGTAGGTGGGAACCAAGGAAAAAGTGAATAAGGATGATCCCATGAACGACAACAGGGATTAGGGAGACTGTACTGCGTAGCGGCTCCTCCAAGAAATCACCGTGTCGCAACGTCCAGATGCATTGGCACGAGCATGAACAGGCCGCCCATGTCTGCGGGCCATTCCGCCGGTTCGATGATAATGGGGCGACCCTCTGCCGTGTATTTGAATCGGATCATAGGACTCGCGAGATGACGCAAAATGTCTAGCAGGTATTGCGTGTTGACCCCAATGTCCAAAGGATCTGCGTCCCAAGGGACGTCCATTTCATCGCGGGCCTCACCACCGTCAGGGGTCTGTATGGAGACCGTGAGGAGGTGTCGAGTAAAGGATAACCGTGTACAGTGGGATTTCTCGGGCGCGATCGTAATGACTCGCTTCAGGATGTCGGCGAATATCGATCGGTCTATCGTTACGATGTAGTCTGCGTGAGACATTATGATAGATTCGTATGCCGGATACGGTCCTTCAATCAATCGCGAGATAACGGTCTGTGTTGCCGACTGGAAGACGACATGATTGTCGGTGCGCAGCATGGTAAGCTGTTCGTCGGGTGGAAAGATGTTATATACCTGCTTCAATGCGGCTGCCGGAACAATCAGATCGCATGCCTCGATTAAAGGCGATTCCGAGGAGAGTTGTCGATCAATACATGCCAGTCGATATGCATCGGTCGCGACCATTCTCAGCGTCCGAGGACGGAACTGGCAGAGAATCCCCTGGAGGATCGGCCGCCGGTCATCCAGGCTTGCCGCAAACGCGGTGTGCATAATCACGGTCTGTAAGTCGTCTGCGGAGCACCGGCCTAAGAGGACGGACGTCTCTGATGGTGGGAGCGGAAATTCCTCATGCGGCTGTGTGTAGAGGCGAAACACCGATCGGCCACATGCCAGACGGGCACGTCCCGTGTGGGGATGAGCCACGATCGTGACGGGCTCGGAGGGGAGTGTTTTACTGAGCTCTAGCAGCTTCTTGAGTGGGAGCGTAAACCGCCCTATCCGACTGACCTCTGCGGGGATGGCGATGCAGACGGTCGTGTCGAGATCGGTCGCCGTCAGCCGTAATGTCGTAGCGGTTGTCTCAATGAGGACATGACTCAGGATTGGCAGAGCGACCCGCGACGCAAGTGTCGTATGGAGACGGGAAAGCGCCTGGGCAAGCGTTTCCGGGCTGACACTGAGGTGTATTGGTCCTGAGGAATCTGCGGCAGTATCTCGAGATTTCTCGGAGACAGCGCCGGAGCCGTTGAGGAGTGCGCCGTCGTTCAGTGCGTTCCGGAGATTAGAGGTGTCATTGACTATGACCTCTACATCGACGTCAGGATCTGTGATACGTACGTCGTCAGGATGAACCGTTGCGATGGATATTGATGCTGGAGCCATAAAGACCTCGTCGTGGTAGATCAAGCCGTGTGAGCTTCACCACCATAGGCCAACAACAGGCCCCGATCGATTTCTGTGAAATGGCGATTGTCGCCTACGTCATGTTGTGTCTCCTCTGAAGGGGGGTGGACGGACGACTCATCGTCGGCTGGTAGGACGTTTCGGTGGACGGTGATTCGTTGTTCGGGGTCGGTGTGACTCGCGCGCTCGGCGCTCCCGGTATCTCCTGTGAGAGCGTTGGCGCTGATGACGGAGCCCTCCCGGGCACGGACATATCGGATGAGCCTGTGTCGGTGTAGCCAGCCCGTCTCATGGCGATCGCTTCCACCGTGTTGATCGCGAATGGAACATTGTAAAGCCAATCTTCTCCAAACCGGTCACTCATGTGTTCCAGCTGTGTGTGAGCAGCCTGACACAGACGGACGAACGTGTCAGCGCCGGGATTCGGTCGATTCGCTTGTCCATCCCCAGCGTATGTGTGAACGTAGGCGCGCATCCCCGCCTGCTCCATGGCGATTTGGGTCACTTTCGATACGAACACACGGACCATTAAGGTATGTTCGAACACCTGACGGGCCGATTCTTTGGTCGCTGCCGATGTGTTCACTGCCTGGAGGCGCCGCTGTGCATCCGCCACCTCGTCGGCGACCACCGCATTCCGGGCTACCAGGGCTTCTAATGTGCGACTCTCCTTGGACTGGAGTGCGAGCCAGTGGAGTGCCAGTTCCGTCTGTGTCTGTGCACGCGACGCGGGATCCTGCGTCATCTGACGACGTGCCACGTCTCCCACGACCGCGTCAAATCCTTCGAGGACTGGGAGGTCTCCGATATCGGAGTCTAACATCAACCGACAAGCGCCGTCGTAGTCGTTCGTCATCCGTGTGAGCAGGTCGCCAGCCCGAACCAGTGAGCCGTGTTCAGCGACAAGTTGCTGGAAGAGATCTTTGAGGGCGTCCGGATCCAGAGGACTATCAACCGAAGGAACGGTTTGTGGAATAGTTGGTAACATCGATCAAAGTGTCCAAGTCGGCGTAGAGGAGACGAAGAACCTACGTTGGCGTCAGTACTTGCTGGTACGGCTCACGGCCTGATCAAGAGACCGCTGACACATGATGAGGACGATACCGGACCTCCAAGCACGATCCAAGAAGGATCTCCGGACTCAATTCCGATCTCCCCGCGATAACACACGCCCACTCGACTCATGATCGACGTCTTGCGAATCCGGGGCCCGGACGACTCTTTGGTAGTGTCGGCCGGACTGTCTCCGCTGGATTGGCATGTGGGATGTGCCAGAAGAAATCACCGGCAAGTGTATCGGCGTTCCGGACCTGCTGTAACGCCGCACGATACCCACGCAGATATTCAGGATTGTGTCTAGGGCTGGGCACCTCACCCCCGACAGTAGTGACGCCGATGCGTAGGGCGTCCTGAACCTCCTTTGACCAGGGATGTCCGTGAACCCTCCGCCCGTGCTGGAGCATGGCGAGTGAAAGCTGTTGCGCACGAGCTCGCCAATGGGCCGCTTGGGTATAGTCCCCAGCGGCGTTCGCGTGAGCCGCCAGTGTTCGCCACGCTTTAAGGCGGATATGATCTGCACGGTTGTCCGCGTCCTGACCGGGGATCATGGGGAGGCGATCCCGAACGGTTTCAATCATTTCTCCTATATTATGGGTCGCAATCGCATGGTCCACTGTCGCATCGAGGATGGCGACCCGAGCCTCAGGATCGGTGACGGCGAGAAACCACGTATGCAGAAGGGCAGCCTCCGCCGCTTCGGCGCCCCGGACGTATTGGATATCGGCGCTATGTGCGGACGTCGAGCGTGCGTAAAGACCAGGCGCGCGCACGATAGCGTGTAGCGTGTCAAACCCAGATATCGTTTCGGCACCCCGGTCGTTGCCGATGGAGGGTCGATCCTCCGGATGAGTACGATGCTGTATGAACGCGCCAGCCGCCACGGCCACCAAGGTACCAGCAATGACGAATTTCTTTGGATCGACGCGGCCAGCCCCTTGCTGAAACTGTCGCAGTCGATCGACCACGCGTTCGCGAAGCAGGCCAGTGAGTGAAGGCGTTTCGTGCAGATGTGCTGTATAGGTGAGATGGGCATTCGCGACTTCGTGTTCGATGACAGAGTCGAGGTGGGCAGCCGCGGCCGTGATCAGTTGTGCGGTCTCCGCCGCGGCTGCGGAGCTCAACTGAGCGGCCGCCGACGGGTGGTCGACTGGTACGGTTTGGTGAGGACGGTCGATGGCTAGTGATCCTTGGCGCTGGGGCGGGTTCACCTCCAGCGTGGACCGTAAGGCTCGCGGAACACGCGAGCGGCGGGACGGCCGACTGACCACGCTACGTGATGTGGTCCCTTGTGCCGGCACATCAACAAGCGGGGCGGGAACAGCGGCAGCCTGGAGTACTTCCTCTGGAATTCTATTCGGAACATCAGGCCCATTTGGTGTTACTGCGGTGACCAACGCAACACGATCATCGTCGGTCACACGCTCGGTCGAATCCGTCGTCGCCGAGGATCTGTTTACATCAGCCATCGGGCGATGCCTGAACCGTGTTGAGGAAATCCGTCATTCATAAGGGCAATCACTAGAGCGATTGCCCGATCTCGGACATGGACAATAGGGTTCGCTGATGTGCCTCCTCCGGCGATTCGTCAACGGTGTTGAGAAATCGGTGGCACAGGACAAGTTCTTGTAGAACGATGGTCGGTGATCGGCGATCATCCTGCAGGGCGCTGTCGACGAGCTGGCAGGCCGTAGCCTGGGACACCTGAAACGCGACCATGGTCTCGCGTTCGGCTTCCTGACGGAGCCAGATCAAGACGCCGCTTACCCCTCCTGTTGTCTGAATGGTGCTGCACTGACTCAGCAGGGTTGTTTCAAGGTGGAAGAGTATCTCGTAGGGATCGGCGGGGCGGGGGACTGCCGCAGGTGGTAACATGACCGGTAAACCGTCGAGACGTGAATGCGAGGAGAGAGAACACGGGGAAGAGAACCTCCTAAAGGTCCCCTATAGGAAATCAGCCATGCATGGTGACTCCCCGGTTCTCTCGTGCCAACAGCTCATACCATACTCAGGTCGAGACACCAAGACCAATTGGTCCTACGAACAGAGGCAGACGACACAACTGACGAGACAGTCCCGTGCTTCATCACCCGTCAGCGTCGGCACACCGCATCAACTGCGCGGGGTTCCTGAGGCATCGAGTAACCGCTGCATAAACACCAAATCGAGCCATCGGTCAAACTTGTGTCCCACCTCTCGGAAGAGAGCCACGCGTTCGAAACCGAGTTGCTCATGAAATCGAATCGAGGCGGTGTTCGCCGCGTCGATACCGCCCAATATGACATGCTTCTGCTGCGCTTGAGCCAGCGGGACCAGTGCTTCCACTAGCTGGCGTCCGATCCCGTGACCACGATCCTCGGTTCGGACGTGTACCGAGTGCTCGACGGTATACCGGTACCCCGGCCAGGCCCCGCGCCACTCCCCGAACGTCGAGAATCCTCGGACCACACCGTCCGCCACAGCCACCAAGATCGGATAGCCTGCCGTGGTGCGTTCTTCGTACCAGTGGCGGCGGTTCTCCAAGCTCACGGGTGCAAGAGCATACACAGCGGTCGAGGTCGCAATGATATCATTATAGATGTCGAGGATCGCAGGTAGATCGGTAGGCTCGGCAGGACGAATCGTCAGCATAATCGGGTGAGAGGGTTCAACCAGGGGGCAACACCAACGTCATGAATACGCTGTTTGGATCGATTCGGTAATCGCCAAACGGTAAGCATTCGACGAAGCCGTGGCGTGCGTAAAAGGCGCGCGCTGGCGCGAAGTAGGACCACGCACCCGTCTCTAGGCTCACACGTGCCATTCCACGCGTACAGGCGGCCGCGATGATGTGGCGTAGGAGGGCGGTGCCAATGCCCCGGCCGCGTATAGCCTCAGCTGTATGCATGGACTTCACCTCACCGTGGTCGGCGCTCAACTGCTTCAACGCGCCGACGCCGACAGGCGTCTCCCCCTCCCAGGCGGACCAGAACGTCACCTCCGACGTCCGTAACGCGGCGAGGTCCAGCGCATGGGCGCTACCAGGCGCCGTTTCTGCCCGCGCCCGGATCAGATGAGTGTGTAGGAGTTC
>Ga0206991_10427_pt1 | contig 10427 bp, 7 predicted proteins | sample Alteio_BWMinCont_9_FD_153286 | JGI IMG/M metagenome (GOLD analysis project Ga0206991, IMG submission 153286) | Enriched cells from forest soil in Barre Woods Harvard Forest LTER site, Petersham, Massachusetts, United States -... | ecosystem: Environmental > Terrestrial > Soil > Temperate forest >...
CAAAGTTCTACAAAGTGGTATTCTGAACCTCATAGCAAGCTTGCGATAGTTGGACAACGTTCGGTCCGCCATCCACGTCGCGCATTCGCGGGCGCTCTAGACAACGGCCATATGGCAACCTCCTCCGCCAGTCCGGCTCCCGCATCCAGCTCACTGGTGCGCGCGCTCGGCGTGAGCGATTTAACCTGGCTCTATCTGGTCGCGGTGGTCAATCTCAACGTCGTGCCGGTGATCGCCGCAGGTGGCGTCCGGGTGATGTGGCTGATGTGCGCTGCCATCCTGCTTTTCTTCTTGCCTCAAGGAATCGGGGTCATTGAACTGGCGGAGCACATGCCCGGAGAAGGCGGCCTGTATCTCTGGACCAAGGAAAGCTACGGCGATTTCCACGGCTTTCTGTGCGGCTGGTGCTATTGGATGACGAACATGTTTTTCGTGCCGTCGTTACTATTTTCCGTAGCCGGCGTGATGACTTACATCGTGGGCGGAAACGCCGCCGCGAAAATCAACGATAGCCGGGTGTTCTTCTTCCTTCTCCCGGTTTCACTGCTCTGGATCACGATCTTCGCGAATGTTCGCGGGTTGGGTGTCGGCAAATGGGTGAATAACATCGGCGGCATCGGCGCTCTGGTGATTGGTGGCGCGCTATTGATCATGGGCGCCGTCGTGGTGGCCGATCATCGCGGACTGGTGCACTGGAAGGATCTCGCTCCAGGCAATCTGGAAAGCCTCCCGCTCCCGACATTCGGCGTCATATGCCTGGCCTTGGTCGGAATGGAACTCGGGCCCATTATGGGCGATGAGGTTCGCGATCCAAGACGCACCATACCGCGCAGTGTCGCCGTGGGTGGCACACTCTGCGCGTTGATGTACGCCGGCCTCACAGTGGCGTTGTTGACGGCGGTCCCGCAATCGAAAATGGCGGTGGTGCAAGGCCTGCTGCAAGCGGTGGACGGAATGAGCGCCTCGTTCGGCATCGGTTGGATTTTGCTGCCTCTGGCGCTGCTGATGGCCGCTTCCATCGCGGGATCGACATCGGCGTGGGTGAGCGGCTCCGCGCGCATTCTGTTTGTTTGCGGGCTGGATCGCTACCTGCCCAAGGCGCTTGGCAAAGTCCATCCCCGCCATCATTCTCCGCACGTCGCGCTCATCATGTTCGGATTCCTGGCCTCTTCGATTATCGCCATGAGCTTCATCGGCGCATCGGTGCAGGAAGCCTATTTGACATTGCTGGATCTGGCGGTCGCGCTGCAAATGATCTCTTACATCTATCTCTTCCTGACGCTTCTTAAACGCGCGTTCTCGAAGGCGGTAGAGCCTCGATACTTTCGCCGGCCCATCATGCAGCTGGCGTCCGTCTCGGGACTGGCGATGGCGGCCCTGGGATTCTCCATGGCCTTTGTGCCGTCGCGGCAGATCTCATCCATCGGATCGTTTGAATTGAAAATGTTTTTGACGCTGGGATTTATTCTGGCGTTGGCGAGTGGTCTTTTCGTCTACTATTCGCGACTTCGGCCTCCGGAAACCTCAGAGGCCGACTCCCTTACGGTCGCGGTTCAGTAAGCGGCTCGGGAATCGCGGCCCCGTCGGCGCGCGGATCGGATGCCGCGAAATTCGTTCCTGTCTTTGAGTTGTGGAGTATGGCCTGGCCGCGGCCCATGGTTTCCACGTATTCGCGCCCAATACGGATCTCATGGCCGCGTTCCGACAATTGCTGCAGAGTTGACTGAGGCACACGCGACTCAATGTAGACATCGCAACCCGGCGCGTTGTTCTTGAAGAAGCGCGGCGCCTCCAACGCCTCCTGCAGGCTCATGCCATAGTCGACATAATTGGAAACGAACTGCGCGTGGGCCATGGGCTGCACCGCGCCGCCCATGATTCCGAAACCGATGTGCTCGTCACCCTTCTCCATAAACGCCGGGATGATGGTGTGAAACGGCCGCTTGCCACCGGCCAGCACATTGGGATGCTTGGGATCCAGATTGAAACTGGCGCCGCGGTTTTGCAGTGAGAATCCCATCCCTTCCACGGTCACTCGCGAACCAAAGGAAGAGTAGAGGCTCTGAATCCAACTGGCGATGTTTCCGTCTTTGTCCACCATCGTCAAATACGTGGTATTGCTGCCGACCGGGTCGCCAGCCTTCACCTCGCAGTTGGCGCGATGAAGATCGATTTCGGCGGCGCGCTTGCGCGCGTATTCTTTCGAAAGAAGCTGAGCCACGGGCGTATCGTGAGTGCGCGGATCCGCGACGTTGGCATGCACGTCGGAATAGGCGAGTTTCATCGCTTCAATGCGCTTGTGCATCTCCGGCGCGCCGAATGCGCCCAGCGGCGAAGCAGGCGCGGTTTCCATAATGTTGAGCATTTCGAGCGCTGCCATGCCCTGGCCGTTCGGCGGAAGTTCGTAAACGCGCCAACCACGGTAATCGATGGAAAGCGGTTCCACCCACTCGGACGAATACGAAGCCAGATCCTGGGCCGTCATGGTGCCGCCCAAATGTTCGGACGTCTTCAAAATGGCGGCGGCGATTTCGCCCTTGTAGAACGCGTCCGGCCCCTGCTCCGCGATCAGGCGTAAAGCTTTTGCCATGTCGGGATTCTTGAATAGCTGCCCGGTATGAGGCGGCTTTCCACCAGGCAGGAACACCCGCTTCGATTCTGCATTTGCTTCCTGGCGGTGAACGATCGCAGGATCTGCCCACACCTCGCGCGCGCCTTCATAAACCGGAAAACCTCGGTCGGCAAATGCGATGGCATCCTGAAACAAGTCCTTCCAGGGCAGTTTCCCGAAGCGCTGGTGCATCCGATACCAACCCTCCACAGCGCCTGGAACCGTGACGGCGTGAATACCGTCCTGCGGCATGCTCTTCATATCGCGCCCGGCGAGAAACGCCGGAGATAAGGCCTTGGGCGCCGGCCCGGAAGCATTCAGGCCGGTCAACTTCCCCGTCTTCGCGTCCCAATACATGACGAAGAGATCCCCTCCCATGCCCGTCATCATTGGCTCGGTGACGCCGAGGACCGCGTTCGAAGCGATGGCTGCATCCACCGCCGATCCGCCGCGAGATAGGATCAGCGCGCCAGTCTGAGAGGCGAGCACCTGGCTGGTGGCCGCAATTCCTTGCTGGCTCATCACGATGGAGCGGCCGTAATTCCGGCCCAGCACTTGTCCGTATACCAGAGGCATGAGGAAAACCGAGAGTCCCAGAATAGCCGAAAGCGATTTCACGCGGCGCCCCTCAGCGTTTCACGGATTTGAGATCGCGAACTATTTTTCAATGCGCGCGCGACCAAGCCCGTCATATTCGCGACGGCAAAGCTGGTGCCTTGCAAGTTGCGGTCGACAGGAACGCCTGGAATCGGCCGCGGATAGGGCGAAGCATAAAACATTCCGTCATGATATCGAAAAACATCGCGAGGGCAATCCGGATCGGAAGCCACACCGATGACGCCGGGTAAACTGCCAGGCAACACCCCCGCCGCGCTCACCACTAGCAAATCGTCGCCAATCACGCGGAGAAAGCTTTCGCGATGCGCCGGATTTTCGGTACCCAAGCTGAGATTCACCAGGTCCATGCCATGCTCTCTGCACCATTCCAACGCACTAAGAATCACGGCGATGTTCGCGGAGAGTCTCCGGTCAAATACCTTCACGGCGTACAACTGGCCGTCCGGCACTTTTTCGCGGATGGCGCCGGCCACGGCCGTGCCGTGCCCTAGACGATCCACCGCACCGTCACTTTCACCAGACAGCGTCATTTCCACGGCGCCCGCGATTTCCCCGACGTGCGGATGTCCGGCATGAATGCCGCTATCTATAATCGCTATCTTCATCCCGATCGCGATCTCGATGCCCCCTACGGCAGAACGGCGATGCCTCCGAACGTGACGTCGTTCTGGAGGTCCCAGGTCTTTTCCAGTTTGAGCGTGGCGGCGTCGTAAACCTCAATTTCAAAACCGGCGCCGTAGATATATAGCTTCTTGCCGTCGCTCGACATGCCAAAACTGAAGCGGGTCCGGCAAGACACTTCTTCTTTCTGCGCCAGCCGATCGTTGGTCAGATCGAACCGCCAGAACTCGCAGCGTTTATTTCCGTTGGCTCCATTGGCGACCACTGTGTAGGCAGTCTTCTTGTCCGGCGTCACTTGCAAACCCGCCATTCCAGCCGGCGCGGGGCCGATCGGACTGTAGTCCACCTGCTGCGTCGCCAGATCCAGGTGCGCCAGGCCGAACACGCGGTTGTGGACAATCGGGTCGGAGGAGTTGAAGATCGACGTGTGCATGCCAGGTTGGCTGATCAGGTCCAGGTCGCTTCCCAGGCGGACATTTTCCAGGGCTCCGTAATCCGGCTGTGCCAGGTCCAATTCGTTGACCATCTTGAAGTCCGAGATCTGAAAAATCTTGATCTTGGGCCCGAACTGATACAGAAACTTTCCATCGGGCGAAACTTCAAAGGAAAGACGATTGGTTCGTTCGTCCTCGACCGACATGTCCGCGGTCTTGACGATCTTCTGCTGTTCCAGATCGATCACCGTGTACTTGGCGTGCTTCACGTCGAAATGTTCGGGAAGTTTGTCGATCTCCCGCGTCACCGTGTAGAAAAGCTTGCCGTCCGGGCTCACCGCGCCGCCACGGAACCGGTATTGCTGCGTCGGCGTGTTGAGGAAGAAATGATTCGTGACCTTTCGCGTGGCCACATCAATCACCTCAATGCCGTTGTGGTCGATGGTGGTGATATAAATCTTCTTGTGGTCGGACGCCAGGCGCACCGACATGGGCGTCCCGGTCTCGAGAGGAATGCGGTCGACGATCTGGCCCTTGGATTCATCAAAGACCAGAACGACGGCCGGATAGGCCGGTAGGTACAGCGTACCCGCGCTTGCGGCGGCCGCGAACAATGTCAGAAGCGGAACCAATCGTTTCATAACCTGGTTTGCCAGCATGAGCTAAGGTTACGATAACGCGCTAGGCTTGCGCTAGCGCATCAAACTGGCCACTGCCCGCTGCAGAGGATCGTCGCTTTTCGAGAGCGTTTCGATCACGCCCGCGCGATCTTCCGGCCTGCGATTCTGATTCAACTTAAACTTCCCTTCGAGTTTTTCGATCTGGATCTCGAACGCGACGATTTCGGGAAGCAGCTTCTGAACCCAGTCGGCGTTTGGGTCGAAGTCCCAGGGCGGCTCCAGCGACTTTTCGTGCTTTCCCACCAGGTCCCTTAGGAATTGCACCATGGCTGCCTTGTTGCCGATTTTAGGAACGCCATACGCATGCACCACCGTGTAGTTCCAGGTAGGCACGTTTTCCGGATTCACGTACCAGGACGGAGAAATGTAGGTATGCGGTCCTTGAAAAATCACCAGCGCCCGGGCGTCGGATTGCAGATCCTTGAGCTGGGGATTTCGAATCGCGATATGCGCGCGCAGCGTTCCATATGGCTCCGCGCCGCGATCCAGCAGAAAGGGTATGTGCGATGCGGTCAACTCACCGTCTCGTTGCGTGACCAGGGTCGCGAAATTGAACTCCTCCATAAAATCTTGGAGGCGTGGCACATCCTCAACGGCGAATAGCTTCGGCACATACATAGGTGCCCATTGCAACATATCTCTAAGCCGGCGCGCAGTGAGTTGCCGGGCGATTACCCGGAGGGATAAACTCGCAGCATGCCCGATCCACTGTTCACCCGCCGCGAAGCCGCGCAATTGCTGGGAGCCGCTGCAGCCGCAACGCAACTGCTCGGCGCATCAACCCCAGACGTCTGTTTTCTCAGCGCAACCCAGATGGCCGACTTGATCCGCCGCAAGAAACTGAGCGCGCGCGAAACCCTGGAGGCTCATCTCAAGCAAATAGAGCGCGTCAATCCCCAGGTGAATGCAATTGTCACGCTAGTCGCAGAACAGGCCATGGACAACGCCCGCAAAGCCGACGAAGCGCAGGCTCGCGGCGCGGCGCTTGGGCCTTTGCACGGGCTCCCTATCGCCCACAAGGATCTGGAGGAAACGGCGGGCATTCGAACAACTTTCGGATCGCGCATCTTTAAGGATTACGTTCCTACACACGACGCCATCATCGTTGAGCGGATCAAGAAGGCCGGGGCCATCTGCTTAGGGAAAACCAATACACCGGAATTTGGCGCCGGGTCGCAGACTTTTAACGCCGTATTCGGCGCTACGAAAAATCCCTTCGATCTTACGAAGACCTGCGGAGGCAGCAGCGGCGGCGCGGCGGTGAGTGTGGCTTCCGGCATGTTACCTATCGCCGATGGCAGCGACAGCGGCGGCTCATTGCGCAACCCGCCGGCGTTCTGCGGCGTGGTCGGATTCCGCGTGGCTCCCGGCCGCATCGCGAACGCTGCCGTCGGAAACGCCTGGAACACCATCGCGGTTTCCGGTCCCATAGCGCGCAACGTCCCGGACGTGGCTCTGCTTCTGAGTGTGATGGCTGGGCCCGATGCCCGCTGCCCCATTTCGATCACTGAGCCTGGCTCTCGCTTCACTGGCAATCTGGAACGCAACTTCAAAGGCGTCCGCGTCGCTTGGTTCAAAGACATGGGCGGGATTCCCTTCGACCCCCGAGTGCTCAGCGCGGTGAATGCGCAGCGCAAGGTTTTTGAGAGCCTGGGCTGCATCGTAGAGGAAGCCGAACCCGATTGGACCGGCGTGCACGACTCCTACGATACGCTGCGTGCCTGGGGCTACGCGTCCTCGCAGGCCGAAAATATGCGGCTGCATCGCGATCTGGTGAAGGACACCATTCAGTGGGAAGTCGAGCGCGGCTCCAAGCTCACCGCCGCCGACATCGCGCATGCGCACAGCTTGCGCAGCAAAGGCTGGGACAACATGCGGATATTCCAGGAAAAATACGAGTACTTCATCTGTCCCACGTCACAGGTGCTGCCCTACGACGTGACCCAGCCCTATCCCACCGAAATCGCCGGCGTGAAGATGTCAACTTACATCGAATGGCAGAAATCCTGCATCTTGATTTCGTCGCTCGAAAACCCCTCCATTTCGATGCCCTGCGGCTTTTCCGATACCGGCCTGCCCGTGGGATTGCAGATCGTCGGCCGCCATCGCGACGAGTGGAGCGTGCTGCAACTGGCGCATGCGTTCGAGCAAGCTACGCCGGGTTCGCGGCGGAAACCAGCGATCGCGTAGGACGGTTAAGCTCCGACCCAATCGACCGGCACGAGACCGCATTGTCGGATTTCATCGTCCCCTGTGATGACGCTTCCGTTTTCGGATTGCGCGAGGGCGATCGCAAATGCGTCGCTAAACGAGACATGTCCATTGTCGCGAACGATTTCGGCGGCGCGATCGTCAGCCGGATCTTTGAGGAGGTCTGCGCCGCGGAACATGCCCCGCATGGTGTGCCAGTCCGGAACGAACCGTTTCATGATCAAAGCTCCGCCTTGAACGTCGATCAATACTTCAGTGCCCGCTTTCAGGTTGAGTATCACCGGCCGGTCCAGCTAGTGGCAGCAGTGCGACTTCGCCGGCGGTGGCGGCACGTCCATGGCCGCGCTGCGCTCGAAAAATCCGTCCGGGCGGAATTGGAACCCGAGCATCGCCACCGGCATCACCGGCCAGTCTTCAGGACGCGGCACGTGATTATGGCCGAACACATACCACAAGGCGACCTCGGTGTCATCCACCTTCCGATTCGCCTCCGTCCAGTTCGGCAGACCATCGCCGGTGGGATGCTGATTCGGATATTCTCCGGCGGCGTAGCGCTCTTGCGGATTGTACGGCGTCACCCAAACGTTATTGGCCGTGAACCCCGCGCGCCGCATGATGGGAGCGTCGGGTTGCGCGAACACGGGGCAGTTTTCGCCCGGAACCAGCCGATACCCCACCGGCCGCCCCAGCCGATTCTTTTTGCTCGGATTCACCACGCGCCAGAAACGCGCGCTCGCGGAATTCACCCGGCGCCGTGCTTCCTTCTCGGTGGTGAGCGGCGTCTCTTGAGCGACGATCGCGTTGCCATGCGGATTGCCGGGGCCGGTGGGCACTCCCAGGCTGTTCACTTCCACCACCGTATTGTTCGGCCCGTCGACACTCGGCACCAGCCGCGCCGCAAAAATGTGCTGATGAAATGGCGCGTTCAACCGCGGAGCGATTTCCACGCCATGCTGCGAGGTCTCGCCGGGCGCCAGCGCGGTAGTGTTCATGATTCCAGTCAGCTTGATCTCGCACTGGATGGATCCGTCCTGGTAAAAATACCAATAAAATCCGTACTCATAGTTGCCGACCGTGGCGATGAAGGAAACCGACAGCCGCCGCGACCTTCGCACTTCCGATTGACCGGTTCGCCAATCCGTATGCTTCCACAGAATGCCGAAATCTTCTTCATGCAGACACACCGCATTCTTCAGCGCCGTGACGTTCCCGTGGCTGTCCACTTGAGGAAAATCGAAGTAATAGATTTCGCCCAAACAATCGCAACCGAGCGCCAGCGAGTTGGCCAGCATCCCCAGGCCGTATTCCCCGATATCGAACGCGTTCTTGCGATAATACTGCTCGCCCGGGTCGCCATAGGGAACCACCATCTCGCAGATCGACGCGCGATAAAGAATGGGACGCTCCACCCCATCGTCGTCATAGCTGACGGTGTGAAGCACCAAGCCTTCGCGCGTAGTGAAGCCTACCCGGAATTTCCATTTCTGCCATTCCACCTGGTTGCCTTCCACGGTGAAACTGGTACCCTCCGGCTGCACGATTTCGATGGGCTTCAGATCCTTACGAACGTTGGGAATATATTCGCTGGCCCAATTTCCCGGCTCGGGCGGAATCGGCGCGATGGGGTATTCCTCAATGCGCACCACTTCCATCTTGTAGAGGTCCACTACGATTACCATGCTGTCGATCGGCCGCGCGTAGCCGTTGTCCTTAGGCTCGGATCGCACGAAACACAGCGCCCGCATCCTTCGCAAACCCTTTTCTTCAGACAATTCGGTGCCGTACATCCCAGCCGACCACGGCTCCACCATCACCAGATCTCCATCCGTCACGCCGCGCTTCCTCAGCGCTTCCAGGAACAACGGCGACCGATGGACCATCTGCTCCACCTCGCTGAATTCGTCCAGCATGATGGATGGCTGGACATCGCTCGGAAGCTGGGTAACCGACGTCACGGTCTTGCCCGCCAAATCCACCACCGCCTCATACGACGCGCGCTTGCCACGGTCCAGCAGGACAGCCAGTGCAGTGCGTTCAAACGGCGCCCCGGGCTGGTACTTCTCTACCAGGCTCTTGGCCGGTTCAATCAGGTTGATGGAAGCGATCCGAATGGTATCGCCGAGATACTTTTCCCGCCCCAGAATTCGCACCGCCTCCTCGAGTTCGGCGGCGTACAAAGGATCGAGTGGATGTCTTGCCGATGGAGCCCCTGAGTGCTCCGGAATCTCGTGCTGAACTTCAGTTGGTATCGCCATATGTGGCCGCTTCTCCTGGTTAAGTCTGATGCTAGTATAAGTGGATGGAACTTGGCAATACTTCGGTAAGGTTAGTAAATCCTGCCGCCCCGTCTGCGCCAGAGTCTCCAGCATCCTCATCATCTTACGGACTAAAATCCGGCTCGCTATCGCCGCTCGAAACGCTCGCTCAATCCGTAGCTGTAATTGCACCAACAGGCGCGCCTGTGATGACCATCCCACTCGTGTTCGGGCTGGCAGGCCAGGGCGCCGCTATGGCTTTTCTGATTGCCACGCTGGGCGTGCTGCTGGTCGCCTTGAACATAAATCAGTTCGCCAAGATGTCCTCCTCGCCAGGTTCGTTGTACACCTACATAGCCGATCACATGCATCCCAGATGGGGCGTTTTGGCGGGCTGGGCGTTATTGATCGCGTATGTCGGCACCGCCGCGTCCGTTAGCGCCGGCGTGACGAACTATGCAAATGTGATCCTGCGAGACCGGTTCGGTATGCAAGCCTTCCCGGTGCTAATCACAACCTTACTCGCGGCCGTCGCCTGCTATCTGGCTTATCGCGATGTGCAAATTTCGGCGCGGCTCATGCTTTGGCTGCAGGCAGCGTCGGTGCTTTTGGTGTCGGCAGTCTCCATCGGCGTCATCGCCAAGCACGGATGGCGCCCAGACATGGCCCAACTCACCCTCGAAGGCGTAACGCCGGAAAAGCTTCGCCTGGGCCTGGTACTCGCGATATTCAGCTCCGTCGGATTTGAAAGCGCAACTTCGCTCGGTTCTGAGGCCCGCAATCCGCTGGTTAGCATCCCGCGCGCTGTCAAATGGAGCGCGATCCTGGCAGGCGTGTACTTTTTCTTATGCGCTTACGCCTTGGTCTTGGGGTTCCGCGGTGAGGCGCAAGGGCTTGCCCAGAGCTCGGCCCCCCTGCATGTGCTGGTGCAGCAGATGGGCCTTCCGCCGATCGTCGGCACACTCACCGATCTATCCGCGGTGGTGACATTTTTCTC
>Ga0206991_10430_pt1 | contig 10360 bp, 5 predicted proteins | sample Alteio_BWMinCont_9_FD_153286 | JGI IMG/M metagenome (GOLD analysis project Ga0206991, IMG submission 153286) | Enriched cells from forest soil in Barre Woods Harvard Forest LTER site, Petersham, Massachusetts, United States -... | ecosystem: Environmental > Terrestrial > Soil > Temperate forest >...
ATCGTATCGTCCCGCTGACGGAGATTTCGCATCAACCCATACCCCCCGACACCAAGACGGATCCCAGCAGCATTCCCGAAGACGATCGAACGATGCTCAATCTGGTCTTCCTGAAGTACGTCACTGCCGACGAGCTGGCCAAGGTTCTGGATCCGTTCAAGGGCGAGAATGCCCAGATCTTTGTTTACGGCCCCGCGAATCTTCTCCTCATGCTCGACAGCCAGCGCAGTATGCACCGGCTGATGGAGTTGGTGGCTATGTTTGACAGCGATCAGCTTGCCAACCAACGCGTCCGCGTCTTCAACGTAAAGAATGGCCGTCCCGCCGACCTGGCGAAGGAACTGGAAAATATCTCCAAGGCCATGTCGCTCTCCGAAAAGAACTCGCCCATCAAGTTTCTGCCCATCGATCGCATTAATACCATCATCGCCGTGGCTCCCAATCCCGGAGCTTTCGCTCAGGTGGAGACATGGCTTGCGAAGCTGGATGTTCCTATTAAGGTAGCGGCGGGCGGTATCAAGGATTACGTCTATCGCGTGCACTATGGAGACGCGATGTCCATGGCGTGTTCCATTCAAGCCCTGTACGGCCAGCTTTCCGGTTACGGCGGAGGCGGTTATGGCGGCGGACAAGGCGCGATCATGGCTTGCATGGGGAAAGCCGGCGGCAACAATGGCTACGGGAACGGGTTCGGCGGCGGTGGGTTCGGGAATAACGGGTTTGGCGGCGGTGGATTCGGGAACAACGGGTTTGGCAATGGTGGTGGTTATGGGGCGTATGGCGGCGGAACGGTTGGAGGAATGAACTCAGGTGGGTTCGGCGTTAGCGCCGGCTCTGTGACTCCATTCACAAACATCGCTGGTTCTCCCAATGCGACAGGCGCTCCCGGCGCTCCGGGCACGGGCGATCTCACCGGAAGCTACCTGGGAAACGCGCCCGGCTTCGGCCCCGGCCGAGCGCCCCGCGTTATCGCGAACCCCATGAACAACACCTTGCTCATCCAGGCCACGGAACAGGAATATGAGGGTATCCAGCAGTTGATCAAAGAATTGGATCTTCCCCCCCGCCAGGTACTCGTCGAAGCCAAAATCTATTCCGTCGATTTGAGCCACGCCTTCTCGAGCGATGTGACCGCCACGTTGCAGCCGCTTGGCTCAAAAAGCACAGCGGCTTCGTTGCTCGGGAGCCTGGCCGGCGGAACCACCACTCTTTCGGCGGCCATGCTAGTCGGCAAGAGCCGGGAACTTCTAGGCACTGTCACATTGATGGAAAATGCGAATCGCGCCAAAGTTCTCTCCTCTCCCTCCGTAATCGCAACCGACAGCATACCGGCAACGGTGAACGTCGGCACCACCGTGCCTACCCTGTCAGGATCCATTTCCAGCGCCATTGGCGGCGCCGTAACCACCGCTGTTAGCAACACCAGCACGGGCATCACGCTGTCAATCACTGCCAGGGTGACACCCAGTGGCATCGTTACCATGATGATCGATCAGCAGGTCAGCGATCCCGAATCCAATACCAGCAGCGGAATTGACTCACCCTCCTTTGCAACCAAGTCCATTCAGACCCAGGTGACCGTGCAGGATGGCGACACCATCGCGATTGGCGGCATGATCCAGGAGACCACAACATCGTCCTTGTCGGGCATTCCTGTGTTGGATCGAATCCCGGTGGTGGGCGCGTTCTTTGGCTCTCGCTCCTATAGCAAAGATCGCACCGAATTAATCATCTTCCTTACACCTCATGTCATTTTTGACAGCAACCAATTGCTGGATGCCACCGATGAGCTGAAGGACCAGATCAAGATCATGCGAAAAGACATTAAGGAATAGATAAACTTCGCCTGAAGAAGCCAGGTTAGGCAGAGTAAGGGATGAAGCCCTGCTTTTCCGCCGATGAGGCCGTGCTTATGCCCATTCACTCCCTTAGATTTACCATTGGCTGTAAAGCATTGACTCAGTAAGGGCGCTGTGATGTAATAAACCGCTATCGCTTTGAAGTTAAAAGCGTCAGCGGGTCGTGAGATCAACAATTTACGCTTGACTTGTTCCGGCATGTAATGTTATGAATGATTGACTGCGTCCGAACAGGTTTGGCGGCATTCATTCTTTGGCGCATGAATCCCGCGAGCACAAAAGAAGATACGAGAAGTTCAAAAAAGCAAGTTGGGCTGGATGGAGACAATGAAGCAAGATCGGGCAAGCAAAGTGGCGGCAGCCGCCGGGCGCTCATTGGCGCTGTGTTTGATCGGCTGAGATTTCAGAATCTTCATGACGAGCGTTTACTCGAGGCTCAGGTTGAAAAAGATAACTTCCATCAATTCAATTCAGATTTTCACAAGGAGAAGGAAATGGTAGATTTTCGCAAATGGCTTTTAGCGCTTGCCGTAGTCGGCCTGCTACTTGGCATAAGTAGCTCGGCTGCCAACGCGCAGTCGACCACGTTTACGTGCACGGCTACAGCTGGCGTTCCCAACATTATCCGTTCAGAAGGACTCACCGAGCTGTTGGGCGATTTGGTTCTGAATTGCACGGGTGGTACTCCGACCCAAGCCACTACGGCCATCCCGCTGTCCAACGTTCAAATTTCGATCAATACGAACATTACGAGCAGGATTGTCAGCACTCCCAATATTTCGGAAGCTCTGCTCCTGATCGATGAGCCCTTCCCCATGACCGATGTTATCCCGGTAGGTACCAATCCGGGTGTCGGGCAGACGGTTGGCCAGTTGGGCTGCTTGGCCAACAACAACACGAACTGCGCCATTATCAGCAGCGGTCCCGGTATTGGCGCCACTGGATCGTATAACGGAACGCCAGGCCACTACAACATCTTTCAGGGCGTGCAAAATGGCGTCAACGCCATTGCATGGACCGGCGTGCCACTCGATGCTCCAGGCACCGCCGGGACTCGCGTGGTCCGAATCACCAACATTCGCGCTAACGCGTTTCAATTGGGTGTTTCGTCCACGCTGGTGCCTACCCAGATTTCCATGATCGTCGCGGTCAACGGTTCTCAAACCATTACCATCAATCAGCCAGGCGGCGGCAACGTCGTTGGTCAGGTTTCGCCTGGTTTGCTGCAACCTCCGACCGTGACCCTCAACTCACTCATAGGGCCCATCCCTGGCGCAGCATTTTACCAGCAATGTAACAGTGTCAACACGTACCTGTTGAGTCCTCCGCCTGACGTTCCTGTGACTACTGACAATGGAATCAGCGTCAGCGTAGAGGAGGGCTTCGCATACTCGTTCAAGCCGCAAAGCTATGCGCAGATTGCCGCGGTGCAAGCGCCAACCGGTGCCACTTATCTTGGTCCCGGAACGCCAAGCCACCAGGACATCCCCGGATTCGCCTATCACTCTGAGTCAGGCTTCATTCCGGAGAATCCCGCGATTGCAACCTTGACGAGCACCACAGCCGGTGAACAGATTGGCGTGGCCGATCATGGCACGCAGCTTCAGTTCACGGTGACAGGCGTCAGTGCAGGCGTAAGTCTTTACGCTCCAAACTTCGTCTACCTGACCGGACCCTATGGCGCCGGAACACCAGTCGGTGTCGCTGTATTGATTAATCAAAGCGAAAGCATCGGCGGAGCGTTCACTACGGCGAGCACCATTGCCGTTGGGTACGCAGGTGTTGGCGGGGTTGGTGTATACACGTCACCGGCCTTGACCGCATTCGCTCCCCAAGGCACGCTGATCCCGGTCTTAGTATCGGGAACGACGACCACAATGGTCTACGAGATCTACTATGCTGATTCCAGCGTTCAGGAAAGCATTAGCATACCGATCAGCGTAGAGTACACCTCCAATACCGGCAGCGGTATCCCAGGTGTTACCACGACCCCGGCGACCGTCGGCGTCGAATTCGCGCCGCAGTCCACCGTCGGCACTGCGACCTCCACCGATCCGATTCCGCGCTTCGGCCCGAGCGGTTCACCGGTGAGTCTGTTCTCGATTTCGCCATGCTCCTGCAACCTGCTATTCCCGTTCGTCACGAATATTGCAGGGTTCGACACGGGCGTAGCAATCGCAAATACGTCAGTTGATCCGTTCGGCACATCGCCCCAAACTGGTACCCTTACGTTGAATTACTACGGGACCACGCCGGGTGGTGGCGCTGCACCGGCTGCGTTCACTACTCCAACCGTTCCTGGCGGCCAAGAGGTGATCTTCACTCTGAGTAATGGCGGCAACTTCGGTGTTCCGGCTACCCCGGGCTTCGAGGGCTACATGATCGTTCAGGCCAACTTCCAATACTGCCACGGCTTCGCCTTCATCAGCGACGTCGGTGCACAGAAACTGGCGGAAGGTTATCTGGCGATCAGCCTAGATATACCTGGTCTCAACCGGACCCACAACGCCGGTGAGAACGAAGGCCACTAGACCCACAGTTAGTTGATTCACAGAAAAGGGGGAGCTTCGGCTTCCCCTTTTTTTATTTGACGAGAGGTAATCTGTTCCGGTATCTGTGGTACGCTGTTACTGAATTTTCCTCCCCGCGTCCGAAATCATCCGAGGTTTTCAAGCATGTTTAACAGAGTATGGGCGCTCTGCGCGTTCGGTTTGGCCTTGTCGGCCGCGTCGCTCGAGGCTCAGGACTTGTTTGTCCTGCCCGGCGCTGGAGCCACCAGCGGAGAGGCGCAGGCGTTTGTAACCAATCCGCTGACGACATTCAGAACCTTCAATGCGGGAGCAGGCGCGTTTGCCTTGCTGCCCAATTTGAATGCCTCGAAGTACTTCGTCGTTGCGAGTTCTATCACGAATACCATCCTGGCGACGGATGGGACTTTCCTCGCGCCTACCTTGGTCGCCAACCTAGCCACTCCCCCCACCCAAGCGATCATCACTCAGGATGGGAAAGTGCTGGTGGTTGCGGCGGGAAACGTACATTTGTTCAACACCGAGTCGAACGCCGAGCTGGTTTATGGCGGCATTAGTCAGGGAGTTGGAATTAATACTTTCGCGGTCGCTGGCAGTCTGGACTCTTCAGTCATTTTCGCCCTCGGATCCAGCAACGACGGCGCCAGCCAACTGAGCGCGATCAGCGCCACTACCTTCGGCATCACTGCCTCTTTACAGCTATCGCAAGTGGCCACAGCGGTCAGCGTCGGCCCGAATGGCCTCATTTATGTCAGTCTTCCCAACCAGATCCTCGAAGTTGATCCAAGAACGCTCGAGCCCACCTTAGGTGGGACAATCGCCGTGGGCGGCACTCCCGGTCCATTGGTGTTCACAACTGACGGATTGTACGCCGTCGGCGCCAATAGTTCCGGTCTTGGAAATTCTCTTTTGATCGCCACACTGGCTACGCACAGTGCGACCAGTCCGAGTCTGGGAATACAGGAACTTACTGACCTGAAGCTCAGCGGAGTGGATACCGTCCTCGCGCTTTCCGGCCAAAACGTCTATGAGATCTTCGTCTCGCCGGTGAGTGTGAACCGAATTACGTCGCTGAGCGGCCTGCATGGGCTTGCCACCACCAACGACGTGCCCACCAGCTCTCATAGCACCGTCAGTGCAGTGTTTTTGGTTTCAGCGAGTACCCTTTCGCAGTACACGCCCGCCACTCAGGCCATCACGAGCGCCATGCTTGCCCCCAATATCGCACCCGGCGCAGTGACCTACGCAGTCCCCGTCGTGACAACCGCGCAATCGCTCCCAGCCACTCTGCTCGTCTATGGAACCAACCAGACCATACTTCCCGGCACGACTTCCGAACCGCTGGTTGTCCGGGTTCTGGATAACAATAACGTCCCTCTCAGCGGTTGCGAGGTGCAGTTCCAAAGCAATGTGAGCGGCGCCACCCTCTCTGCCATGTCCGTTACCACGGGAGCCGATGGTTACGCCCTTACGTATCTCACCGCGTCCGCTACCGCAGGCCCCGTCACGGTCACAGCCACCGCCGGTTCGCTGACCGCAACCCTCCCGGTTGAGGTAAGTACGACAGCGCAAACTGGTGGAGGCCCCACTCTCAGCATCGTCGGCGGGCAAGGGCAACTAATGCTGGCCAGCACAAGCACCGCGGATGGCCCGGCCTATGGATCGTCGCTTCAGGTCTTAGCGAGCGACAGCAATGGGAATCCAATCGCCGGCCTCTCGGTAACCTTCTCTGTGCCTCCTTCCGGAGGTACGCTTCAGCTGGGGGGTCGAGGCGCGGATTCTCAGGTAGCGACTACAAACTCAGCGGGGATAGCCTCGGTGGATTTCCTCACCACAAGCCCCCAAAGCAACGATACACAGGGATTCCTGCAGAGCCTGGTGACGGCCAGCGCAGCCAATTCCAATGCGGTCACCTTCTACATTACATCCATACCGTTCAGTCCCACTCCCACTATCAATCTCCTGGCGCCGCAGTCAGGGGTCTCCTTAACGGCAGCCGAGGGAAGCACTCTACCGGGGGCGTTGAAGGCAAGGGTGTATTCCTCGTCTGGCACCGGAATACCTAACGTCGCGCTCAGTCTCACCGACGATGGAAATCCGACTCTCGTTCCCACCGTAGCCTGCAATGCGCCGGGTGGCCTGGTTCTCACGAACTCCACCGGAACCGCCAGTTGCGACCTGACATTTGGTCCTCGCATCGGGTCAGGGACTTTCATCGCGAAGATCGGCAATACTCATACCTCGCTCCCGTTTCAGTTCACTGTCACGGCTGGCCCTGCGGCTTCAGCCCAAATCGTCCAAGGCAACAATCAAACCGCCAGTGCGGGGCAGAGATTTTATCTTGCCCTTCTGATCCACGTCGCGGATTCGGGAGGCAACACGGTTGCGGGCGTCCCGGTCACCTGGCAGGTGATCAACCCCGGCGCCGTCACCCTCAGCAACGTGATCGGCACTACCGACAGCAACGGGAATGCTTCCGCATTGGCTATTGCCGGTGGCATCGGCGGCGTCGCGCAAGTGCAGGCCACCGCGGGGGCGGCCTCCGCAACCTTCAATCTAACCGTCACTATTCCCTCAGCCGGCCTGCAAATTGCCTCGTGGCGACTTCCTGGCAGCGCCGGCGATTCGACATCCGGCCTACAAAAGGTCTCGGGCGATCAGCAAACCACCGTGATCAACACGGCCTTCACGTCGGCACTTACGGTGGAAGTGGTGGATTCGAGCGGCAATGGCCTCCCTGGCGCGCAAGTGAATTTCCAGGTCACCTCCGGGACGGCGACGGTCGGTTCCTTATCGGCGATCACCGATTCCTCGGGGCAAGCGTCTACCACCGTCACCGCCGGCGCTGCACCCGGAACCATCACAGTGAGTGCGACCTCCGCCGCCTTCAGCGTAACCTTCACCCTGACGGCGCGGCCGCCCGGCCCATCCAACGTCACCATCGAGAACGGAGCAAGCTTCAATCCGAACACGGGCATCTCGCCGGGTGGAATCGCAATCATCCGGGGTGTGGGTATTGTGCCTGATGTCCAGGGTGTGTTGTCGGCTCCTGCTAACGCTGCCGGTCAACTTCCCACCACCTTTTCCGGCGTGACCATTACTTTCAACGGCACTCCCGCGCCCATCTACTACGTCAACCACACCGACAGCTCGGATCAAGTGGCAGTGCAGGTGCCGTTCGAGGTCCAGCCGGGATCGGCCGTTTCTTTGACCGTCAACGTGGCCAGCGAACCTCCCAATACCGTAATGGTTCCAGTGAAACCTCTGGCACCCGGAATTTTCACCTCCGTCTACGGCGGCAAAACCTACGCAGCAGCAGTACGGCCAGACGGAAGTTCGGTGAGTCCGACGAATCCGGCGCAACGAGGAGAGAATATTCAGCTATACGTTACCGGCCTCGGTCAGGCCACTCCGACCATTGCAACCGGGACGCCAGGACTTCCCAACCAGGTTGCGGATTCCCCGCTGGTTGTCGGCTTGAATAACGGCCAGGTTCCCTTAGTCGCGGCAGTCTACGGTCCAAATCTCATTGGCGTCTATGTCGTCGTTCTTCAGGTTCCTGCGGACACCAAAACCGGTGAGTATCAGCCGATCGGCCTCATAGCTTACGACTCGGCGAACAACTCCTATTACGCTCAATCGACCTACATTCCGATTCAGTAGCGACCCTGCTGCCTAGACCCTGCTGCCTAAACGATGATGGATCCCGGCGGAGGATGGGCCGGATCATACGCTGCGCCCGCGAAGGTCAGCCCGGGCGCCACTTCCACCGGTTGCTGACCCGCCGAAGGGACCCAGGTGTAACCCATCGATTGGCGAGCCGCAGTGGTGGTCGCCGGGTCCCACCCCCAGACCATAATCGGAACGTCAATGGTGTAGCCCTCTTGAGCAAGTTGCGCGCCCATCGTTGCCCTTTGCGCTTGACTTTGCATATCCCGCAACTGCTGAACGGCGGGCGGTTGATTCGCCCAGTAAGCGTCATCGAAAGACATGGGGTCGGACACGGACTGTCGCGAAGAGCCTTTCGTTTCCGCCGCGGTGGTAGACGTTGTGTCCGGATACGTGATCACGAGCCCGTTTAGGCCGGATGTCGAATCGCCGGCGCTGCCAGGAAGTCGCCACGAGGCAATTTGCTGGCTCACTGGAAGGTTAGGGGGCGTACCCGGCGTCGGCGGGGCGCTCCTCACCGTGCCCGCAAGCTCATCCGATAACTCCGCCGCAAACGATTGAGATTTGGGCGGCTCACTCCTGTTACCGCCGGAAACTATCGCTTCGGCTGCAACAAAATTGTGCAGCCTTCCCGTCGGATCGATCATTGTCCGTTTTCCTCCGTGCGAGATTATGCACGGGGAGGGCCGCTATTTTTGTGGCGGCGCCGAAATTTGTGAGGGGACGTTTTGAAACACGACGCCAATTGGCAGTACCTTGCCTGTAGGCTGGACGTGCAACTGCAGTATCGGGTGGCCACTCATCCTTTTTGCGCAATCCAAACACTGGATCGCAGGGTCGTCCAAGCGCCATTCGAAAACGATGGTGGTCTCTTCGTGCGCCTGTAAATCGGTCTTCCCAAGCGTGACCTTCAGCCCTGGCAGGTTGGGTTTATCCAGCCTAAGAGAAACCGCTCCCGGCATGCCGTTGCGCACGCGCACTGTATCCTCGGATGTCTCATAAGATCGCAACTGCGCGTACGCCTTGTCTACGGTAACTTGAGCTAAGATTACTTGCGCGGTCGCTGCGAGATTTTTCGGCACCAGTCCGGCGTTGTCGGTTTTGTTATCGGGGGGTACCGGTACGAATCCAGTGGGTGAAAACGGGCTCGGCACCATGGTTGGCCTCACGAAGTGCCAATACCACTGACCGTCCACCAGCAACCAATTGCTGGTCAGCGGAAACGTGGTTAGAGTAACTGCGCCATGCCACCGCCAGTCGCTTTTGCAGCTTGTCACCACAGCCGCTTTCGTGAAGTTATCCGAATAGTTGATCTTGATTATTTCGCAGCCTTTGTATTGGTCTTTGGATAACTCGAAGAACTTGTCTTGAGAATCGTCGGCCACCAGCGAATAAGCTTCCTTGAACTTGCCCGCAATAAACAGTTCGTAAAATTTGTTCACTCGGGCGCGCAGTGCTTCCTCGACGGGCGCAGGCGCTTTGTCAAGCGCTTGCGACGAGTCTTGTCCAAATGCCGTGAACCCGAAAAGCAGCAGAAGAGAGGAAAAAACAAGCGTCTTCATAGTTTACGTTTGGATCGAAACTTTCCCCAGGATATCAGCTTAATTGGCTGGGAGGCAGGGACTCGAACCCCGATACGCAGATCCAGAGTCTGCAGTCTTACCATTAGACGACCTCCCAGCAAAGGGTGTCCACACTATTCTAGCAGCCTGTAGTAAAAGTCCGAGCCTGTCCGGCAAAGGCTAGCTCGCCACCCGGTGAGCGACCTTTTTGGAGGCTGCCCGGGTTGGGCCTTTGGCTCTCGGCTTGGAATGGTCGCTGGCGAGATATGTGCGCCAGCGCTTCAGTTGACCCTCGGAATCAAAAGCTTTCCAGCTCTGGCGGAGGTCCTTTAGCTTTCCCTTGAGACCATGCTCAATCTGCTTCTTCAGCTCGCGATCGCTCGCGAGCACTCGCTCAATGGCCTGATAGTCGCTGACGTCGCCCAGCGCCCCCTGCAGCCCGCGCAGCGCTTTCAAATAACCGTCCAACTCCGCGTCATAAAGCGGACGGAACAGTTCCAGCGTATAACGAAACCGCTTGGTCTCCAGGCGAAACGCGTGTAACTCCTCGGGAGGCCGCTCGCTGTCGATGGCTTTGCGGCCGGCCTCAAAATACTTGCGCGCCATCTTGGGCAACACCATCCGGGCGTTTTCCGCGGCGCTTTGTGAAGGCTTGAATTTCATACGCCGCGCAGTGCTAATCCGTTCCGCCACTGGGCTGAAAAATCGCGCTCGCTCCAGCGGCGCACCATTTCAGCGAACT
>Ga0206991_10431_pt1 | contig 10341 bp, 14 predicted proteins | sample Alteio_BWMinCont_9_FD_153286 | JGI IMG/M metagenome (GOLD analysis project Ga0206991, IMG submission 153286) | Enriched cells from forest soil in Barre Woods Harvard Forest LTER site, Petersham, Massachusetts, United States -... | ecosystem: Environmental > Terrestrial > Soil > Temperate forest >...
CGATGAAGAATCTTTTCGGGCTGGTGCCGGGCGCGGTTTATGGCTGGCCGAAAAACGTGCTGCACTGGGCGGGGATTCCGGAGTCGATTGTGGACCTGCATTATTTGTTTCCGAAACAGTTTGCCATCGTCGACGGGATTATGGGGATGGAAGGCAACGGGCCGATTCAGGGTACTCCGAAATATGCGGGGGTGCTGGTGGCTGGCCGCGATCCGGCTGGTGTGGATGCGACGTGTTGCCGGGTGATGGGGATCGATCCGAAGCAGATTCAGTATCTGCAACTGGCGCGCGGGGAAGAGAATCTGGGCGAGGCGGCCTTCCGGCAGACTGGCGAGAATATTCGTTCGGTGAGAACGAATTTTCAGCTGGTGGATGAGTGGAAACAGATTCGGGCAGCTTAGAGGGAATTTGGACGCCGATTTCCGCCGATGCGTGCCGATTCGAGTCGTTTCCGGGCGAATTCAAAAGTGCCAACGATGTGTGGGCTTCGGGCCTTGAAGTGAATGTCGGATGGCAAAAATGCTATGGTGGAAACCAGAGGGCTCCGGCACCATGGATATCCGGCAAGAAATTGCTAACCAATTGGACCAGCTGGCCCCTGCGCAGCAGGAACTGGTTCTCTCTTTCGTAGCGTCGCTCAGGGCAGATGCACTTACTGGCGAGAACGGTTCCGCGTTACGTCAGTTTTCAGGCAGTCTCGATTCTGTTTCGGCCCGGCAGATGAGCGCAGCTATCGAGAAAGAGTGTGAGCACGTTGACTCCAGCCAGTGGTAAATTCCTGCTGGACACCAATATCATCATTGCGTTACTGGAAGGAGATGAGTCGGTATTGTCCAATCTGGATAAGGCGCCGGAAGTTTTTGTTCCCGCTGTGGCCCTCGGTGAGCTGTTTTTCGGCGCCGCGAAATCCGGCAGGCCTGTTGAGAATTCCCTGAAGATAGAGAGATTTGCTTCCGGAAGAATAATTGTCGCGTGCGATCTCGATGTTGCCCGGGGTTACGGGCGATTAAAGCAACTGCTCAGAGAGAAGGGGCGACCAATTCCCGAAAACGATATTTGGATCGCGGCTGCGGCGAACCATTACGGGATGATCCTTGTAACCCGAGACGCTCACTTCGCTGAGGTTGAAGGACTTGAGACAACCGACTGGGCTATTCCTGCCTGACAGCCCCGCCAATTGCTGAAACTCCCGTGGTTGTGCGCCGCCTTCGGCCCGAGTCTGCACTCCATCGTGGCCGAGGGAGAAATGGGACATTCATTCTCCCGGGGATCGATCCGAAGCTCCTCGATCTCCACAGTGTGAGACTGTGGCAGTAGACTAAAGTCAGGCTCATCGAGATGATACCCCTCAAACCGGAGCGTAAGGCGCAACTGGAAGACTACGCGGCATAGACAGGACCCCGCCAGTGCGCTCGACGATGTACTTGCCGAAGCGCTCGAACGGGAACGTCAGGATTATACGGAAGCCGTCGAAGGTATCCGGAAGGGATACGCGGATTTGCAGGCTGGACGCGTGAGACCATTCGAGGAATCGTTCGCGGAACTGCGCGCGACGCATGGCCTTCCGGGTTAAACACACCGCACACGCCGACTACGATTTAGACCTCATTCCGGAGTGGCTTCTGGCACAACAGGCCGGTGATGCTGGCCTGCGATGATTCCGGAAACTCAGGGAATCTATAAATTCACTCACCGAGATGCCCGAACGCTGCATGCTCGCCCCGGAAAATGCCGACGTTCCTTTTGAAGTGCGCCAGTTCCTTTATGGTCACGAGCCACATCACTATCGTGTGCTGTTTACCATCGAAGCAGAGACGGTTGTTGCTTCACATTCGTCACGGCTGCCGTAGGGACATCGGCAAGCCACATTAGGTAATGTGTCTGTGGGGAAAATGGTGAGACACATTTATTCTCAACCACCAAAGACGATGTGTGGTCTAATGTGGGCTCAGGATGTCTGCTAATCGAGAAGCATTCGAAACCATCATTGCGACGATTCCGGGCTTTGATCCGCGATATCAGAAGTTCCTGGCGGACTGGCAAGGTGAGGAGACTCCCTGGTATCTGGCGATGGGTGAGCTTGCCCACTATATCGTCGAACTATACGAAGAAGGAAGCACGTCCCTATATAAGGACTTGTTTGCTGCCATCGAGTTGGCTCTCCACGCTGCAAACGCCGAACTTCAAAATCTCATCTGGGTTGGACTCTTTGAAGATATACAAAACATCGCAAGCCATCGCAGTTTCGGCGCGAGTGTATTTCGCCCCTGGCTTGGTCCGCAAAGCGTCGTCGCCTGGGACGAGGTTGATCGCGGCATGCAAAAGGTTGCCACGTGGGCTTCGAAACAAAGACCTCGATGGTGGCAGTTCTGGCGGCGCCGCAGCTTTGATTCGGACGCCGCATTGTCGCAAGTCGAGAATCCTGAACTTCGAAAACTAATTGAGCAGGCGTATCGAAAAAACCAGTGATTCGAAAAGGAAATCGCAGAAAAATTCGTGATCGTGGATGCCAACCGCTTGCCCCTCGGGGAATTTGGGCCGTGTTCAGCCGACCGTCAGTAGTGGTAGCGAGCCTGGAGAAAGTCAATACGCTCCTGCGTAACGCGGTAAACGAGACGGTGTTCCTGCGTGACACGTCTCGACCAGCATCCGGCAAGTGTGTATCGGAGCGGCTCGGGTTTACCGAGTCCCTCGAAGGGGTCGCGTAATACCGATTCAACCAGGTCCAGCACCCGGACTGCTGTATTTCGGTCGGACTTGACCCAATAACGAAGATCTTCCCTGAACTCGGGCTGGAAGACAGCGAGCCGTTTAATTTCCTTTGCCACCGAGGATTTCGCGCCGCAATTCAGCTGCGGTCGCGGCCCTTCCCTTGCCCCGTTCCGCCCGGTTCAGCGCCCTCATCAGGCGTCGGGCGTTTTCCGGTGCTCGCAGAAGATGTGCGGTTTCCATTAGTCCTGCAAGCTCACGAGCTGGTATGAGAGCAACATCCCGCGAGCCACGGCGCCGCACGATAACCGTTTCCTGCTGGTCCACAACCTGGTCCAGGACGCTTGCCAGATTTTCCCGCAGGCTCGTGTATGTGGTCTCAGTAGCCATCTGTTTCCAGTGTACAGTAATCCTGTACGCTATGGATCTCCTCGGCCGCGGGAGTCAATTTGGTCGCACGGTGCGGATGCCGAGCTTTTGAGCTGACCTTGAAAAAAGGCGGGCGCTGCGACAGCGCCCGCCGCCCGAAACACGGATTTAGTGCCCGAAATTTAGACCCGGCAAAACCGGAGTTCCCTCTGCCTGTACTGCCTGCAGAGAATTCGGGTCCAGGCCGAGGATAGACAGAATCGTGGGGGCCACCTGCGCGGTTTCCACGAAGCTGTTAACCGTAGCTGGCCGGAAATCCGGGTTGGAAACCAGGAGCATTACGTTCGTATCGTCGTGTGCGAAGCCGCCGTGCTCGGCTTGCTTGCTTTGGCTGCCGGTGTAAACCACTCCGACGTTCGGAGCCACGACGATGTCGGGAGTACGCGGATCGCCGCCCGGCAACAGAGCGCAGCACGGGCCATTCACCGCAGGCACGCCGGGAGCGTTGAACATGGTTTCCAGCGAGGTGGAGTAAAAGATTTCACCGATCCCCGCTGCTGTGGCGTTTTGCTCCAGCACTCCGACTGCCGCCAGGGTGTTCGCCGCGGTCGTATTCCCCGGTGAAAGCCACAACTGAGAGATATCATCCTCGGTCGGCCCAGGTCCGGCGACTTCCAGCGCGGGAACTAAGTTCTGCTTTAAGAGAAGATTTGCCGGCGATGTGCCGTTGAGTCCGGAATGCCCGGGAATCGGAAAAAACCGGGCAGGATCAATCGGAGATTGGCCGTGTTTGGCGGTGATCACGATGGTGGTGGATTCCAGCAGATCCTGATCCTGCAGAGCATCGACCATCTGCCCGATCGCCGCGTCGACAAATTCAATCTCGCTCAGGAGTTTCGGCGTGGGGTTGCCGGCCGCATCCTGATAGCCGCCGTATACACCGCTTTCAATGAGCTTCTCTCCTACGCTGACTGCCTGGAAGTTCATGCCGAAAATCACAGGCACCGGAGCTTTGCCATCGCCCAGGTGAGTCTTGCCATTGATCCAGTTAACCACCGCGTTGGCCTTCAACTGGTCGTAGCACTGAATGGCCTGAAAATCGGTTGTCCAGTCGTTGCCGCTCGCGGCGATCGCGCCGCAGTTGAAGTTGGTCCCGGCGGTTGTAACGCCTGGCAGCGGGATCTGATTGGAATTTACTTCCGGCGAATAGTAGTCGTCCACATTGCTCGGGCTGGACGTATTCGTGGGCCCCGAAACCGCGGCGTAGACGGCATGCTTATCCGACCATGCAGTGTAGCCGCCGGCGGCGTGAATCACGCCGTAGATGGTGTTGGTCCGGATGAAGTTCCAGGGGTAAACCGGGGCGCACGCAATCGGTCTGGAGAATGGATCGCGCGGCAATCTGTCGGTTTCGAGAGACAAGATGCCCCCGTCAATCTTTGACTTATACGGGCCTCCGCCATTGAGCTGCGTCTGGTCCTTTTCGACGCCCTCTTCATACTCAGTCTGTGTTCCGTTATTCTGATTCGGCGTGCAGGTTCCGCCCACGAGTCCATTGCCGGTGGTGACGGCGGGCGGCGCGAGGACACGATCCCAGGCGACATCGTAATAGGCGCCTACGGTTCTGGGGCTCCCGCCCGTAACCAGGGCCATCAGTCCAGGGAACGAATCGGACGGCCGCGAGGTGGTTGTGCGGGTGTAATTCACGCCCGTTTTGCCGAGCTTAGCCAGGGTGGGACAGGTGTTATTCTTTGCGCAGATTTCATAGTCGACGGCGTGCATTCCATCGATGCTAATCAGGAGTACGTGGTTTTTTTTAAGATTGTTGTCGTCGTCAGCGTAGGCCAGGGGAAGGCCCGCGAGGGCGGCGAGAAATGCTACTGCAGTCAGGTTACGAAGAGCCAGCATGTGTAATCTCCTTGTCCGCGAGTATAGGTTTGGCAGGTTGCGGCGGGATGACTGTCCTGTGACAGCGACTGAAATGTCTTCACAGTGCGTCGCTTTTCTCACACCGTCAACGCGCTTGTTTCGGGTGATCAATTACAACCATTTCGTGGTTGTATTTTTTCAGACCAAACAGATATGACGTATCTGGGGGAAGGGCAGACTCACCCGTTACGGAACGGCTGACACCGCTCGCTCGGGGCTGTTTTTGAAACGAGGTTTGGCGCGACAAGGATGAGTGGCCCACAATCGAATTCACCGGCGAAACGAGCGCTGCCGTCTCATTGTCTCCCAAAGTTGTCTCCCAAAGGAATCTCTATCGTTCCGTTGTCATTCGCCCTGCCTGCGGCCGCGATACTCTGGTCGCAGGGCCGAAGGCGGCGTCCATATCGTCGCGCTTGCCCTGAAAGGAATTCAAATGAAGGTCGGAGTTCTCGGTTCCGGAGACGTAGCGAAGACATTAGCCGGTGGCTTTTTGAAACATGGTCACGAGGCGATGCTGGGCAGTGGAACACCTGGCAAACTGGCGGACTGGGTTGCGCAAAACCCCGGAAGTCTGGCCGGGAGTTTTGCCGACGCAGCCGCGTTCGGCGAAGTACTCGTTCTGGCGGCCAAAGGCACGGCGGCAGCGGAGGTGCTCCATCTTGCCGGCGACCGGAATCTAAGCGGGAAAATCGTGATCGACGCGGTGAATCCCATTGAAGACGCACCGCCCGTCAATGGCGTCGTCAGGTTCTTTACCAACCTCGATGACTCTCTGATGGAGCGATTGCAGCGCGAATTCCCGGATGTTCGCTTCGTCAAAGCCTTCAGCTCGGTTGGCCGCGCTCTGATGGTGAACCCGCAATTCGAGGGCGGTAAACCCACCATGTTCATCTGCGGCAACGATGACGCGGCAAAACTGTCGGTACGCGGGATCCTGGACCAGTTCGGCTGGGAAACCGCGGACATGGGGAAGGCAGAATCCGCCCGCGCCATCGAGCCCTTATGTATGCTTTGGCTGATCCCGGGCTTTCTCCGCAATGAGTGGACTCACGCATTCAAACTGCTCACCCGTTGACAGGTGGGGCTGGCGTGATAACGCGGGGCGGCCCACTGGCTGAAACCGCTCTCTTGCTGGCCAAAGCGCCAGACACGTTCGCGGCTCAGTAAAATCAACACGCTTCAAAGAGCGGAGCACAGGGAAGCAGTAACGAAATGACCGAGACGTCCAGTAGCTATCAGCTGGAGTCGGATTATTTGCGATTCGCGAAAAATTCAGTCGCGGCGGCTTGAGTCGTCTCGTGGCTTTGTTCGGCAGTTTGTTGGTTGATACCCCATTCGTGGCCGAAAGGATAAACAATCTTTCCATAACGTCCACCCCAGAACATATTCTGTACCGGCATGCTTACGCGTGCGCCTGCTGCCACTGCGCGGTCAACGATCCCGTCCGCATCGTCAACCTGAAGGGTGATGCGCACGCCGGTACCCCCGAGTGTTTCGGGCGATTTGCAGGTCCCGCCCTCGCTCGCAGGGAATTCGTCGCACACGAAGAACCTGTGCCCGTCCAAAGACAATTCACCATGTATCAGCTTCCCGGTTGCCGGTTGCAACATTCGTTCTGATTCCTCCGCCCCAAAGACGCTCTTGTAGAAATCGAGCGCGGCGGCCCCGTTGCGAACAATCAACTCCGGGATGAACTGGTCCTGTCGGTGCATGGTTCCTCGCGCCAATGATGTCACATCCGCCTCACAGTGCGGTAATTCCATTGTTGTAGAATTATCGTTATGGCAGCAAAGCCGACTGAGGATGAAATCACGCGCTACGCGGACATGTTTTCTGCAATGGGCACCGGCCCTCGTTTGCGCATCATGAGGGTACTGCTGTCGGCCCATCCCGACGGAATGATTGTTGGCGACATCGGCGCCGAACTGGGGATTCCGGCTTCGACGCTCTCGCATCACCTCGAAAAGCTCAAGAATGAAGGGCTGGTGAAGTTTCGGAGGGAAGGAACTTATCTCTGGTACTCAGCCAGCGCCGATGTGCTTCAGGAGCTTCTTGGCTTCCTGTATGCGGAATGCTGCACGCGGAACAAAGCGGTAGAACCACAGGCCATCGTGCGCTTGTGCAAGTGAGGAGCGAACACTGATGGACATTAAAGAGGCAGTACAGGAAAAGTACGGCGAGGCCGCATTGCGCGTCCGGCTTGGGGCGGGGAGCTCCTGCTGCGGTGGCGCTGCGGCGCTGGAAAGCTGCTGCGACCCGATCACGTCAAACCTCTACGACAACAGGCAGACCGGGTCGCTGCCGGAAGATGCAGTGCTCGCTTCTCTGGGCTGCGGTAATCCGACGGCGCTGGCGGCGCTCAAGCCCGGCGAAACCGTGCTCGATCTCGGCTCAGGCGGTGGTATCGATGTCCTGCTGTCCGCACGTCGCGTCGGCCCTGCGGGGAAAGCCTATGGCCTCGATATGACTGATGAAATGCTCTCGCTTGCGCGGGACAATCAGCGGAAAGCGGGAGCAGAGAATGTCGAGTTCCTCAAAGGCGAGATCGAAAACATTCCGCTCCCCGATAACTCGGTGGACGTGATTATCAGCAACTGCGTCATCAACTTATCGGGCGACAAGGACCGGGTGCTGCGTGAAGCGTTCCGCGTTCTGAAACCCGGTGGGCGCTTTGCCGTATCCGATGTGGTCACGCACGGCGAGGTGCCGCCGGACGTGCGGAATAATATGCTGCTGTGGGTCGGGTGCATCGCCGGCGCGCTCGATGACGGTGAGTACGCCGTAAAACTGGCAAAGGCTGGATTTGACGGCATCGATATTGAACCCACGCGTGTTTACAACATTGAGGACGCGCGTACTTTCCTCGGTGGGCAGGGTGTCGATGTGGACGCGATCGCGCGGCAGGTAGAAGGCAAATTCATGAGCGCTTTCATCCGCGCCACGAAACCCGCGAGCTGCTGCGATCCCGGCTGCTGCGCTCCGGGCTCCGTATGATGTGGGCGCGCCGCCTTGCCGCTGAAGCACTGGGTACCGGCTTTTTGCTGGCCGCTGTAGTTGGCTCCGGCATCATGGGCGAACGGCTGGCCGGGGGCAACGTCGCGATCGCGCTGCTTGCCAATACTCTGGCGACCGGCGCTATGCTGGTCGCGCTCATTCTCACGTTCGGGCCGATCTCCGGAGCACATTTCAATCCAGCGGTGACCCTCGCGGATGCTTCACAGGGCGGGCTGTCATGGCGTGAAGTACCGGGGTATCTGGCCGCTCAAATCGCCGGTGCATTCGCCGGTGCGGCGGCGGCGCATCTCATGTTCAGTGAGCCTGTGTTCAGCGTATCCCGTCATGCCAGGGCAGGGGCGGCTCAACTCTTCAGTGAGTTCGTGGCGACCTTCGGGCTGCTTTGCGTGATATGGGGATGTGCCCGGCTGCGTTCGTCTGCCGTGCCGTTCGCAGTCGGCACGTATATCACGGGGGCTTACTGGTTCACCTCGTCAACGTCCTTCGCAAACCCGGCTGTAACGCTCGCCCGATCGGCAAGCGATACATTCGCCGGTATCCGCCCCGGCGATGCGCCGGGCTTTATCCTCGCGCAACTGGCTGGAGCCGCCGCGGCCACACTTTTGTTTCGCTGGCTGGTTCCTGTGGTGGTTCACGACGCTGAGAGGCAGGCTCTATGAGCGGCAAGAAACGGGTGCTCATTCTCTGCACAGGCAATTCGGCTCGCAGCCAAATGGCCGAAGGGCTGCTGCGGCATGATGCCGGCGAGCGCTTCGAGGTAGAAAGCGCCGGCACAAAGGCCTCTTCTGTGCGCCCGGAAGCGATAGCCGCCATGCGCGAGCTGGGGATTGATATTTCCCGGCAGCGCTCGAAGAACGCGGATGAATTTGAGGGCCAGCGCTTCGATTACGTCTTCACCGTGTGCGACAACGCCCGCGAAACCTGTCCGGTATTCTTTGGTGCGGCTGAACGGCTGCACCATAGCTTCGAGGATCCGCCCGCACCGGGTGTCGGGTCTGAAGAAGAACGGATGGCAATCTTCCGGCGCGTCCGGGATGAGTTGCGCGCGTACCTGCGGGACTTCAGCAGTCACGTTGGATAAACGACCCTTTGTGGGACGCAATCAGCGGGTCCGGCGGTACTGCCAGAAAAAGCCGGCAGCAAAGGCCAGCAGCGAAATTCCAACAATCGGCCATCCGGGTCCGGCGATCGCGCCTATGCCTTCGCGTGAAGACATCGCCAGTCTTGCGAACATGACTCCGATGCCAAGCAGCGCTACCAGAATCATAGCGGCCAGTCCTGCCAGGACGCTTTTTACATAGATCATTCGCTTCGGTCCGCTTCCATGAATATCACATTTGCGGGCCGACGTGATGCCTCGCCGCCCAGCAAATGCGATGCCGGAAAAAAAGTGAGTATTGTCGAAATGCGAACTCTATTTGTTGTTGTTTCAATGAGTTAGAAAAATCGAGAGCTTTTGCGGAGTTGGCGGGGGAGTAGGCTGCGTTCAGAGAGAGAGTATCGAAATGACTAACGACCTTACTGGACACCTTACTGGACAACCAGGCACTGCGGCTGAAGAGATGCCTGTGCATTTTGAAATCGATTTTCTGGAGTCGCATGATCAGGCGAGCATCATCGCGGAATTGAAGCGGCTGGCTGCGCAACTGGGAAAGCAGAATGTCAGCGCGAACGATCTGGATGAGCAGGGGCGCGTGGGATATCACATGGTGCTGAGTCACTTTGGATCTTTGCGGCGCGCGCTGGAGGCTGCCGGGCTTAAGCCCTCGCGTTATACGAACGCCACCGATGCCGAGTTGCTCAAACTCGTAAGAGATCTCTGGGTGATCACGCTGCGCGAATCGGGACGTCGGCCGCGCACCGCGGAAGTTGCGAAGTACGGGCTTCCGGTTGCGGTGGCCACCATCATCAAACGTTTTGGATCGTGGAAGAAGGCTTTGCTGGCGGCTGCGAACACTGGGGATGGCGGCATGGTGACGGGGAAAAAGCCTACATCGGTGCGGCGGCAGGTTTCGCTCGCCAAGCGGTTTGTGGTTCTCAAGCGCGACCGTTACCGATGCCAGATCTGTAAAGCAACCGGAGTGGAACTGGAAGTAGACCACATTGTGCCGGTGAGCGAGGGCGGGTCCGACCGGCTGGATAACCTTCAAACGACTTGCTTTAATTGCAACCGGGGGAAGGGGAGGAAATTGCAATAAAAATACTTAAGTGCGTACTTGACTATTTTTGAGGCTTGGAATATAGTTAAGTACATGCTTAAGTATTTAAATTGCTTAGCGCTGGCTGCATGGATTTGCGGCGGCGCAGAATTTGAGGTGG
>Ga0206991_10433_pt1 | contig 10293 bp, 6 predicted proteins | sample Alteio_BWMinCont_9_FD_153286 | JGI IMG/M metagenome (GOLD analysis project Ga0206991, IMG submission 153286) | Enriched cells from forest soil in Barre Woods Harvard Forest LTER site, Petersham, Massachusetts, United States -... | ecosystem: Environmental > Terrestrial > Soil > Temperate forest >...
CGACAAGAAAGAGCCAGCGGACGATCTTGGCCACCACCGCGTCGATGTGGAGCTTCGGCCGCGCCTGTTGCACGAGCTCCGTGGTGCGGCCAAATAAGGTCTTCGCGCCGGTTAGCATGACCACGCCGTTGCCTTCCCCACGGCGGACGATAGATCCAGACGAGAGCGCGTTGCCTATAGCCTTGTCGGCGTCCTTTGATTCGCCGGTGAGGGCCGACTCGTCGACACTCACCGTTCCAGTGAGGAGTTTTACGTCCGCGGGAACAATGTCGCCGGGGCGCACGCGGACGATATCGCCTGGGACCAACTCCCGAGCGGAAACGGCTTGCCATTTTGACTCACGCAGCACGCGCGCACTAACCTGCAACCGTTTCCGTAGTGCTTCAACGACACCAGCGGCCCGGCGCTCCTGAATAAAACTCACCACGGCATTGACGAGCAGCAGCGCGCTCACCACCGCGAGGTCCGAATATTTTCCAGTCACAGCTGACAGCACCATGATCAGTTCGAGCATCCACGCCGACATTCCCCAGAATTTCCCGAGGAATGTGAGGACAGGGTGCGATTTTTTATCGGCAACTTCATTGTAGCCATGTTCTTTTCGTCGAGCGTCCACCTCCGCGTGCGTGAGCCCGGTGTCAGGGTTGACATGGAGTACCGCAAGCGTGCCAGAAATTGGCTCGGAGGCGATGTCAGGAGACTTGGCGGTTGCCGGCTTAGAGGGTACCGGCCCGGCGTCGGATTTATTGAGGGTCGTTTGCATAGCTCACTTAAACACGTTAACTGTTCAACTATTTATCTTCGGGTTTCACTTTGCTCCATGTTAACAAGCCACGTTGGCCCTTATCGTCGTCGATGAGTCAAGACGAAATGGGCTTTAACTTCAGCGCGGCAACGCGACGATGTTATCCAATCTTACTTGTTCCGCCGACGTGGAACCCGACTGTACGAGAACCAATGTTTCTCCGCACGAGCAGAGCATCCGCCTGTCCTCTTGCAGGGGCGGAAATCGCGCACCGCTTAAGACAACGAGCCGCAACTGGCATTGGGAACACTCGTATATATCGCCGCGCCGAGGGAGCATTGACTTGGTTCCTCCTGATTGTTCATTCCGGCCGTCGTGCCACAACAAGAAACTCGATCCTATCAATCAATCCGCTGCCGGCTCGCATTCCGGCCGGCAGCGGACGTCGCAAATCAAGCTCACCAACCGATGTGGACGAGTGGCAGGTCGATGTGATTGTGGTGTTCAACGTAATATTCGCGAACCACGGGATGTTCCTCGGTTACAACTCTGATTCTTTCACCCTTCAGTCGCGTAATATCATTGGTATAAACAATCATGTATGGCTTTCCATCTTTTACTTCCTGGACATGGAGTTCGCCAGTAACCTTAACAGTGTCGCCTTCCAGGCCAGTAAAGAACTTATGCATGTCGGCCTTGCTGTCGGCGTTAATGGCAATTTCGTAAACCATTCCGTCGACCTGAAAGAAGAATCCGTTCTTGTCCTCATGCAGGACACCCTTGACGGTAGCCAGCACGGTTTGCGTATCGGACGCAATGGCAGCGGATCCGACACCCAAAACCAGCAGTACGACGGACAAAATCCTTAACATGTTCAACTCCTTTTTTATGCGGTTCACAACCCCGAATTGGGATTATGTCCAACTAAAAGCAAATTCCATTCCAACAATGTTACTTTGCAGCCACTTGCAAGGCGTCGTGAAACTCGACGCTTGCCGAATGGCTTTTACAGATGCCTTGGACTTTTTCTAATTCTTCATCGGTTCCGTGTGCTACAACCAAGAATTTTCCAGTTTTGATATCGCTCTCATACTGAACAATGGTATCTTTTGGAATTCCCATGCCATATAATCCGGCACCCAGCGCACTTAACCCTCCAACGACAACCGCCCCTTCCAATGCGGCTATAATCCAACCGGCCAATGGACCCAATACCATTACAGGCCCAATTCCTGGCACAAAGAAGAGTGCCGAACCAAAGAGAAGACCCCAGATACCGCCCCAAAACGCGCCCAGTTTTCCCAAAAACTTGATTCGATCGCCTGAGTTGTAGTAACCAACCACATGCTCCTCGGTGCGATAATCTTTGCCAATAATTGATAGATTCTTCATGTTAAACCCTGATTTTTGTATCTCCTTAATGGCCAGTTCTGCATCCGTATGTGTGCTGTACACCGCAACCACTGAATTATGAATTGCCATGGGAACCTCCTCTGAGAGACGCTCGAAACTTTCTTTTCGACGACAACGCCGAATAAGAACGAACTTAAAAATCATTCAAGGCGCAAGCCATGCTCTTTGATTTCTATGGAGCAGGCGTTGTTATTGTATTACTGTCAAGCGCGACCGCGCCCACCCGCGTCAATGCTCTGCCTTCGAGCGTTGCGCCGGTCGTCAACGTGATGGATTGATCTGCCAGTATATTTCCTTTGAAAATACACGTAGTGCCGAGTGTCGCGGATGTGCCGACCTGCCAATAAACGTTAGCCGCCTTGGCACTGCCACTCAAAACAATCTGGGTGCCAGGATCTGTCGTGAGAGTGGATCCCATTTGAAAGATAAAGACCGCATTTGCGTCGCCCTGGGCGTCGAGAGTCAAGATCGCGTTCGATCCCGTTCCAGAAATCATCGTCGAGCTTGAGTTCTTATAGAGGCCCGGCGTAAACGTCAATCCGCCCAGATTTCCGGGCAAGACAGCAGCTCCCAATCGTCCTGCGCCGTCGTTATATGCGGTGAGCAAATCGTTTTTGGCCTGGGCCGCGGCGTCATCCCCCGCGTGGATTGCTCCGGTTACAATTCCTGGTGGAAATCCAGTCACCGTGGTGCCTGGGCTCACTCCAAGATCCCCATTAAGCTGGGTCGGACCTACGCTGGTAACCGTGGAGCCGGCCAGGACCGCAAACGTGTTGGCCGCTCCCAACGGTATGGGCGCTGGACCCGCCGCAGCCACGGCGCCGGTTGTAAAGCTCCAGGTGAAAGTGCTTGCCAGTTCATTGCCGGCAAGATCTGTGACTGCTGTTGTGATTGTGCCGGTAAATGAAGTGCTAGTTGCCAGATTGCTTGCAGGAGTATAGGTAGTGGTTGTTCCAGCGTAGGTCAGATTTCCCGAAACTGCTGTTGAGTTTTGCTGCAGCATAAACGTCGCCGAGTTGATCGTTGCAGCGTCCATGGTTTTGTTGAAGGTTGCCGTAATAGGCCTATTGATGGGCACGCCGGTCGCGGCATTGGCGGGATTTGTTGAGGTCACGAACGGTGCCGACATATCGGAAACTAGACCTGTGGTAAACGTCCAGATAACATTACTTTCCAATACATTACCTGAGTAGTCCTGCACTCCGGCTGCCACCATACCTGTAAAAAGTGTGCTCGGTGCTAAAGCGGCCGTGGGCGCAAAGATCGCGATGTTGTTTATTGCATCGTAAACGATGGTTCCGGCGATAGGCGTTGTCCCCGGCCCAGTCACGGTAAAGTTTGAGGTGGTGATCGTCGTGGAAACCACCGCTTTACTGAACGCGACGCTGATTTTCGCGTTGGTCGGTACGCCCGTCGAAGTATCGGCAGGAGTCGTGGAAATCACGGCCGGCGCCGTATTGTCGGGTGGGATACCCAACCCATTGATTGTGAGGACAACGATCCCGCTCGTGCTATCGACGAGTGCCACTGTGTGGATGCCGAGCGCGTTTGGCGAGCCGCTTGGCAATGTTTTTAGATTCAGCTTGCCCTTGCTGTCCGAGGTCACCTTTTGAACAACGGTTACGTTGATCGCTAGCAGAAAATCGGTCTTCGGCGGCAACCCCGAAACCTGTAATCCAAACTGCGTTGATTTTTCAGTGGCCTTAAGCTGAAGTATTCCGACCGCCACTGGGACAGCCCCAGTATTACTCATGGGGCCCTTGAATTGGTAATGCAGCTTATCCGCGTGAATTATATCCGCGCGCAAGAGCGTCTGTCCGGCGCTGGCAATATCCAACTCACGAACGGTACTGAGCGGGTTCAGCGCGTCCGGTAGTGGCTTTCCGTTCGTACTGGCGATTCCATCCTTTTTCACATATGTGACAGTAAATTTACCTTTCGCATCCGATGTGAATGTCGTTACGTTCGTAGCGCTGGTGCCAGAGCCAATGAGCGCGGCCAACTGGTATGCCGTGCTGGGATGCAGATTAACCAGCGAAATCGTAAGCTGCTGGTTGTTCACAGTGCCCAGACGCATGAATTTTCCTTTTAACTTTCCGGCGGCTCCGGGAAAGACGCCCGTATTCTTTAGAACGGTTGAGAACGTGAAGCTCAGGGTACTAGTCCCACCTGACTTTGCGCGAGATTCGGCATTGTTACTCCCTTCGGAAGCGCGTAGCGAAACGCTGATGGTCAAAAATACAATTCCGGTCAATGTTAGAAGTAACGAATGCAGCATTTTCATTGGAGATTCTTCTTTCCGCGACATTTTCGAGTTAGGAACTTGGTGTGGATGTTATTTCGTGGTCGTGAGGTAAACGATTGCTGGAATACTCGGTTATTATTGGACACCCGTGACTTCCCGGGAGAAGCCCCGGTCCAACTTCAGGTTGGACCGGGGTATTACATTTTCTAATCATGATTGAAACGGCGAGCACGAATGTGTTGAGTCGCGCCATCGTTATAATTGGAATCGTACATATACTGAGTCTGCTCAACGCTGCACGTATTGCACGTATTGCATTTTTCTTCCTTTACTTCGCATTTGTTGCAGGAGGCGACTCCGACGGGAGCGCTGCAGGCCGACAAGCGCCAGACTTTGTGTTCGTTACCTACACAAACCTCTTTCGTACGCGTCTCAAAGACGGCGGGAATTTCAATCCGGCGTTTTGATTCTTCGCACGTGCAGATTTGTTTTTCCACTGTCTTGAACTCGGCAGGAATGACTTCGAAGGTTTGGCTGCACGGTTTCACGCAGACGCGTTTCTCAACGGTCTTGAACTCTGCGGGAATGACTTCAAAAGTTTGGCTGCACGGTTTTACGCAAATGCGTTTTTCAACTGTCCTGAACTCGGCGGGAATGACTTCAAAGGTTTGGCTGCACGGTTTCGCACAAATGCGTTTTTCAACTGTCTTGAACTCGGCAGGGATAACTTCGTAGGTTTGGCTGCACGGCTTCACACAGACGCGTTTTTCGACCGTTTTGAACTCGGCAGGAATAACTTCGGTTCGTGTGCTGCACGGCGTCACGCAAACTTGCTTGCAACGAGTCTCGAATGTAGCGGGAATCGTAATGAGCGCTACGCATTTGCCTTTATGTTCTTTTCCGTCAACCGATACATTTATCTTGTCGCAATCCACATTTTGCCATTCAGTCCGACTGGGGCACTTCTCCACATCATACGATTCGGTCTTGTATACGGCCGGAATTGGGATACAGCGCGTGCTTTCCGGTCTGCAGCATACCTGCTCCGTGCGCGTCTCGTATTCGGCTGGGATCTCGATGCAACGCTTGCCCTCGGGCTTACAGCATACCTGTTCGCAGACCGTTTCGTACACGGCTGGGATGTCGATGCAGCGTTTGCCTTCTGGCTTACAGCATACCTGCTCCGTACGCGTTTCGTACACGGCTGGGATGTCGATGCAACGCTTGCCTTCTGGCTTACAGCATACCTGTTCCGTGCGCGTCTCGTATTCGGCAGGGATCTCGATGCAACGCTTGCTTTCGGGCTTACAGCATACTTGTTCTGTGCGCTTCTCGTACACGGCTGGAATCGCTTCATATCTGCAACTAGCAGGCTGACACATGACCTGTTCGCTGATGGTCTTGTACGTCGGCGGCGTTGTTATCAAACACCAGACGTCACCCGGTTTGGCATTCTCTGGATGATCACCGCCGTTATACGGGACATCCTCCATGGCTCCCATGCATGCTCCGCCAATCAGCGCCATCGTACACAATAGCAAACAATACGACCTTTTGCTTTGCACCTTGCACCTTCTTTCTTGATAAGCGACGGCCAATATTTTGGGCGCCACAGGCCATGAACAAAAAACAACACACTTAACTATTTCGATGATGCTATAGTCTAATCAGCATGTGCCAGCTCAGCGCAACTATAGGGCCGGTCATAAAATAAGTTAGAAGACGCGTTTGATGCCTTGAATAAAACGTCAATTAGAGGTGTGCCGTATGAAGTTTCTGTATGAAAACACTCAATATCATCCTGATAATCGGTCGGCCTATCGTTTTCGCCCAATTTAGGTATTTATAATGACCTTGATTTATAATGATACAATAAATTGGCTATTTCGATTTAAAATGATACAATACATATGTTCACTCTGATCGTTTTCACTCGATCGTCACGTATTCGATCGCTTTCACTCGGTCAATTTACTTCATAAAAAGGGTTTAATGGCACATGCAACTGAATCGTTTCCTCCTAAGAAGATCGATGTAAAACAAAGTGACCCCGCTTGGCTGGAAAAGCGACTGGCTGCCCACAGTGCGGTGGCTCGGGTACTCTCCAAAGCGAACACTCTGGGTGAAGCCACACCCGAAATTCTTCGCGAAATTGCGAAATCACTCGGCTGGGAATTGGCTATTTTTTGGCGCGTCGATGCCGAAGTGCAAACAATGGTCTGCGAAGCCAGTTGGAGTTCTCCGGCACTCAACGCAGAGCAATTTAATGAGAAGGTCCGCGGCACTGTATTGCCATCGGCAAAGGGACTGCCCGGCCGGGTCTGGACCACTGGACAGCCGGTTTGGGTCGACGACTATGTCGACGAGGATCTTCCAGGTACCCCAATAACAGCCCAGAAAAAGATTCATGGCGCGGCGTGTATTCCCATCAAACTGAAAGATCAGGTTCTGGGTGCAATGGAGTTCGTCAGCCGGGATATCCGCCAGCCTGACGCAAAGATTCAGGAGATGATGACGGTCATCGGCACTCAAATTGGGCTTTTCATGGAGCGCAACCGTGCGAACGAGATGTTGAATAACTGCGAAGAACGCTACCGCCTTCTTGCTGATGTCTCTCCGGATATGCTTCTTACGATCGATGACGAACTCAACATTTTGTTTGCAAACAAGGCTTCGGAGCCGATTTTTGGATACACGCCGGCCGAGCTTTTGGGCATGAAACTAACAGCTCTCATTCCAGAATATCTCGATAACAAGCTAGTATTGCAACAAAACACGGTACCGGAACGATGCATTCATCCGGCGCTGTCCGGAGTGCACAAAAACGGCGAAAGACTCTGCCTTGAAGTTGCTTTCGCGGAGTTTATCGGGAAGAACAAGAAATACGCCACGGGTGTCATCCGAGATGTTACCGAACACCTGCGCACGCAGAATGCGTTGCGAGATACCGAACGGAGGCTTCAGAGCGCTCTGGCCAGTGGTCCGGGCGGCCATATCATCGCGGAGGCGCCTGCCATGCTTGAGCTTTTCGAGCGCGTCAAGAAAGCCGCCGCCAGCTACGCCGGTATTCTCATTCAAGGCGAAACCGGATCCGGCAAGGAGTGCGTAGCTCTTGCGCTTCACCAGCAGTCGCCGCGGGCGGGCAAAGCATTCGTGGCACGAAACTGTGCAGCGATTCCGGCGAATTTGTTTGAGTCTGAAATGTTTGGACACAAAAAGGGTTCGTTCACCGGTGCCGACCGGGACCGCAAAGGCGCTTTTCTAGAAGCAGATGGAGGCACGCTGTTCCTCGATGAAATAGGCGACCTCGATTATAATCTCCAGACCAAGCTTCTTCGGGCGATTCAAGAGAAAGTCGTTCGCCCCGTCGGCGGCGACAAGGATGTGCCGGTCGATCCACGCATCATCTGCGCCACGAACAAGGACCTTCGGGAATGTTGCAAGACCCAGGAGTTCCGCGAAGATCTCTATTATCGCCTGGTGACGGTCGTGCTGGTCGTTCCGCCATTGCGTGAGCGGCAAGAGGATATTATCCCACTTGCCCGTCACTTTGTTGGAATTGCAAGTAAATGGGTGCACACATTGACTCCGGCGGCGGAAGAACGCTTGCTTAAATATCCATGGCCCGGCAATGTGCGCGAATTACGCTCCATGATGGAGCAAGCCGTCATCTTTGCCGCTGGCAACGAAATTCGGCCAGAGGAATTGAGCTTTCCAGATGCTACGATCACTAAGGTCAATGGAACTTCTCTGTTACTTATTAACGCAGAGCGGCGCCATATTTTGGAGGTATTAAAAAATTGCAATGGAAATAAATCCGATGCCGCCTTGGCACTGGGCGTGGCCCGTAGCACGTTGGCATTGAAACTCAAAGGTTACTTCGGTGGCAAAAGCTCCAATCCCGATCTTCCTGGCATATGATCGAAAAGTGGACGATGCCTCTGAATTTCGACACGGCTTTTAAAACCCCTGCCCCTTCACGCAGCTAACCGTCTGCCAAGCAAGTCTTTATAAAAGTTGCAACATCCTGCACTATGGCATTCGAATCGCGACGCCTCTTGATATGCGTAATCCGCGATCAGGAAATATGAGGCTCAAGCACGACAAGAATGCCCCGAAAAAAACGGCCGGGCGCCGCCGTCCCACAGTTGCGCATGCAATTGGCGAGACGAACAACATGCAAAAAAGCAACACAGTTGCGGCCAGTCCAGCCGCGGAAGCGGAATACCTTTCACCCTCAGCGCCATTAGGATTGCGGCCACCTCGATCTGACAGAGCAAAGATACCAAAGGCAAATATATGATAATGCCGGAGGGAATTTTACAAAAGATTAACGCGGTAGGAGTAACCGATGAAACTATACTGGGACGTTTTCCAAAAGTGCCAGGGCGTATGCCGAGCGCTGATGCAGATTCAGGCCGATAGCAGGGCCGAAGCGGACGTCATGGCGGATCGGCTTTGCAAGTCGGTCGTTTACGGGGTTTTTGTGCGGCCCGCAATCGGTGTCGTAAGCGAATCGATCGATGGGCTTTGGTTTAGTTGCGATCGGCACACCAATGCGCCTATTACTGGCGGATACCCGACCGCGGCGCAAGCGAGAAAGGCTCAGACGATCGTCGAGCGGGGAGAGAAGCCTGATGACCTCGGCGTTGAGTTGGAGAATATGCAGGGGACTTATCGCCAGAAGTACAGCAATCGAAAAACAGTATCCGTTGAAGATTCGTGAGAACATGATGGCAGTCTTTGTGGGATTTTGCACCATGTCGACCACGTTTTCGAAGATCGAACACACGCTGAGGCACCGAGCCCGCAGGCGCATGATATTTAACTGGGTAATAGCCTTGGCCGTGGCGGCAGTTGCCTTCTATGTAATTCGCCGATTTTATTAGTCGGATTGTTGTACGCCATGCTTGAAAAGTATTTAACCGATTCTGACGACACCCTACAACTGGCAACCTAAATATTCCGGAACGGGGACGAGCCCCTCTTGCCCTCGAGGTGTCGGTTCCTCAAGGACTGAGGCGGCTTGACATCGCGCCCCCGCACCGGAAAAATTTTTGATACACGTCGCCGCCTCCGCTAAGCATTTATTAGAATATGCTTGTCTCTTTTTTTCTCAGACAAACGCCGATCGGCTTCCGCCATAATCTCATTCAGGTTTGGTTCGGTTTCAGGATCGATACATAAAGAACCAATGCTTAGCGAGAGGCTATATGGGCGCATGATATTCGCATTATGATCCATTAGAGCCTTGTCAACGCGCCCGGCAAGGCGCGTTGCGTCCTGAATGTCAATATCTCCGGCAAGAGCCACAAATTGATCTCCATGGAGACGCGCCACGATATCGACTTGGCGTAAGGAATATTTTAGAATTTCCGCCGTCTTAACCAAGGCATAATTTCCCTCCAGATGTCCAAACGTGTCGTTGATGTATTTCAGGCCATCCAGATCGGCGAGCATGAGCAGCAGCGATCTCTTGTTGCGGCGCGCCAACCGAAGTTGGTGCTGAGCCAGCGCCCAAAAACCTTTTCGATTGTAAAGCCCCGTGAGGTCGTCTATCAGAGCCGTGCTCCGAATCGCCGTTTGCCTCCGGTGGCGTTCCAGCGCAAAACGAATGGAACGGATCAGCAACTGTGGTGCGATTTTTCCTTTCACGAGAACGTCCTGGGCGCCGGCGCGCACCACGTTCAGTCCTTGAATTTCATCATCGGAATCGACCAAGGCTATGAGGGGTATATTCGGGGCAGATGCGTGTACTTTTCTTACCGCATCCAGACCCACGACATCTGGAAGAGAAAGGTCCAACAGGATAATATCTATTTTTTCCTCAATCAATCGCTGTATCCCCTTATTGGGACAATCCTCATGGATCACCGCGATGGGAAATGTG